>JGIcombinedJ30088_10005376_pt1 | contig 11048 bp, 7 predicted proteins | sample PinacodermPK_FD_30088 | JGI IMG/M metagenome (IMG submission 30088) | reverse complement strand
GCGAATCGTACCGTCAGCAAGCCACTCCCCGCCTTGCCTTGCAACGTTTGTAGTGGGTGTCGCGGAACGTTCCACTCAAGCAGGGTTTGCATGAGACCGACCATCTTTTTTGAGGGAACGTTTCCTCCGAATTCCGTCGTTAACCAAAGCCCCTGTTCGGTAAACGCAATAGTCCCATCGCCTTGCGTCACGAGAATTTCCTCATAGAGGCCATGGAAATCCGATAGCCGAAGCTGATCGGGCTGGATATGAATGGTGCCTGCGATTTCCTCGGCTCTGCCAAGCTTGGGTCCCAAGTCGAGGAGTCCTTCCGAAAGCTGAAACTGTCCCGTGAGAGAATACCCGGCTTCTTGGCGGGCGGATCCGGTCAACGTTGCTGAAACCGCTTGGATTTTTCCGCTGATGGTTTGATGATGAAGGGCATCATACAGTTCGGGCGGGACAAGTTCTTTGGGGAGTAATTGCGGCAGGTGCTGAATGGCTACGGGGGCACTCGTCCATTGGCTGGAGAAGGTAGGAGGCTCAGATCGCAATAAACCCGTCACGCTCACCTCTGCCTTGAGGTCAATACTGTCCGTGAGAACCACGAGATCGGATATGACCAAATCATATCCCTGAAGACCCGGGGCAAAATGAACGTACCCTTGGGCCTGGGTCCGCCCTTGCAACCCTACCGGCACTTCACGCACGTCAAAAAACTCCGCGAGTTGAAGAAGCGTTTGCCGATCAAGTTCCATACGAGTGTGCAGATCGAATTGAGGGAGGGCTGTGCGCCGCGTTGCTGATTCGACCCCGAGAAATCCGCCGATATGTTGAAGTGTCCCGTAGGACGAGATCACTGATCCCGCGCCTTGATCGGACAGTCGAGCGGAAAGAAACATTTCGGTGGTGCCATCCAATACCAATTGCTCCACTTGCAACTCCACTTCTTCCGCGTGGACGACAAGCGCGGACTCGCGGCGATACCGATCCTCAAAATGGACTGATCCGTTCGTTAATGTTAAGGAACGGCCAGAAAGCCAAGTTCCTATCCCAACCTGACCGGCTGCGTCTGGTTGAAAAATATCCCGGTAGTTCCATTGCCCGTTTTCATTTCGTTCGAGATCAAGATAGGCATCTTCTATAAGCAAGGCATTTGGCATAAGTGTCTGTTGCATCAACGACAAAACATTTAAATCCAGTTGAATGTGCGAGGCCTGAAAAATCGGCGTGCCCTGCCTTGGGTCATTGACACTGACGTCCGTCAGGTCCACTTGTGGATACGGCAAAAACCTGACCTGCATGTCTTCGATCACGACGTGATCTCCCAAGGATCCGGCGATGAGATCACGAGCCATGCGTTGCAAATCTTCCACGTGGAACGTCGCAACGTACACGACACCCGCAACACAAAGGATGAAGACAAGAAACAGGCTGGAAATCAGACGCTTACGCTTGGCAGTCATGTGTGTATGTTCGGCTGACTCTCTGGGCCCGCATGTATCCCGGGGTGAACCAATTGGCGTTTACGTACAGGTAAGACTTGGTCTCACGCCTCGTCACGTGAGGGTTTTCTTGACAGTCTGCGACTTTCGCCTTATGGTCCTCTCCCATTCTAGCGAATGTTGACTCGTTATTCTATCGACAGTTCACGGGCCATGAGATCAACTGCTCGAACAACGTTGCCCCTCCAATCTTCATACAGATATCTGCTCGTGACGCCAGCCTTAGCCCGCACACTGCTGAAATGCTATGATTACCCTCATCCCCTGACTCCTCATACCATGATCAGAGGATACGACAAGGCGCATGCCTTTCGAACGGCGAAGATGTGTGCGGTCGTGGCCCAGCACCTCTCGTACGACCAATCACGGGTTCGTCAATTTCAGATCGCCTGCCTGCTCCATGATTTGGGAAGAGCCGGGCTTGACCGGCAGCTTTTCGGCAAAATATGGTCTTGGGCGCGCAACAACAATATTCCGACGAGACCCGCCGAATGGCGATTGAGACATCCTCGCACGAGTTACGGCAGAGAGACCGAAGCGTTCGTGAAAGCCTATCGACAGGCCTTGGCCGAAGATGGTGTGCCGCTCACGAAATGGGCGTGCGAGCAAATTGAAATGCGTTTGGGATTTGCGCGCCGCCATCGCCGGCAACTCAAAAGGGTGAAACCCGTGCTGGAAAGCCTGAATATTCGGTGGTTGCCGTGGATGGAACAGGTGACGTTATATTATTATTACCCTGAAAAACTGGCGCGGTCTCCGGTATGGGTCAGGGAACTCGGGGAAATTCTTGTCGCTTGCGAACAACTGGAAGCCTACAGCAATCGTCGACGAGGCACCGATTACTATGCGCGCTCCAAAGAAAGCTTTCGTGAGGCCTTTCGCTACCTTGACTCATTGAAACGGCAAGGCCGATTACGAGCAACGGTGGTCAAGGCCGTTCGACAAATGACCGCCTCCGGGATTTTCGATTCCATCCTCAAAGCGGCCCGAGGTNGGATCTTATCACGACANGANCAACAATTTCTTCGATCCCTCNAATAAGCAAAGTCCGATGCCTGTCAGCACTCACAATTTTTCGGTCANGATGCAAGGCCATTCGCAGATTGAAAACATCTCCGAGCCCGTTCGGCGGTTTCTTGCCTCCACGTCCATACAAGCCGGCCTTGTCACGATATTCGTGAAACATACGACCGCCTCGGTCCTGATCATCGAAGATGACCCCGGCTTACGCGCCGATACCAAAACCGTCTGGGACAGCCTGATTCCCGCAGACCCTGCTTGGCAACATAACACCGGAAACCCCGGGGAAAACAACGGGCACAGTCATTTGCGAGGCCAAATCCAGGGACAATCGATCACCATTCCATTTGCCGACAATCAATTGCTTTTGGGGACCTGGCAGGAAATTGTCGTGCTCGATTTTGATACACGGGCGCGATCTCGAGAGATCATCGTTCAAGTCATGGGCGAGTGAGCCCGACATCACGTCCGTCTGCCCAGACGAGCCGACTTTTTCCCGGCTCGAGAAGCGCGGGCTCCTCATTGGCCTTCAGGCTGCTTGATCTTTCTTGCTTTTTTTCGAAAATAAGAGACAATAGATTAATAGGTCATTTCATTGCGATTTCACGGAGGGGAAAATCCATGATACGGAAAAGCCAGTCCGACAACCGACGACACAAGAAACCGTTGTTCCTGTGGATGACGGCTTTTCTTTTATGCTGTTGGACCCCTGCCTGGGCTGACGGCCTGGAAGAACAACAGCTCGTGGAACAAGCCAGGCACACCGTTGAAAGTTTTATGGGCGATTCGAAGTTCACCTGGTTCCAGGATCACGTCAAGGAAGCCAAAGCCCTTGTGATTATTCCTCAACAATTGAAGGCTGCCTTCTTCCTTGGCGCGGATGGAGGAAGCGGGGTCCTGGTTGCGCGTGACAAACAGACGGGAGAGTGGAGCGAACCGGCCTTTTATGTTTTGGGGGGACTCAGTTTCGGAGCTCAATTCGGTGGGGAAGCCTCGGAGGTCATCATCCTGGCCATGACCCAGGGGGCAGTCGAAAGGCTCTATGCCTCATCCTTTAAACTCGGCGGGGATCTCTCCTATGCAGTCGGACCCCATGGAGGAGCCGGAGTCGAGGGCGCCACTTCGGCAAATTTGGACGCTGATTTTCTTTCGTTTTCCCGTTCAAGAGGAGTCTTTTTAGGCGTCTCATTGGAAGGATCGCTCATCTCTGTAGATAATGATGCCAATAAAGCTTATTACGGCAAAAAAGTTCGGCCCGTTGATATTCTCGTGACCAAATCCGTCAAAAACGAGCATTCGTCCGGTCTTCGCCAAGCCATTATGACGGCCACCAAATAAGCAGCAACTCCACTGCTTGTATGAGAAAAAGCCCACGGGCCGATCGGGACGGAGGCACGCTCATCCCCGAATGGTGGGGACAATCACCACCTGCCCGTCTTTATAGTCGACAGTCACCGTATCGCCGTCTTTCACCTCTCCTTTGACCAGCAATTTCGACAAGGGTGTTTCCACGTCATGCTGGATCAAGCGTTTCAACGGACGGGCGCCGTACGTCGGACTGTAGCCGCGCGTTCCCAAATTCGACAATGCCTCGACCGTAACCTCTAAACGGATTCTCCGCTCTTCCAGCCTGGCTTTCAAGCGGTCCAGTTGAATGTCCGCGATCCGGCCGACTTCATCCGTGTTCAATGGATGAAAGACGACGGTTTCATCGATGCGATTCAAGAATTCCGGACGGAAATGGTGTTTGACGGCATTCAAAACCAGTGCCCGCAATTCTTCATACGTTCGTTCACGTTGTTGTGCCTCCAAAATTTCCTGGCTGCCGATGTTCGACGTCATAATCAGGACCGTGTTTTTGAAATCGACGGTCCGTCCCTGAGAATCGGTCAACCGGCCATCGTCGAGGACCTGAAGCAGAACGTTGAATACGTCATGATGCGCCTTCTCGATTTCGTCCAATAAAATCACGCAGAACGGACGACGTCTGACGGCTTCGGTCAATTGCCCACCTTCTTCATAGCCGACGTAGCCCGGCGGGGCGCCGATCAGTCGCGCCACGGAATGTTTTTCCATATATTCCGACAGATCAATCCGTATGAGATTGGCTTCGTCATCAAAGAGCGTGTGCGCCAGGGCTCTGGCCAGTTCCGTTTTTCCGACTCCGGTCGGGCCAAGAAATAAAAACGATCCGATCGGCCGATTGGGGTCTTTGATGCCCGACCGTGCCCGAAGCACGGCGTCGGCGACGGCTCGAACCCCTTCATCCTGGCCGACCACGCGCTGATGGAGNAAGTCTCCCAATCGCAGGAGTTTTTCCAATTCTCCCTGGAGGAGCCGGCTGACCGGAATACCCGTCCAGCGGCTGACGACTTCCGCGATGTCTTCTTCATCGACCTCCTCTTTCAAGAGACGCGATTCGCCTTGGTCGAGATGCGCCTCTTCAGCCTGAAGCTCTTTCTCCAGACGGGGCATGGTTCCGTAGCGGAGTTCCGCAACGCGGTTGAGGTCATATTCGCGTTCGGCCTTTTCAATCTGGTGTTTCAAGTCTTCGAGATGTTGCCGGATCTGCTGCAATCGGCCGACGGCGGCTTTTTCCGCCTCCCATTGTTGCGTCAATTCAGCGAATTCCCGGCGCTTGCCCTCGAGTTCATTTTCCAGTGTTTGGAGTCTCGTTCGACTGGCTGGATCTTCTTCCGTTCGTAAGGCTTCCCGTTCAATTTCGAGTTGCAGGACCTTTCGGGACACTTCGTCCAATTCCGCGGGCATGCTATCGATTTCCGTTCGAAGCCGGGCTGCGGATTCATCGACGAGATCGATGGCCTTGTCCGGAAGAAACCGATCGCCAATATAGCGATGGGAAAGCCTCGCCGCCGCCACCAGGGCCGAGTCCTTGATCCGGACCCCGTGATGAACCTCATATCGTTCCTTGAGCCCTCGAAGGATTGAAATCGTGTTCTCGACCGATGGTTGTTCGACGAGCACGGGCTGGAAACGACGTTCGAGCGCCGCGTCTTTTTCAATATGCTTGCGATATTCATCCAGGGTCGTGGCCCCGATCAGATGGAGTTCTCCCCTCGCAAGCATCGGTTTGAGCAGGTTGGCGGCGTCCATAGCCCCTTCGGCCGCTCCCGTACCCACCACGGTGTGCAGTTCGTCGATAAACAGGAGCACGTCTCCTTGCGCCGACTGAACTTCTTTTAGAACGGCCTTCAACCGTTCCTCGAACTCGCCGCGGAATTTGGCTCCCGCCACCAGGGCGCCCATGTCCAGGACGACGACGCGTTTCCGTTTCAACCCTTCAGGAACGTCCCCCTTGATGATCCGTTGGGCTAGGCCCTCGACAATGGCCGTTTTTCCGACTCCGGGTTCACCAATGAGCACGGGGTTGTTCTTTGTGCGTCTCGATAAAATCTGAATGGTCCGCCGAATTTCCTCGTCACGACCGATCACCGGATCCAGCTTCCCCTGCCCGGCCAAGCCAGTCAAATCCCGGCCATATTTTTCCAGCGCCTGAAACGTGCCCTCGGGGTCCTGGCTGGTGACGCGTTGATTGCCGCGAACGCGCTGCAACCCCTCCAGCAAGGTCTCGCGCGTCACCCCTAGATCTTTCAACACGCCATCCCCGGCCGCCATGGCGAGCAGGAGGTGCTCGATGCTGACGTACTCGTCCTTCAACGCCTGTTTTTCGTCTTCAGCGCGGGAAAGAAGCGTGGCCGTTCGTTGCGTCAAATGAAGCTGTCCCGGCGCCGCTCCCGCTCCGCGGACCTGCGGAATTTTGGCGAGACGTTGCTCGGCCCCGGCTTTGGCTGCGGGACTGGATATCCCGGCCTGTTCCAGAATCGGACCGGCGAAGCCGTTGGGTTGGTCCAGCAATGCCGCCAACAGATGCTCGACGTCAATGCCCTGGTGATTCCGGTGCATGGCGAGGCTGGACGCCGCCTGCAGCGCCTCCTGCACTTTCAACGTCATACGGTTCATATCCATGATGGCCGCTCCTTGTTCCTTGCGTTCTCAGGTCAATCTCGTGTCCTTGCCAGATAACCANGTTCCCGGAAAGATCAAGCCGTCGGGAACAACGATCGTTGTTCCGGCCTGATGATCATCAGACGGATGAAGACAGCACCCGTTCACAGATGGCTTGAACCCGCACTCTGACGGATTCGTAGCGGGCGAGAAATCGCGCGGTCGCAGACGAACGTGGTTGTTCCGTGTAGCCCATGCGGATGGCGCATCTGGTCAATTCCGAAGGTCTGGCCGGCAGGGTATGAGTCTGGAGTTCGTGGACCATTTGCAGTTTATGCTCGACGTCACGCAAAAACACGTAAGCTTCCTCCAGGAATCGGCCGTCACCGTCAGACAGGATGTTCAGGGTGCGGAGACGTTGCAGGCCCGCGACCGTATTCGCNTCGAGCAGTTGCGGATGCGTGGCAGCGTGCAGTAATTGAAGCGTTTGGACGATGAATTCAATATCGCGAATTCCTCCGGGACTGAGTTTGACGTTGCGCTCATGTTCCNTTTTGCGCCGGACTGATTCATGAATCCGCGCCCTGAGTTCGTGAACCGTGTCGATGACGTGTCGCTCGTCCGGTTCTTCCGCTCCCACGACAAACGGGCGGATGTTCCTGAGAAACACGTGGCCCAGGGATCGTTGCCCCGCGACCGGGCGAGCCTTCAACAGCGCCAGCCGTTCCCAGGTCCTGCCGCGTGTCCGGTAGTATGCGGCGGCTTCACGGCTGGACCATGTCAATGGTCCGATTGACCCCTCGGGCCGCAGGCGCAAATCCACCCGGAACAGGCACCTTTCCGAAGTGGAAGCCGACAGGACCCGCGTGAGTTCGACCGCCATGATCTGAAAGAACGCTTCATTGCCGATCGGCCTTCTTGCGGTCCTGGTCCGCCTGTCGCCCGGCGAGTACACATAGATGAGATCCACGTCGGAACTGTAATTCAGTTCACCGCCACCCAGTTTTCCCATGCCCAAGACCACGAATCCCGTTTCATGTTTTCTCAAACCGGACTCGCGATACAGGGGAATGCCGTATTGCTTGCACAGTTTGTCGTTCACGAGGCGGTACGCGGCGTGAATCACGACTTCCGCGAGTCTCGACAGGGATCGAACGGTTTCCTCGACCGACGAAACGTGGAAGAGGTCCCTCGCACCGATGCGGAGCATTTCGCGGCGATGAAAGCGTCGAAGGGCATCGAGCTTGCGCTCGTAGGTTCGGACGAGATCAAGGCTCTTGTCCAACGCCGCCTGGAGACGTCTGCGAGTGGGAGGACTCTTCAGAACGCGCTCTCCCTCGATCCAATACACCAGCATGGGATCTCGAATGAGCGTTTCCGCCATCGCGGGACTATTTCCGAACAGGACGCAAAGCAATTGCATGACGTGGGGCACTTGCGCTAAAAAGCCAAACATCTGGGCTCGTGCATGACCGGCGTCGAGATATCGTTCCCATTCACGCAACGCCCGATCCGGGTCGGCCGTGACCGAAACCGCGCAGAGCAGATCGGGAAGGATGCCGGCCAGCAGTTTCCGGCTTCGAGGATCACCGGCCATGAGTTGAATGTTGGCATCGGCTTGCTTCCAGTCATGGAACCCGTACGGAGCCAACAGCCGGCGAACCTCGGCAGGTTTCAAGTCCGGGGAAAGCAACAATGGACGGGGGTCGTAGCCTGAGGATGAGTTCCTGATGATGGGCATCGCGACTAATTTTGAGAAATGTGTGAGGTTACACGGCCCTCACAAGGGTCACATGTTACGGGATACCGCCCTGCCATGAAAACAACGTTCGACGCGACGGAATTGGAAAGACTGTCCCCCCGGGTCGACCCGGCGGTGATCAAAGACTTTCTCGATCGCATGGATCCGGATTATTTCTCGCAGTTCCCACTCCGGACCGTTGCGAAACACGTGAGCCTGGCCGACAGTCTGACCCCGGAATCCCCCTGCAAACTCCACGTGCAACCGGACGATGCAGGCCGGTACCGGTTCACGGTCGTCGCCTACGACTATTTTGCGGAATTTGCCACAATGTGCGGGCTGCTGTCTGCCTACGGCTTCGATATACGTGAAGGACATGTCTTTACCTACCGGGACGATCCCCCTCCTTCCCTCGCCCGCCCGTCCTTTCGCCGCGCGCAGGCATCCAACTGGCCGGCACGCCGGCGCCACGGGCGACCGGGGCTGTCAAGAAAAAAAGTTGTGGACGTCTTTCAGGTTCACCTTCTCCCGGGCGTCGCATTCAACACGGACGTTGAAAAAGAACTGGGCCGGGAATTGACGGCCATGATCCGAGCGCTCGAGTCACGCAACATCCAAGAGGTCCGGAATCGTATCAACCGGAAATTGGTCGAAACGCTTGGACAAAAGAAAACGACCACCGCCGCCCCGGTGCATCCGGTGGAAATCCTCTTCAATAATGCGCTTTCCTCGCGGGAAACGGTCATGGACATCAGGGGCACGGATTCACCGGCATTTTTGTACGCCTTCACGAATGCGTTAACCATGAGAGGGCTCTATATATCAAAAGCCATGATCGAAGGAGACGGGCTCAGGGTCCACAACCGGTTTTTCGTCAGGGACCGGCATGGGAAGAAAATCGTCGCGACACAGGAGCAACAGGAACTGACCGTGGCCGCGGCCCTCATCAAGGAATTTACCCATTACCTCACGTGGGCCCCGGACCCCGGCAAGGCGTTGAATCATTTCAGTCATTTCCTGGATCAGTTACTGGAACACCGTCTCAGCAAAAAACAGATCAAATGGCTCACCCAAAAAGATTCGTTGGCCAACCTGGCGCGGTTATTCGGCACGAGCGACTTCTTGTGGGAAGACTTCCTGCGCCGGCAACACGTCAACCTCCTGCCCATGGTTGAAACGTTTCACCAATCCCGGACCCGTTCATCAAAAATCGCACTCGCCAAGGCGTTGAAAGCCGGACTCGGAAAGAGCAGGAAATCCGAAATCCGCAAAGGACTCCTGAATCAGTTCAAGGACCGGGAATTGTTTCGTATCGACATGCATCACATTCTCAACGACACGTCTCTCCCCGACTTCTCCCAATCTCTCACAACCCTGGCCGAAGTGATCTTAGCACAAGCGCTGATCGAGGCCCAGTCAGCGGTCAATCGAAAACACCCGCCGCCGTCTGCGCTGAGCAAGAATTCTCTCCCGTTCAGCATCTGCGGCTTGGGCAAAATGGGCGGACGCGAGTTGGGCTATGCCTCCGATATCGAGCTGATCTTTATCTATGGAACGGGTGCCGCCGGTGTCTTCGATCCCGCGACCGGCGAATACTACGAACGGCTCGTACAGGAATTGCTTCAGTGGATCGAGGCGAAACAGGAAGGAATTTTTCAACTGGATATCCGTCTGCGGCCTCACGGAGAAAAAGGCCTGCTGGCGAATTCATTTGAAGACGTTATGCGCTACTACCGGACGGGAGGAGCCGCCGCGCCTTTTGAACGGCAGGCGTGGATCAAGCTGCGACACGTCGCGGGGGATGCCGCCCTGGGCCGGCGCATCGAACGCTACCGCGACGACTTCGTGTACAGCCGGTCGCCGTGGCCGTTGGACGCGGCGTTGCACCTGCGCCGCAGGCAGATGCGGGAGTTGGTCCCCGGCGGAACGATTCACGTGAAATACAGTCCGGGCGGGCTCATCGACATCGAATACACCGCGCAATACCTTCAACTCCAGCACGGCCACCGGGAGCCGTCACTCCGGACACCCAACACGCTGCACGCACTCGAGGCCCTTCAGGCAGCAAGGCTTCTCTCTCGTCAAGATGCAACAATCCTGATGGAAGATTATCTGTTCATGAGAAAGGTCATAGATGGATTGCGGATCGTCAGGGGAAACNCCAAGGACCTGGTGCTGCCCGCCCCCGGCTCCGACGACATGACGTATCTGGCAAGAAGGTTAGGGTATATCACCGACGTCTGGCAGGAAGGAACACAGGCGTTTGAACGCGAGTTGCACAAACGCATGAAGCGGACGCACGCCATCTTTATAAAGCTTTTTGAACCTGACGGCAGGAAAAGGGAAAAAACGAAGAAGAGAAAATAGGAAAGAACGGAACTGCTTATGGTATCAGCTTTACCAAGGCAACTGTTACGCCAACAATGCTGGCGGCCATAACCCAAAGGTGCCGGTAGAGAACTTTGAAGTCGCTCGCGACATCGGCCTTCAATCCTGCTATCTCGGTGCGAATTTCAGCCATATCTGCTTTCGTTGCCACATTTTCGCCCATGGCTTCGCCAACAGTGGCAACCACGGCTTCGGCCTGAACTTCCTCGAAACCGGCCTGCTTGAGTGCCTTCACGGCCTTGTATGTGTCGAATGCGATCGTGGTCATACCATAAAGTCTGCTACAAGCGGCTCACAGAAAATCTCATTTCACAGTCAAAATAGACTCTTGAAACTGTTCCAAATCTTCAAGAAACCTCTCAACATCTTTAGGCGAGTATACTTTAACACAATCGAGCGGAAGTTTCAGCTTTCCAGCTAAGTCAGCCCAGAGAGGTGGCTCGGGAAAT
>JGIcombinedJ30088_10005372_pt1 | contig 11052 bp, 9 predicted proteins | sample PinacodermPK_FD_30088 | JGI IMG/M metagenome (IMG submission 30088) | reverse complement strand
TGGTACACTTTCTTTATCTTGTATGATTACTCTTATATCCCGTGTGCAGAGGTGGTTGGATGGTATTACCATGTATCGTGTCGTGACGGGTGGACTTTGTTTTTTGGTGGTGGTGAGTTTTTTGTTGGGGTCTGTAGGATTGGTGTCGTACAGTTTTTCTGATCAGGTTACTTCGTTAGTTGTTGCGCTTGGTGTTGCTGTAGTGAGTAATGTGGTGTTTGCGCGACTGTTTCGGGTTTCTGCTCAGCATGAGTCGGCAGTTATTACGGCGTTGATTATTTTCTTTCTTGTTATTCCCGCGACTTCGTTTTCCGGACAGTGGGTTGTTGCTGTCGTTGCTTTTGCTGCTGTCGCTTCAAAGTTCCTTTTTGTGTGGAGGCAGCAGCACATTGTTAATCCTGCTGCGTTTGGCGTGCTTGTACTCAGCGCACCCGGTTTGGTTGAAGCAGCGTGGTGGATTGGGAGCTTTTGGTTGTTTGTACCACTTGTTATCGTCGGATTTCTCGTTGTGATGAAAATACGGCGATGGCCACTTGTGTTGTGGTGCATCGGCACTGCGTTTATTGTGTATGTGTTTGAGGCGTGGCGACTCGATCTTTCTATCTCTTCTTCTGTACCCACCTTTTTCTTGTCGTGGCCTATATTGTTCCTTGCGTTTTTTATGCTCACCGAACCGTTCACTACCCCACCAACAAAAAAAATGCAGATGTATTACGGCGCGCTGGTCGGCGGTCTTTCAAGTGCTGTTTTTTTCGCACCATATATTGCGATGTCTCCTGAACTTGCGCTGATCATTGGTAATCTTACCTTCTTCTCCTTTTCTTTGCGTAGAAAATTGCACCTCACTCTTATTAGAGCAAAGGAGGTTGCTAAAAATACCCGAGAGTTTGTTTTCACAAAACCGGAAGATGTGCGGTTTCGCGCTGGGCAGTATCTCGAATGGATGTTGCCGCACAGGAAGCCAGACAACCGAGGGGTGCGACGATATTTTACTATTGCTTCCGCGCCGCACGAGGATGTGTTGCGGATTGCGGTTCGATTTTCTGAGGGTGGGAGCACCTATAAGCAGGCATTGCGGCAACTTGCACCTGGTGATTGTATTATTGCCAGTCAACGAGCTGGAGATTTTTTGCTACCGGATGACCCGACAAAAAAACTTGGATTTGTTGCCGGCGGGATTGGTGTTACCCCGTTCTTGAGTCACTTCGGAGACATCGCACGGCAGGGTGTGCCGCGGGATATTGCTCTGTTCTACTGTAATAACACAAGTGAGGAGATTGCGTATAGGGACATGCTTGATGCGCTTACTGATTCCGGTCAGTGTACTGTGGTGCATATCTTGGCGGAGGAGAAAGTGGTGGGGTGTGAGTATGGCTTGTTGACTGAAGATGGTATTAAAAAGTACACGCCTGATTATCAGGATCGGCTTTGGTATCTCTCTGGTCCTCCGGGGATGGTGTATGCCTACACCACGCTATTGCAAGGCGTGGGTGTGCCAAACCGCAATATTGTTCGTGACTTCTTTCCCGGATTAGCGTGAGTTTTTACCTTGCTCTCGTGGTATAGTGATATTTATATGCCTCTCATTCCCATTGTTCTTATTATTGGTGTCGTTGTGATTGCGGGTTTTGTTTTTTTTATGCTCCCGAGCAGGCAGTCGCCGGAGCCACCAGCACCATCCGCGGCAACGACGGTTACTGATGTTGCTCTCCCCCTTACCCCATCATTGGAGCGTCGCATAGAGGATGTTGTGTTGTTGCAAACGAACACCTATCGCAACGGCACTTATACCACTCATGCATCGTACTACACACCGAAGCGGCAAAAGCATGTTATTTCTGTTACCCTTTCGTTGCAGGACGATGTGATTACTGCCGCTGATGTGCAGTATGACAGTGCTGCGGCAAAAACACCGAGCCACACACGGTTTGACGGTGCGTACGAGTCGCTCGTTCTTGGTGTGGAGATGGATGACCTTGATCTTTCGCGGGTCGGCGGCGCATCTCTTACCACGACCGCCTTTAATGAAACACTGGCGGACATTGCCTCAGATGCATCTTTATAATGGTACAGATTAAGGAAATCCCCGCACTCGGTACCCACTGGTGGTTTGACTTGTTTGCCGTGCCAGCGTCACGAGAAAAAGAGATTGCTGATCGGCTTGTCAGTCGCCTCAACACCTTTGAGCAACAGTATTCGCGCTTTTTAGATACTTCTTGTGTGGGTGTGTTGAACAAAACTGGCATACTTAAAAACCCGTCTGATGAATGCATCTCTCTGCTGCAGTTCGGGCAAAAACTGTACCGAGATACCGGCGGGATGTTTAACTTTCTCTCCGCTCATACGCAAGTTGCGCGTGGCTACGGCTCTCCTGATAGTGTGCGTGCTGGTGACAGTATGGCGCCCGCGAATCCCACACTTGATCTCGTTATTGATAAGCAGTGCGTTACGCTCCGTCGTGGTGCCGTTGACCTTGGTGGCTTTGGGAAGGGGTGGCTTATTGATGACTTGGCTGCTCTGTTGCGAACTTCTTTTGGCGTGCAGTATTTTCTTATAAACGGGGGTGGTGATATCTATGCGAGTACCCTCCCCGACAACTCGCCTGTTGTTATTTTTGTTGAGCATCCAACTGATCAAAAGCGTATTATCGCAAAAGTGCCGCTTGCCAATCAAGGGTTTGCTGGCTCTGGCACTTACAAGCGTCGGTGGCGACACGCTGATACAATGCACCACCACATCATAGCTGATCATACCGCTGCTATGACGGCTCACATCATCGCTGACACCGCGCTTACTGCTGATGTCTTCGCGACCCTCGCATGTGCGGTTGCTCCCGCAAGAGTGCCGAAGCTACTCTACGATAACAATCTTGAACACCTCCTTATTCAGCGCGATCGTGTTATCTGTTCTGAATATTTTTCGCGGTTCCTCTTTTCATCAGTGGATAAATAACGGCGAATCGGCTGTCGCGTATATGCGACAGCCGATTGTGTTGTGAGATGTCTGTTGGCAAATTTACTGTGTGCTTTCAGTGTCGGATTCGGCTGTGTCGGTTTCTACCATATCCATTTCAGTGGTTGTATCTGTTCGTGTCTTTTTGTCTGCACCCATTCTGTGGTTGCCCATGCGCTTGTAATCTTTACCCTGATGTCCCCCGCATGCACCGTGCCCGTGCCAATTAAAGCCACGGTCATCCGTTGAAGCAATTTTAGTGGCGCGTGTGTTGAACTCTTCTTGTGTCATGTCGTCGTAACGGCTCTTGTATTCGTCACCGAGCAGTGTTTTCAATTCCTGCACCTTTCCAGTGAATGCCGTAAAATCTTTATCCTCTGCCGCCTGTTTGATTGCCTGTTTGATGGCGATCATCTGCGCTTTCTTTGTGAAAGCACTTTCTGAGAGCTGGTGCATACTTCCTTCGGTCAGAGTTTTGTATGCCTCGTAATCGTTTGCGGAGAATGTGTCGCTGATTTGTTTTTTCTTCGCAATTTTTTTCGCCTGTTCTGCAAATTCATCTTGTGTCAAAACAGTTTCCTCGTGTTTTTGATCCATCGCGGCAGTGTATGCATTGTAGTCCGCGCTTTCAAATGCTTTGTGTATCGCACTCTTGGTCTCTTCAGATACGCCACCGTGTCCGTGATGCCCTCTTTCAGCGAATACGCTTACTGCATAGATGCTCACAAGCACTGCAATCAATAGGGCAGTTAGCATTACCATGCTTTTTGTGTTGTATATTTTTTTCATATCGGTTTTTTTATTTTTTAGCAATACATACGATGTGTTTTCGTATGTATTTGTAGTGTAGCATGCGATATGTTTTCTTTGTTGCGTTTTAGGTAGGTATTCTTCTACCATTCAAATGCATTCTTTAGGTGATGGAGCATGCTTCGCGTGTCGGTGAATGCATCTTCTGATTTGAGTATGACGGTTATGATGTGCCCCTTTTGTGAAGGCGTTTTAGCGACGATGGTGAGATTGTTTTTTGCCCTCGGCGTTGTGCCGGTCTTGCCACCTAATACCTGTAACACGATTTCCTTGTCGGTGAGTAAATCGTTGGTTGTTGCTATCGGTATTGTTCGCTTCGTGGTTATTTCTGTTATGGTGTGATTGGTTTTTTGGAGGATGGCAAAAACATCTTTCTTGTTTTCAAAAATGTGTTTTAACAGTAGCGTGATGTCTGATGCGGTTGTGTAGTTTATGTTTTCACTTCCCTCTTTTGGATCAAGTCCGGTTGTGTTGAAGAAATGTGTGTTGAACATTTTTAATTGGTGGGCGCGGTCGTTCATTTTTTGTATGAATTTTTCTCTGCCGACTGTTTCTGCGATTGCAATTGCTATTTCGTTGTTTGATTCAATGAGGATTGCATGGAGTGCGTCATTGAGCAATATAGATTCTCCTGTGATAAACCTTCCTGACACACCCTTGCCGTTTAGTGCGCTTTGATTGATGCTAATACTCCTGTCCGACCGCAGTGTTTCAGACGCAACCAGTGCGGTCATCAATTTTGTTATACTTGCCATCGGTAGTTTTTTTTCTTTATTCTTTTGGAATAGCGTTTGATCTCCTCCGTTTGTGCTTGTGATTACTGCTACAGCACTGTTTGCAGATAGGATGGGTTCTTCACTACTAGTACTCTTCGGATTAGGATACCGTGTTGTTCTTTGTTGTGCCATTGGTGTTACTAGCTGCGCCTGCCAAACATCATTTCGCCAACGCCATTCAGCATCCATACCACCAAAAATCCACACCCTGTCTTTGAATACCGCTGAAAAGAAATCCTCCCTACCCTTCCACTGTGGATCAGTTACTGTTTTTTTCCACCTTATCCCATCTTCTGAATACCATACATTATTCGGTCCTTTGTTTTTTTTGTCGTTAAACCTTCCGATGAGCCACATCTTTCCTTTATACACCTCCATTGCGTGACCTTGTCGTTGCCCCCATGGCGGGCTGTTGGTTACTAGTCGCCAGTGCAATCCGTTTTCTGTTACCCACACATCGTTAAAAATCCCTCCGGTTAAATTCATACCGCCTGTCAGGTACATTTTTCCTTTGAATACTGCCGTTGCATGATCCCACCGTGATTCCCATGGCATATTCTCTGCCTCCACCCAAGTTATCCCGTCTTCGGAATACCAAACATCGTTTTTTGTCTCTCGATTGTCATAATTCACACCACCGATGAGCCAAATTTTATCTTGGAAAATTTCTACCATCTGCCCTTCCCGCGCAGGCCATTCTGCCTGTTTGGTTGCCTGTGTCCAGTGTATCCCATCAGTGGATGACCAAATATCATTTGTGTAACCGGTCACCGGACTCCACCCTCCGAACATCCACAACTTGTCTTTGAAAAGTACCACCGACATAGACCGTCTCGGTGGCCACTCTGCCGCTGCTACTGCCTGATGCCACCCCATACCATCTTCGGAATACCATATGTCGTTGAAGTGTGGTGCTTTCCAGTAGTCAATGGTGTCGTCCCCTCTGATAGTGCTATTGCCGTTGATTCCACCCATCATCCAGAGTTTGTTTTGGAATAGAAATGCTTCACCAGAATCTCGCGTTTCCCATGGCGCCGCTGCAGTCACCTCTGTCCAGCGCATGTCATGCCGTCTTACTATCGGTGTCTTTTTTGTGGTGTCGGTTGCTGCTGTATTTTTTTTCTCACCATCTTTTTCGCCTACTCCCGCCAATGGGTCAAACATGGTATACATACCAAAAATAAAGAGGGCGAACATACTTGCGAGAATGACAAATTCTAACCACTTCATTTCTGTAGTGTAGCATTATATACTAATGAGTGTGTTTAGAGAAAGTGTACTTACTGTTGTTTCTCGCATCCCAAAAGGGTCGGTCATGTCATACGGCGAGGTTGCAAGGCGGGCAGGGTCGCCAGGTGCCTCCCGGGCAGTTGGTCGCATCATGGCAAGCAATGTTGATCCGTTAATTCCTTGTCATAGGGTTGTCCGTTCTGATGGAGGTCTTGGGGGCTACAACCGAGGCGGCATTTCTCAAAAAAAGAAACTTTTACAGTCCGAAGGGGTTTTGATGCATGGTGGGCGTCTTGCTGTTTCTATGTGAAACACTTATGAAAACCCCTTTCCTTTTCCTNNAACTGTTTCTATGTGAAACATGTTTCACGTGAAACGATTTTTAGTTTTTTTGCCAGAATTGTTTCATGTGAAACACTTTTTTTGTAAAAGTTTATAAAAAACCCTTATTTTGTGTTGAGTGTTTCACACTGTAACATGTTTCACATGAAACTTTTTTGATCTTTTTTCAGGATTGTTTCACGTGAAACACTTTTCCGTGAAACGCGTGAAACACTTTTTATAAAATTTCATGATTTGACTTTTTGTCAAGTTATTTTATTATTTAATCATTGTTTGACTTTTTGTCAAATTATGATTTTACTATATTCTGTTTATCATGTTGTATAGTGCGTATAATTATGTCTACATTGAGTAAATTTTTTGGAAATATTGGGGAGAAGTATGCTGAAAAATATCTAACATCTCGTGGGTACTCCATTATAGCAACGCAATGCAACGCAAAATTTGTGGAGATTGATATTCTAGCTCGGCAGGAGAAAACATTGTATTTGTTTGAGGTGAAAAGTGTTTCACATAGAAACATTGATTCTTCAGCATTTCACCCTGTGCATCGCGTCAATCATCGTAAAATCAAAAAAATGGATGCCTTCGCCACCTTCTATTTGAATGATCACCCTGAATACACTGGTGCCGCAATGGGAATTATTACCGTTTCTCTTGCTGAGGAGTTGCAGTATCCAGATATTCAGATTGTTTGGATTTGAGTGAGTAGGGTGAGCGTTTCATTTTGTGTTACAATTTTGGTTGTGATAGTTTCGTTTACGGGGAATGGTGTAACGGCTAACATGCCCGCTTTGGGAGCGGGTGATTCCGGGTTCGAATCCCGGTTCCCCGACTGATTGTTTGAGTGATCATTGAGCATTTTTTGACTTATGGGCGTTTGCTGGTTGGGTTTGGTTGTATGGTGTTGGTGTGGGCGGAGAGTGGTGTAACGGTAACATACACGATTCGGGTTCGTGTGACTCCGGGTTCGAATCCCGGCTCTCCGATGCCTGGCAAGGTTCAGATTCATACCATATGTTGTTGTTTGTATCGTTCCGCTGTATACCCTTTTGTTTTTGTGATTTTTTATATAATTTATTTATATTTTTGTCAAGTTTTTTCACCCCTTGCACTATTGAGGAAAATTGGTGTACTATATAGGTGTCGCCTGTAGGCGACTGATTATCAACTAAACGAAACATTTTATGTTTACTATCATGAACCAGGCACCTGGTGGAGACGACAGCGAAGACAACAACAAGATGCCAAGTGACAACAGCTAGTTTAATTCGACCTACAGAATAGTTTATTCACAAAAGCGGAGCGCAATGCTCCGCTTTTGTGTTTTAAGTATTCTCTGTATACGCTATACTGCTTATGTTCAGTTATGTTCAGCGGGCGTAGTTTAGTGGTAGAACATCCGCCTTCCAAGCGGAAAACGAGAGTTCGATTCTCTCCGCCCGCACATCAGAAAATATCTTGCGGTATGCTCCTTTGCTTGTGCAGACCTCTTTGTCTGCAACGCGATTTATCATGTACCCCTCCCTTGACTGTGTGGGTTTGAGGCACTTTGAAACTTTTGTTGACAGTGGCGGTGTTTGGCGGGTATACTGGCACATACATGCGTGTGGTTACAAAACAATTACAACCAGAAAGTCCAGAAGTGATTGTCTATTCGTTTCATGAGAACAATTTTTTGAGTGGATTGAAGATGCTTAATGCGTCCCTGGCAGTAGTCGCAGAGCGGAAAGGGCTGCAGGGAGAGGTCGGTGATGTTGTTATCGGCATGAATTCTGATAATGTTTATATCTATTGTGTTGTTGCTGGCTCTGGTGGCGCGAAAACAAGGAGTGCTGGTGGCTCTTGCGCTGCGTGGGCAATGGAGGAGCGGATAAAAACAGTGGAAATGGTGGAAGGAGTGCCTGAGGATTTTGTGGAAGGATTTATGTTGCGTAACTATGTGTTTTCTGAGTATAAAACAGTCGCTAAGACAAAGAAGGTGCCGGTGCGAGTGGTTTTGACAGCGCAGTCGTTTCCACAGGGGCGGGTATATGGCGTGCAAGCTAATCACATCGCACGCGACCTCATGAATGAACCACCTAATACTCTACATCCCCCTCGGTACGCCGAAAGAATACAGACACTTTTTGCTGATACAGCGGTTTCTGTTGAGGTGCTCGGAGAAGAAACCTTGAGGCAGATTGGCATGTGTGCACTACTTGCGGTTGGGCAAGGGTCATCGCAAGAGAGTAAGGTTGTCATTATGCGCTGGAACGGTGGGCAGGACACTCGTACTGTTGATCTCGCGCTCGTTGGGAAGGGGATTACCTTTGATACGGGGGGCATATCTCTCAAGCCGAGTGATAGGATGGATGAGATGCGGTGGGATATGGGTGGATCGGCGGCGGTTGTCAGTGCCTTGCATGCTGCGGCGAAGAGTGGGATGCAGCAAAACATTGTTGGGGTGGTTGGCTTGGTTGAGAACATGCCGGATGGAAACTCCTATAGGCCTGGGGATATTGTTACCAGTATGTCAGGGAAAACAATAGAAATTATTAATACGGATGCTGAGGGACGGATGGTGCTTGCTGATGCGCTTTGGTATGTGCAGGAACAATTCTCACCTCGTGAAATTATTGATTTTGCCACGCTCACCGGTGCGGTCGTTGTTGCACTTGGTACCGAGTATGGTGGGCTTTTTTCAAACAATTCTGCGTTTGCGGAGCGATTGGTGCGTGCTGGTGAAAAATCTGGTGAGTTGGTGTGGCAGATGCCGATTCACGACAATTATCTGGAGCGCATGCAATCACGCACTGCTGATTTGCGTAATACGAGCATCTTGCGAGGTGACTCGGGTGCCGGGACTGCGGCGGCGTTTCTCCGTGCATTTGTGAAAAAGGAATCTGTATGGGCGCACATTGATATTGCTGGCTGTGCACTTCCTTCTAAGCATAACAAGCTCGCAGGAGGAGATCCGAGTGGTTTTGGCGCTCGTTTTGTTCACGCCTACCTCACTGGGTAGTGGTGTGCTGCCGCGCTTCTGCTACTTCGGCTCAATGAGAAGGTGTAGTGTTGTTTCTTTTGGGAGTGCCCAGAGGAAAGTGCTGAGGCGAGGACCGCTGTTTTGGGTAATGAGGAGTTGGTAGAGGTGTTTAAAAAAGGATCGTTGCGCTTTTTTGAGTTCCTTTTCGTCGGTGTGTTCTTTTTTTGGTAGGGAATAGAGGTGTTCTTCCAGATTGTGTACTGTTGCCTTTGGATTTTCTTGTAGGTAGGTATAGAGGTTTTTTATGTGCCCCCTGTTTTCGTTATCCACTGCTTTCCAATGCGTGGTGTTTGGTTCTTTGCGGACGGTGATAACTGCCTCTCTGTTGTATTCGGTCAACCACGCCCTTGCTTTTGGAAGGCGGGACTGTATTGATTGCGTATCAAAAAAGAGCTGTGATGCTTTGAGTATCATCTGCAGCTTACTCTTGTCCCACTGCGCTATCTGCGCCAGTCCAGTAAGGTTGCGAAAGGATATAGGGTTTTTGTAGGCGCTGCGTGCGCATATGTCTTTGACCGCCTTGACAATTTGTTCTTCTGTGTTATTTTCTTTTGTGTTTCTCTGAAATAATTTTATAAAGAAGTTTTTTTGCTGCTTTGTAAACACGCTGTCCATCTCGTCATACTGGCGGTATACCTCGGTGTCAAAGGCGAGTGAGAAGGTTTGAGAGGGAAGTCGGCGAAGATACATCCAGAGGAGCAGTGCTGGCTCGTAGATAGCAAGAAGAGTGTTGGGGGTAATTGCTACACCCTTTGAGCCGGACATTTTGGTTGAGCCGCCTTGTATGCCGACAAAGCCGTATTCGGTAAATACCGGCGGCTCAATATTAAATATCTTCTTTGCGATTGTTGCGGACACATCGTAGCTGCCGCCTGGTGCTGCGTGGTCGCTACCACCTGGCTCAAAACAGACCTCTTCATATTTCCAGCGCATTGCCCAATCTACCTTCCAGTTGAGCTTTGCGATTCGTGTTTCTGCAAGATTTACTGCCTCCTCTTTTTTGGTTATTTTGCAGCGGTAACGAACTGTTTGTTTGCCATCGTAACTGAGTATCTCAGTTGCGTCTTTGCTGGTGAAGCGGGAATAGAGTGAGATAGGGAAGTACGATTCTCGGTACTCGCTATCCACAATACCCTTGTTCTTCTTTCCCTTTTCGGTCATAAAAGAAAGTAGTATATCAGCTATCTCTTTTCTTTTGCGGAGTGCATCAAAGAGGTGTTCGTCGTAAGTTCCTTCCTGATACAACTTTGTTTGATATTTATAGATTGGTTTGATGTTGAATGCCTCTAACCCTTTTTCAAACTCCTGCTGATAATATTCGGCGTATGATTTATTTTTTTCGTGTGGTGAGGGTATGTTTGAAAGTGCTTTGCCGATGTGTTCTTCGTATACAGGATCAATGTCTGCCGGCACCTTTCTGAAACGATCAAAGTCATCCCACGAATAGATGAATTCCGCCCGCTTTCCCTTGTTTTGCAGTGCTTTTACTACTGCAAAGGTGGTAATAACCTCACGAAAGTTGCCGAAGTGAATTGGTCCGGATGGACTGATACCAGAGGCGCAGACGAATTTCTTCCTGTTTGGGTATTTTTTTATTAGATAGTCAGCAATACCGTCTGCCCAATACGCTGCTTTTCCGTATTCTTCTCCACTTATTCTGGTGCCATGCTTCATATAGGTAGTGTATCACGGTGGATTTGTTTGTGCATACAAAAAGATTGCCCCGAGCAGATGCTCGGGGCGTAGTTAGGTTAGCGACGGCGCTTGGTCCGTCGCGTTGTCCGCTCCTCCACCCGTTCGGTGGCGGTGGAGCGGGAGCGGACAGTGCGACGATCTGGGGCTTGCCGCACCGTTCGGCTCACCCGCTTCCGGCGGGTGATTTCGGACGACCAACCATTGGTCGTCTGCACCCGCCGC
>JGIcombinedJ30088_10005371_pt1 | contig 11055 bp, 7 predicted proteins | sample PinacodermPK_FD_30088 | JGI IMG/M metagenome (IMG submission 30088) | reverse complement strand
CCGGCCGATGCTCGGCTACCCGCGCTGGCTGCACCACCTGATCCGCGACGAACCGGCGGGTACCGCCTCATTGCGCCCCGCACAGGCCTGGCTGGCGTGGCTGGGCGGTGGGGTGGGGGCGATCGATCTGCGCGCCGGTTGGGCGCACGGCCTGAGCCGCGGCTTCACCGCGGAGCGCGCCGCGGGTGCAGCCGGCCCCGACCTGGTGCTGCTCGGGATGGCCGTGGAGGCAGACTGGAACAGCGGCACCGGCGGACCGGTAACCGTGTCCGCGCGCGCGGGAGCCAACTGGGACCGGACCGAGTTCGACTGGCGGCTGCAGGCCGCCGGCGAGTGGCAGGTCGCCGCCGCGCCGCCGATCACGCTGCTGCTCGGCGCACGATGGCTCGGCTCTCGCGCGTACTACGGCGTGTATGCCGGCGAAGACTGGACGCTCGGGCCATTCCGCGATGAGCCCGGCTCGGCGGTGGTCGGGGGCGTGCGCTGGGCGCCGGCATGGGGACACGGTCTGAGCGTGACCGGCGGCGTCCATTCCGCTCCGGAAGGTGACTTGACGTGGGGTGTCGGAATTGAGTACGCCCGCGATGTCGTGCGCCTGACGGCGCCACCGTAGGTAGGGCGATTGATGGTAGCTTTCATTGTTCAGGGGGGTATCCTTCTCATTCCGATTCTGCTGCTGTCGCTTGGCGCGGTGTTTCTGATTGTCGAGCGCCTCCTGTTCTACTGGCAGCAGCGCGCCTCCGACGGCGAGTCCACCGACGAGGTGCTGAAGCTGCTAACCCACACGCCGGCGCAGCAGTTGGTGCATGCGCTGCGCCGCGGCCGGTCGCCCCAGGCGCGCATAATCGCCGCCGCTCTCGAGCGCGGCAGTCTGCTGGCCGACCCCGACCAGCGCCGCACGCTCGACCATCTTGTGCTCACCGAAATCACGGCACTCGAGCGCAACGTCCCGTATCTGCAAAATATCGCCAACGTCTCTACCTTGCTGGGGTTGCTCGGCACCGTGGTGGGCATGATCGCCGCCTTCGTGGGCATGCGCAGCACCGGCAGCACCGACCTGACGATTCTGTCCGGCGGCATCGCGCAGGCGCTCATTACCACGGCCGCGGGCCTCGCCGTGGCGATTCCGAGCACGCTGTGCCATCACCTGTACGTAAACCACGTGCAGCGCACCGTCGCGCGCCTCAACATCGCGGTCAGCGAAGTCACCGCGCACTTCATTTCCCACTCCGATTCATAGCATCGTGGCCATCGCAGCCTGCGCCGCGCGCGCGAGTTGCGCCAAACGGGTATACTGACCCAGGAACGTGCCCACGGGGGGAGGGGATGTCTGACGATCTACAGTACTACCGGAGCTCGTTGAGCGCCGCGGGCGCGGTGCCCCTCACTCCGCTCATCGACGTGGTGTTCCTGGTGGTGATCTTCTTCATGGTGAGCGCGACGTTCGCCGTGCAGTCCACCGTTCCGGTACAACTGCCACGCGCCGCGGCCGAGCCCCCCGATGCAAGTGCGGCGTTCGCCATCACCGTCGACGAGTCGGGACAGATATTCACGGCGCGTTCCGGCGCCGTGCAACAGGTGACCCTCGACACTCTGCGCGTCGCCGTTGCCGAGTGGCAGGCGGCGGAACCCGAGGAGGGCGTCGTGCTGCATGGCGACGCCCGCGCCAGCTATGGGCGTCTGGTCGCAGTAATGGACGTGATACGCAGCACCGGCGTTGCCGACATCCAACTGGTCACCGCTCATCCCGACCCATCGCCATGACGGCCGTGCGCGAAATCAATGCGCTGGTCGCCAGCGTCGCCGTCCACGTGCTGGTCCTGGCCGTGTTCATGCTGGTGCGCGAGCCGGCGCGCGAGGTGCCGCCGGTAGTGGCGCTCCGTCTCACCCTGCCCGCGGTTACCGGCTCTCGTCAGACCTTGTCCGGCTCCTCCGAGCCGGTTGCCGGCCAGGCGGCCAGCGCCGCCTCCCGTGAGCAGCCATCCGCGGGAGGCGCCGCCCTGCCGGCTCTGGTCATGCCGCGGGGACGGCTGGCCGCCGGCGCGCTCGGCGCTCCGGCGCGTACCGGAGCCGTATCCTCCGGCACGGTTGCGCTGCCCGATCCCGGCACCGCGCTGGCCGGCGCGCTCGCGGCCGTCAGCCACGCCGCCGGTCCCGGTGCCGCGGCGCCGGCTGCCGCCGCCACCGACACGCTGCTGCCGCGTCTCACCCGCAGCGGCCTCCCTGCGGTGGAGCGCGGCATCGCGCTGCCCTATCCCCCGGAGCTGATCCGGCGCGGCATCGAAGCCGACGTGGAGATTCAGCTAACCGTGGCCATCGACGGCACCGTGGCCAGCGCCGAGGTGGTGCGCAGTTCGGGGGTGTCGTCCGTGGACGCCGAGGTGGCGCAGGCGTTGCGCCAGTTTCTGTTCGCGTCTTCCGGCGACACGCCGGTTACCGGCACGATTCGGGTGAGTTATCGCCTGGAGCGCGGTTTTTGAGCGGCCAAGATCGCACCGGTGACGGCGGCAAGCCGAAGTGGACTCCCTCGGTCCTGGAGTTGTGCGTTCTCGTGTTGATCATTGCCGGCGCCGGCTGGGGGTTGCACTCGCTCGGCAACATGATCGAGAGCCACCTTACCGGCAAGCGAGAAGAAACGATTGCCAATCTGTTCCAGACACTCGACTACGACATCAGTTATCGCGACATCTCCCCGTCGCTGCTGCGCGCCTTCGAGATCCGCGATCTGGCAATCTCCAACCGGGGGGCCTCGGACGACCCGCTGGTGTTCATCCGCCATCTGCGGCTGCGCTACAGTCTGTCGCGCCTGGTGATCAGCCGAGACCCGGTCGCCGCGCTGCGCGAGATTCAACTGGTGGACTCCGACTTCACGCTCGACCTGGAGGGCGACGGGGGACTCGGAATACTGCTCCAGGCCTTGAGCGTGGCGGTGAGCGGCGGCGATGACTCCCTCGGTGCGAGCGAGCTGCCGCCGATGAATCTCGCCGGCGCCAACCTCGGCGTCGTCATCGAAGGCCCGGGCATGCGCGTGGAGTTGCGCGAACTCTACTTTCGCGTCCGCGCCGGCGAACGGCTGCGAATCACGGCGAGCGGCACCGTGGCGGCGTTGCTGGCGTCGACGGCGAGCCCGGCACTGCTCGGCAACGAGTTTCTGGAAACCGACTTCCGGATTACCGGCAGCGCCGCCGCCGATTTCAGCTCGGTCGACGCGACCGTTCGCATACCGGAGTTGACCACCTCTTCATTCGCCGCCGGCCCGCTGACCTTGCAGGTGACGGCCGACGACGACAACCTGCAGATCGCCAAGGCCATGGATCGCCTGCCGCTCGCGGCGCAGTTCACCTACGACCTGAACAGCGGGCGCACCGAATTGCGTTTCGAGGCCGACGACCTGCAGGTGGCGGATGCGGCGCAATTCGACGCCTCCGGCCCGGAGCTTGAGCTGCTGCAGGCGGCGGTAGTCACCGGAAGCGGGCGCTGGATTCAGGATCCGGCGGCAGGAATGCGCTACGACGGCGATTTCAGCGCGCGGCTCGCGGCCGCGGGCGGGCGTCCCGAAACCGAGGTGGTGGTGGCGGCCAACGGCGACGGCGAGCGGCTGGTGGTGTCGAGGCTCGACGCGCGGCTGGACCAGATCGGCGTGCAGTTTGTCGGCGACCTGCTTCTGGATCCGATCTCTCCCGAGGGCGACTTGATCGTTACCACGGCGCCGGACCTGTTGGGCGGCATACCCCTGAACGCCCGGATGACGCTGCGGCGCAACGGCTCCGGGTTCGACCTGCGCGGCGACGGCATGACCCTTGGCGACACCGCGGTGCTCGGCTTCGAGGCCAACCTGTCACCGGCAGGCGCCGGCCAGCCGCGCTTTCGCTACCGGGCCCGCATGGCGCTGGAACAGGATGTCGCCAACTCGATCACCGCCGAGGGAGTGCTCGACCTCCGGGCTGGCGTTGACCTGGGCTTCGCGGCTCGCTTCACCGACGTTGCCGCTGGCGCCCTGTACCGCCTTGCCGCGTCCCCGGATGAGCGCCAGCCGTGGCTGGTGACCACGCTGGAACCGCTGCTGGTGAACGCAGCGGTATCCGGCAGCACCGATTTCGCCGGTGTGCAACTCGGCCGCTCGACGGTGCGCGTGCTCGACCGCTCCCAACGCGAGACCCGGCTGCGCTTTCAGCTCGATCGGGAGCAGGAAGATTGGCTACTGGACGACCTGGCGGCGCAGTGGGGCGGCTTTCGACTGCAGGGTGACGTCAGGGTGACACCGGCGGAGGAGAGTCTTGAGGTGGCGGCCAACTTCACGGTCAACGACCAGCCGCTCTTCCTGCAGGTCACGCACCGGGCGGGCGAGGGGCTTACCGCCTCCGGCAGCCACCAACTCAGTCTTGCCGCCGACTACGCGGCGGCGGAAATCTCGTTTCGCGGCGCGGTGACCGAGTTGCCCGTGCCGTGGTCGCCGGATCACCCGCCGCTGAAGACCACCATGGCGTTCAGCGGGGAGATTGGGGAGTCGGCGGAATGGTCGCTGCGCAGCGACGCGGTAACCGTCACCGGGATTCCGTTTCTGGATCGCCGCGGCGCCGAACTCGAGTTCGGAATTCGGGCGTCTGCCAACGGGATGTCCCTCGACCCGATTTCCCTGCGTGACGGCGAAAGCATGTTGACCGGCAGCGGCAGCGTGACTTACGGCGGCGGGCCAGGAGCCGTCGCCGGCCGCATCGCACTGGCCGATGCCGCCAATTATGAACGCATTTCAGTTTCCGCGGCGCTCGACCAGGACAATCTCGACGGCAAAGCCGAGATTCGCGGCGTGCCGCTCGCTCGTATCGGCGAATTTCCGATCAGCGGCGACTTGCAGGCGAACGTGACCGCTTCCGGACCGATACAGGCCCTGATGTGGAACGCGGCGGTGAGCCTGGAAAATGGCCGCCTCAACGAGGAGGAGGTCGCACTGGCCGCAACCGTCGAGGTGGCACCGGGCAGCCTGCTGCTCGATCAGATCACCTTCGATCTGCTCAGCCATCACCTGCGCAACGGTACGTTTTCCTACGACCGTGACAGCGCCCGCGCGCAATTCGACGCCGACTACAGCGCCGACTATTTCGGCGACCCGGTAAGCGCACATCTGCGGCTCAGCACGGACGACCTGGACTTTGGCGAGGGCGGCAGTCTGAACACCGCCTTCGCCTCCGGCATGAGAGCTGCGCTGCACACCAGCGCCCTGCAGGTTGCCGGCGCCCCCCTCGACGACTGGAAGATGCAGCTGGTGGTGGCCAATGGCGACGCGGCGCCGGAGCCCGGCGCGCCGCGCACCGACATTGTCGTCCACTTCGACGGCGGGCCGCATGAGGCGTTCGCGGGGTTCATCTCGACCCTGGGACAGTTTCAGGTGCACGTGCGCGGAGAACCGTACCCGTTGCGCGGCACCGCAACCGGATCGATCTCCAGCGGAGTGATCGCCGCCGACGTGGATCTCGAGGAAGCGGACGCGCGGGTGATCAACGAGGTCCTCGGCGACTCGCCGATCAGCGTGGAGGCGGGCCGTGCCAGCGGCACCGCGCGCGTGGAGGGCCCCCTCAACGATCCCGACTTCTGGGGACAGCTGCGCGTCACCGGCGGCTCGGTGACGTCGCTGCTGTCACCGCAGGTGGTGGGACCGTTCACCGTCGTCCTGACCCTGGAGGAGAAGGCGCTGACCATTTCCGGCTTCGCTTCGGAGACCGGGGCCGCGTTGCCGGTGACCGTCGTCGGCGCCGCAACCGTGGAGCGCTGGGCGCCCGCCACCTACCGGCTGGAATTGGCCACGACCAGCGCCAGCGGCATTGCGATCGACCACCAGTTCGGGCCGTTGCAGTTCAACGGTTACGCCATGGGCACCGTCACGGTCGCCGGGGCGCCGCAACAGGTGTCGATCAGCGGCCGCGTGCAGGCGGTGCAGGGAGATATCGCCATCGCCGAGGTGGCGGTGGGCGGCGGGCGGGCCGATCCGTTGGAAGTGGACCTTGCGGTGACCACCGGCCGCAGCGTGGAGTTCACCTGGCCGACGGCGCAGTTTCCGATTCTGCGCGTGATGCTGGTGCCGTCCGAGGAGGTGCGCATCGGCTACGATGGTCTGGCCGGGAGCTTTTCCGTGGATGGCGCGGTCGACGTGCGCAGCGGCGACTTGTTCTATTTCAATCGCCAGTTCCGGCTCCGCGAGGGACGCATCGGCTTCTCCGAGAACGAGACCCGGTTCGACCCGCAACTCGAAGTGCACGCCGAGACGCGCGAACGGGACGCCAACGGTGATCCGGTGCGAATCATGCTCGACGCGGAGACCAGTTTCAGCCAGTTCAGCCCCGAGACCGTGCGCCTCGCATCCGATCCGCCGCAGAGCGCGCTCGCGCTCGATGCGTTGTTGCGCGATCCGCTGGCCGGAGAGAACGCCGACGTGACCGGCGGGGCGGGCGTGTCCGCCGCGGCCTTCTCCGGCGACCTGCTGGCCCAGGTGGCCCTGCTGCAGCCGGTCGAGCGAGCGCTGCGCGAGGCGCTCGGCGTCGACATGGTCAGTATCCGTTCGCCGTTCGTGCAGAACCTGGTGCTCGATGGGCTGGCCACCCCAACCGAGGACGGTTCCGACGTGACGGTGGGGAATCCTCTTGACAACACCTCCCTGTCTTTCGGAAAGTACCTGGGTAGTGACCTGTTCCTTACCATGCTGCTCCGGCTCGATACTCCCGGGGACTCGTCGTCGAGCGAGCCGCCGTTGCTCTCCGATATCGAGTTAAGCCTGGAGTGGGCGACACCGTTTTTCATGCTGGAGTGGTCTTTTCTGCCGCGCAATGCAAATACGCTTTTTGTTACCGACAATGCCATCACCTTGCGTTGGGGGTGGCGTTATTGACGCCGCATCGACTCGCCGGCGCGCCGTCCCGCGCACCGTGCCCTCCGGGCGACCGGTCCATGGTCAGACCTAAGACCCGGGCGGTGCCGGGATCAGAACCACGGGCGGTGCGGCGGCGCATCCTCGCCGCCATGCTGGTGCTGCTGGCCGGCATCGTGGGGGGCGGCACGCTGTACGCCCAGTCGGGCGACGACTGGTACGTGGGCAAACCGATTGCCGACGTACGGTTCGACGGTCTGCGGCACGTGGCCGAGTCGGACCTTCGTGAAATCGTGCAACCTTACGTCGAGCAGGTCTTTACCCTCGATCTGTTCTGGGAACTGCAGGGCCGGTTGTACGCTACCGACCTGTTCGAGAGTCTGGAGTCGAACGCCGTGGCGGTCGACGACGAACAGTCCGCCGTAATCGTCGAGTTCCTGGTTCAGGAGCGGCCCCTGGTGGGCAGCGTTGAGTTGGTCGGCAACCAGCGCATCCGTGACACCGAGTTGCTGGAAGTAATGGAACTGTCCCGCGGCGACGTGTTCGACCCCATCAAGCTCGATGCGGACGAGTCCGCCATCCGCGGGTTGTACGTTACCAAGGGGTATCCGGATGCCGCCATCACCATCGACACGGTACGCGACGACGAGGGTGGCGAGGTCGCCGTCGTCGTGCAGGTGGTGGAAGGTTTCGAGGTGACGGTCGATGAAATACGCTTCGTCGGCAACGAATTCGCGTCCGAGAGCACCCTCCGGGGCCGCATGCGCACCAAGAAGCGCTCACTATTCGAGAGTGGCGCGTTCCGCGAGGTCACCCTGCAGGAAGACGAGGAGATCATCGAGGCCTACTACGCGTCGAACGGCTACGTCGATGCCGAAGTCGAACGCATAGAGCGCGAATTGGTGCTCGAGCCCGACCAGCAACGGCGCTCGCTCATGCTGACCATATACCTCGCCGAGGGCCAGCAGTACACCTACGGCGGCATGTCGTTCGAGGGCAACGCGATCTTCTCCAGCGAGGAGCTCAACAATCTGGTCCGGCACGGAGCCGACCGCGAGGTGAACCGGGAAGTCGTCGAGGCCGACTACCTGCGCGTACAGGATCTCTACTACGAGAGCGGCTACATCTTCAACCTGTTCGAACTGATCGAGGAGCGCGACGAACAGACCCGCCAGATCGCCTATCGGGTCGTCATTCAGGAGCGCGAGCGGGCGCACATCGAGAATATCGTGATCAGCGGCGCCGACAAGACCAGGGACCACGTCATTCTGCGCGAGTTGCCGTTCGAAGTCGGCGACGTCTTCAACCGCACGGCGATCGTGCAGGGACTGCGCAACCTGTACAACACGCAGTACTTCTCGGCGGTCGCGCCGGACACCCCTCCGGGCAGCGCCGAGGGACTGATGGACGTGGTGATCACGGTCGAGGAGCAGAGTACCGCGGATATCAACTTCGGGGTTACCATCGGCGGATCCGAGTTCCCGTTCGCCGGCACGGTGCGCTGGAACGAGCGCAACCTGTTCGGGGGCGGCCAGTCGATCGGGGCGGGGTTGGAGCTGTCGCCCGTCAAGCAGTCCTTGAACTTCGAGTTTGTGGAACCGTGGTTGTTCGGTGCGCGTTGGTCGGGCGGTCTGAACCTCGGCTTGGAGCGCTCGGTGGTACGCGGCGTGCTGCAGGATATCCTGCCGCCCATCTTCACCGACCCCGACCAGGCCGCGCCCGACCCCTACGAGAGCAGGGAAGAGTGGGAGCAGGCGCGCGACGACGGCGAGTCGGTGGACGGCCGCTACACCATGGAGTACACCGAGTGGGACGTCATCGTCGGCACCTCCACCACCTATCGCATTCCCACCTCGCTCGGCATCGTGCGGTTCAGCGGCGGCTTGTCGTCCACCTTGCGCTTCCTGACCTACGACACGGCGATTTACCGGCCGTTCGAGAAGACGATCCGCGACGATCGTGAAAACTGGGTGATGGTGAACCGGATGGATGTCGGGGTCGCCTGGGACGGCCGCGACATCTTCCTGAATCCCACCGAGGGCTGGCTGCTCTCTCAGGGCGCCTCCTTCACCGGCGGGTTCCTGTTTGGCGACCGCCACTTCATTCGTCTCAACAGCCGGGCCGACGGCTTCGTCACGCTGCTGAAGGCCCCCCTGCTGGCGAATTGGGACCTCCAGATCGTGTTCGGCGCGCATTCCGGATTCGCGTTCATTCTGCCGCAGTTCTGGGTGCCCGAGGGCGAGGAGCACCTGGCAACCGACGGTCACGGCGACCTGCTTGCGCTAGACGGCATCCGCGTGGCCCGCGGTTGGGACGTCGTGCGCGGAGGCCGGGCACGCTGGGAGAATTCGGCCGAGATCCGGGTGCCGATCGATCCGAGGCTGCTGTGGGCCGTGCTGTTCGGGGATGCGGCGGTGCTGTGGCCGGAACTGGATGATATCGAATCGACCGCCATCGAGGACTTCCACTTCAGCCTTGGCGCGGGACTCCGGTTCGCGATTCCGCAGTTTCCGATCCGCCTCTACTTTGCCAACACGTTCAAGATTGTCGACGAGCCGGAGCGCCCCGACGAGACGCTCGACCTGTTCAGCCTCGACGAGTGGAAATTCGTGATCTCGCTCGGAGGGGATGTTTTCTAGCTGGTTGCGGCGCCGCCGGGCGCAGCCGACCGGCCGCTTGCTGCCGCACTCGTGGCTGGCGTGCGGGTTGCTGTTGACTGCGGCCGGGCTCGCACCGGCACAGCAGCTGATTACCAACGTCGGCTTGGTCGACCTGCAGGCGGTCACGACCGCCTACTTCCGCGAGTCGACGGCGGTGCGCGACCTGTACGCGGATCGCGATCGGATTGCGGCGCAGCGGGCGCGGCTTGAAGCTCAGCTCATCGAGCTCGAGGCGCGCAGGCTGCGCGCGGAGCAGGATGGCCGCAACCAGGAAGCACTCCGGATCGACGATCAGATCTTTACGCAGAGACAGCACTTGCGTGATTTCGTAACGGTCATGGACCGGCAGTTGAGTCAGCGCGAGGCGCTGCTCGCGGAGTCGGATGCTTTCCTTGGCGAGCTCGCCGATGCCATCGAGTACGTGGCCGAGAGCCGCGGCCTGTCGCTGGTGCTGGACAAGAACAACGTGACGCTCCTCTACTTTCTGCCGGAGATCGACATCACCGAGTTGGTGATAGCGGAGCTTGGCCGGCGCGCCGGGCGCAACTGAACAGCCATGGCGAGGGTCATGGGCCTGGATGTCGGCTCCCGCCGTGTTGGCGTGGCGTTCAGTGACACAACCCACGGCATCGCCACGCCGTACGCCACAATTTCCCACCGCGGCGTGCGCGGACTGGTGGCCGACTTGGTGGCCTTGTGCCGCGCGGAGCAGGTAACCCGGGTGGTGATCGGCATCCCGTGGCAGGCCGACGATACCGCCGGAAGTGCCGCGCGGCTGCCGAACCGGGTTGCGCAGGAGATGCGCACCGCCGGTTACCCGGTCGACCTCTGGGACGAGCGCGACACTTCCACGAGCGCACGCCGGCTGTTGGCCGGCAACGTGCCGGAGCGGCGTGCGCGGGCCAAGGGCATGGTCGATCGGATCGCCGCGGCCCTGATTCTGCAATCCTACCTCGAGGCTGCACGGTCGCCGGGACCGGACGGTGTGCCGCCGCGGGTGCGGCGCGGCTGACACTCGCGTTATGGCTGCGGAACCCACCACCCCTATGATGGTCCAGTACCGGGAGCTGAAGAGCCGCCACCGGGATGCCATCCTGTTTTTTCGGCTGGGCGACTTCTACGAAATGTTCGACGCCGATGCCAGGGAGGCGTCGGAGTTGCTCGAAATCGCCCTCACGCAGAGAAACGGCGTGCCGATGTGCGGGGTGCCCCATCACGCCGCGCGTTCCTACATCGCGCGCCTGCTCAAGGCGGGCCGCAGGGTGGCGGTGTGCGAGCAGACCTCGTTGCCGAGCCCGGGCAAGGGCATCGCGCGCCGCGAAGTGATCGAGGTGGTCACGCCCGGGACCGTGCTTGACGAAGAGCTGCTCGACGGCGGCAGCAACAACTACCTGGTCGCGGTCGGTTGCGCACCGGACCGGGGCGGCGATCGGGGCAGCGCCGATCGGCGGGTGGCGGTGGCGGCCCTCGATCTGTCGACCGGCGACTTCCGCGCCGTTGCGTTTCGGCTCGCCGAGGCGGCCGCCCGCCTGGCGG
>JGIcombinedJ30088_10005369_pt1 | contig 11056 bp, 8 predicted proteins | sample PinacodermPK_FD_30088 | JGI IMG/M metagenome (IMG submission 30088) | reverse complement strand
CCGCGGGCGGCACCGGCCTGGGCAACGTGCCAAGCAGCCTGGGATTGGCGGGATCATTCACGTCGATCATGAAGATGTCCTTATACGGTTCCCAACCGTCCTCGTTCAGAGGATATCCGGAAAAGTAGACCACACCGGTCTCATCCACCTGCGTTACGTTGATGTAATCTCCCTCCGTGCCCGCTACGCTCGGGGGAAAGTTCAGGTGTCCCAGCGCCTTGATATCGGCCGGGTCCGATATGTCCAGCACGTAGAACCCAAGGCCGCCCATGGCGGCGTATCCGTACCTGCCGCCTTCTTCAACCGGTCTGGGCATGAAAATCGACATGCGGGCGCCGAACCACGATGTCCGGTTACCGGCGCGGGGATTGGCCCGGTACGCGGCTTCATCTTCGGGATCCCCGAGTTTCTGGCCAGGTACGTTGAACTGGCTGATAAACACCGGATTGGCCGGGTCGGACAGGTCCCAGGCCTGGTAGCCGGCCGAGTACAGGTCGCTCGGGTATTCGGTAAGCGCGTATTCCGCACTGGGCGCCGCGGCAACGAACATGTACTTGCCGCCGTGATAGGCGGGGATATCCCGAACGCCGGATCCCTGTTGCTGCCCGACAGGCGCGTCGGGGTTTTCGTAATCGGTGGTTCGCTCCGCCAGCAGCGTCCAGTCCGCCGGCAGGGGGCCGTTCATTTCATATACCTTGAATCCCTTGAGGTGATTGGCGTTTCGAATGGCTTCCACCTTGTCGGGTTCCGCGCGCTTGTCGCTGAGGACGCCGAAGCGGCGGATCTCGAAGGCCTGGACCATGACGTACTTGCCCAGGTCCTCGTTCCACTGGATGGACGCGGCGCCGAACATGTCGTCTTCGTCATAGGGGTTGACCTCTTCGCCCGGTCCTTCCCCGGTCCAGGTGCTTCCCTTCTCGTGTACAACCTTCAAATCCTTCGGATCGGTGATATCATAGATTTTCAGGGCGCGGCGGACGTACTGGTACATGTATCGTCGGCCGTCGAAATCGACGATGTTCTGCCAGGTATGGAACGGTTCGACCGTGATCGGGTAGTAGGCCTCGACGGTCATGTCCTTCGCGTATTCGNTCGTATCCCAGTAGTCCAGCTGGCCTTCAAATGGTTTGGATTCATGCTGATGGGGCGTGGCCGCCGGGTAGATGAATCGGCCGGTTTCCGGATCCATGCCGTAACCGGCGGGATCGGGTTCGGGTGGCGTACGGTCCTCCGCCAGCGCGTCGGCCCGGATGACGTATTCGTCGGTAACGGGCGGCGGTGCGGGCGTCTCACTGTCCGGGGAAGTACCGCAGCCCAGGGCCGCACTCAGGCAAATAACCAGACCAATGCGTGTAGTCTTGTCGCGTAAATGGCGTTGGTTCCATACTCCAGCGTGGCGTTCTGGGTTTATTAGCATGGCTATCCTTCGATCACCCGGCTTAAGGTTTGGCTAACATGGGGGTAACAAGCTTTCCAATGCCCTCGATCTCCATTTCCACCACGTCCCCCGGCTTGAGATACTCGGGCGGATTGCGGGCCCGTCCCACGCCGTCCGGCGTGCCCGTGGCGATCACGTCGCCCGGGTAGAGGGTTTGGACAGAGGTCAAGTACCGGATCATGTGCGCCTCGTCGTAGATCATGTAGCTGGTATTGCTATCCTGCTTGATCACGCCATTGATCCAGGTCCTGATCTCGAGGTCATCATGCTGGATGAACTCCTTGGGCACGATGTACGGACCGAAAGGCGCGGCGCGGTCGCTGCTCTTGCTATTGAACCAGTTCGGCCCGGGGAACATCCGGTTTATCGGTTTCAGTCCGGAACCGCCCCGGCGGCTGACGTCGAACACGATGCTGTAGCCGAAGACGTAGTCGTGGGCGTTCTCCAGGGTAAGGTCGAGGGCCGGCCTGCCGATGATAATGGCCAGTTCGGCTTCCCAGTCGATGTTGACGTTCCTGGGGACGTAGTACGGTTCGCCCGGATCGATGATGGTTGAGCGGGGCGACTTGGCGAAGAAGTACGGTTCTTCCGCGTCCACGTCCACTTCCACGGCGGCGAATCCCGCGCCACCGATGGCCGAATCCTCCATCTCGTCCGCGTGGGCCCGGTAGTTGGCCGCCGCGGCAAGCAGGTTGTAGGGGTACTTGATCGGGGCCTTGATGGACACGTCGTCCGGGTCGAAGACGAAGGGCAGGTTCTCGCCCGCCAACCGGTTCTCCGTTCCCATGTAGTTTGCGATCATGTACAAGCGGTTGGATACGGCGTCGTACTGCTCGATCAACGCCCGCATTTTCTTGGGAATGGAGACGATGGAAAGCCCAAGTTGCCGGGTGACATAGGAATTCGCCTCGTGCAGGTCCATCAGCTTTTCATTGTCCGCCTGGACGAGCATGCCGATACGGATGGCCCCCGTGGCCTCGAAGGTGGCGAGCTTGAAGGGCGTGTCTGGCTGGTCGGATACCTGGGACCGGGCTGTACCAGGGAAAGCCAGCAGGAGCATGCTGACAGAGAATACGACAACGACCGACAGTAGGCTTATCTGCTTCGACATGTGTTGCATCTCCTGAGATGAAAGGTCCAGCCGGCGCGCGTGTGTTCAGCCGCAGGATGGACCGGTACAATGGCTGGCCGTGTTGCATTTTTGGCGGTATGCCGGAATTCCAGGCCAGGATGCCGTGTAGAACAACCGGGCTCAGAAGCAGTAAGGAAGGATGGAATAAAATGTTGTTAGAATCTGGGAATATCGGATCGGGGCGGGGAGATTTGAACTCCCGACCTCCTGCTCCCGAAGCAGGCGCGCTGACCGGGCTGCGCTACGCCCCGATATGTGTACAAACAGGAGCAAGGACCCGGCGGGCTGCCTTGCCGAAATCGGGGCGACTGGATTTGAACCAGCGACCACCAGCCCCCCATGCTGGTGCGCTACCTGACTGCGCTACGCCCCGAAACTTCGGCGTGTAATTTACGGCGGCAGGGGGTTTCAGGCAAGGGATATTTTCGGTGTCAGATCGTGGTCCGGTGTGGTCACATGAGGCTGCGCGCCTGTTCGACAAACCACAGGTGGTCGGCGCGGATCAGGGATTCGTCCCGTTCGGCCGTTGCGAGAAAACCGAGTTTGTTCACGACGCGCAGAGCGGTGTACAGGTCCCACCACGGCAGGCAACCGAAGTCCGCCCGATTCAGCGATTCATAGTGCCGGGTGAAGGCGTCCATGATTTCTGGTCCGTAGAGCATCAGAATCTCGAACCGGGCATTCGACACATCGAAGAGGGGATCCCCCAGGCGCGTGTCTTCCCAATCGATGACCGCCGAGAGACGGCCATCCTGCCAGAGCGTATTCCCCGGCCAGTAGTCTCCGTGCAGGACGACGGGTGTGTTTTGCAGGGTCAGCGGCCAGCATGGAACAAGGAGATCCAGCAACGTACGTTCATCGGCCGAGACCATGGCCGGATCACTTTTTCTACCAAGCGCTTCGGTACAGTCATCCTCCAGCTTCAGCAGGAAATCGAGGTCCCGTCCAGCCAGATCCATCTGGTGGACTTTGGCCAGTTCGCCCGCCATCTGCATCACGTAGTCCGTGGGATCTTCAGGTTTCAGGTCGGTAACGCCTTCCATGTATTCCACGACGAGGGACGGCGTAGGGAACAGGGGTTCGTTCGAGTCCAGGTAAACCGGATTGGGCGTGGCCAGGCCTGCCGCGTGCGTTAACTGAAGGACCCGGAACTCGTCCGCGGCCACGTTCGGGTTCTGCTGAAGGTCGACCGCTCCGTGCAGACGGTGAATGAGTTTCCTCATCGTACCGTCCGGTAACTCGATTTCCAGGACGGTCACGGCGGCCGAATAACCGCCGGGCAGGCTGAGATGGCGCTTCAGCCTGGCGTGCGGATTGAATCTGTGGACCAGTTTCTCGAACCGACTGGATTCGTCTACAGTTGCCATGTGTCTCAAGTAGGGTGGGTTTCCCGACCAACCGGACCAACCGGACCGGAAATCCCAGTTCGCCGCGGATGCCTATTCACCCGGGTAGTCGATCGCCCACCTACCCTCGAGATTTCCACTGCCGCTCGTTCTGCTCCAGAGGGAAACCACGTCGGCCGGCGCGTTGTTTTCCGCAAGATGAGCAAGAAACAGTGCGTGCAGGTCATCCAGTGTGTCCACGTTGTCGTTGGCGATATTGTTTTGGGCAAGGTGGTCATTCGAAAGGTCGTAGAGCTCGGGCCTGCCGTCGGCTCCGACCGGTGCGTAACCCCAACGATCCGTAACGAGGAATGGCGTCGTGGCCCGCCGGGGCAGGCCGTCACCCGGCATCGCGATGTGGCATCCGCTGACCGCGTAGTCGCGATGGGTCGGCCGGCCATCCAGCACGGCGGGGGCGAAGGAGGCTCCATCGAAAGGCTTCGGTGGATCGACCGTGACGGCGGCCAGGTCGCAGAGACTTGGGAACAGGTCGATCGTCTGTGTGATCAGGGGCAGCCGAGCACCCCGGGGTACCGCGCCTCCGGCCAGCATCAGCATGACGTGGCCGATCTCCGGGTAGATGGGCCAGTACCTGCCGTCGTCCTCCTGAATATTGGATTTCCCGGTCCGATCATGTTCTCCGATGGACATGCCGTGGTCCGACATGACGGCCACGATGGTGTCATCCCACAGTTCGAGATCATCGATCTTCCTCAGGACCTGGCCGATGTGACGGTCCACGAGTTCCGTTTCTGCCGCGTAGTGGGCCCACAGGTTGTGAAGTTCCTCCGGCGTATAGGCGGACGACGGACCGTAGTTCGGATGCAGCATGGGCGGACCCGCATAGTCGGGATCGTAGCGTCGCACCAGGTATTCCGGCGGATCCCAGGGTTCGTGGGGATCGAAGAAGTCCACCCACAGGAAAAAAGGGTTGGATTCGGCGTTTTCCTCGAGCCAGCGGATTGCGGTCTGCGCCGTCCCGGCCGAGAAGACTTCGGATTCATACCGGTAGTACCGGTTGAGCCAGCGGTGCTGGTTGACGAGCGTATGCCCGCGAAACCTGGGGTTTATACGGGTTTTTTCGTCCCGGACGACGACATCGACGGGGTCGTTTAGGTGGAGCAGCGGTTTGTCGCCTTCCTGTCCACGATGCTGGTACGCCGCGTCGAAACCATCGGGAAAGCGGGCCTTGAACAGGTGCGGACAGTCACAGATCAACTGCGTGGCGTATCCCTGTTCGCCAAGCATCCTGCCGGCGTGGTTGGGACCGCTCCGGTCGATGGCCTGCCATCCGTAGTGGGGCCATCCCGTAACGCCCGTCGCAAAATCGGTGCGGTGCGGGATCGTTGGGAAGCTGCCCATGTGGCACCGCGTGATCTCCGTGGCCCGTTCCGCTCCGAAGCGATCCAGCTCGGGCGTGCGAACGGGACGCTCCGCACGGTTTCCCAGGTTGTCGTGGCGAAAGGTATCGGTAATGAGTACGACGATGTTCTTCGGCATCTTCGGCATCTTAGCCCTCTCGAGTCCTGAAGTTGTGGGACATTATGGACGCGCAAATCTGTATACATTCAATCAGGCCGCCGGTAAACCGCGGTGTACCCCTCGCTCAACCGGCGATCCGGCAGGCCTCCAGGTATAGGTCCACCGACGCTTTCAGGTTTATCTCCCCGCGCATCACCCGATCTTCATAGGCTCGGTACCAGCCTGGAATCAGCGACCGGGCTTCGCGGAATTCGGCGAGTATAAGCCGGGCGAAGTCACCGCTCTCCTCCAGGTACCCGGAATTGTCGAAACATGCGATCGCCCGGGCCCGGTCATAGTCAAGCCGCACGATCTCCGCCTGCCAGGCGCCGTTATTCAGCGTCAACCGGGCATAGGCCGCGCGGGGATCGCCGTCGAAGGGCGCGCCTACCGCGCCCACGTTGACGACCAGGGTACCGTCCACGTTCCGGATCAGGGGCCGGTGCGTGTGTCCCACCACCAGGACTTTCGGCGCGGGAGCGATTTTCTCGCGCAGCGATTCTTCCGTATCATCAGGGAAAATCCCCTTGCGGTCTCCCAGCATGGACGCGTGTACCATCCGGAACTCGTTTCCCGATTCGTCTTTCATGTCCCACTGGACGGGTAAGTTCTCAAGCGGTTCGACGAGACCGTTCAACTGGTCGAATGTCCATTTCGCGTGGCGGGTTATCTCGTATTCCGGACCATGTTCGGGCAGGGTCCCCTCAACGTATTTCAGGACGTATCTTTCGTGGTTGCCCCGTATGACCGCCCAGTTTTCGGCCCTGGCGCGACCGAGCACACTTTCGGTGCAGGCGCGGGGATTCGGGCCCCGGTTGATGATGTCGCCTGCGACGAGTACGCGATCGGGGCGCCATCGATCAATATGGGCAAGAACTGTTTCCAGCGCGTCCAGGTTGCTGTGCACGTCGGCGAATACGGCGATCTTCATGGTAATTAGGGTTTGATTATTTGTTCAGTCGACAGGAATCGACGCAACACGTTGGCTACGATCCTGGATATGTCGTTGCCGCCCTCGTTGTAAAGCAGGCTGCCGCAGAAGGTAATGGATCCCGTAGAAAAGAGCTGGCTGCCTGAATCCGACTGCTGGTAAACCATGTCTGCCCGAACCAGTCTTTCGATCGGTTCCCCGGACCAGGTGGTGATGTGGGTAAGCAGTTCCTCCGGAACGGGAATGAAGGACTCGTGATGGTTTTCGGAACTTGCGATGACGCGCGTATTTTCGGGCGTTCCCAGCCGATGGTCGGCACGGTCGAGTTCAAATCCGGCCGCCCCGTTGCCGCTGAAACCGTAATCACCCACGGTATCGCACGCCACGCCCTCGAAGATCCACGCGGTCTCGGGGTTGGCGCGTGCGTCCGGGGATATTCGGTAGTACGATCCATGGAAGTTGCCCTGGGCGGAAAACCCCACGGCCGCAAGCTGCTGTGGGGGAAGGCCGTTCCGACGCCAGAGTCCCCCGTAGCCGCCGTCGAAGGCGTGGTAGTACTCGCCAGGTTCCGCCGCCCAGGCCCGGATGCCGCCTTCGTTGCGCCGGATTTCCAGCGTTCCATTGTCTTCCGGGTGGACGGCTATACGCCAGTAGAATCCGTTGCCGCCCAGGTACATGAAGTGGCCGCCCCGTTCCCGGTACTGTCGCAATGCGCCGAGCGTTCGGGGCGTATGGTATTCCGGATGTGAACCCGTGGTCACGGCGCTATACCCTTTGATCGCCTCGTAACCGTCGTCGTGCAGTTCCTGGTCGGTGACGATGTCGAAGGGGATCCCCATCTTTTCGAGCCACGCGTACAGGTGGGTGTCCGCCTGCAGATGGCGCAGCCCAGAGCAGTCCCCTTCCGTGGCGCCGAAGGTGATGTAGCCCGGCCGTAGGGAGAAGAGAGGGCGCCTGTGACTGGCATGGCAGATGCCGCTCCCGTCGGTGTGGAAATTNTAGGTGGAAAGCCCGTATTTCCGGTNCACCGCGGGATTCCAGGGATAGGCGTTCCATGTGCTGATCCGGTCCAGCCAGGACGGATCGAAGTTGGGGCGGGCGTGGTTGCCATAGATGGTATAGGTGAATGTGGACGCCAATACGCAGAGATCCGCCGAGGGGCTGCCCCTGGGCGGGCAGACATAGAACGGCATCATGTCCTCGTGCCCACCGCAACGGATACGGGCCGCGTAGAGTCCCGACTTCATGCCACTGGGAATCGTGAACGTAAAGTCGGTTTCCCAGTCGAAGTCGTAGATATCGTCTTCGTGGAAGTGTATGGCGCCGTACTGGTCCGGCGCGTGCTTCCAGGACATCTCCTCACCGGTCCACGTCGAACCGGTCATGGCGCGGGCAGGCATGTTGACCAGGCGGCCTTGCAGTGACAGGGGACCGACGTCCACCACCCGGGTCGAACTCGTGTCCCGGGCGAAGTCCCACAAAGCCCAGGCGCCTCGATGGTCTTTGATGTCGTATTCGTGCTCGTCGATCTCTTCCACCGGAACGTCGACGAGGGCAGGCGCTTCGATCTTTCCATTGAAATGGCCGCTGACGGTATCGCCGTCTACGCCGCCGAATATGATCCGTGCCATGTCGCCTATAGGAACGGACTCTATGGCCGCGACCGTGAAATTGGCCGGTCCAGGCAGCGCGTCCAGCGCGCGGTATCCCACGCTCACCGTGCCGTTTCCGGCATCGTAACTGGCCCACACCCGGTACCATCGCCTGGCCTTGATCGGCTCGCTTCGGCAGGTGATGAGGCGCTCCTGGTTTGCCGATATTCGGACAATAGCGGTTAAAGCGCCGCGGTCCAGACAAAGACTCAGTACCGGCTTCCGTTCGCTTGTTGCCGCAACTTACAATGCCCTGACGGACTTTTTGAGGGGTCGTCGGCCAGATGGTGGCGGAGATGGCAATCCCATGGTCAGATCGGAAGCGGCCGTCAAGCGGGATGACGGCGTGGGAGCCCGGATGGAACGGTTGAGACCTGGAAGGGAATTCACCGCCGAAGGGAAGGTCCACGTCCTTGATTTGCAGGCCGGGTCCAGCCGGATTGGGGTCGGCGCAGATCACGCGGACGAGACTGGCGCGAAAGGGCTCCCGGGCTTCGCTGCTTACCTTGAAGGCGATTTCGTCGCCGGGCCGGCCGGACAGCCGGTCGGAGTAGCCCAGTAATGGAATTTCGTTCATTAGCTACCCGGAAGTAGTTCGTCGTCCGGCCGCCGCTCGCGGTAGCCGCAGACCATCAGACCCGGCCGGCCGAAGCTTTGCCCGTATTCCTGCCTGTTATCGGGATTCCGGTAGCCCATGCGAACGAGTCTCCGCGGCCGTTTCGTCTGGTTGATGTAGGAACCGTGCACGGTATCGATGCAGAACAGGACCACGTCGCCGGCTCTGGCCGGAACGGGCACCGTGTCTGCCAGGTTGTACTCGTTCGTGGGCAGGTGCGGCGCACAGGGTCCCTCTTCCGTTTCCGTGATGTGCTGGAGATGGCCGGATTTGTGAGATCCCGCCAGGAAGCGGATTTCGCCGTTTTCGTGACAGGTATCGTCCAGGTGCACGAGGACGTCGATATACCGGCCGTCGTGATGGCCGTAGAAAGGGTTGTCCTGGTGCAGGGGAAATGGATGGCCGGTCTGGGGCGGCTTGATATGCAGCGTGGTGTGGTGCAGCTCCACGTTCGGACCCAGCAGCTGCGACAGGGCCTCGACCAGCCGGTGATTGGCTACCGCACGAGACCAGGCCTGGGAATAGAAATGAAGGTCGTGCATGGCCGTAAGCTTTGACCTGGCCTCCGTTTCCGGGTCCATGTAGGCCAGGCGCCACGGCCCGGACCACCCGGGACTCGTGAAAGCCCAGTCCTCGACGAGCCGGTCCATTTGATCTGAAAGTTCGGCCGTTTCCTCCGACGTGAATGTCTCCGGAATGTGGAGAAACCCATTTTCATGGTAGAACGCGATCTGCGCGTCGCTCAGCACGGTTTGTTCCATGACCATGGTCATTGCTGATTCTCCTTGTTGGGTTTTGCGTGCAGGGAGTTTAAGGCGGTTCCTTCCCTTCGAATTTAGCAGTTCGCGCACCGGCAGGCAACCCCATTTCAACGCGATGCGCAATCGGCCTGCTGGAATTCCTCCCGCGGGCTGATCGCAACATCAAAGATCATGAACGGTACACTTCAGCCAGAAGTTCGTATGACCGCAACCGGGCTTTGAAATCATGGGTGATGGTGACGGCCATGACCTCCTCTGCGCCGAACTGGCCCGCAAGCCGGTCGATGGTATCCCGGACCTGCTCCGGACTGCCCACGGCCGCGAGCCGGAACTTGTCGTCGAGGAAGGCGCGTTCGGCTTCACTGAACTGGTGCTGCTCGGCCTCCTCCACCGTGGGCACGACGTTGCTTGGCTTGCCCGATGCGAAACGGGCGAAGAGCAGATCGCGGCTGAGTGCGAGACGCCGGGCTTCCGCCTCGGTGTCGGCGCAGATGACGTTGATCGCAATACAGGCCTCGGCCCGGGGCGACTGGGTGGACGGTTCGAAGTATTGGCGATAGAATTCCAGGATGCGCGGGTCGATATTGCTGTTGATGAACAGGGCAAAATTGTAGGGGAGTCCCAGACGGGCCGCCAGCATGGCGCTTTCGGGACTGGAGCCGAGCATCCAGACCGGCGGCGGAGACAAGATGGGCGGGGTGACCCGCGGCTCGAAATCCTTGTCCTGCAGGATCTCCACGAGTTCAGCAACCAGTTCGGGGAACTGCTCGAACCGGGGTCCGGCGCCGGGCGCCAGCATCCGGGCGGTCTTCATGTCGCCGCCGGGCGCCCGGCCGACCCCCAGGTCGACGCGGTCCGGGTAGAGATTCGTGAGCACGGAGAAGCTTTCGGCGACCTTGAAGGGACTGTAATAGGGCAGCATGACGCCGCCGGACCCGATGCGCATGTCTCCCGTGGCAGCTCCGATGGCCGCGAGCAATACTTCGGGCGAACTTCCGGCCAGACAGTGGGCGTTGTGGTGCTCGGACACCCAGAAGCGCTTGTAACCCAGGCGTTCCGCCGTTCCGGCCAGGGTCAGGGTCTCCTTGAAGGCCTGCACCGCCGTGACGCCTTCCCGCACGGGGGATTGATCGAGTATGGACAGGTTCATGAATCTGGATTCCTATACGTTAACTGGTTAAATAAATGCAGTCGGACCGGGATCGCCTGACTACCAGCCGTCCACGATATGGCCCGCGCCCGGAAACCAGACTGCGTCCACCAGAAAGGTCAGGAAGACGCCGAGGACATAGCCCGCGAGTATGCCAATAAACAAGGGTTGCGCCTTACGGTACAGCGATACGCCGCCGAGCCGCAGGATCACCGTCTTGATCAGCCATACGATCAGAATGGAAAAGAAAGCCATGTCGGCCGCGTAGGTGGTCACGATCCCGAATCCCACGGGATGGAGGGGCCAGAAATGCAGCCGGTGATGGGCCCAGATCAGAAATCCCGATATCAACACCCCATTCAACACCATGGTCAACTGCGGTTGCGTCATGGCCTGGGGATTGGTCAGGAAGGTCTCCAGCTGGGCCCAGTATCCGCTCGCGCCGGACTGAAAACCGCCGGCCTGGAGCT
>JGIcombinedJ30088_10005365_pt1 | contig 11059 bp, 9 predicted proteins | sample PinacodermPK_FD_30088 | JGI IMG/M metagenome (IMG submission 30088) | reverse complement strand
ACCCCGCCACGGACACCCGCGCCAGCTCCAGCACCAGCACCAGCGCCAGCGCCAGCACCGGCCCCTGCGCCTGCTCCAGCGCCAGCGCCCGCACCGGCCCCAGCACCCGCACCCGCACCGGCGCCTGCTCCGGCACCGGCCCCACCCCCGGCAGCAGCTCCTCTGGCCGGCTACTACGGTGTGGGTCCGTGGACCGCACAGTACTTTGCCAACACCAGTCTGGACGGCGCTCCCGTGGTGACCAGACAGGACAGCCAGATTGCCTTCCACTGGCAGCAGGCCTCGCCCGGAGCCGGCATCCCCACCGACTTCAGCGTGCGCTGGACCGGTCAGTTCCAGTTCACGGGCCAGGAGTATCGGTTCATGGCGATTGCCGACGACGGCATTCGGGTCTGGGTTGACGGTCAGTTGATCATCAACCAATGGAAAGGGCAGGCCGCCACACTGGTCTACCGGGACCATGCACCGCGCTACGGCACGCGCACGGTCCGGGTCGAGTACTTCGACGCCGCGGCCGATGCCACTGCGATTGTCAACTGGGCCGTCAAGAAGTAGCCCGGTCGGCAACCTGACACTCTCGCCACAACACAACCCGTCCCTCACGCCTCCGGAGGAGAGACATCATGAACAGACACTCGAAAATCCCAGCCAGGTTCCTGTTGGTGTTGCTGGGCACCATCCTGATCACCGCCGGCATGACCTCGGTCTCGCTGGCGAACACCGACACCACTTGGGGCGGCAGCTACTTCGATGTGGTAGAGGCATCGCCCGGCTACGCCTGGTTCTCAATCACCAGAAGCTGTGACGACATAGACGAAAACTGCGCGGTGAAGGTCACGGGTACACTCGCCTCACCACAGTTCGACATTGGTGAAGTCGATTCCAATGCCGGTGGTCGAACAATTGATAATCAATCCCAAAGATGGGCGGCTGCCATCAACGCCTGCACGCCAGAAGCCAGCAGTGGTGACGATCGGTACGGAGACTTCGAGCAATGCTGGGACGACGACTTGGGCAGCGGCTTCGATGTGGAATGGCCCTCCATCAACCCGAACGACGACTTCGAAATTACCCCGTACTGCAAGAGCGGCGACGAGGTGTGTGCCGAGGAACTGATCGTTTGCTTCAACGCCGCCGACTGCGACGACAACAGCCATAGTGATAAGACATGGGATGAGATTGGCGAACTCTGGGAGGAAGCCGGGTCATGCCTGCACGACGGCGACGAGGACGATGACGATGTCTGGGAATGCATCGACGACGCCCTCGACGATTGGTTTGATGACCACATGGGGCGCAACGACGACTACGACGATCTGGAAGACGAACGGGAAGACCGTCGCGGCTTCACCCTGGAGGACTACGAAAACGACCTGGACGATGTCGGCGACCAGCCGTCAACCGGAGGACGCGCGTCCGAAACCGTGCGCGAGCGGTACCAGCGACAGTGGAACGCCCGGACCCCGGTTTCCATCTACCAGTCGGTGGACGACGTGGATACCCGCGGACCCAGCTTCCGCCTGACCGCGGACGAGTACCTGACGGTCAACTTCACAACCTTCCTGGAATCGACCGCGCCGTACCAGATCTGCAACACGACCCTCGGCTGCGTCACCGTGACCACCTACAGCAACACCTTCCGCAGCTACATGCAGAACATGCACATCATCATCCAGGACAGGTCGGTCATGCGTTGCATGGACCGGGCCGGCTGGGACGTGGACGACGATCACGCCATTCCCTTCGACAACCCCGACCTGATCGTCTGCGACGAACGCATGAAGGTGGCCAATGAAGTCTGCCCGGCCAAGAACACCGGCGCCAGCGACGACCTGTTCGCCATGTGGGACACAGGCCTCCTGAGGGGCATTCTCCCCGACTCGTTCGCCCAGGGCTTGCGCCTGCAGGTGGAACGGGCCCGGGATCAGGCTCCGGAGTGCCTGTGCGCCGCCGGGTTCGAAGATCGGCACTTCGTCGTTACGTCCGAGAACACCGAAGGTCCATGGGAACGTTCCGGTGCGCTGCGGGTGGAGGACGTGTGCGACTGACCAACTGCTCCGACAATTCGGGGTTGACCTGCTGAAGTCGGACTTGAACAAGCCCCGGATGCCAGTTCCGCGGAACTGGCATCCGGGGCTTTCTGCTTCTTCACCGGTCGGAAATATCGATTCATGGCGAATGCCGTCGTCGGCATTCGGGTTTGGGTTGACAACGACCCAACTGATCATCCACCAATGGGCAAGGGTAGGTTGCCACGCTGGTCTACCGGGACCATGCGCCGCGCTGCGGCATGTACACGGTCCGGGTCGCGTACTTCGATGCCACGGCGATTGTCCACGGGACCGTCAAGACATGGTCCGGTCGGCAACCTGACACCCCACCCCAACCCTCACGCCTCCGGAGGGAGACGCCATGAACCGACACTCGAAACTTCCCGCCAGATTTTTGCTGGTGTTGCTGGGCACCATCCTGCTCGCCGCGGGGTTGACGTCAGTCTCGCTGGCAGCCGACACCACTTGGGGCGGTAGTTATTTCGACGTGGTTGAAGCGTCTGCCACCACGGCGTACTTCGCAGTCGCCGCTGATTGCGCAGACACGGATGAAAACTGTACGGTCAAGGTCACGGGTACACTCGACGACACACTGTTCTTTCTTGATGGAACCGATCCCAATGCCGGTGATCGACCAATTAATAGTCAATCCAAAAGATGGGCGGCTGCTCTCAACGCCTGTACGCCAGCCGCGAGCAGTGGTGACGATCGGTACGAAGACTTCGAGCAATGCTGGGTCAAGAACCCTGCCTTGGGTACCGGCTTCACCGTGACCTGGCCCTCCATCAAGCCCGACGACGACTTTGAAATCACTCCGTACTGCAAGAGTGGCGACGATGTGTGTGCGGAAGAGCTGCGCGTCTGCTTCAATGCCAACGATTGTGACGGCAACAGTTATGGCAGGCAGCCATGGACCCAAATGGGTGAACTCTGGGATGAGGCCGGCTCGTGCCTGTACGACGACAATGAAGACGATGTCTGGGAGTGCCTCGACGAGGCTTTGGACGATTGGCTCGACGACAACATGGACCACAACGACGACTACGACGACCTGGAAGACGAGGAAGAGGAGGATCGGGGCTTCACCCTGGAGGATTACGAAAGCAACCTGAGCAGTGTCGGCAGGGACTGGCCATCCCCGCGCCGCGCCGAGACCGCGCTCGAACGGTCCCGGCAACAGGAGACATCCCGGACCCCGACCCCCGTCTATCGGCCCGGGGACTCCGCGGACACCCGCGGACCCGGTGTCCGCCTGACCGGGAACGAGTACCTGACAATCAACTTTACGGCCTACCTGGAAACGGACTCGCCGTACCGAATCTGCAACACAACCATCGGCTGCATCAACGTGGCCACCCTCAGCAACACCTTCCGGCCAAGCATGCAGAACCTGCACATCGTGATCCAGGACACCGGAGTCCTGCGCTGCATGGGCGGGGCCGGCTGGGATGTGGGCAACAATCACGCGATTCCCTTCGACAATGCCAACCTGATCGCCTGCGACGAACGCATCAGGACGGCCAATCAAGTCTGTCCGGCCAAGGCCGCCGGCGCCAGCGGTGACCTGTTCGCCATGTGGGACACCGGTCTCCTGAAGGGCCTTCTCCCCGACTCGTATGCCCAGGGTCTGCGCCTGCAGGTGGAACGGGCCCGCGACCGGACCCCGAAGTGCCTGTGCACCGCGGGGTTCGCCGCAAACAACCTCGTCGTCACCTCCGAGAATACCGTTGGTCCATGGGAACGTTCCAGTGCGCAACGGACGGGGAACGTGTGCGGTTGACCAACCAGTGAGCTTGACATGGCCCGGACCTCAAAGCATCAACGGTTCCGGCGATTCGGGTTTGCCCTGTCGCAGTTGGGCTTGAACAAGCCCCGGATGCCTGTTCCGGGGAACGGCGGCTTGGGCTTCGGGCTCCCGGCACAGGCCTGCCGAACCGCCATCAAGGTGCGATTGCCCCTTGGGGCCCGGGTTGCGGCCCGTGACTCCGCCGGGAGGCTCCGCAGTCGGTTGCCGTCGCGTCGGTCAATCCGGCAGGCTGACACGGTTCCGGAAACCCGCACCGGTTTGAATCCCGTGTTGTACCGACAATGATGAAGCAGTCATTGGTCACGCGTGCGAGGCCACCCAACCGCAAATTCATGTAGAGTTGACTTCGGACCCGCAAAACGGATCGGCCCGTCCTTGGACGTTTCCCTGCTTCACAACACTTCCACCTTGGCTCGCCACACATTTGACACAGCTCCATGCATGCCATGACCGAATCCCTGACTTCCAGCCATCCGGCCGCACGCCCTTCGCCGCAACGAACCCTTTCCCGAAAGCGCAAGACGTGGCTGAGCGGCGCAGCCGCTGCCTTGCTGGCCGCCTTCCTGCTGGTGTTCGTGCTCGGAAGCCCGGTCAAGGCCGCTTCCGCGACCGACTTCGCCGGTGGCTACTTCGAAATCCTGTCCGCGACCGAGAAAACCGCCCACTTTTCGATCCTGCCGGCGGGCCAGTGCACCCGCCTGGACATCCACTGCTCGGTGCAGGTCACGATCCGCAACCGCACCATTCCCAATCTGGACAAGAAGAGCCTGACCGCAGCCTGGACCGACCAGCTCGACGCTTGCAATGCCCCGGCCGCGGCCGATGAAAACAGCCGCAATGCGGCCTTCCACGCCTGTTGGGACGACAAGTTCCCCATCTACGATCTCGTCTGGCCCAACTTCACCCTGGCGCCGTCGTTCGAAATATCCCCTTACTGCGAACCATTCGACGACGAATGTGCCGAAAAACTCCATTTCTGCTACAACGCGGCCGACTGCGCCAGCGTGCTTTTCAAGAGCAGCGGCTGGACCCGGGTTTCCGAATTGTGGTCCGCAGTCGACGGCTGTTTCTACAGCAACGATTGGGATCGCATGTGGGAGTGTGCCGACGACGCCCTCTGGATCTGGTTGGACACGCACGTGCCCCGTTCCAGCGCCTACCGCACCATGGACTTCGTCCGCCCGGACCTGCGCGGCTTCATCCTCCTCGATTACGCAGACAACGTCAGCGATGTGCTGGATGTCGATTCGGGCGCGCGCACCAACGCCAAGTTGTTGGATCGGTACATCGCCGACTGGGACCGCAGGGCTCCCCGATCCCTCTTCCGGCCCATGTCCGAGGTCGACAACGCCGGGCCCGTTTTCCGGCCCTTGGGGTCCCACCTGACAGTGGCCTTCACCTCCTACCTGGAGTCATCGGCCGCACAATCGATCGAGGTCTGCAACACCGTGCTGGGATGCCTGAACGCCGAGATCGACAGCGGCATGTTCAGGACCTACATGCGCAACTTCCACATCGTGATCGAGGACAGCCACGTGTTGAACTGTATGGACCGCTTGGGCTGGAATGTGGACTCTGTCCCCGCGGTTGCGTTCGACAACCCCATCCTCGCCCTGTGCGACGAACGCATCAGAACGGCAGCCAAGTACTGCCCCGCCAAGAACACCGGGATCCTGCGCGAACTGGTTCTGCTCTGGGACATGGGGCTGTTCAGGAACCTGGTCGCCGATCAGTTGGCGGCATCGGTCAGGTTAATCACGGAAGAGGCCCGGGACCGGACCCCGGAATGCCTTTGCGCTGCCGGTTTCAAGGAGCACAATTTCGTCGTCTCGGACCATGCAAGTTCCAATCCCTGGGCCGAGACGGGCGCATTGCGGACCAAGGATGTCTGTGAGTAACCGCAGACAGGCACCACATGGCCCCAACCGACCGAGGTTCGACGCCGCCAGACCCCAACACGGTTGGTCGGCGGTAAACAAACAGGGAGTGGAGGGATCCCCGCAATCCGGCGAATATGGGAGAGGTGACTGCGGATGGTCCCCGCCGCGCATCACTGCCTGAACTGGCACTGGCATCAGTGGTGTGTGTGTTCCGGATCGGTCCAAACAGTTGTTTTTGTTCTTCACCATGAACCCGTGGAACACGAACGGGCGGAACGGGGCCGGCTCCCAAATGGTTGGCCGGTGCCTTCCAGCAGGTGCGACCGAACATCGACGACTACACCTGGCTCAAGGCCTACCCCTTCACCGGTGTGCGGCCCGGCCTCCTTCGCAATCCCTGACGGTGTGCACTGCCGGGATGAGCTTCTGAGCGTGCCCCTGGGTTGGCCCCCTGCGAACCCAGGACGGTCCGCCTCCGGATGGAAGGCATCGAGCCAAACCCGAAGTGGCGCGCCTCCGTGTGCCACGACGTGCTGGCGGACTTGCTGCCCGACGCCGTCGTCACCGATGCCGTCGATGTGGACCGCGACGTGGACGCGTGCACGGGCAACACCGGAATGTCCGTCAGGTTGGGCAGTTTGGTCCGGTCGACCCGCGGATCCTCCAGGATATCAACCGGGGACGAGGACATCGGGCCGTCCCATGAGGGGTTTTCCACAGACTGCATCCGCAACCTTCCCGGTGTAGCCACGCGGCAACCCACACCGTCAACACACGCTGTTCGGATGTGATCGCCTTGGGGTGGTTGTGGCGGGATGGCAACAATCCGGCGATGACCTACACTCCCCCCTTGGATCTGACTCACTTATCGGGATCTGTTGGCGATGCCGCAAGACAAGCCCAGCGTTTTTGTTTACACCATTACGTGCGATAGTGGCTTCGCACCCAATCCCTTCCACGGCGTTTGTACACTCGCCACGTGCAAACCGGACATACGCAAGGCGGCGGGCGGCGACTTCGTCATAGGCAAGGCCAAGGCACCCAACGGCACCAGGGCGGTGTTCGTAATGGAAGTGAACAAAATCATGACCTTTGACGAGTACTGGCACGATCCCGACTTCGAATGCAAAAGGCCCCGTTGTGACGGCAACCCAATGTACGCCTGTGGCGACAATATCTACCATCGAGCCGCCGATGGCAGTTGGGTCCAAGCCTGCTCCTTCCACGCGTGCAATGACATTGCACGCGACACAGAAAAAACGGACCACGTCTTGGTATCCCGGAACTTTACCTATTACGGGGCGGAGGGACCCAACGTTCCGGAACTCCATGACAAGCCTCTGAACCCGGGCATCAGGAAAATGCGGTGCCACTTCACGGACCGGGACCGCCGGGAACTTGAGGCATGGATCGGTTCGCTGAACGGACAAGGGCGCATGGGCATGCCGTCCGACCAGCGGAAGCAAGGCGCACACAACCGCTGTGGTTCTGTTGGACCCGGGTGCGGGTGCTTGAAATGTTGAAGTTCAACCGGCGGCACCTCCCGATGTCATCGTAGCCCCGGTTCGCCAGCCCCTACTGACTGGACGATCGGGCCCACTGCTGGGGCCTCGGTTGCCGGCAACGGCCAACCGGAGGCGCCAGCTACGTCGGACGACCGGTGTTCGGCTCCAGGGCGGCCAGGCACGAATCCGTAAAGCCGTCCATTACTTGGACTTCGGCCGTGACGACCGTGGAAGCCCCTGCGGAAAGCAGTAGCTCCCTGTCCAATTCGTACTGCACAAGTGCGATCACTGCAACATCGGGGGCCGCCTCCCGTATCGCGTGCAGGGCGGCTTCAGCCATGTTGGGTTCGTGGAAATTGAGGATCACCAGTCGGGCTTGGCTGCAATCAAGCTCTTCCAGAACCTGGGATTGCGTCATGTCCCCGAGTACCGCCCTGACTCCGGCATCGTGCGCTTCATGGACATGGTCCGGATTCCAGTCCACGGCCACATAGGGGTGGCCGGCGGCGCCAATGGCTTGGCACAAGTGCCGGCCGGCTTGGTCGCAGCCGGCTACAATCACGTGATCGCGGTGCGGTTCGTCCACATCGATGCCGGGAGGTTCCGCATCCAGGAGACGGTTCAACCAGGGTACCCGCGCCGCGCTGCCGGCCAAATGCGGCTCGAACGCGATCACCAACGGGGTCAGCAGCATGGAGAGGATGATCGCCACCAGCAAGCTATGGGCAAGCTCGGTGCCCAGGAGCTCCATGCCACCGGCGGTCATGAGAACAAAGGAAAACTCCCCAATCTGGCAGAGTGTGGCGGCGGATAGGATCGCCACCCGCAATGGCAGTCGCAGAATCAGCGCCGTCCCCAGGATGATGACAAATTTGCCGGCGAGGATCATGCCGAGCAATCCGACTGTGGGCCCCAAGTGTTCCAGAACGTCCGAAACGTCCAGCAGCATGCCCACGGAAACAAAGAACAGACTGGCCAGAACTTCGCGCGCCGGTATCAAATCCGCCATTACCTGATGCCGGTACTGGTATCCGGAGACAATCAGCCCCGCCAGGAAAGCCCCGAGAGCCAGCTTTATTCCCACCAGCGACAACAGCCAAGCGATTCCGAAACAGAGAAGAAAAACGCTCAGGATGAACAGTTCGCGTTCGCGCGTCTGCGACACAAATTCAAGCAGGCGCGGAACGACCCGGCCTGCCGCCACCAACACCCCGGGGATGACCACTGCCACGATCCCCACGGTCGTGAGAATATCCCTGAAGTTCCCTCCTTCTCCTGCCAGGTACGGGACTGCCAACATCATCGGAATCACACACAGGTCCTGGAAGACGAGTATCCCGACGGCCAGCCGTCCATGTGGCGCCTCCAATTCGCCGCTGTTGGAGAGTCCGCGCAGGACGATCGCGGTGCTGGAAACCGCCACTACGCAACCCAGGAACACGGCCGGTCCCGGAGCCAAACCAAATCCCAGGGACAAGGCTGCCGTGCATGCGATAGTGAGCGTGACCTGCAATCCGCCACCCAGCAGAACGGCTTTCCATAGGTATCGGAGACGATCGAGCGACAGTTCCAGTCCGATGCTGAACAGCAGCAGTGCCACACCGATTTCCGCCAGCACCTCCACCTGATGGGTGTCGTCCACCAATCCCAGTGCCGTGGGGCCGACGAGGGCTCCGGTCAGGATGAACCCGGCGATCGAGGGCAAGCCGACACGCTGCAAGAGGGTGACGACCACAACCGCCGCGCCCAGCACGATGACGAGGTCCTTGATGTATGCGAGTTCAGGCACGCGTCAACACTCCATCCTGCATCCAACAGCCCCAAGGCTCGCAAGAAGTTGCTCGGACGGTAAGACGAATCTCGCTGCGGACGCCATACCCGTCAACCCCGGTAATACAGATAGCCGGCGAGCCGGTGCTCTTTCAGCCAACTGGACCATACCTGCCGCCAACGGCCTGCTCGCTGCCGACAGGCAGGACGACTTGGCTGCCACTGTATAGCAAGCAGGGCCTGGTTTTCGAAGTTCTTTGGTCCCTGTGGCTGGTTGGAATCTTGGTACAGGTGCGACCCGACATTGACGACTGCACTTGACTGCGGGACTGCTCCTTGCCCAGTGTTCAGCACACCCTCAAGGACCTGGCCCCCAGTCCTACCAGGAGTTGTCAACTTTGCGTGCCCTGCGCTTGGCCCGCGCCGTGCCCACCTGCGTTGGCTCCTGCCGGTGACGCAGGCTGTACTGGGTCCGCCGGTGGATGGCCCCCATCGGGTACAGGTACTTGCGAGCACGCGGTGTCCGAGAGAAACGGATGCCCCTTCCCAACAGGCCGTGCCCCCAATGGTTGTGGATGTCCGGCCCACACCCCGATCTGGAAGCCGGACCTACGGAAACCGGCTACAGTCCGCACTTGGCGTCAACGAACCACAAACTTGCCGGTACTGCGGGAGCAGTGGACGGCAAGGAGGAACGGAGTCCGCATGCCGGGCAAGCCGCTTCACCGCGAACCGGAGTGCAGTTCAGGACCGGGGTTCGGCTCGCCCATTGGCCCCCAGGCGCGGTGGGCGCCCGGCTGTCTGGTCGTCCACCAGGTCGGAGATGTCGGGCAGGTCGTCGAGTTCGGCCGCATTCAGGAACGGGACCATTCGTTCCGCCTCTGCATCGCCCCACACCTTCTTGATGAACGCCAGGAGAACCTCCTTTTTGCCGCGTGCCTCGCCGCGTGCCTCGCCGCGTGCCTCGGCTTCCTTCTTCTCGTCCGCCACGTATTGACCGAATGTGTACATGAACGCCTCCGCCTCTTCAATTGAGTGATCTTGTCCAATTCCGCACGCATGATGGGCAGATCGACCAGCCGATCGCCCCAACTTGAACAAGGTCCCGACGGCCCCGGGCACCGTCGCCGTGGAAGCCAGCGCCCGCGGAAGAACCAACTCTTGCTGTATTGGCAGGATCTGCTCCACGGCCTCCCGCCCTCGCCGCTTCATCTCAGCCTGCACCTGCGCCGGTGCCACGTAGCCGGAGCCCGGGTTGTCAGCGAACGCGCCCCGTCCGACTGGCCGGACATCCGACGCCGGTGGATGTCGGGCCATGCCCCGATCTGGAAACTGTGCCTCCGGAAACCGGCTACGGTCCATACTCTGCGTCAACGAACCACAAACCTGTCGGTACCACTGGAGCAGTGGACAGCAAGGGAGAGAAGGAAGCTGCCATGCCGGGCAAGCTGCTCCACCGCGAACCGGCGCGCAGTTCAGACCCGGGGTTCGGCTCGCCCATTGGCCCCCAGGCGCGGTGGGCGCCCGGCCGCCTGGTCGTCCACCAGGTCGGAGATGTCGGGCAGGTCGTCGAGTTCGGCCGCATTCAGGAACGGGACTATCCGTTCCGCCTCCGCATCGCCCCACACTTTCCTGATGAACGCCAGGAGGACCTCCTTTCTGGCGCGTGCTTCGCCGCGTGCCTCGCCGCGTGCCTCGCCGCGTGCCTCGCCGCGTGCCTCGCCGCGTGCCTCGCCGCGTGCCTCGCCCCGCGCCTCGGCATCCTTCTTCTCGTCCGCCACGTATTGTCCAAATGTGTACATGACCGCCTCCGCCTCCTCAATGTAGGTGATTCTACTCAATGCCGCACGCACTGTCGGTTGGTCGTCCAGCAATTCCCCGAAACCCGTCTTGAACCAGGCCCCGAGGGCGCGCCGCAACGTCGCCGTCGAAGCCAGGGCCAGCGGGATCAACCCCTGCAGCACCGGCAGGACCAGGGCCGCCGCCGCCCGCCGCTCCAGCTTCATCTCGGCCTGCACCCGCGCCAGCGCCATGAAACCCGATACC
>JGIcombinedJ30088_10005354_pt1 | contig 11069 bp, 12 predicted proteins | sample PinacodermPK_FD_30088 | JGI IMG/M metagenome (IMG submission 30088) | reverse complement strand
AGTCCAGCCGAGGCAAGGGCCGCGATCTTCGAGTTCATCGAGGTGTTCTACAATCGGCAACGTCGCCACTCGACCCTCGGCTACCAGACACCAGCAGGCTTTGAGCGGATGGCACGGGCAGCTTACTTAACCAACCTGTCCACCAAACCCGGGCAAGTCCATACCTGGATATCCAGCTTCTGGGCGGCATCGGTATGTAGATAGATCTATGTGGATTTCATGCTGGGATGACCCAACCAGATCGAGACCTTGCGGGGAGCTGCTGTGGACAGCAGGGTGTGCATCGCGCAAATATGGCGTCTATCTCTGGAGCGCTTGACTCGGAGCTTGCACACGAATCGTTTTTCGCATATATTTCTTGCAGTTTACTAAGTGCAAGATAACAAGGGGGGCCCGATGACAGATCAGATCATCGGTACACGGCTCAAGGCGTTGAGACAGAAGCGCGCGCTCTCTCAGGACGAGATGGCGCGCTTGTTCGGATTCAAGGATCGGCAAACTGTGTCGGCAATAGAGACTGGCGTACGCCGTGTGACTGCAGCGGAACTGTTGCTCGCCGTGGAGCGGCTGCGTGTGCCGCTCGATTATTTTACGGATCCCTTTCGGCTGGAAGGGGAGGCGCTGTTCTCCTGGCGACAGAGGGGAGTCACACGGTCGGAACTCGGCGAGTATGAGCGGACGGCTGGCCGCTGGATTGGTGCGTACCGCGTTCTGGCTGCGCAGGTCGGTCGACGGGCGCCGTTGATGCGACAGACCCTTGGGCTGACCAAGCTGTCGAGGTTCGAGGAAGCGCTGGATGCTGGCGAACGGTTTGTTGCCGAGTTCAAACTCGGTGTTGTGCCGGCGCAACGTCTTGCGACGGTGATGCAAGACAATTTCGAGATACTCGTACTTATGGTGGACGCTTACCGAGGTATTTCCGGAGCGGCGTGCCGCCTGCCTGAGTTCGACGCGGTGCTGGTCGCACGAGGGGAAGTGGCAGGGCGCCGCAACTTCGACCTTGCGCATGAGCTGTTTCACATCCTCACCTGGGAAGCGATGCCGCCCGAGCACACGGAAGAAGCCAGCGATTTCGGCGGCAATCGGGTGGAACAACTGGCCAACAACTTCGCGGCCGCCGTGTTGATGCCGAAGGCGGCGCTTGACTCCTTTGGCGATTGGGGGCGTTTGGAAATGGGTGACTTGATCGCTCGACTGAACGCTACGGCAGATGAGTTGGGCGTGACCTCGTCGGCCCTCAGATGGCGTTTGGTCGCCCTCCGGGAGCTGACCAAGGCGCAGGCGCGAGCAATTCCGGACGCCGCCTTGCGGAACAATGGCCGCGAGGACTCCTCGGAGCCTCCGCCTTTGTTCTCGCGGCCGTTCGTGGAGGTGTTGGCGAAGGCCATTGACCAGGGTCATGTTTCGGTTCGGCGTGCGGCGGCGCTGGTCGGGCTCGCGATCGAGGATCTGGAGAAGCTGTTTGCGGCTCATGGCGTCGATCAGGCGATTGGTCTGTGAGCAGAAGGGTCGACCATGAGACGGCGCTTCTCGTGGACACGAACACGATCATCGAGTCGCATCGGACGGGCTCCTGGCAGGCGCTGGCCGGTGGCTATCGGGTGGAAACCGTTGAACTTTGCGTGACGGAGACGCAGACGGGCTTCCAGCGGCGACGGCCGGAGCAGTCCATTGTCGCCAGCGAGTTACGGGTTTCGCTGTCGGCCGTGCATCCTGTTGGCGACGGCGAACGCGTCAAACTGTTGGTTCAGATACAGGGCATCGCGTTGGACGAGGGTGAGGAGGCGCTCTGGGCGCACGCGCTGGGGCGGGATGACGGATGGTTTCTGTGTGGTCCCGACAAAGCTAGTCTGCGCTGCGGAGTGAGTCTCGGGTTCCGGGAAAGGCTCGTGTCTCTCGAAGAGTTGCTCGCCGAGGTCGGCCATCGACCGAGGATTCCCCTCAAACCTCACTACACGAAGAAGTGGCTGGAGGGGAAGCTCGCGGAGTTTGTCTTGAATGAGTGGGCGGGGCAGCGTTGATAGCGCGAGGGCGCGTGGGGAAGTGTCAAAATGGACTGGAATCGCCAGCGAGGGTTAGCGTGGCGAGTGGAGCGTTTGCGGTTCTGTGGCGTCGAGCGGATGGAGTCCAGGCATGCTGAAAGGAGGAATTCGTGGGTGATCTGCTGAATGCGTTGCGTAAATTCGATGCGCTGAGGGATGGCGAGGCGGGAGGAGATCTCGTCGATCAGCGTTCCTTGGAGTCGATTGCACCGACTTACGCTAAGGACTCTGTGATCGAAGGTCTAGGGGAGGAACTCAGGGCGGGTTTGAAGGAGAGAGGGATAGCGCGTCTATACCAACACCAATCGGACGCGATAGTGCACGCGCTCGAGGGCGCGCATGTCGTACTTCAAGCCCCGACCGCCAGCGGCAAGACGCTCGCGTTTCAGATCCCCATGCTTGAATCGTTGCGTCAGCCGGGTGCGCATGCCCTCATGCTCTATCCCACGAAGGCGCTTGCACTGGACCAGCGCGAACAGCTTAGCCGGCTGACGAGTGTGATGCCGGGAGGCGAGATCGACTCCTGGTGGTACGACGGAGACACGGATGCCGAGCACAGAACGTTGTTGCGGAAGAACCCGCCACGGATCCTCATCACGAATCCAGACATGCTGCACAACAGCTTCCTAGGCCACGCGGAGCAGTGGTCCAAGTTCCTTGCGGGATTGAAATGGGTGATTGTCGACGAGATGCACGAGTATCGCGGATATTTCGGTTCGAACGTCGCCATGATCCTCAGGCGCTTCTCCTACCACTTGGCTTCCCTCGGGGTTCGACCTCAATTCTTCATGAGTTCGGCGACCTGCGCCAACGCAAGGGAGCATGCGGAAAATCTGACGGGCCTGAAGTTCGTGGAGGTGAACGCAAGTGGCGGAATGCGACCCCAGCGGGAGTTTGTGTTTGTAAGGCCCAACATACCCGCCTTCCAGTACTGGGATATCCTGCAGGTACGGACTGTAATGGCGGGCCTGGCGTGTCTGGCAGAGGGCAAGTCGGTGCTGGCCTTCTGTCCGACCCGGAAGTTCGCGGAGGCCTGCTATCCCATCGCGATGCGCGAGCTCCAAAAGCACACCGACGCGGGCGAACCGCTGGTGGACCCCTCCGCGGTGCGGGTGTTCCGAGCCGGTTTGGCAGTCGAGGAGCGGCACGCGGTGCAGGAGGGACTGAAGCGCGGTGAAGTGAAGCTCGTCTTCACGACCAACGCACTGGAGATGGGAATCGACATCGGTGGCCTCGACGGAATCATTATGGCTGGCTTTCCAGACAGCATGATGTCAGCTTGGCAGCGTATCGGTCGAGCAGGTCGCACGTGGGACGCGGAAGCATTCGTGCTGTACTTCGCGCGCAACAACCCGCTTGATCAATTTTACGCCGCCAATTTGAAGGGGTTCCTTACGAAGCCGCTCGACAATCTGGTTGTCAACGCGGAGAACGAGGATCTTGTCGAGAAGCACCTCGGCTCGCTGCTGTTTGAAACGCCCGTCTTGACCGACGATGCCCCCATTCTTGGGTCGGCGATGAAGCGCGAGGCACGAGCCAAGGTCGACTCGGGCGTAACCGCGGTCAAGTCCGGCAGGTGGAGGCCACACCCGAGCTTAAACATCAGGGGAGGCGGCGCCGGCATGTTCGTCCTCAAGGAGGGCAACCGGGAGATCGGTACGCTTTCCGCGCACCAGCAGTTCCGCGAAGCATACCAGCGAGCTATCTACATGCATGGAGGGCGTAGTTACCGCGTGAAGGAGGTGGCGTTGAAGGGCGGCGGCGGCGAGATTGTGCTAGAGTCAGCCGACCCTTGGCTACGGACGCACGCGTCGACATTCACGTTTGTGTCGGAACAGGACATTTTCGCCGGACGGCGATGGGTTGGGGAGGGAACGGAGGTGAATGCGTTCTACGGCAAGGTGCTGATCACCGAATCGCTCAACTCGGTGCAGGAACTGAACGAACGAACAGGAGATGTTCTGGATCAGTGGACGCCGCAGAGCAATTCCGCGCAGTTCAAGAACGCGCATGCATTCTGGGTGCAAGAGCAACGACCAACAGACGTGTCAGCAGCCGCCATCAACGCATTCCAGCAGTTGCTTCGGGTGGGTGCGTTGTTTTCGGTGCCGCTCGACGCACACGATATATTCTCCCACGCGGTTCCGAAGGAACAGAAGGCCTACGTCGTGGAGAGCTATCCAGGTGGCATAGGCATTGCCAAGAAGGTCCTTGAGAGTTGGCGGGAGGTTCTGGGAGTAGGCGTGAAGATAGCGTTGGCCTGTGCATGCGGAGCTGGATGCCCGAACTGTATCGTTCCTCCCCGGTCAACCGACGACATGGACAAAGTGGGCGCCGTGGAATTTGCGGAGGCGCTGTTGCGCGCGACGCGCGACGAGGCGAGCGGCGTGTTCCGTGGCGGCCTTTGGATGCCGGTCGCAACGGTGTAGCGGGGGTTGGAAGTTCGTGCTGGATATCCTTGCTGTGAGCGGGTACGCCGGTTCTTTGGATTGTGGCACACGGCTGGGTCTACGACAAACGAGGGTATAAAGATGGAGAAATCGTCCAGGTGTGTCTCTGGAGCATGAAGGCGTGGTGAGGCGAAGAGGCGTCGGAATCTTGCGACAGAGCCGCGCTGGGACGCGCACAAACTGGAATGAATCCGCTTACAGTATGCTTACGCCAAGGATCGAGCCGTTTAGCAATCCATAGTTCACGATCCCTATAAACAACAAATATATCAAATAGTTATGAGTGACTCCCGAGGTCGATACATGGTCGGCGTGGACGTCGGCGGCACCAGTGCATCCATCGTAAGGGAGTAGACGGATGAAGATGATCCGCATCCTGATCTCGACAGTTCTCGCTATTATGCTTGAACCGGCGGCCTGATCGGAAACTTGGATGCATCTCACGGTAGCTCCGGAACTCACGCCAAGCAAAGCTTGCGCGAAGTACTCTGACGACAGGGCCGACTACGACTATGACCGCGGCAAGCTGCTCGATCACGTCCGCCGCACGACCGATGGAGGGCTATACTCGCCCTATACAATACAGGCCGGACGTTCCCGGAAGAGCGCAACGTCCAGGTCGACACCTCGTAGCTTGCAAACAGGCACACTACTCGGCCCTATGCCTCAAGGAGAACACTGATAGAAGGAAAGAGTTCGCGTCGGACTCTGTTAACCGCACGGTCGCCGGAAGGGGTCTCAACCAAGCCAAACGTCACTGCGATGCGTCGACTGAACCGCCCCGGGTTTACCGGAGACTCTATTCTTTGAGAGGATGGAGTGATGAACAAGTCGACAAGGTACTCCCCGGAGGTTCGGGAGAGAGCGGTACGAATGGTGTTCGAGCATCAGGCGGGACACGGTTCGCAGTGGGCGGCGATGGTTTCGGTGGCGTCGAAGCTTGGCTGGCGGAGACGTTGCGCAAGTGGGTGCGCCGTGCGGAGGGCGAAGTGGGTCTTCGGCCGGGGCTCAAGAGCGAAGCGGGTGAGCGGCTCAAGGCGCTGGAGTGGGAGAACCGAGAGCTTCGTCGGGCGAACGAGATATTGCGCAAGGCGGCGGCTTTTTTCGCCCAGGCGGAGCTCGACCGCCGCGGGATGTAAGGGTGTCGTTCATCGACGCACACCGCGAGTTGTACGGGGTCGAGCCGATCTGCGCAGAGTTGCCGATCGCCCCTTCGACGTACTACGGGTCCAAGGCCCGAGAGGCCGGTGGTACTCCCCCGCCGGCCCGAGGGCGACGTGACGCGGTGCTGCGGGCGGAGATCAAGCGGGTGTGGAAGGAGAACTTCGGGGTGTACGGGGTGCGCATGGTGTGGCGTGAGCTCAACCGGGAGGGCCTCACGGTAGCCCGATGCACGGTGGCGCGGTTGATGGGAGTGCTGGGACTTGGTGGCGTGGTCCGGGGTCGGAGGTCGAAGACGACGATGGGAGCGAACGAGCTCACACGGCCTGCGGACCGAGTGAACCGGGTGTTCGAGGCCAGCCGGCCGAATGCGTTGTGGGTGGCGGACTTGCCCTATGTGGCGACGTGGCGTGGCTTTGTCTACGTCGCCTTTGTCATCGATGCCTATGCGCGGCGTATCGTAGGCTGGCGGGTCTCGAACTCCTTGCATACTGAGCTTGCCCTGGACGCCCTCGAGCACGTGCTCTATGACCGCGCGGTGGGCAATGAGGGAGCTCTGGTGCATCATAGCGATAGGGGCCAATACCTGTCGATTCGCTACACGGAACGTCTGGCTGAGGCCGGGATCGAGCCCTCGATGGGCAGCGTCGGGGATTCCTACGACAATGCCCTGGCCGAGTCCATCATCGGCTTGTACAAGACCGAGGTGATTCGTCAGCGCGGTCCTTGGCGCCACCTCGAAGCGGTCGAGTTCGCCACCCTCGAATGGGTCGACTGGTTCAACCACCGCCGACTCCTGGAGGGGATCGGCTATGTACCGCCGGCAGAACTCGAAGAGACGTACTATCAGCAGTGCCAAGAGTCGGCCATGGTGGCTTGACTCAAACAAATCCGTCTCCGGTAAACCCGGGGCGGTTCAGACATGGATGCCACGTGTCAATCGCTGCTGGTTCGCCGGACCACGAAGCATACCCGTTCGTTGCCGACGCGGACTGTAATGGCAAGTTGTGCTAGCAAGCGAGCCGGTGCCATGGTTTGACGATGCCGGTGCCGGGCCCCGCACTGCCCCCGTCCTATGGGACACCGACCTCCAGGCTGGTGCTAGCGTGCGGTCGTCGTGGGGCTTGGCGGGTTCGGACGCTGCGCCAGTACAAGGAAGGGAGCTTCCCCCGATCGCTATGCTTTCCGGTGCTTGGGTAGTCGAGACCATAAGAAATTCATGAGGAGCTCCGAATGCCAAGCCTGATCCCCTATCGCGAATTCGCACCCCAATACTCGACCGTGAAGTACAGCCCGAAGGACGCATTGTCATTCTGCCTCGCAAGCCGCCTCGCCTACGAGAAGCTCAAGAACGGGCGCATCGACAAGAAGAAAATTAACCAAGAGGCACTTCACTGGGGATTTGAGGAGATTGAGGCCTTCGAAGTCGTACGCGGTGGAGACATCGACACGCAGGGATTCCTTGCGGTCGGCAAACAACGGATGCTGGCTGCTTTTCGCGGTACCGAGTCGCTTCCCGACTGGCTGACGAACCTCCAGACGGTAAGGAATCCGGGTCCGTGGGAGAACACCAAGGTGCACGAGGGATTTCAAGACGCTTTCCACGCAGCTGCCTTGAGAATCGGGGAGATTATCGGTCGAACCCGGAGTCAACATGAGGTATGGCTGACCGGTCACAGCTTGGGCGGTGCACTCGCAGTCCTACTGGCTGCCACGCTGCTTGAAAACGGCCTGGCGGTGACAGGGCTGTACACGTTCGGGGCCCCGCGTGTCGGTGACTTGGATTTTGCAACACGTCTAGACAAGGAGCTTGAGGACGGGGCTCACTGGCGGGTAGTAAACGAAGGCGATGTCGTTCCGCATTTGCCGCCAGAATGGGGTTTCTCTCACGCAGGCCACCGGAAGCTCCTTTTAAGGTCGGGGAAAGTGAGCGCCTCGCAGAGCTCGTGGCAGCGGTTCAAGAAGGACATCTGGGGGTGGATTGGCACGGCTATTGGTAAGTTGAGTATCGCCGATCCCCATCGTCTTGACTCCAAGACGGGATACCTTCAACGTTTGGCTGCGCGTGTCTGATGGGTGATGCTCATAACGGCCGGTTCGTCGGTCCATGATGGTTGCCAGGTACAGGAAGCCGCGCCGTACCGGGGTGTGGGTGAGATATGTGGCCCAGACGTGATTGGGCCGCCCGAGAGGGAGTCCTTTGAGCAGGTAGCGGTACACGCACCCGGTGACGCAGAACATCGATCAACCGATCGTGCTCCTCACGGGTGTTGAGAACCGTGAGGCGCCGATGGCGAGAGTGCCCGGGAAACTTGATCAGAACTTCGCGGCGGTGCTTGACCTCCCCAATGTGCTATGGCCGAGAGTTCTGCGGTCGCTCCGACCGTCACCCCTACGAGCTGTTCCTCCAGCTCAAGGACATCGAGCACCGCACTAACCAAGTCCGCAGACCCTAGTCCAACGGCTTCGTCGAGCGCCTGCACAGGACCCTGCTGGACGAACACTTCTGCGTCTTGGGTCGCACCAAGTGTTACGAAAGCATCCAGGACATGCAGAGCGACCTCTGCGCCTATCTGGTTACCTACAAACACGAAGCGACCCCATCACGGCCGCGGCGTGAACGGCAGGACGTCTACTGACGTCTTCGGGCCGCTGCCTACCGAAACCAAGAAGTCAAAAGAGGACAAAATGGAAAGAGCCGCCAGACAGCGGCCCGCTCCCGGTCTGGCGTATTCCTATTGGACAGATAGGGTATTCACCTGAAGTTTATTTTGCGCGTCTTCAGAGCCTGGAGGAGACCTGTACGTCTGGCGTCTTCCTGGTAAGCCCGGCCGAAGCGGGCAATGGCCCTCTTGAACGACTCTTGCACAACCTTCTTGTCTCCGCCGGCCCTGGTATAACCGGCGGTGTTCCTTGCATGCTGTTCTCGTTCGGCACCGTCTTTTTTCCCAGATTGTTTATTCGTCAAGCCAGCGGTATCGAGCACAAAATTCGGTCCGACACGTAACAGGCGCGATCGACCCGCCGCCTCCCACTTGCTACGTTTTGGGGGGTCGTAGGTGACGCTGATACGCTCCGGCTCCTTATCGGTCGAAATGTCATAGGACCCGGAACCGTTAGTAGTATCTGAACCGAGTATGTTGCCACTTCGCGCGTCTTTGATTTGTACCGTAACGCCCTTTATTTTTGTTCCGGTGCGGAACTCCACTGCGGTTCCGGAAAAGGTGGTACCGCAGATGGCATTCGCTGCTTGGCCTGCAGTTAGGAGCGTCACAATTGCCGTTGCATACAGAGCGTTCATCTTGAATACCTCACTTTCTCTGGTGCTAAGCGTATATCATAAACGTCCAGTTTGGTCCAGAACGCGTCAGCCGGCAGATTCCTTTGGCCGGTTTCGTTCGATGGCACCCCACAGACGCGTATGAGCATCGTTGCCGGATGCGGGCCGATCGACATGTTGGTGCGCTTCAAGCGGTCGGTCAAATCGAGGTATCCCTCGAATGCATGGTTGCCCGGGATGTCCGGGTTTGTTAATGGGCTGTGAACTTTCGGCTCCCAACGACCAGCACTCCTCAATAGATAGCTGAATGCGATCTTTTCGGTTCGACCTATCGGCACACTTAGTTCAAACAACGCAACCTGCGACGCGCTATTCGCGGTTTCGATTTTGCAGAAACGACGGTGCTCCTCGATCTCCGATTCCGAAAAATGTTGATTGAAAACACGTCGGGCTAAACCTTTAAACTTTTGTGAAATTCTCGCGATTCTTGCGGCCACACAGCGATCAGTATGTAGTCTACATGCGACTTCCTCCGACAGGGCGTGCGGGCCCCCGTTGATCCATGAATAGAAGACCAATGAACCCCCAACGGCGACAGCGACTGCGCAACAGGCTGCTCGGCAGCCGACATGGTTGATCTTTAAGGCCAGTCCACCCGCGCCGAGAGTTCCGATAATGATCAACAAGAAGGTTAGGGCCGTTGATTCGTCGGAAAACTCGGCCACGACGGCATACAAACCGCCGATGGCTGCAAGAAACTCGACCATAGTGGTGACGGTGTTCACAAACGTGGTCCGAAGAACTGGGGTGAAGCTCGCCCGGCATTGGGGGGATGGCCGCTGGTTGCGTCCGAGTCGAACTGAATTGCGCGGCGACGACGCGGAACTCATGTGCGACGTGCCGACCGAGTCGGGCAACGTCCCACGGGCCCCCAATGCGCCGATCTGGGTAAGACGGGGGTTAGTGTATCGCTCGTCCGCGGAAACGTCAACAACCGTGTGGACCCGATGAGGTATGAGAGGTTCTGTGAAGGCACTGCAACGGGTAGTCCGGCGGGTTAGGTCGATATCAGGGCGGAGCGGAAGCTGCGGCGGGTGACTGGACAACGATTGAGAGGCTGTAGCGGGCCTACCGGATGCTGCAACGGACGCGACCGCGAGAGTTGGAGTAAACCGCCCGGGGTTTACCGGAGACTCTATTCATTGAGAGGATGGGGTCATGAACAAGTCAACGCCGCTCTGCTGGAGATCAAGCGCCGATGTCGATGCGCTCACCCAGGGTGAGGTGGTCCCGGTTTGTAGGACAGGATGGCGGCGGAGTTAAGGTGTATTCCAGACGTTCGATCATGCCGCCAGAGTCCTGTTTGCTAAGTCGGCGACGGGGGCGGTAGGGGCTCTTCCATATCGGCTGCAATGCTCTCCGCTACCCTCGCAGCCGACGTCTTCACCGACTCTCGCGCAAGGTGGGCGTAGCGGGCCGTGGTCTGTACCTTCCGGTGGCCAAGGAGCTTTCCGATCATCGTCAGGCTCTCCCCAAGCGCCAGCGCCCTCGAAGCGAAGGAGTGGCGCAGGTCATGGATCCGCACGCCTTCGAGCCCGGCCCGGGCCCGAACCACAAGCCACCGGCTGTTCAGGCTGCTCAAGCGCCTCCCGGGCCGGGGTCCGGCAATCACCCACGGGTTGTCCGGCACCCGGGGCAGGGTGGCCAGCACCTTCCGCGCCGCCGGCGACAGCGCCACCGACCGTGCCCCGGTCTTGGCGTCCCGCAGCCTCAACTCCCCCGCATCAAGGTCCACATCGTCCCACCGGAGCGTCAGGATCTCGTTGCGCCTGCATCCGGTCAGCATCAACAGACGGAACGCCGCGACAGCACTCGGCGAAACTTTGCCCTCGGATTCCAGCTCGCTCAGCACGCTTCCCAGTCGGCGGAACTCCTGTTCCGACAGAAACCGCTCGCAGCTCCGGTCCTTGTACTTCTTCACAAACCGGCACGGGTTTCCTCCCTCCGGCGCCACGCCCCATGCCTCCGCCATGTAGAAGAGCCGGGAGAGCGTCTCCACCACACGGTTCGCCATGGAGGGCGTCTTGTGGAGCCGGTAGTGCAGAGCCGCCACCTGATCGCGACCGATCCCTGCCA
>JGIcombinedJ30088_10005350_pt1 | contig 11072 bp, 10 predicted proteins | sample PinacodermPK_FD_30088 | JGI IMG/M metagenome (IMG submission 30088) | reverse complement strand
GACGAGTCCACGGCGATGACCAGGGCTTTTTCGAGCGGGAAGCGGGTTGCGTCTAACCGTGGGGGCGACCGCTTCTAGCTATCCGCGCACGCTCTAAACCCCTCCCTGTCTACGTAGGGTTATGTAGGTCCCGCGTGACCCAACCTGCCTCCAAGTACCGCTTCCCCGACGGACATGCCATCACTCCCCCGCCACCGCCCTATCGGTGTTGCCGTCCTCGCCCGTGTGGTCCTCCACGGAATCGTGGGGAGGGGTGGGAGAAGGTGCGTGTGGACACGGGACATGGGTTTGCTGGCCGGTCGGCAGACCTTCCCGCTCGGGGTCTACCCGTCGGGCTGGCGAGCCTCGTTGCGGGTTCTAGGACGCCTGCCGTCCGACGCGGATGGGGATGCTGTATTCCTTCCCCCCTTTGTCGAACACAGCGTGGATACGTAGCGTCGCGCCGAGGGGTTCGAGGTATTTCTGTAGCCGGGACAGGGTCAGATCCTGCGCGTTATGCAGCTGGGAAACCAGATCAGATGGCTCAGCGTGGCCACCGCCGACCGTGACGTCGGGCACCGCGCCACCGCGGCACCCACCTACACGTCTTGTCGGTGCTCGCGGAAGGGGTGGCGGTGCGGCCACATCGAGGTCAAGCAACCCGAAGCGGACCCGCCCGACCGCGGCCACGGACTGAGCCTGTAAGACCTCGGACCTAGTTGCAGGTAATGGGCGGTTATCGGCCGCCGGGTCAAACCACCACACGTCCAGAATGTTCAGGACAAAGTAACCCCACACCAGCCAGCACAACCCAACTGATCGTCTCATGCGGCCAAGGATCAGAATCCTCCCACAACAACATGTCCACAACATGATCAACAGCGGCGCTGCTGTCCTCGTCGAACAATTCACAGCCTCTCAACGCCACATGCCATGCCCGCAGCGGATGATCCCGACCGACCACCGGCTGGGCCTCTACCACCCTCATGAATACGTCAGCCCGCACCGGACGATGATCCACGCCATGATGAGCGCCCGGGCTCTGATCTCAGGCGATAGCGACTTTGGTACTGGCCATTTCGTGCAGGGTCTGGAGAGGAACGCGCCAGGGAGGGGTCTCGATGGCTGGTGGGTCAAGGTCTTGGTCGTCGTTGGTCACGCGGTTGGCGTATAGGAATGTGTCACGCTGGTAGTCGGCGAACGCGATGATGTTGTGTGATCGGTCTTCGAGTCGGATGTATCCGATTTCGGGGTCGAGGGCGGCCAATGCTGAGAAAGAGCGGGATGCCGAATGGGGCGTCATGCGAGTGTCCAGATTGTCGATGGTATAGATGTCCTCTACTCGCTCTCCGAGTGGTCCACGGTTCACCCGTCCCTTCCTGATGACTACTTGTCCCAGCTGGCATCCGAGGATACGACTGATGGTCGATCGGGGTTCGGCCTTAGCGACGCTGACCGCTAGCCGGTCCAGCGTGTTGATGAGATGCGGCCCTGACTCGCACTCGTGTTGGATCTGAGTGGCGGCTTGGTCGACGGCTTTGGGGGTAGGTTGGAAGAGGGGGTGAGTGAGGATCGTGCGCCATGCGTCGCGAACGTCGATCGTCGGCTGTTCGGCTTGCTGGTTCTGGGTGTGTTTGAAGGCCTGGAATATTGAACAGAGGAGAACAGCCTCGGAGTGGTGGCGGTCGAGGATCTCGAGTGCGGCTTCCTGTTCGCCGGTGCTGAGGGTTGCGAAGTATCCGGACTCCCTCTTGTCTCCCCAGAAGAACCTCCAGAGGGATGTCTGCGCGTGGGTGAGCCGCAGGGGGTTGGCGAGGTCGATCTGGATGAGTTTCCAGCAGAGGTGGTTGAAGATCACGTAGCTGGGAACGATGACACTTGGCCCCACGTTCTGTACGAAGGTTTCGTCGGTGAGGCCGTTGACGAACCGCTGGACGAAGCTGTGGAACTGCCGTTTTGCCCGTGACCGTGTAGTCGCTCGACGGCGGTTATGTACACGTTCTTCTTCCTCGGCGGCTTCTTCGTCTTCGGCGTCGATTCTCTGGGCGAGATCATCAAGCGGATCAGCGGGTGAGACAGTTCTATCCGAGTCCAACTTTCCTCTGTGGGCTGGGCTCCCGGCGGCTTCGAATCGTTGGGCTATCGATGTGAGGAGTATCCCAAGGGCGGTCGGGTTTGATGAGGGTTGATCCCAGTTTCTGTACTGCGCCAGCTTGGGGTGCGATTGGATCGCGTCCCAGTCCAGGTCTTCGTAGATCATCGACGCAGTGGTCTCCTCGTGGTCGCTCGGCTCTGGCACCTTCCTCTTGATCATCCGCCAGATGCTTCGGCCGTCGACAACAAGCGCCTCCTCCAGCTGCGCGAGCAACTCTTGGAGTTCCTCGTCGTCGAGTTCGAAGTCGCCGGCTTGCTTTAGTAGGTTCGTGCGCTCCTGACCGGAAGTGAGGGCCATCAGCGTGTTGCGATGGTACGGGTACGTTGGTGTTGACTCCTCGCCATTGTCAAAGGTAAAGCACACGACAGCGACTCGGTTAAGCGTATCGGCTGGCTTCTCTCCGAGCGTCACGGCGAATCTGGTCTTGCCACCGGAAGGCTCGTCCAACTCCCATTCGACTTGGGCAACTGGCTCGCCGGCGATGATCAGTTGAGGCGTGACCCACACTTCTCGGTCGAAGTAGCCCGACAGTGTCGGAGTTACCCAAGTGAGCCGCTCCACGGCAAGTCGCAGCCGCGTTTCATCATCATCGCCGTCGCTCGCGATGCTCAGACCGAGTTGAGCTACGTTGACTGGAGCCCGGCTCATGTCGAGACTGGAGGTGAGGTGATCGAATTCGCTCGGGTCGCCCACCAAGAGGTTCACTAGTTCGATGTTGCCGGCAGCGTAAGTGCGGATGAGAGCTGACGACGAAATGTTGGGAGATCCCTGCAGACAGATCGCAGCGTCGTCGCAGCGGGCGATCAGGAACTTCGCGTGCAAGAAGGTACCAGCGTCCTCGGCGTCGGCAGATCGGACGTCGATGCGCGCCCTTGAATCGGCCAGCACCACAGCAAGTCGTTCGGGGTCGACCGAGGTGCGACGTTCCTGCAGGAGCATCTTGATCATCCTTGGTGAGGTTCGCCGGATAAGTCCGGCGAGTGCATGACACCTGTGGTCGTAGAAGGGAGCGTGCACAACGAGCTCGTTCACGGTGCGTCCGCCGATCGCATCCACGAACTGATCGAGAAGAGTCCGCTCTAGGTTGTGGCGTACCCGTGAATCGCCATCTTGTACCCTCCCGTACAGCCACGGTGCGTCCTGCCAAACCTGGCTGACGAAGTCGGTAACAAACGGATCGACCAGCGTCTGTTCGCATATCTGATCGATGAAGCTCCTGGCGGCGAGAAACTCCCCCATCTGGCTCTGATCATCTTCTGACCAGCTGTATCTAGAGAAGCACTCACCTTGGGACGCGTAACCGTTCATGCTGAGGTTGCCCGACCCGACAGCAAGCAGACCCCGGTCCTGGCTAAGCAGCATGATCATCTTGGCGTGAGCTGCTCCCTTGGCCCGGACAGGCGCTAGGACGTAGGTCCTGTTCACCTGGCGAAGCTGTGTTCGACCATGTGACTCGGCTAGCCACCGCGTGACCTGCCGACCATCTGAGAAGATCACCCTGTATCGAGTTTTGCTCAGTTGCCTGAGAAGGACCCGCTCGAAGAACTCGAGATCGGCACCGTAGGTCGCAATGATTACGCTATCCCAAGGCTCGTCGAAGACCCTCGGGATGAGAATCCTCAAGGTCGTCATTCGTACTCCGGGCCTGATGTGTCGAAGGCTCCCGTCGGCGGGAGGTCCCCTGCGAGTCGCATCTCTTCTCCCTCGTCGCTGAGTTCATGATCCTTCTCATAGAGGTAGCCGGACCACCCCAGCTCGAAGAGGAAAGTCGCGAGAGCGTTGAACCTAGAGTCGTTCATCCCCACCCGCTCACCTTTTGAGAAAAACCGCAGCCGGCCGGCCTCGCGCCGAAACCGGAACGTGTCACCGGTCGTTGAGAGTTTCGCCGTGGCTACCCGCTCATGTTGTGCGATCACATACTCGAGGGTGAGCCACTCAGCCACATCCCTGACCGTCGCTCCGTTGCCCACGAAGAGGCGGAGTTGGGTGAAGAACCGCTGCATACCCAGACGCTGATGTCCACCTGCCCGGACAGGGAACCAGTCGTCGACCGCGGTTAACGCCATTTCGGGTTTCCACAGCCGCGCGGCCACAATGGTGAGAAGAGTCAGAGCTGCTGCGAGGCGGTCAGCGCCCGCCTCCTTCGAGGATCGTCCGTAGCCGAGCCACTCAATAATTGCATCCTCCGTCAGTCGAGCGTCGGCACCGTATCCGGCTGCTATCTCGGAGAGCCGCTCGACACCCCCTTGAGGATCCTGCTCTCCTAGAACGCCTAGAGCCGAAGTCTCGGGATGGCCATAGATGGCGACCAGCCGCCGGGGGGAAGCCTCCTCGAACATCAACAGCCCACCGCCCGGTATTTCAGCACCGTGCCGCACTACTTCAAGTTGCCAAGCCGCCTGCTCGTCGAAGTCGGACAGCAGCCGTAGCTCTTCAGATTGTGCCAGCAACCTCCTTGTCTTGGCAGGAAGCGCTCGCAAGTCACCTTCGACGACAACCACCGCCGCTCCCAGATTGGTTGCCGCGACTGCCACCGCACCCACCGCCGTGTCCCCGTCAACCAGCCACGTCTCTCGGGGTATGGGCCGCTCGCCCTGCAAACCCTGATTCGACCCCGGGGGCGTGATCAGCCAGAAGTGGTCGGGCACGACGAGGGGTGAAGCAATGAGCACGGCCTGCTCGTCGATGTCGAGGAACTCCACTTCGTATCCTGACAGGGCGGACATGTCATACCCTCCCAGGCCGGCTATCAGCAGAGTATCGGGGGCTAGCCGTTCCAACTCCGCCGCAACCAGATCGGTGATCCCGTCCCCCACCAGCAACAGAGGCCCATCGACCCCGGCTGACGCCAGAGTTGCTGCAGCCTGCACGTCATCCGCCGGTACGAGTCCGACCTCCCGAGCGCAAGGATATGCCGCGGTCGACAGTTCCACCGAGACTGCCGGCGCGTCGGTCTCTGCCACACGGAAACCCCTCGGAAGGGAAGGGGTACAATCACGGGGTGCTGGGAGCGAGTCAGCCACGGCATCGGTAGGAGTGATGGCGGCAGTCGGGGGGGTAGCAGGCACCGCCGAAACCGCGGTGGTCGAGCCAGCCGTGGTGCCTACCGGAGATGTGACCGTGGTCGGACCCGGCCCTACCAGCAATAGGCCCAGTAACACCGGGAGTACAAGCATCCCCAGGAACCCGTACAACTTTCTGTGAGGGGGACGGTTAGTAGCGTGGCGACTCATCTCACGATGCCCCCTCCGCTATGGTCGCAGCGGTGCACCGGTTCCCAATGGTTCCGCGACGGCTCCCACACGCAAGGTCCTTGTTCGGTGTAGACGGCGGCTGCCATGGCGGCGTTGTCAACCGGATCGTACGGGTCCGGGTCCTCGCCTACCGTCCTCCACCAGCGGTCGTTCATCTGCCACATGCCATGATCTGTGGACCTGTTCGGGTTCAGGCGTACAACCGCCCGATCAGAATCCGACTCGCGTCGGGCGATGTCGACAACCATATGCGGCAGCCCGACAGCTCGGACCAGGTCCGATACGGTCCCAGGCGCGATCCGGATCCCTATGGCGGGCGGTACCGGCGGAGTCGGCACCGCTGTGGCGGACTGTTGCGCCACCGACGGGTCCACTACCCCTGGCGGGAATACTGCCGGCAAGGAAGCAACAACCACCAACATGATCAAGGAGAGCTGCAACAGCGTCTGCTGAATCGGTCCACAACCCTCGGCTTAACGCTCTCGATCAATCGTAGTATTGAGTCGCCTTGTCCGCGCCTTCGGACCGAGTCCGGCACCGACATCAGGGCCCCGCCGTGATGGGGACTACTCGCAAGGAGTCCCCTGAGCCCACCATGGTCCCGAAGGGTGGGTGAGACAACCCGGGTCCGGTGCAGGTTCCGACCTATTTGCCAGGGTTGCTGGTGATCGCACCGTGCCCAACCAAGCATCAACCGCACATCCGACGACCGCGACCGTGCCCATCCCCCACTGGACCAGCGCTGTCCCACAACGGGTAGCGCCCGGTCAGTCGCCCATCGGGAGCGTGTATTCACCAGAGAGCAATGGCCCCTCCTTTCGGTAAGTGAGGGCTCAAAGGGAATAGGGAGCACATTCATGAAGAAAACTTTTTTCTCCTTTGGAATCTGTGTTTTTTGCATTGTAGGGCCGGGGAGTGGTGAAACAAGGATTTGAGCGTCTCGGCGTATCGTGTTGCTGTTACCGTGGTTCGGATGATGAATTAGAGTGGTAGTGCACGAACGTCTGGCAATTCACGTGGAGACGAGTGCGCGTATGTTTGAAGCCGGGAGCGCCTTAGCACGGGTATCCCTGTCTCGCTACACGGGCGGAGGCGGGTGTGTGGCGAAGACTCGTTTAGGAGCTAGCGGGCGGCTTTGAGCGACGGCGAACGCCTGCGGGCGGAGAACGCGGTGCTGCGCAGCCGGCTGTCTCGGTTAACCGAGGCGATCCTGCGGATAAGCGAAGACCTCGACCTTGACACCCTTCTAGGTGCATCATCACCGCTCGACCCGGCCTAGACACGCCAGTTCTTCCGTATCATCGAAGAACAGGCCGACCACATGCGGGACCTGATCAACCACCTGCTGGACCTGACCCGCATCGAGTCCGGAACCCTCGCTGCCAATACCGAACCCACCGATGTAGCGGCTTTGATCGACCAGGCGCGCAACGCGTTCCGAAGCGGCGGCTATCGCAACAGTGTCGAGATGGACTTGATGCCGAACATGCCCCGAGTCGCGGCGGACGGCCAGCGGATCGTGCAGGTCCTTCACAATTTGCTCTCCAACGCATCAAAATACTCCCGCGAGTGGTCCGCTATACGAGTGGCAGCCTGGTCCCACGATGCCCATGTCGTGGTTTCGGTTGCCGACGAAGAACGAGGGATCGCAGGCGAACACCTACCGCGCCTTTTCACCAAGTTCTCCTGGATTGACCCCGATAGAGACCACCAAGTCGCCGGCCTAGCAATCTGCCGTGGCATCGTGGAAGCACACGGCGGCCGTATCTGGGCAGAGAGCGACGGGGAGGGGAACGGGACGCGGTTCATGTTCACCATCCCCATTGTCGACGGAGCCGGTAGCGGTCAACCGGCCGCCTCTGTCGATGGAGTTATAGATGCCGAACATGGGTCGCGTGACCGGATTCTGGTCATCGACGACGATCCCCAAATCCTACGCTACGTTCGTAACACTCTTGCCGATGCAGGTTACGCGTCGGTGGTCACGGGCAATGCGGCTGAGGTGACCGATCTGCTCGACTCAGAAAGCCTGCGACTCGTGCTTCTGAATCTGGTCCTCCCCGGATGCGATGGGTTCGATTTGCTGAGCCACGAGCGGACCAACTCCCACCTCCCTGTCATTGTGCTGTCCGGTCGACGGGGAGGCCAGGACATCGCCCGTGCATTCGAACTGGGTGCTGCCGACTACGTGGCAAAACCGTTCTCCCCGGCCGAGTTGGTCGCCCGGATCGGAGCCGCGCTCCGCCAAGCCGCCGCCCAACTGTACAGCCGGACCGAACCCTACGCGTACGGTGAGCTTGTCATCAACCACTTGGAACGGGCCGTGACCGTCGCTGGCAACCCGGTTCGTCTCACCCCGACCGAGTGCAAGCTGCTGTTCGAACTCGACCGGCACCCCGGACGCGTAGTGACCCACGACGAGTTGTTGCAGAGAGTGTGGAACGAAGACCGCCCAGCCGACCAGCGCCTTCTCCGCTCGTTCATCAAGAATCTTCGATACAAACTCGGGGACGACGCGCGCAACCCCTCCTACATCTTCATCCGATCCGGCGTCGGGTACCGCCTCGCAGAACCGTTCGGGTGAACTCCGCTCTTGACCATCCGGTCGCCGGCCTTCAAACACCGTGGCGCCATCACTACGTAGACGGGACTCATGGTTAGCCCGGTGTGTACGCGGATCTACGCAACGTTGCTGGGCGTCGCGCCGACATCGGCCGCCAGGGACAGCCACGTAAGCCAACGACATGGTCCGGTGAGATTCTCGGAGACTCCGGCACTGACCCGGTGCGGTAACAAAAAGGGAGTCAGGATGGACCCTTCGGGTGGCGAGGAAGGCTGTGATCGCTGTTGCCACGCTCCTAGGAGCGCGCCTGGCGGACCGGGGGTGGTATGTCGGCTCAACTGTCGACATGGGAGCATCCCGGCCCGCCAAGCCGCTTGTTACCGGCCGCGCTTTTGACGCCTGCGCTGCCGGTTGGCCGTGACCAAGATGGCCCCGGCCACATTCTCGGAGTCGAGCGGAGGACGACCACCGAGAACTGCGACCTTCCGGTTCTTCATCCTGGTTTCCCCAACGAAACCCCTTCCGGTCACTCCTCTAAACAATAGCAGATCAACGTGAACATGAATGGATGCCAGCAAGAAAGGAGACATGGAAACTTCATGTCAAGAATGCACACCTAGGCGTAGGTCCTATCGGGCAGCGGACTTCCTATCCGCTGGAGGACTCTCGCGAGCGTCTCTGCACGGCAGCCGTGGAGGCGTGCAGCCGTCTGCCACGACCAGGGTCTTACCCTGCGTTTCGCCACCAGGATGGACTCCACTCGGACGGGAACGCCTGGATCGACGCTCCGAGTTCAGGAAACAATCCCACGATCAGTGCCGCCGTGGCGGTCTCGAACGGGTTCCGTTGGATGGTCCACCGGTCGTCCGGTGTCGTCGTTCGGCAAGTCCGTCGTGGTGGGCGTCGCGCCAGAACCCCGGTCAGGGGTTCGCGGGAGGATGGCGCGAACCGGCGTGGAGGTGAGCGGTGAACCAGACAGACCGGGTGGGGTGTGGTTGGTGGTCGTTGTCGGGTGGTGCGTGTCCTTCAGCCTGCTGGAATCGCGGCGAGGATGGTCGGTTCGTAGAATCGGACGTCTGAGAACCATGGTGATCCGACCGTTACGGCTTGGATGCTGCCTGCTTGGCGGTCGGTGAGGGCAAATGTTTGATAGAAGCCATCGTTGCTACCTGCCGGATTGCCTGCCGCTTCTAGCCATACGTAGCCGAGCTTCTGGAGCCGGGACGTGTCACAGGACTGTGGTGGCGACGGGTTGACATGTCGGCCGTCGATCATCAGCCCTACGTCCGGTCTTAGTGGAGGCGTGGTGAGGTCAAAGCCTTCGAAGCGGGAAACTGCCAGGGTGCCGACCACAGCCAGGCAGCGGTGGGTATAACCGAGTTCTGCGGTGGTCGGGATGGTTGTGAGACCCCGGACCAGGCCTTCCCATTCAACGATGGCGATGGAGGTCGCGGTGTCCGGTGGTTGCGTCCTGCTAAAGCTGAAACCGCTGGTGAACGTGGAGATGGCGGGGTCGCCTGCCGGAAGGAGCAGAACAGGGCGCGCGGCGTCTGAAGTGCCTGCCGGTGGGTCCGGTGGGTGTGGCAGCACGGACGGTTCGAACAGGAACCACTGGTTCTCGCTCCACGGGTATCTGACCGTGATCGCTTCGGGAGCACCGCGGATGGTTTCTGGGATGAAGATCTGCTCATAGAAGGGGTAGCCATCGGCGATCACAGTGGTTGGGCCTTCCGTGTTGCGCCTGAATCCCGCGAAGGCCGCTGCGGTCGTGTCGCAGCGTTCGAGCTTCCCTCCGCTGCCCAGGAGGCGTCCATCGGCGATAAGGCCGAATCTCGGCTTCGCGGGGTTCCCCTCCACCGGTGTTGCACCTGGCCAAAGCCACCCGAGGATAAGGACGCAACGTCCGGACCGGGCGCTAGCTCGTGTTGTAAAGAGTGGGGGGACGGGGACCCGCCGGGTGTCGACCAAACCAAAGATGGTTCCCTCCCAAGGTGTCGCGCCGTCCGGATAAGCGAAGCCGGACCCGGCCGGTCGCATTGTGTGCTGTTCGGTGATCGGAACCGGCGGCAGGAGGTCCGGGGAGGGGAGGGAGGTGAGGTGAAGCGGTTCGAAGCTCTCCACGACGCGGCCCGCAGAGTCGAGCGGATCAGCCACGGATCCAACCAGAGGCCGGCGCGGGGTGGCTATTCCCGAAGGTAGGCGGAACACACGATAGAATGGGTACGTGGTGCCGACGGTCACCCGGGCGTCTCGGATCGGGCCGTATCCCGCCTCGTCGAGATACCCGACATCGCAACCGCCGGGAGCCGCCTCGTCGAGTTGTATTTGTGCCGCTGCCAGACCGATCCTCGGCACCCGGAGCCCGCTCGACACGACACCAGGCATCGCCATGGGTCGGATCTCGCCCAGCAGCGCGACACAGCGTGGCGCGTCCACAGAGACCGGGGGTATCTCAACGAAGCCTGAAACGTGCCCCTCCCACCATGTGTCCTGAACGTCGATGCCGAACGAATGTCCCGAGCCGGCGGGGGGCGCGCCCGTGTTGCCGGCGCAGGCAACCAAGAAAAGCAGGGTTGCCGGCAGTGCCGCCGAGCGTCTGAACCCATCGCCACGAAGATGGTCCCTGAACACTCGCGGCCGACCCCTCTTCAGCATTCCCTCACCCTTCGCAACGGAGTGCATGTTCGGGCGCGGATGGTACCTACGAGCCAACGTGGGGCCCTCGCCTTCCCGACGTGCCCGATCACCTGCCTACGCAGGAGCGGACAATCAGTGTCCGTGGTCCGGAGTCCCGATCACCATTCGACCTGGCGGATTGTCACCACCAACTGCTCGAGGACCGCCGTGAGTCTCGGATGCTGCTCGGCCGCAGGGGACCATGCGAGTTCGTATCCGTTGTCGAGGGCATCGGATCGACCGGGCATCGGGTTGGGGGCTAGTGCCTCAACCACTTCGCCTAGGAGGGTGCTGAACAATGACGATTACTCGGGCCTGCCGCCCGCCGGCCCAGGGATTATGCGGGCGGTTGGCAGGCCGCTGGTGGATTGCTCAGCACCCTCCTAGTGTCCCGAGTCGGGAGTTCGTCACAGAAGAGCGGGCTACACCTCCANCCCACCGAACC
>JGIcombinedJ30088_10005344_pt1 | contig 11081 bp, 10 predicted proteins | sample PinacodermPK_FD_30088 | JGI IMG/M metagenome (IMG submission 30088) | reverse complement strand
CGCCCGATCCGCACCCCCTCGCGGCGCAGATGCCGAACCATCTGCCGGGCGCCGTAAAACGGATACTTCAGGAACAGCTCGTCGATCCGACGCATCAGCGCCAGCGTCTCCGCGCTCTCCCCTTTCGGCGTGTAGTAGAGCGACGAGCGCCCGATCGACAGCAGCCGGCATTGCCGGCTCAGGCTCAGCGCCGGATGGTCGCGCACCACCATCGCACGACGCTCGGGCCGGCTCATCGACCGGACTCGTGAGACAAGAAATCCCGCTCCACGATCAGCTCCCCGATCTTCGCGTGAAGATCGCGCAGCTCGCTCTCATGGTCCCGAGTCCGCCGCTCGGCCCCCTTCGAGAACACTTCCGCCAAGCCCTGCGCCGCCTTCGCCGTCAGCTCCCCCGAAAATCGACGTCGTTTACTGCTCATCTCTATTCCTCCGTCACACGGTGGAATACACCTTAGCGACCTGTCCGATTTTCCGGGGCCACCTCAGGTTACGGGGGGTCAAGCGGTGATGCCGAACAACAAGAAACAACGAGGTGCGCTCGCATCAGGGGCGATAGTGCTACGGAAAGACGCCCATGGCGACCTTCCTTGACACCGCCCATGTGGCACGGGACAAGCTCCTGCCTGCGGCGTGACGACCAACAGCTGTAATGCCTCTGACGACCCGTCGGGCCGATAAGGCAGCGCTGTCGGACAAAGTCTTGGCTATTACAGCTGAGAAGGACATCAGCGAACTGCCCGAATTCCGAGGCCACCTCACCATACTCTCTCTATCTTCTTATCCGATAGGGCAAAACGGCAACGGTGGCATGCGAGAGGTCGAGTGTTGCCAGCGCATTGAGAAACTTGCTGGACGGCTCGACGGTCTGCGTACCTAAGCTTCCGTAGTCAAGCTGCTTGCTCGATGCAATGACAAGGATAGCCTCATGGTTCTCAACGTGGTCTTGGAGAGGTGCGGACCGTATCACCATACGGTCAGCCTTCGCAGGAAGGACGATGTGTCCATCCGCCGGTACAATCAATTCCGTTCGCCTGTCATTGGGATAAATGCGGACTACGTTATTATCAGCGCCCCAACCAAACACGGCAGCGCTGACACGCTCCGTCGCCGACAGGGCAATGCGAATCGGATCGCTTGTCGTCAAATCGTTCTCCAAGAGTACTGCCTCAAGCGCAGGACGCACGTCGCTGCCAACCTTCACAACGCGCGCACTGAGAGTGACATTCGTCTCGCCATCCGCGCCCCGCGAGGATTGAAACATCTCGTCCGTCGGGATGCCTTGCTCAAGAAATTGCAGCGCCGCAATGCCCTCCGCTTCGGAACTGATGTCGCTGGCGTTCGGAGCCGGAATGTCGAGCGCCTTCGCCACGATTCGGGCGCGTGCCACACTGCTGGCCGCCATGGGCGCACTTACAACTGAGAGGTTCCTTGACGGGATAGCGCGCGCCTCGGCATAGTACCGCAGCGAATGCTGATCAATTAGACTACGTGGTATCCAGCTTCGCTCAATTCTTGCTGTCGCATGCGCGATCAGCTGACCGCCATCGTGCAGTTCCATCCGCAAGTCCATAGTTTGCTCGTTCATCCAGTTGGTACTTCCGTAAAGCTCATAGCCACGGGGCTCTTCGACTGACGCTTCGCTTTCGCGGCCGATGATCTCTGAGAATTCTCGCTCCTCTTCTCGTTCCTCAAGTAGCTGCCTAAACCGGCTCCGCATAACGTCTCCAACCTTCACACTCAAATTCTCCGTCAGTTTCGAGCGCTGCCCGGTTCCGCTCTCGGCGACGAAAATCTTAAGGAGCCTTTTCGGTTCACGCACTTCGGCGACAAGCGTGTTGCCCAGTTGGGTCAGCGCATATTCATACTGGAACAGCGCGCGGTCCACGGGAATGACCGCCTCAGACACCACCATCTCGCCTCCAAGCGCGCTGCTGTCGCCGTAACCAGTTGCTGTGCAGTTGAGCTTCAGCTTTCCTTCTTCAAGCCCTCGATCCTTGCAAAGTACAATAGCTGCGGCCCGCAGGTTGTCTACATACGTTTGGTAGTCGGCCCCTTTGAGTTCAAATTCCAGCTCATTCCACAACTCATCGAATTCCCGGTTCCGTTTCAACACGTCATCCGAAGCCCCAGACATAGCGCGGTAAATGCGGTCGTACAAATCTGTCGCCTCTCGTTCGGGAAGATTTGTAACCGGAGTCCATAGCGGAATTAGAGCGATCTTTTCTCCGTCGGGAATACCCTCAAGCAACTCGTTTGCGAGGCACTTCACGCTGTGGCAAATCGCGTCTTCCTCCTGTGCCGCCGCCGAAATTGGCGTCAGCCCAATTGCAAGTACTGCTGCCAGACCACTCAGGTACAGACAGGCAACTAAGGCGCGGTACTTCAGGCTTGTGGTGTTACTGAATTGCCTGGAATCCGGAGTTCTCGTCCTCGTCATCCGCGTCGCCCTCGTCCTCGTCAGGTTGGGTCAGCTCCGCCTCATCAGTGTCTTCCGGCGACTCCTGCTTGGGGGCGAAGACCACGATCTCCACACGTCGATGCGCTGGCGCGTTGGGTCTTAATCCCTCAAGCAGCCGCTCCTCGCCGAAGCCTTCATGGCTAAACCGAGCTGCTCGGAAGCCGAACCGGTCGACCAAATATGCAACTACCGCCTGCGCCCGAGCTTTTGACAGAGTAAGGTTGTATGCCTCCGGCCCCGAGGCATCTGTATGGCCGTAGACACCGACGTCGTAGGGCTTCAACCTTTCGCCCGCCAGCGCCGCACCGAGCTCGTCGAGCTGCTCCCGTGCCGCCTCCGTCAGACTTGCTGAGTTCCGCGCGAACGGAACCGACAGGTCCACGGAGCGGCTCATCTCGCCGGTGACCGGAACGAGCTGCCCGATCAACGTGTCGCGATCGGTTGCCAGAACTGGCGAGCTTATTCCCGTTGAGACAAGACACAGAGCGGCGCTTGCTACCAGTCGGCCTACTATCCCTGCCAAACACCAACCCCTGCAGTTGAAATCTACTCTCATGGTCCCTCCCACCTTTCTCTGTTGCCGGGCCGGCGTCCGAGTAGCGGCGCCCGCCGCAAAAGCACAATATGTTCCCCCTTTATTGAGCGAGTTCAATCCGCGTTCGAGCCACGATAAGACCCAAATCTCCCAACTTTGCGAGCGCCGCCGCATCGGTGTTTTCATTATACGCGCCCAGTAGCTGTGTCACTTCGTCAGACTCCGTCGGCGCCCAAACCGTGATCACGTTCCAGGCCCACGAATTGTCCCGGTAGAGTGGCAGTTCCTGCGATATAAGAACCGGCTCCCTCTCCGGCGTACCAGTTACCAGCTGCCACGACGGCAGCACCGCCTCGCGCACGCCCTCACCTGCAGTTAGCCGCAGCAAGATCCAGATGTAACCATTCTTGTTCGCACTCGACGACTCCACAGAAAATCCGCAGAGAGAGCGAGGCTCGTCGAGACGGTGGACCGCTCCGGCCCTTTGTACGTCCGCCCGCACTGTCCTGCTTTCCCGGAGGCGCAGCCCTGCGCAGTCGCCTCCGTCTGCCGGACGGTGTGCCGCCACCGAGACCGCCAATGGAGAGGCCGCCGTCGCTTCGTCACTTAGCGACTCACGGAAGTGCTTTGCCACGACGGGCAAGAAGAAGCTGTCCAAAGAGTGGACCAAATCCAAGTAACGACCGTCCCGCCTCAGCTCCATCCACTCCCTCTCCACGCTCCGCCAACCGAAATGGACGGACAACATCGCACCGATGACAGCAAATATCCCCAACGTCACAAGAGCCCGATGCCAAGGTCTGACCTTTCTGATCCTCCTCGCCACCGCCCCGCCTACACCTCCCGATGCCAGCAGTGTGCGCACATCGGCTGCCTCGGCGACAGCATGTAGAACAATGCGATCGCGGACGGGCGACGGAAGCTGCGCCAGGGCGGCCTTGGCCTCATCTCCGTTCGCCTTCGGCACGACTAAGTGGATTTGACGCCCGGCCTCCGCCTCTTCTTCGGCTGGCCCGGCTAGGCAAGCAACCTTATCTAATACATGCTCGACAGCCCGAATTTCTGCGCGGCGCTTGGCGTCCGCCGAGAACGCCACCTCTCCGGTCGCGAATACGGCGACCTTGGCGGGCTCATCTCTCATCGCAAGTTGCCCCTCAGCGAGCAAGAGATGAGCAATCCATGCGCCGAGCATCCAGCTGTTGCCGCCGTCCACGCGCCGGTCGAGATCGAGCCGGTAAGCCGTACGGCCGGACAAGCTACGCACATGGTCGCGGACGAAGTAGGTGTACGCCCTGGTAATGGGTAGCCGTGTCGTCGTTCCGTTAAGGCAGACGGCCGAAAGCTCAGCTTCTGCAAGCCCCTCCTCGACCGCCAGTCGCTGCACCAGCGCTGGTCCCTCAGTTGTCACGATATAGACCCGACCGTGCCTCATGGGGCAGGCCTTTAGCGAAGGGCAAGCTTCGAGGCGGAGTCGCGGATCGCGCGTACGAGGGTCGAGTCCGCACTTTCGATCAACTGATAAACCCCGTCGATCGCCTCGGGCAGGTCTGCACGCGCCGGCGGACCGTCTCGTGGAAGCGCAACCAACGAAGCGGGCTGCGGAGACTGGCCTTCCGCGGCACGAATCAGCACATATACTTGGTCGCGGCCAGCACTCGACGGACGAATCCAAATTCGAAACCCTTCCTCCTCGCGCATGTCCAATCCGCCACTGGAGGCCGCCGCCGCCGCTGGAAACCAGCAAACGGAGCGATCCCGCAGTATCGCCTCGAAGGTCGCGCAAGCGCCCTCGTCCGCCGCGAGCCTGGCTGAGAGCGCTTCGCTGAGCGCCGCGACGGGGTCCTCGGCCGCCGTATAAAGCTCGTCGAACCGCAGGGGTCGTTCCTCTGTTACGGCGGGCGCTTCACCGGCCGCCATCTCGTCCGCCGCGAGGTCTAAGGCAAACTTCTTAGACATCTCGGCTCGTTCGACTTCCTTCATCGTTCTCCATCGTAGGCTCATGAGGCCTTCTCTCCCGAGTCTGGCTCCGCCATACCGTAGATTCGGACGAACTGCATTTTGAACACGGGTTCGTCCTTTTCCTCTCTTTCCGCCCAAGGAGCCTCCGCCAGCAAGCGCGCGCAAAGCGGTCCCAAGCGATTGCGAAGCTTGACGATCGCCGGTGCCGTGCGGCGGAGCTCCTCCAGCGCCTCCGGCTTGCCGGCCCTCAACTCGTCGAATCCCTGGCGTCGAAGGCGCTTCAGGGCGCTGCGCCCTCGCGAAATCGTCTCGAAGTCGAGCCGTTGCACACCGTCGCCCTCACCGCCTCGATCGCCAGCCAAGAGCACGTAGGCTGCGACATCGATCAGAATCTCCAGATGGGCGAGCAAGTTACTGAGTGCGACAGCCTCGTCATCGTAATGAATCTCTCGCCGGTTCGAGTGCAGGGCCCGAACGGCGGATCTCTTCATCCGCAGGTCCTGTGAAATTCGGGCCTGGGCCTGGCCGAAGCGCGCGTCCCTCAGAACCGAGTGCGCCAGACCCGGCAACAGGCTTGCGTGGGCATCTACTAGCGCGAGCCGCTTTGCCTCGTTCAACAACAAGAATTTCATATTGGCGCCGGCAACCTCTTCCAGCGGCGATGGCTCTCCTTCGCCATCCAAATCCCAGTCGCCTGCTACGGCCGAGGAACTGTGAATTTTGTCGAGGTTGGGCGAGGACGGGTCGACGATATCAGAAATACCCGTTTTATCCCCCGCACCGAGAGGAGCGGGACTGTCGATCCCTTCCAACAGGGCAACGTCGCGCATAGCCTCCGCAAAGTGTAGAAACGCTCGCAAGGTCTTGCGGTAAGTGCGGAACGTCGATCCCGGTTCCACCGACGCTTCCCGCCAGAACGCCAATACCGCCTGGTCATTGATATCGTCCGGTGCAAAATCCCCGCGCTCACCGTGCGCGGCAAGGAAGCGAGCGATTGCCTCAAAGTCACGGCTCTCCTGCACCGGCCGCCGATGTGCCTGCAGCCAGGCATAGATGGCACGTGACAAACTGTTGGCCGTGTCTTGAAGCTCTCGCCAGTCGAGAACCGGCTTCGACAATGGCTCCAGCGTATCCCGTACCACGCGATAGTGCAGCGTGTTCAACAGGAATTCCATAAAGGCCGCCAGCAGCGGCATCGCTCCGTAAGAGATCGTGACTTGAGGCGCGTCACCCTCATAGCGCAACACAATATGAGTGTTTGTCGCGGCGACGGGCCGTTCGACACAATCTCCTTGAGCCGGCAACCGTGCCCGAAGCCAGCCAGACGCCCAGCCTGACTTGCCCGTACCGGGCGCGCAAAAGTATTCCAGCCAGCCTTGCGGGCCGCCATCCTCTGATGCGAACACTGCACTGCGGACGAGGTGGCACAGTCGGAATGCCATCATTTCGTGCGCGCGGCCATCAAGGATCTTTGCGGCTAACCGGCGGAGAACGGCCTCGGGGTACTTCGGACCGTACTTGTCGCCGATCTGACCCAAATCCCAAAAGACGTTGCGCAGCACCTCGTCAGCGCCATGCTGAATAGTTCCCGTCATGGTTATCGTCACATGCCGGCCGTGCTGTCTCAGAAGAAGCGCTCTGGACGGACTGTGCGGAAAGGCACTCGGCCGTCGGTCCGAAACCGCGTGGCACCATCCACCACTGCGATCCAAGTACCTCCCGACATGGCGCTCGACTCTTCCCTCGAGAAGAACCACTCTTCATCGTACAGGCCTTCGCCCGCCGAGGCGGAGAGGAAGGTGTTGTCATCCACCGGAAAGCGTCCTCGCGTAAAGCGCTCGCGTCGGAAGCCGCCCTCGCGAATTCGGTCGACCAGTGCCGCGACGCTCTCATCGTCCTGATACGTTCGCCACCATTCCATGACACTGGCGACGTAGTCGATTGTGTCCAGGTGGACCACGGACTCGTTTCCGCAACGCTCGAGCGGGCCGCCGCGGTAATGAGACAGCGCGAGGTCCCATCGCCCATCATGCCGCCGATGCAGACGCTCCAGCAGGGCGACGCCTAGCCCGGCATTGGCGCCCGTCTCCCGCAGCTGATAGGGCCCGACACCGAACTCCTCTCGCGCGAGAGACGGCCGGATCCCCATGATGCCGACCACCGCACGATTGTCTCCTCTACGTGTAAACGGCACCCCGCCCACTCGCGCCACGGCAAGCGCTAGCTGGGGCGGCACTTCGGTCTTGAGCGCCGCGGCGACCACGGAATGGCGAGCCTGCGCGGAATGGCTGATACCGTCGGCACGCGCATCGCCAGTCGTGGCCAAGGCGGCAAGCAAGATGGCGGCGGCGACTATGCGGCCTGTCCAGAACGGTGCTCTCGCGCGGCACGCCCGATGCACATCGCTCTCCTGGAACGGTTCCCTGGCCATCAATTGTGTCCTCCTTCGACGGTTTGCTTCTGGCGGCGCGTGCTATGGCGGCGATGGAAGACCAAGGGGCATATTCGTCTGGCTGGCCCACAGGATGGAAGCCACAAGGGACTGCTGCTCTCCTTCGTTGACAAGAATCGCGGGGCCGCCATGCGAAACGGGACCCGCAAATATCCGCTTGGCCATTCCATTGTTGTGATGCGCCTCGAGACTGCTCGACGAAAGCAGCGCGTCCGAGCGGTCGATCGCATTGAAGGCGCCCGAACGTCGTAACTGTAGTCGGTGTCAGACTGGGGACCGGTGGAGTGAGGCGGATGAGAACCCGTGCCCTGCTGCGTCGTTTCGCCTGTGCCGCAATGCTGGGGGTGCTATGGGCTGCCTCGCTGGCAACTCTCGGGAGTGTTGCGGGCGCCTCTTCGTCGGAGGTTTGGAATTCTCAGGGTGTTGCGGTGATCATCGGCAACCGCGACTACGAGCACCGGGACGTTCCGGACGTCACCTTTGCGCACCGGGACGCGGACGCCTTCCGCGGCTACGTCATCGACGTGCTGGGCTACGATCCCGAGAACATCATCGATCTTCGCGATGCCAGCCGGCGTGAACTCTTCGACGCATTCGGCACGCGCGCGACCCTGAAGGGGCTGTTGTGGAGCTACCTGGACCCGCGGGGCGGCTCTGAGGTGGTGGTGTTCTATTCGGGCCACGGCGTTCCCGGGGTGCACGACGGGCGGGGATATCTTCTGCCGGTGGACGCTGACCCGAAGGCGGCGGAGGACGACGGCTATCCGATCGACCTGTTGTACGAGAACCTGGGGGGCTTGGCGGAGGCTGAGACGGTTCGGGTTTATCTGGACGCGTGCTTTTCGGGGAGCAGCGCGGATGGTGCGCTGATCAAGGACGCGAGCCCTGTGTATGTGACGGCTGCGTTGCCCGAGGGAGCTGGTGAGAAGGTGGTGTCGCTGAGCGCGGCGAGTGGGAAGCAGATTGCGTCGTGGGACAGGACGGCGAAGCACGGCCTGTTCACGCATCACCTTCTTGATGCGCTTCATGGTGGCGGGGATGGTGACGGAGACGGGCGTGTGACGGCGGAGGAGGCGAAGGCTTATCTGGACCGTCACATGACGCGTGCAGCGCGTCGGGAGCATCGTCGGGTTCAGGAGGCGAGCCTGATTGGCGGCGCCGGCGTTGTGCTGTCTGTTGCGCCGGTGGACGGGGAGTTTCCGGTGCGCCGCGGTTCCGACGCTTCTGCTCCGGCACCTGCTGTTGCGGAAGCAGAGGACGGCGACGGTGGAGGCGCGGTTGCGGATCCTGCGCTTGATCTGGCGGCGGTGACTGGGGGCGAGGCGATATTGACGGTTGAGACGACGCCTGCGGGTGCGTCGGTGCTGGTGGCGGGTGCCGAGGTTGGAGAGACGCCGCTTCGGCGCTACGACCTGCGCGCCGGCACCTACACGGTGACGCTCGACCACCCCACCCACGAGACGGTTGCGCTGAAGGACCAGACCCTGGCGGATGCCCAGGTTCTGCGTATCGAGCGGACGCTTGTACCCGCGACGGGCAAGGTAACGGTGATCACGCAGCCTGAAGGCGCTTGGGTCGAGCATGAAGGCGAGCGCTTGTCGGGCACCACGCCTGTGACGCTTGACGGTCTGCCCTCCGGCCCTCTGGTTTTGACGCTGGGAGCGGAGGGCCACCGGCCGGAGCGGGTTGAGGTCGAGGTGCAGAAGGGCGGTGTGGTCCTGGTGAACCGCGTGCTGGAGGAGGTACGCCACGGGACATTGACCCTGACGCTGGAACCGGCGGACGCACGGGTGACGCTGGCGGATGGCGGCACGCCTTACCGCCCCGGCATGGAGCTCGAGGAGGGGGAATACCGGATCCGGGTGGCACGTGAGGGCTACAAGGCGGCCTCGCGTGTCGTGACGGTGTCGGGAGAGACGCGGTTGCCGATTTCGCTGGAGCGCGCACCGCAGCCCTTCACGGTGATGACGACGCCGGCGGATGCGGAGGTTCGGTTCCTTGACGGCCGGGGCAGCTATCGAGCGGGTATGGCGCTGAAGCCGGGATCGTACCGCGTGCGGGTGAGCGCTGCGGGCTGGGAGGCGCAAGAGGCAACGATCCGGCACGGGACGGCGCCGACCCGTCATGCGGTGAGGCTTAAGCGCGAGCGGGACCCTGCGGCGGAGGAGGAGGCGCTCGGTCTGGATCGGGAGGACCGCCGTCGCATTCAACGGAGCCTGGCCTCCCTCGGTTTCGACCCTGGCCCCGCCGACGGTCTGTTCGGCAGTGGCACGCGTCAGGCGCTGGAGACGTGGCAGTTCTCGGAAGAGTTGGAGCCGACCGGCTACCTGGACGCAGCGGCAGCCAAGCTGCTGCTGGCGGTGTCAGAGGCCACGCTTGAGTCATTCGGACCCAACTGGATCATCGTCGAGAACCAGCCGTGTCAGATTTACAAACCCTCCCCCGAGCTCGGAGAAACAGCTACCTGGACCGGTCCTTGTGTGGATGGCAAGGGCTCCGGCCACGGCCGGACCGTGTGGCGGAGAGACTACGGAGAATCGATTTATGAAGGCGAGCGTCGCGACGGCAAGATGCACGGACAGGGGACGGCGTCCAATTGGGTCGGCTACATAGAGTACGATGGCGAATGGCGCGACGGCAAGAGGCATGGAAACGGGCGGATGAAATGGTACGAAGCTGGTACTATTAAGTACACTCATGAGGGTGAGTGGCGCAACGGAAAGAAACACGGTAGGGGGACTGAGTGGAGCATTTATGGTCGCTTCGAAGGCGAATGGCGCAATGACCTGCTGCGAAGCGGGGTGCAATTCTGGGGAAATAGTCAAAGCAAGTGGTATGAAGGTGAGTTTCGTGAACGGAAAACTGATCTAGGGTCGACTTCTCGAGACTTTCATGGAAAAGGAACACGAAATTATATAGATGATTCTCGTTATACGGGTGACTTTCGTGATAACGAGGAGCATGGGCGCGGCAGCATGGAATGGCCCAGTGGCAACCGCTACGAAGGCGAATGGCGCAATGGCAAGCCTCACGGCTATGGGACCTATACCTATGACGGCAAAGCTTACAGCGGTGATTGGCGTAACGGCTGCCTTTCCAAGCCTAATGGTGACTGGGCCATTATTGCAACTACCAAAGAGGCTTGTGGCTTCGAATGACCGATATTCGTCATTTTTCCTGGTCACACCCCATTGCGGCCCCTTGATTGCACGATGATTTGAGGAACGAACACCACCAAGGTGGCTGGCCGTTGCGTGATGGCATCTTTACCGAGGGAAGGGAGGCGATCTGTTGCAATTGATCCTCCCCCATCGAATTGGTCCACCCTTAGGTTACGGAAAGAGGAGGACCAACAATGGCGAGGAGGCGTTACAAGCCGGAGGAGATCGTGAGCCTGTTGCGGCAGGCTGAGGTTCTGCACGGCCAGGGCATGTCGATGGCGGACGCGATCCGGCAGCTTGGGATTAGCGAGGTTACATTCTACAGGTGGCGCAAGGAGTATGCCGGGATGAGCGGCGACCAACTCCGTCGCCTCAAGGAGCTTGAGAAGGAGAACGAGCGGCTGCGCCGTGCGGTCTCGGACCTGACGCTGGACAAGCAGATCCTCAAAGAGGCCGCCCGGGGAAATTTCTGAGCCCCTCGCGCCGCCGCCAGTGCATCGATCACCGTGACNGG
>JGIcombinedJ30088_10005307_pt1 | contig 11135 bp, 12 predicted proteins | sample PinacodermPK_FD_30088 | JGI IMG/M metagenome (IMG submission 30088) | reverse complement strand
AAGGTTCGGGTTTGGCAACAGAGGAAGGTCGACAACCAGTGCGAAGCGGTATTTGCCCGGGCCGGCAGGTCGGATGATCCAGGTTTCGCCCTCAGGAGCTTACTCCAGAATGCTGGGAGGAAGGCTGATCCGGTAACGGAAACTGTAGATCAGATCTCCCAGGTTTTTAGGAAGATCAATGTTCAGTTTGTTGGCGAATAGTGCGATATCCTCACGCGCAAAGTCTACCTGGCGCATTCCCTGCTCGTACTTTGCATGGAAAATCGCTTCAATGATAGCCGTGTAGCGGTTCTGAGCCGTTGTTAGCCTCCCTCTCGATTCAACTGCCAGGCCATTCCAATACGACGACTTCTTCCCTGAGCTGTTCGCCGGTAACCGTTGACGGCCTGGTCCGAAACAGATCAATGGCGATGGTCTTGTAACCCAATGACTGCGCAAGGTCGCTTAGTATCTGACCGGTTCGAATCATCACTCTGAGATAGGAAGCCTGATCCCCTACCACGTAGGCGAGTCTGGCTCCCGGTTTGAGAGCTGGTCGCAGTGAAGCCAGGTGTCTTGCCATGCCACCGAAATACAGTTGAGTTACCCGGGGGTAAGTGCGTTCAAATCCAGATGTTTTTCCTAGCTCTACCCGGCGTTTCTCTATGGCATTTGATATACGCTGTATTTCAGCGTGTTCAGCTACAATCCTATCGTCAGTGTCGGCCTTGTACACCCCCCGGGTATTGGATCGGATGAGTGCTTTTTTCATCAACTGCAGTTCCTTCCCGCTTCGAATCATCCCAAGAATTACAGACTCCAATCGGGTCGTTCTTGTATAGTCTTTCTCGTTCGGATACGGAGGAGAAGTGATTACGGCGTCGATGGAGTTTGGTTCCAGAACCAGATCGGTTCCTCTCGAATCTGCCATATGTATGCGGGCTGGCACGTCTGCTTGGATAGATACGACACTTAGATCCCGGATCATGGTCTCCATTGCGTTCCGCCATGCTATGACGACTGGGGCGTCCTTCTTTAACCGTCCTACACCGACTTCCGGGCCGAATTTCAGATTGCCGATACTATGTACAAGCGCATATGCAAGAGCAAGACGACCGTAATGCCGTAATCGGCCATCACCGTGCTCATCTATAGCATTCAGAAGAACCAGCGTTCTGTGAAGCGGTATCGGGCTTATCGAGTTCTTCAACAACAGTTTTTCCTGCTCAGGCTCGAGCCCTATCAATGGGGTTTGTGTTTTTCCGTTCTGGGCAAACAGAGTATGATCGTTCCAACAGTCAATGTCCTCCTCGTTCAGTCTCGCGTTTGCCAAATGAACAACTGCATCGGTAAAGTCTTTTACTGAGGAAGATTTGACATCCCAGGTGGTCTTCACCACACTGGCGAAGTGGCCATGGGATTTGGCTCGATACCAACACTTTCCACACCGCGCTTTTTGCACTCAACCGCTGTAGTGCCTGTCCCGCAGAATGGATCGAGTACGACCTGGGATGGTCCGATCCCGAATCGGTCGAGGTAATCTTGCACTAGGTGGGGAGGAAAAGACAGCACGAAGCGATACCAGTCGTGGATGACCCGATCCTGGGGACGAAGTTTATTCTGGTTTTTTTGTGCAGTGGTTTTGCTTGGCAATGAGACGGTCATAGTACTCAAAGTACCAGATTGGTTCGATCCCGTCAATTCGTCGTTTGGTGTTTCGAGAGATTCAGTTCGCATGGACTGGAACAGAGTAGCCGTTCAGTCATTCTTTCCTCGAAGTACACGTTCATAGACTGTGCGTCGTTCGTGTAGCCAATCGGCCATACGATGTCCTCCAATGTTTCCAATTCCGCAACACCCACGAGTATTCTCCTTAGAATCTCGATAATGTCCTCTATTTATGAGATCTAGTACGGATACGTAGATTGGCCCACTTCAACTCCCCCCGCTGATCGCCGGCAGGAAGTGTATCTCGCTGTTTTCGTTCACCTTGTCGATCAGTATGCGGCGGGCGTTCCGGCCGTCTATCATCACCGCGATGTTGGGTTTGATGCGTTGGGCGCCATCCTCCAGCAGGCGTTGCTTAAAGCCCGGGTAGGCCGCTTCCAGGTTGGCGATGATCTGCCGCATGTCGGCCCCTTCGATCCGGATGATCTCCTTGCCGCCGGTCAGATCGCGCATGAGGGAAGGGATGTAGATGGTCGCCATGGATTTAACTAGTATTTAAGCGGAGTCGCTACGCTGTGAAGTCAGTCGAATTGGTCGGACAGGTACTCGGCNTGGAGACATGGTCTGGATTCGTGACAAAGCGCATATCCGAATCATACGGTTGATTATTCGGATTTATTNGTAATANCTTGAAGTTCTTCCTGGGTAAACAGTCGCTTGCAGACTTTATCCATGTGCGCTTTGAGGGGCGGGTGTTTTGTCAGTTCGTAACATTTGACATCCACACCGTATGGTAAACTGCTTTCATGAAACAAAGTCCATAAACGGTTTATATGTTTATCGGTTAAATTACCGTGCAATACCAGATCAATATCAGACTCGTTGCGAAAACTGCCTGTAGCTCGCGAACCAAACAGGTCCACACGGGTTATGTGGTTCGCATACACCGATAGGATGCGTTTAAGTATCTCAAGTTGACTCTTTGGTATGCCGTGATCCATGACTACTCGGGGTAGAATTCGTTTAGTTTTTGGTAAAGTTTGTTAAACTCGTCAAGGTAGTTGTATTGTAATTCTTCGATTAACTTCTCGAACTCTTCGAGTTCATACTCGTGTGACATCAGATTTCGCGCATCGAGCATTTCCATCCACAAATCTCCATTCTTAACCAGTTTTGCCTCGAATGCCTTACGTATTACCGATCTTGGGGTGACTTGCTCAAAGACAACGTTTTCACTCTCAAGATAATCTTTCATGACCTTCCATGAAAGTTCCATGGTATACTCGAATCGTTGGATAACACCTTCTTTCTCAAGTTGACTGAGTTCTCTCGTTTCCATAACCTCAACTGCTTCTCTGAGTAAAAAGAAAGCTCGTCTGTAGTTATAGAATCTGTATTGCCAGCGAGGTGTTGAGTCTAACAATCAGGACCACCCTAAGATCGGACAAGTACGTTATCGGTACATTTAAAAAGGGCGGGAAGATGCATCTCCCGCCCTTGCTGTTTACCCTTCCCACTCTCCTAACCTTCTACATGCGTCTACCCGCCGTTCTCCGCTACGGCCTTCTGTACCCGGGGCGGGGACATGGGCAGGTCGCGGAGCCTTACGCCCGTCGCGGCGTAGATCGCGTTGGAGAGCGCGGCCGGAGGCGGTACGATCGGCACTTCGCCGACACCCCGCACACCATAGGGATGGGACTCGTTGGGCACTTCCACGATGATCGTCTCGATCATGGGCAGGTCGAGCGTCGTGGGCATGCGGTAATCCAGGAAACTGGCATTGGTCATGGAGCCTTCGTCGTTGTAGATGTATTCCTCGTTGAGACCCCAGCCGATGCCCTGCACCACGCCGCCCTGCATCTGGCCTTCCACGTAGCTCGGGTGAATGGCCGTGCCGGCGTCCTGGACCGCGGTATACCGGAGTATGTCCACCTTGCCCGTTTCCCTGTCGACTTCCACGTCGACGACGTGGGTGGCGAAGGCGCCGCCCCCGCTGCCGTCGGGATTCGTGCTGACCTGGGCGACCACGGGACCGCCGGCGTCGCCGGCCTGGCTGGCCACCTCCTTGAAGGTGCCCCGCTTTTCCGCGTCGTCCTTGTAGGAGAATACCCCGTCGGCGAAGTCGATGGCGTCGGCGGGCACGTCCCAGAGCTTCGACGCTCTCTCCTTGATTTCGCGGATGAGGGCCAGGCCCGTGGCGTGGGCGGCGTAGCCCGTTCCGAAGGTCGTGCGGCTGCCGCCGGTCACGTCGGTATAGCCGATCGAGTCCGTATCCACGACGTAGGGCTTGATGTCGGTGGCCTCGAGGCCGATGGTCTCGGCCAGTTGCATGGCGATGGACGCCCGCGAGCCTCCGATATCGGTGGAACCCTCGAGCATGTTGATGGTGCCGTCGGGATTGATGCTAACTGAAATGGCCGACCTTCCGCCGTTGAAGTTGAACCAGTAACCGGATGCTACGCCCCGGCCGCGGACCTTGCCGTTCGCCGACTTCTCGAGGTCAGAACGGTAGTGCTCGCTGTTGAGCGCGGCTTCGGTGGTCTCGATGCAGCCGACGCGCGGATGTACTGGACCGTCGGCCCGGCGGGTGCCTTCCTTCGCGCCGTTTTTCACCCGGAAGTCGAGGGGATCCATGCCGAGCTGCTCGCTGATCTCGTCGACGATGGTCTCCGTGGCGAACGCGGCGTTGGTGGCGCCTGGCGCGCGGTAGGCGTTCGTCTTGGGCTTGTTCACGCACACGTCGTACCCGTCGATCTGCACGTTGGGTATATCGTAGGGCGTGAAGATGCAGCCCGCGCCCGCGCCGACCGGCGAACCGGGATAGGCGCCGGCCTCGTAGGCCATGTACGCCGTGGCGGCCGTAAGCCGTCCGTCCCTGGTGGCGCCCATTTTGACCTTCAGGTATGAGCCNGGCGTCGGNCCCGTTGCTTCGAATACCTCGTCGCGGGTCATCGTCATCTTGACCGGATGCCCCGTCTTCTTCGAAAGCAGTGCGGCGACCGGGTCCAGGTAGACGGAAATCTTGCCGCCGAAACCGCCTCCGATCTCCAGGGGCACGATTTTGACCTTCGAGATGGGCATCTGGAGGATTTCCGCCATCTGGTCCCGCACCGAGAAAGCGCCTTGCGTGCTCGTCCAAATGGTGAGCTGGCCTTCTTCGTTCCAAAGGGCCGTGGCGTTATGACTCTCGATGTAGCCCTGGTGGACGGTCTGCGTAGTAAACTCGCGCTCGACCACCACGTCGGCTTCGGCAAAACCGTCGTCCGGCTCGCCCATCTTGTGCTGGAAGTGGTTGGCGATATTGCTGACCTTGTCCGTCTCCTCGCCCATGGACGTGGTCTTCATGTCCTCGTGCAGGACCGGGGCGCCGTCTTCCATGGCTTCCAGCACGCCCGTCACGTGGGGCAGCACTTCGTATTCCACGTCGATCAGTTCCACCGCCTCCTGGGCAACGTGCAGGTTTACCGCGGCCACCCCGGCCACGGCATGGCCCTTGTAGAGCACCTTGCCATAGGCCAGCACGTTGTTGCTGGCGTCGCGCAGGTTGACGATCGCTTCGCCCAGGTCGGCGAGCTTGTCCGCGATCTGCGGCAGTTCCTGGGCGGTGACGACCGCCCGGACGCCCGGATGGGCTTCTGCCCGGGTCGTGTCGATATGCTTGATCCGCGCATGGGGATGGGGGCTGCGTTTGATGGCGCCGTAAAGCAGGCCGGTCAACTGAATATCGGCGCCGTAGACCGCCCGGCCCGTGACCTTGTCCACCCCGTCGTGGCGAATCGGACGGGAGCCGATGACCTTATGTCCGTTTTGTGACACGTCTCTTACCTCCGTTTAGTCATACCAAATTGGCCAATTCCGGCCGCGTTCCCTTTAGCGGACGCGTGCCGATCGTTACGGGTCAGGCATCGGGTCAGGCGCCGTTCCTGGCGTCCAGGACCGCGCGGACGATTTTGTCGTATCCGGTGCAGCGGCAGAGATTGCCGGCCAGCCAGTAGCGAACCTCGTCCTCGGAGGGGTTCGGATTACGGTCCAGCAGGGCCTTGGCGGAAACGATAAACCCGGGCGTGCATATACCGCACTGCAGCGCCGCGTGTTCCAGAAACTTCTGCTGCAGCGGATGCAGGTTGGCGGCCGATCCGACNCCNTCGATGGTCGTTAANTCGCAGCCGTCGGCTTCTACGCCCAGCACGCAGCAGGAATTGACGAGCCTGCCGTCCATGATCACGTTGCAGGCGCCGCAGTTGCCGTTGTTGCACCCTTCTTTCGCGCCGGTGAGATCCAGCTCGTCGCGCAGTACTTCGAGCAGGCTGTTGCGCGGTTCACAAAGGAAATCGACGGATTCTCCGTTTATGTTCGTCTGTACGTGTACTTTTTTCGACATCGACGGCTACTCCTTGGCTCGTTGTACCGCGCCCTGCAGAACCCGGCGCGTCAATACGCTGGTCAGATGTTTTCGGTATTCAGCGGTACCCCGCATGTCGCTGATGGGCCGGGCCGCGTCACGGGCAATATCGGCAGCCCGTTGGATCGACTCGTCGGACACGGGCTGTCCGGCCAGGGCCGCTCCGGCTTCACTTACGAATAGCGGCGTCGGGGCCACGGCGCCTATGGCGATGCGCGCGGAGACGAAGGAAGAACCGTCGCCACTGAGTATCACCGACGCGCCGACGCCCACCACGGCGATATCCATCTCGTTGCGGGGGATGAACCGCCGGTAGAACGCACCGGAATTCGGCGCTGGCGCGGGGAAACGGAGCGACACCAGGAACTCGCCGTCCGCCAGCACGGTGCGGCCGGGCGCCGTACAGAAGTCCTCCACCGCCACGTTCCGGGTTCCGCCGGGACCGGCGATTTCCGCCTCGCCGCCCAGGACGATCATGGGGGGAATCGTATCGCCCGCCGGGGATGCGTTGCACAGGTTCCCACCCAGGCTGGCCCTGCCCTGGATCCCCGTGCCGCCTACCAGTTTCGCCGCGTCCATGAGTCCCGGATAGGCCGCGGCGATTTCCGCGTCTCCGTAGATCCGGTAACAGGGCACGGCCGCTCCGATTGTGAGACCGGTCGCGGCGTTGTAGGACAACGCGTTCAACTCGGCGATTTTCTTGACGTCCACCACCAGGTCAGTACGCCGCCGGTTCTCCCGAAGCTGAACGATCAGGTCCGTTCCGCCCGCGAGCACACAGGCGTTTTCCCCGTGATCGCTGAGCATTACCACCGCATCGGCCACGCTTTCCGGCGTGGCATAGTCGAATGCGTGCAAGACACACTCCTTTGCTGTTGACCTTAACTGATAACTGCGTGATAATTCTGAAAATCAGGTACAGGATATGCGCGCGTTCATTCCGCGCATATACACCGCGCATATGCAAAAATACGATCTACATAATTAGGCGTTGTCAAATACGGTGTCAAGTGGGAAAGAAAACCACTTCCCGAATTGCTGAGGCGCACCGGAATCTACGGCAATTCGCCCAGTTTGAGCCGCCCCTCCAGATCGTCCACGAACTGCCGCGCGACCCTGCCCGATCGGCCGCTGGCGCGCTGCACCCACCGGAGGGACTCCCGCCGCAGCAGGTCCCCGTCGATATGGATTCCGCGTTGATCGACGAGATGGCGAACGATTTCGAAATAGGTGTCCTGGGTGATCCGATAGAATCCGATGGAGAGGCCGAAACGGTCGCTCAACGAAACCTTCTCCTCCACGGTCTCCAGTGGATGGATTTCGTCGTCGTCCGGACTGAATCGCGGCGTGTTGTCGGCGAACTTCTCCGGCATCAGGTGCCTTCGGTTGGACGTGGCGTAGACGAGCACGTTGTCGGGACGGGCGGAAAGACTGCCTTCGAGGAGCGCTTTGAGCTCGAGATAGACGGATTCGTCATCCAAAAAAGACAGGTCGTCGCAGAACAGGACGAAACGCTCGGGGCGGTCCCACAGGATCTCGACGATCTCGGGCAGATCCGTCAGGTCCTGCTTGCGGACTTCGATCATGCGCAGTCCCTCGCCGGCGAACCGGGCCAGCAGTCCCTTAACCACCGAAGACTTGCCTGTTCCGCGTTCTCCCCAGATCAGCGTGTTGTTCGCGGGCATTCCGCGAACGAACTGGCGGGTATTTCGGACAAGGATCCCGATCTCTCGGTCGAGGCCGAAGAGATCGCCCAGGTCCGCCAGGTCGGGGTGTACGATCGGTTCGAGGAATCCCCTTCCGCCCTTTTTCCGCCATTGGAATGCGACAGAATCGGCATAGACGTCGCCGGACTCGTCGCCCGTCCCTCCGGCATAAGCGGAGAGGAGCGATTCGATGCGGTCCATCAGCCGTTCGAGTCTTGGCAGGAGATCGGTCAGGTTTCTTACGGGATGATCGGGCATGGCTACGTATCCGCTCTGCTTCGTTGTTCCTTCAAGGGTCCAGGGTGTAAGGCGCCAGGCCAAGCGGCAGGGGCGCCGGCCTGGTACAGGAGCTTTCCAGATTAATATGCCGTCCCGACTCCGACGATTCCTCGATGGACAGCATGACGTCAAGCACGTGAAAGGTCAGTTCGCCGCTGGCCCGGTGCGGGCGTCCCGAGCGCAGGGCGTAGACCATGTCCGCCACGCCCAACCCGCGGCTTTGTTCTTCGTAACCGTGGCTAAGAGGCATTTCAGTCCAGGTTTCGGCCCCGGCGCGGCGCAGTTTCACGGGTCCGCCGAACGAATTGGGATCGGGTACGCTCAGGGATCCCTCCGAACCGTATATCTCGATGCGGGGCAGTTCATGGTACCACACGTCGAAACTGGTCACGATCGTCCCGATGGGTCCGCTTTCGAATTCGAGCACGCCCGCCAGGTGCGTGGGCACTTCGACCTCTATTTTCTCTCCATACAACGGTTCGCTCGTTATCGTGCGCTCGGAACGGGTGATGCGTGTGGCGCCCGAAAGCCGGGCGACCGGCCCCAGCAGATTAACCAGCGCCGTGACGTAGTACGGACCCATGTCCAGCATGGGACCGGCGCCGGGCTTGTAGAAGAAACCGGGGTCGGGATGCCACCTCTCGTGTCCCGGACTCAGCATGAAGGCCGTGGCGGCCACCGGTTCGCCGATCCAACCGTCGTCGATGAGCTTTCGGCAGGTCTGAATGCCGGCCCCCATGAAGGTGTCCGGCGCTCCGCCCACCAGTTTTCCCGATCTCCTCGCGAGATCGAGCAAGGCCCGCCCATCCTCTTTCCGGATCGCCATGGGTTTTTCTGTATATACCGATTTTCCGTGCTCCAAAGCGGCCCGGGCGATTCCGGCATGTGCGGCGGGTATGGTAAGGTTGATGACGATCTCAATGGCGGGATCGTCCAGCAGGGCCTCGGCCGTGCGGGATTCCACGCCCTCGAATTCGGCGGCCCTGGCCCGCGACCGTTCCGGGACCATGTCGGCACAGGCGACCACGTCGAAAGCCTCGAACTTGCGCCCCGCCTCGAAGTACACGCCGCTGATGTTGCCGCATCCGATGATACCCGCCCTGAGCGCTGACATGGGATTTCATTTCTCCATTGCAATAAAGGATACCGGCAAACGCAAACGGAATGCCCGGCGTCGAAGGAATGCCCGGCGTCGAAGGAATGCCCGGCGTCGAAGGAATTCGTTTCGAAACGGGCGCCGCCTTCGTGGAGCGTATTCCCCACCCGGCGACGCGAATCCCGCTGGACAAATTCCATCACTTCTAACCTGACGGGCGGCGCACGTCAAGCGAAATATGCCGTTGGGCGGACCTGTAATCGCTTGACGTCTCGGTGGCGCTTGCCTATTATCTCAAGCGTTCCCCGACCGGCGTGCAGGCCCGTTCGAAAGTGGTTCTGATCGCCGATGGTATGCCCCGGAGCATTGCGCGATTTCGTGATCAACCCACCGGAGAAACCTTGTTCAAGCAGATCCTTTCTTACGGTTTGCTCTTAAGCGCGCTGATCGCCGGGTGCGCCGAAAACAATGTCGGTCCCGGCAATATTGCCCGCCCCCTCGTCGGAAACTACGATCTTGAAAGCCGCACAGTAAACTTTACCACGCAGACCGATTCCGGCACCGTGGTGGAACAATCCGTGCTGGTTCCTCCCCAGGTGCGGGGCCTGCTCCACCTCAGTGGCAACGGCCGATATGGCCAGGTCGATACGACCGCTGTATCGGATTCCACTGTCGTCCGCATCCAGAACGGACGGTGGAGCGTTCTGGACAGTTTCTTCTACTTCATAACCGATGATAACCGGCAGTTCGAGGACCGCTTCACTTTCGACGGTCTGAGGCTGGTTCGCACCTCCATGGAAATCCGACACTCCTCGGGAAGACTGTTCAACGTTGAGGACGTCTGGCTCAAGCAGGGCCCCGACGAAACCCCACCGGATCCATAACGCCTCCGAAAGAACCAGGGCATGACCCTAGTTAAGGACGACCTGCCAGCCTCCGCCTTCTCCGACCATCCCCAGGTCTACGAAGAAGGGTTCAACATAAAGACGGTCATCGGGATCGTCTTTCTCGGGCTGTTCATGATCCCGGGTTCGATCTATCTGAACCTGATCGCCGGACAGAGCCTGGGGCCCGCGGCGGAGTGGACCACGATCATCCTGTTTATCGAAGTCGCGCGCCGGTCCTTCACCACGCTCAGCCGCCAGGAAATCTACATGCTGTACTACGTGGCGGCCAGCCTCACCGCCGGCGTGGGCCTGGCCCTTTCCGGGCCCTTTGCCCAGCTGATCTGGTACCAGTACTTCGTCCAGTCCCCCGGAGCCCGGGCTTTCGGTATCGACGAACAGATTCCCTCGTGGATCTCTCCCGGGGGAGACTCCGAAGCCATCGTGCTCCGCACGCTGCTGCACGGGGAATGGCTCGTACCGATACTGCTCGTCGCCGTGCTCCATATCTTCAACCGGGCGAGTGCCTTTACGCTGGGTTACGGATTGTTCCGCGTAACGGCCGACGTGGAACGCCTTCCCTTTCCCCTGGCTCCTATCCAGGCGGAAGGCGCCACGGCCCTGGCGGAGAGTTCGGCGGGACAGGAATCATGGCGCTGGCGCGCATTCAGCATCGGGGCCATGCTGGGGCTCGTATTCGGCGCGTTCTATATCGGCATACCGGCAGTCACGGGCGCGCTGCTGGCCGAACCGATNACGCTGATTCCCATTCCCTTTGCCGACCTGACGCGCAATACCGAGAACATTCTGCCGGCCGCGGCCATGGCGGTCGANCTGGGACTGGGACCCGTGCTGACGGGGTTTGTCCTGCCATTCTGGATCGTGGTCGGTTCCGCCATCGGGGCTTTGCTTACCGTGGTCCTCAACCCGCTGCTTTACGATCTGAATATCCTGCGTACCTGGTCGCCGGGCATGGACGCCATCCAGACGACGCTGGTCAACGATATCGATTTCTGGATGAGCGTACGCATCGGCACGGGCTTCGCCGTCGCGCTGATCGGCGGGTGGAGCATCCTGGCCGGACTCAGGAAAAGGAAGGACGGAAAAGGGCGCGAAGGGTC
>JGIcombinedJ30088_10005306_pt1 | contig 11136 bp, 5 predicted proteins | sample PinacodermPK_FD_30088 | JGI IMG/M metagenome (IMG submission 30088) | reverse complement strand
CCAAATATGAACTTCACTGCTACTAATTTTGGTGGTTCAAGCATGAGCATTCGCGGTGTAGGTCAGCTAATCATCAGTGGAGGTTCTGAATCCGGAGTTTCGACTCACATGAACGAAATTCCGCTCCAGGCAAATCTGAATACCTACGAATTTTTTGACATGGAACGAGTAGAGATTCTGAGGGGTCCGCAAGCGACTCTTTTCGGNCGTAATGCCACCGGAGGAGTAGTTAACTTCATCACTAAAAAACCTGAGTATTCTGAGAATAACTTTTCAGTTGATCTAGAAACCGGGTCTTTTTCGCACAATCGACTCAAAGGACATATCAATGCTGCTATGGGCGATAACTTCGCGGTACGTTTAGCTGGCTTTAGACTAAAGAGAGACGGTTACACCAAGAATCTTGCATACGGTCAAACCAACGCCGCCGGTGAAAAACTGCCAGGNATTGACGCAGATCTGGATGGCAGAGATATGTTCTCTTTGAGAGCAACCTTGAGATTCAGCCTCGCCGATAACTTTGACATGTGGGTCATGGGAATTCTTCAGGAGGAGGACAGCGACCGAGCACGNATCACCAATCAGATCTGTGTTCGTAACGCGCTACCGACAACCGGCTGTGAACCCAATGGAGTTGGTTTCGAGCAACCTCATCAAGGCGCTACCACCGGAGGAATCTTTGGAGGTTTAGCAGGAGCTATTCCACTAGGTTGGAATGGCGAAGGCGACCAGTTTTATGACTTCCACCGTCCAAACGACGTTGACTATAGAAACATGCATACTGACATGGACCCGGTCTTCATGAATGAGGATAGAACATTCGCTTGGGGAGGGAACTATTCCTTTGACAACTATGAGGTTAGCGTCATTGGTGCGGTTACTAAATTCGACCAGGTGAATCGTCAGGACTATAGTATGGACGTAGGACCGATTTTTAATCCTACCCCGATCAATCCCACAGGTTACTATCCAGTTTCTAGTCCTGCGCTGACAGCAGGTGCTGACTGGCTAAACAGTGAGTGCCTTCTGAATGCTGGCAGAGGTGGCTTGTTCGGCGGCTGCATGCTAGAAGGTGTTGATACCAATCGAATGTTCTCCTATGACCAAAGTGGCGTACATTTTGATAACTTCACTATCGAAGCAAAGTTACGATCAAATTATGACGGAAAGTTCAATTTCCAAGCTGGTATCAATGATTTTGAAGACACTCGCTATGCCGACTATTACGTGCTGTCTAATTCGCTCGATATAGTCTCTAGGTATGGTGCACCAGCATTAGGTGTACCGCCTCTATACCCTGGCTATTTCAACAACACAGTTGACCCAGTCAATGGGAACGTACGCAAGGGAACTTCCTACTTCGGCGAAATTTATTATGACTATAGCCCTACCGTCAAATTCACCGCTGGAATGAGGTTGAACGATGATTTCACGTCTGCCAACAACACAAGTGTTTTGTTCAATGCACTTAACCACCACGGTGTAATTGTTGGTTTGCATCAATCTTTGTTGGAAGCTACGGCTGCAGCCTTAGGTATACCGGTTGAGTTTGTTCCATTAGATGCTGCTGTCGGAGCAATGATTCAACAGGGCTTATTGCACCCACTTTACCTTCAGAACACAGGTATTGGCGGCGCTCCGTTTTGGTCAAGAACACTTAATTTACTACTNGGTCCTTTCGCAACCGCTGAACCAGAACTAGAGCTATTGCGCTTATATGGCGCAACAGACACGCAGATCAATCGAGCATTATTAACAGGAGCTTATAGCCCAGAAAGAATTGCTCTCAGTCGTATGGTTCCCATCGTCCCTCAGTTCAATGAGTCGNGACTCCTGACAGGCAGTCCTACTAGCTTCCAATTCGAGGAAATCAGTTATCGCTTTGGGATGGATTATCAGTGGAGCGAAGACGTGCTGTTTTACGGACATATTAATAAAGGCTATAAACCAGGGGGTCTAAACCCAGCCATTCCTATAGACTTCGCGGACCGTTCATTAGCGACGTTTGATTCTGAGGGGATACTCGCATTCGAGGGAGGCGTTAAATCAACANTGATGGATGGCAAATTAACCAGTAATTTCTCTGCCTTTTATTACAACTATTCGGGTCTACAGACCACGCGAATTCTCAACAACTCAGCATTAACCGATAATATCGACGCGTTCATCGCCGGACTTGAAGCCGAAGGTAAGTATCGACTGACGGATGCTATTGGAATTGATTTTGCTTATGGGTACTTAAATACTCGAGTTGGCGATTCAACTTCTCTAGATCCGACGAATAGGGCAGGTGGACAAGATGGTTGGGTGTTACTCAATAACATTGATTTTGGTGCACTGACTGCAACCAACTATCTCGCGCGCGAAATTCATTTGACCGATGCTGTGGTTAACGGAGCATTGCAAGCAGGTGCAGCGCTTGATATTCGTAATGGCACAACCATTTCCTCTGTTTCTTACCCTGCGAACGCCAACGGGGTATCAATTCCAGCATATATGTCCCGTAATTACCTAATCGCATTAGGCGTAGAAGTGTCGGATGGCATACCGATAAATTTAGAAGACAATCAGTTACCAAATTCACCCGAGCACTCGTTCAAGATTGGTGTGAGCTATGGAACACCCATCAATATCTACAGCGGATTTATTACCTATCGATTGGATATGTTTTGGCAATCTGATTCCTTCGCGCGTGAATTTAACACAGTCGGAGACAAAATTGAGGCTTGGGGACAACTCAATGCGTCAATCAATTACGAAAGTGATTCGACTGGTGTAGGCGTATCAATATGGGCACGGAACCTGCTTGACAAGGATAACGTGACTGGTCACTATCTAACATCTGACACTTCTGGTTTCTACCGGAACTATTTCCTTACAGAACCAAGAATCATGGGTGCTTCGATTCGATTCAATTTTGACTAAGTAGAACCAGGCAACCACTAACCGAAACTGCCGGTCTATAGACCGGCAGTTTTTTTTATTTCTAGAACACTGTGACGTCGACACCAAGCGTGCCGTACCCGTCCCATACTGGTCTACACGCTTCAGAAAATTTTGCCTAAGAATTCTGTTTCTGACGATTCACAGCAGTTAACGGCTTAAGTGAGCGGCTAGTCTTCTGGCTTGTGTGCAAGCCTTTTGTACCTCTGGGTGAAGCTCCTTGACAGAGTAATCTTCAAAGCGAAACGTTATCAGCGGCATTCACGATCTCGGCGCGAGGCGTCAGAATTTGAGAAGGCGATCAAGGAGTGGGAACAAAACGCATAGCGACGGATAGATGTGGATCCCTTGCTGGTGAAAGCAGAGCACGAAGGCATGAAGAGTCAACTTGCAGGTATGCGAGAAGAACATGCGAATTACGAGCGACATCGGGAACCTGACTTCTAAAATCAAAAAAACATTAGATACCTGATGGAGTCAAAATGTCCGATAAACCACTAACCGAGAAAGAACGCTGGGCGAATGCGATTGGAGTGGAACATGCTCTCTATGGCCGAATGGCAGATGCTTTTGCCAAGCTCGGATTTTCAGAAGAGGAAATCGAGTTTCACTTAGAGATATTTGAGGACTTAGAAAACGATTCCTGTTTAGTCTATCCATTCACTCGTCACTCCGCCATTTATACAAGTGAAACGCCTGAAGAAGAGGCTATCGCAAAAGGTTTTGAGTGGAATGAAGCAAATAAAGGGAACGATAATTCCCAAGCGTAAAGATGTTTACCGTTGATACTAACCTTCTAGTTTTTCCTACACCGCGACGGTTTTTCATGGGCATGGCGGCATTGCTATCAGATCCTATATTTTTACCGCCCACCGTAGCTTCTGAAATGAAAACGGTTATGGTTAGGACAGCAATGCAGGCGTATAGGAAAAAATCACCTCTCCTAAAAAGTAATGCCAGTTCAGAGTATTTCGATGCGTACGAAAAAGCAATCCAGGGTGCGGTATTTCCTTTTGTAGATGAAGACCTGGCAGATGCTGAGGGAATATTCGTATGCCAAGCTGCTAATTCTCGTGAAGCACTTTCTGTGGACGAAGAAATGCCTGACAATATCTTTACTGTAGGAACACCCATAAATTTGAACCGAGATAAACAGATTGCTGTTGAAACAATAGCGAGTGGTGTGAAGAATATGGTCACGTCCAATATGGCGTCAATCAACCACGCACTATTTAATCAATGGACTAATGAACATTATGGGTTCAATGAAAATTTCATTTATTATCCGGATTTATTTGCACAAATTGCGCTAGGTCACAAATTCAAGGAAGCGGTGCACCAAGTGGCAATTAACATGACACTTTCCAATCAAGTCAGGAGCAAGGCTGAAAATCAATCCTCAATTCAGAATTTCATAAAGAATTTACGCGAAGCCATGCCTTGCACCAGTAATGTCATCAACATCGAAGAACATCACAGTCCCGATAGAAACTTTCGATGGCAACATGCGCGTCAATTGATTCAGGAAGAAAACTGGAAAACTACGAGAATGGTTGAAGAAAAACGTAAATCTAGGATGCGCGCCGCATTGCGACAAATTGACCGATTTTAGAGTTCACGATCCTGCACAGGCTCGGTGGTAGACATCTGAAGATTCACAAATTCACGATAGGCATCTGCTTCATTTTTCATGGGTGTATCGTGTGATCCTGTCTCCTTGGTTTAACCTCGTCCAGGAAAATAATCTGATCCGCTTGTTTGATAGTGGATAATCGGTGAGCAATGACAATGACTATCGCACTTCAACTACTTCATGTAAAGACTTGACAAGTGCGTTCTCTGACTGGGAATCTAGCGTTGCAGTAGGTTCTCGGCTGCGAGGCGTCTCCACCCCTCAACTACCCCAGTATCAGAAGTGGCTCTAACTGATACACAATCGTAAGCTGTACACCGGGCGGCAGGATGTTCTCGGTGTTTCATTCAAACTAAATGCAATCCAGCAATCCACCCGTAATCACTAAAGAGCTGGACTGACCTATAGAGAATCTAAATCGTTGAATAAGAAATTGAAAACTCTTCGCTGTCAGCATTTGACGGAAGAACGCCGTAGGCAGACGCGAACGTGGCGACTGCACGGCTTATTGACTCAGATCCGTTTATAACTCGTGACGTTTACGTACCGTGTTGGTCCGAAACTATTTCGGCGACCTCTCATCACAACGCTCTAGATGCACACGAAGAATAGGAGGAGTCACTGCACGGAAATGAATTTTCTCGTGGTATGTTCGAGAATTATTTTCTGCACCAACTGTTTAGGTGTATAATTTCTTATAAGATGTGGCTAGAGTTCAGCGAAGCCTTTCGGCAATCCACATTTCACACTTTGTATCATGAAGAGGATTAGGAAATTGAAAAACATTTCAAGAAAAGGGTTGAGCACTCTATTTACGCTTTTGCTGACTTGTGGATTTGTGAGTTTGGTGATTGCAGATGAAGGTGATTACTGCATACCGGTAGTAGGAGATCCGGACACCTGCGCCTTCATTCATCACAGAATAGAATGCCATTATGAAACGCGAACAAAAATTTGCCCTCCGATAGGTATGCAAGGTGTGCCACATAAGATTAGTTATGAAGTACAAGTGTGCATAACCTATGATGGACGCACCGGAGAGGTAATATGGATCGAAGAGTTGCCAACAAGCTGGTATGGGTATTGCTGATCAGAAGACTATTTCGTTCGATCATGGTCACTTCTACCTCGCTTCAGCTACGACTTTGTGTGCTCGCGGTGCTGGCTAGCTCGATAGCTATGTCCCAAGGTAAGTCTTTGGATGATGTGATTGAAGACGAAACCAGTGACTTTGATCGGCTCATGTTGTTAACACAGTCTCTCATAGAGGAAAACGTTACACCGAATCGGACCCTTCACATAGATGAATATAACGCAATGTGGAGAGGCTTTGAAAGGCTCGCTGCGATGCGACCGGACGCTGAGGACATTAAAACACTCGACAAACGTTTTGCAGATGGAATCACTTACGATGAGTGGACGGATTTTCTACTGTACTTCGGTAGGACGGGCGGCACAGTATCTGAACCATCAATACTAAGCGATCACATTGAGGAGGTAGTTGCATACGGCTTCTCATTTCACGGCATACCGATCGATCCTGAGGAAATGAGTGTTTCTGACATCCGACGGATGAGAATGGCTCGACAACAAGCAAACAAGCTGTACCGAGACGGTGAGTACGAGAAGGCATATCCGATCTTGCTTGAACTTGCAAGACGAGGATTTCGGGACGCGCAGTCGCGTCTGGCGTACATTCTATTCAATGGAGCCGGAGAGGTGCGCAAGAGTAATCTCCGAGCGCTGGGTTGGCTGGGTGCTGCAAGTGCACACCCCACCGAACCTCGTTTTAGGGTGCTATTCAAGAAGTACATGCGACAGGTACCAGAGTATGCAGTTCCTAGGGTTGAACGCATCGTTGCTGGTTACCGCGATGAATACAGCCACTCAGAACACTGGTCGTGTTCTACCGAGCACCCATACGCGATGCATCACGGATCCAGTATTGTGAAAAGGGTTTATTGTCGATATCGCCTCGAAGCCATTGCAGATGCGTGTCTAGCAAACGGTGGAGGACGATGTTGGGCTCATAAGGTCAATGAGGATTTGACTGTCGAACCTGGTGGTTTTGATGATCAATTCTCTCTAGAGGAGAGATTGCGTTCCGAAAGCCAAGCAGTGTATCAATCAACCGGAGAGTATTGAGTGCCTGTGATGATTGGTTGCCCAGTATTTCGCCCATTGAAATTGATACCACGAAGTCCTCGAAGTCAGGAAAAGAACGTAGTGGACAACTCAACTTAGCGATGTCGAAACTTGATGTGTATATAGGCTAACTACGCCTTTATAGTTAGCTTCTTTTGTTGATCGTTATACAGCTGGCGAGGAAAGAAGCAGCGTTACTCTCTAAGCCGGGTCTCCAGCAGGCTCTGTGGTAGACATCTGAAGATTCACAAATTCACGATAGGCACCTGTTTCATTTTTCATGAGTGTATCGTGTGATCCTGTCTCCTTGATTTCACCTTCGTCCAGGAAAATAATCTGGTCCGCTTGTTTGATAGTGGATAATCGATGGGCGATGACAATGACTAATCGCCCTTCAGCTGCTTCATGTAAAGACTTGACAAGTAAGTTCTCAGTCTGAGGGTCTAGCGCCGCAGTAGGTTCGTCAAGTATCAGAATTTTTGAGTCCCGGATCAAGCCACGTGCAATACAAAGTCTCTGTTGCTGGCCTACCGATAGGGTATCGCCAGATCTACCGAGTCTGGTGTCAATACCCTCTGGTAATTGAGAAATAAACTCCATACAACCAGCTTTTTCCAACGCGTCATAAATCTCATCGTCGCCTGCGTCAGGATTAGCCAGTTCAAGATTCGCGCGAATGGATTCAGAGAGCAACAGGTGTTCCTGGAAGATATATGCCGTTTGATCTCGGAGCGAGGTTAGATCGACTTCTCTTGCGTCGTGTCCATCCAACGTCACACGCCCAGATGTCGGTTTGAGAAAGGCGGGTAACAAGTATGCCAACGACGTTTTACCACAACCTGTCGGACCCACTAACGCAAAGACATTACCAATCTCCATATCTAGATTGATGTTCTTTAATGCGTGATGGCCGTTGGGGTAGTAGTAATCCACATTCTCTAACCTAACACCGTGTCTAAGATCCGGAAGCTTTTTACCTGGTTGGTGTTCCTCATCGTCAATGACTCGATCTAGGAAGACAAACACACGTCGTGCCGCTGCCGCTTGGTCTTGAATGTTTAACCAGAGCCGGCCGAGACCAACGAAAGATCCACGTAGGCCCATGTAGAGTCCAAACAATGCCCCAAAATCTCCGACCGTCAGAGCACCGTCAATGACTAAGTTGGTCACGTGCCAGGAGAGGTAAAAACCTAATGGCCATCCGATGATTTCGATGATCAATTCAACACCAACCCAAGGAAACATCGCAATGCGAGTTCGCCAAAATGCATGAGCACTCTTCTTCGCAAAGCGTTCTTTCTCTTTGTTCATTGCACCGAGGCTTTGTACTGCACTAATGTTGTTCATCGTTTCTTCAAGCACATTAGTGGTAGCAGCGCTCGCAGCCCGCTGATTCTGAGTCATACGACGAATCCAGCGTGAAGGTGCAATCGTTGTGATCATTGTGAGTGGAATCATCAGTGCAATGAGCACGATGATCAGGAACGAGACTTCTGCATACGTCCACCACAACTGATAAAACGTCAGTCCAATCCCGATAAATGTGAAAAACGGAGAAAGAGTAGTCTCTGTCACATTCGTAAAGACCATGGGTGTGTCATACAGTGTTCGGTAGAGCGAATCACCGATGCGATGGTCGTCTATCGTGGTCATAGGAGACCTGATCAAGCGTTTAAATAAATCCGTGCGGAGCGCATTGATAAAGCGTTGTGATAATCGAACACTTGCCCACCATTCGAGAATCCCCCATAAACCACCTGCAGAACTTCCACCAAAGCCACCACCTTGGCCACCGCTTACAGCATTTTCTGCATTACTGGCAGCATCCCTACCTCCATACAGTGTTGCTCCCGTACCTCCTGCCCGCGTCCCGATTAACAATAGTCCAACTACGTAAATACAAAGCAAGATGAACGCGATGTTCAGCGGGTCCCGACCTTCTAGCAATTCCAACAGCCAGTGCATATGAGGTGGAAAATTCACCTCATCCGCGTCTAGAGGAACGCCCAATATCACATGATCAGTCACTATTTTCCAGAACCAACCGATAAATAGTCCAGGCACAATGATCGCCGTTGCCATGACCCATTTAGTCACGAACAGCCACTTCGCGTACTTCAGCCATTTGAATCCACGAAGAACGATCTTCAGTGCTTGGGAGTGGCTGATCTCAGGTGCTGTATCAAGGTGATCATCGAATGTCGCCCCAGCTTTAAACCCACTGAAGACCGAATGATCTTTCTGGGTTGTATCAGTCGTTGAATCAACTTTCCGTCTTTGAACTACTCTCTTGAAAAATTGATACATGACCGGCTAACTATCCCTCACACCAAGGACTCAGTTAAGCCGACTTCTTCGGCATTCACGAAGCGTTGATAGCGACCATTTTCAATGGCCATCAGCTGGTCATGCGACCCAACCTCTACGATTACTCCATCTTCCAAGAACGCAATCTTGTCTGCATTTCGGATTGTAGACAGCCTATGTGTAATCAGAAAGACAAGCCGATCCTTTCCCCATTCCGAGAGATTTTCCAATACTCGGTGTTCGGTTTTGGCATCCAGCGATGCGGTCGGCTCATCAAGAATCAATATGGGAGTATCGCGGACCACTGCTCTGGCAATCGTGAGGCGCTGCCGTTGACCAGAAGACAATTTGCTCCCACGTTCACCTAATTCGGTGTCATATCCAAATTCCATGTTTTGGATAAACTCATCCGCACATGCAATTCGACAGGCTTCTTGAACCGTAGCAAAATCAACATCGTCTAATCCAAAGGAAATGTTGTCTGTTACTCTTCCTGTGAATAGCACATTTTTCTGCATCGCAATGGCATTTTTTCGCCGAATGTCGTTTAGTCGGAAATTTCGTAGATCAATGCCATTCACGGTTATCCGACCCTCTTCTGGATCATAGAGCCGCAGAAGCAAAGACATCAAGGTCGACTTTCCTGAACCGGTATTACCAACGATGGCAGTAATCTCACCAACTTCAGCTTCTAGGTTCACTCCATGGAGTACCTTCTTATCTTCTTCATATCGATAGTGCACATTCTCCCAAGCGACTGTCTCGAGCGTTTCGGGAAAATCCACCGGTTCATCTGGGTCTACCACACTCGGTTTCAGGTCTAGGAAATAAAACGCGCGTTCCAAGCCAATAAAGAGATCTTGTAGCATGCACCAGAGCCGAACAAACCCTCGACCTCTACCGATACTCTCACCTAACCGTCCATTAGCAGTGTTATAGGCTGCGAGATTCCACGTCATATAGCCAACAAATATGATGGCCCAACCCGGTACAGCTGTTTCCCGCTCATTCACCGTCCAAGTAAGTAATAAATACTCAAGACCAATAATGAACAAGCCACCGATCACCGCCACAATCAGACTTAAAGCTACCATTCCAAAGCGTAGGTAGAGAGCAGCATCAAGAGCTTTGTGAGAGTCCTCGTCAAATCTCTCAGTAACGATGGGTTCGGCATTATTAGCCTTAATGACTTTTAAAGCTGAAAAGGTTTCCTGCAGTCTAGACGTGAGGTTGCTGTTAGTCACACGGTTTGCTACTGCAAGTCGACGAATGATTGGAGTTGCATACGCTGTGACAATGGTCATCGGTATGAAAGAAATTAGCACAGCGATAGCCAGAATTGGATCAAAGAAAACTAAGAACATAAACGCTATGAAAAGGAGTCTGATATCCTCAAGTGGTCCGATCACGACCTCCTGGAGTACGTTCACCACCATGGAACTATCTTGATAGATTCGATAGATGGCATCACCCGCCCGATTGGTGTGGTGAAAAGAAAGCGATAGATACTCAAGCTTTTCAACCATCGCCACGCGCAGGTAATGATTGACGTTTTGCCAAACCCAAGCAGGGTAATACCGATAGAAGAAAAGCAACAAAATTCCAAAGAGCTCTCCGACAAAGAACCAGATCAACATTCGATTGCGCAATGTACGCCGTTGATCTGGACTCAGATCCTCACCTGCGAAACCCCTGCGTTCTACTTCAGCAAGTTCCTCCTCATCAAGGAATTCAGGTCTCAAATACGTGTCATCGACAAATATGACAAATGCTTGAAAAGGTTGTAACTTGTCATTGACAAGCATCTTGTTGTCCCACATATCATCCGCAATTGTTCCCGAAACTACGAATATGGCGGTGAGCAAGAACCCCATGCCAAATATCGTGATGATATGAAGCAACATAGGTCGCATGAAAGGAACCGACCGGACGATGATGCTCCCCATCCGTTTGAGATTGACGGGTGGTACATCGTCAACATCTGACAGCGCTTGGGCGGTTTCCTGTCTTGCCCACTCATCGATTCTGTTCCAAAGAGGGGTGAGGCGCTCTTCGAGAAACGACCTTACCCGTTCATAAGCCCGTGCTACCTGAGATTCAGAATTTTG
>JGIcombinedJ30088_10005303_pt1 | contig 11142 bp, 7 predicted proteins | sample PinacodermPK_FD_30088 | JGI IMG/M metagenome (IMG submission 30088) | reverse complement strand
GAACGAATCAAGAATGTTTCCGAGAGTCGATTGCGTGCTGCGCGGATTTACGATCCGGAAGGAGCCGAGTTTCTGCAAATCGCTACTAATGCAATCAAGCCTACGTTGATTTCTGGGGAACAGATCGGCGACGGCCAAACAATAGCAGTGTCCTACGAATTGGGATTCAACAAAATGATTCTCGATTTGGATGTCAATGAGTTCGGCTACGCGCAAACCTGGAGCCGAGGATCGATACTGATGGCAGATGCGAACTTTACCGTCCAAGCGATAAGCAAAGCGGTGGACAAGTTTGTTAACGAATTCCTGTGGGTGAACGAGAGCAAAAGGTGCCGGGAGGTAACAGGCAGGGATTCAGAATGAGGCGAAGGCAAAGTCGTAAGCCCCGCCGAGAATGAAAACACAATTGATCGGTCCACCTAAACTGAGCGGAAAAACTGTATCTGGCGCCCGGGCCGCATCTTCCGCTGGGATGGGATAGCCTAGCGAGCTATGTGCGTTGCTGGTTGTAGTGGCGCCGTACTGCGTCATTTGCTCGAAAAAATGCGGACCGTTAACAGCAAGTGGGGCAAGACGTGGGAAATAGTGAACATTGGCTATCCGAATGTTCAATAATTCAATTGGTTATCCCTTTGGTGCGAAACTGGCCCGGATATCAGCGTTGTTGAACGCGCATTTGAACTACCCCAACTCCCGAGTAACGAATCACGGCGATTCGACGTGCGCAGAGTTCCAGAAGACGAGAAAGCAAGGGCAACGGAGTGTCTACATCGACCGGGGTTCTCGGGAAAGAGAGATTGCAAGACTCCAAGCGGCACAGCGTTTCGCGAGCACAGCTCGTCTGGATGACACATTGGTAACCGTGAATCTCGAGGATTTGCTTGAGTAGGAACGCGTGCTGGATCGCGTCGTTGCGACCCTTGCTGGCAGGCATGCGCCGTTCGGTCATGCGGTGCCATCGAGGCACTGCTAGAAACTGCCGGGGGCAAACTGGGGGTGGACGTGTTCGCTCTCTGCCTTAGTTGGTCCGAATTTTGTAGTAATTCGAGCTGCTCTTTGGAGTGCCCCCGGTTTGGTGGACACTTCCGGGCTATGTTTCTAACTGCATCTCTTGCACTATTTTTGCAACCAAGACCCAATCTTGCCAAACATGTTCCCTGGTGCAAACACCAGCGGATCAGGACTCTGGAGAATCCACCTTTATCAACTGGGGTCGTCTACGCCCAGGATGCAAGCCACAATGCGTTTGTCGACCGCCTTTTGCACCGGGCATTTCCTTAGGGCGGAGAGTAACGCCGGGAGCAGTTCCTTTTCGGCCGCCAAAAGGTCGCCGCGAATGGCCTTCATTTGGAGAGGAGTGCGACGCTTCCGTTCAGCGAGCTTTTTGTCCATATAAGGCCGAATCACGTCCAGCCATTGATCTGCTAGCCAGATCCAACGAGGCTGACTTTTCAGGGAGGGTTCTTCAAAATGCCCCAGCAATCGTGTCAAGGGGGTGAAGATGGATTCATCTTGTCTGACCTCGGCGTTGTCCCGAAACCTTTTGACTACGGTTTGCATCTCGGATAAGGCACGGCGTTTTCTTATTGACAGCAACTCACGGTCTGCGCCAGCAGCCTTTTGCACAAATTGTTCGAGGACCGTCTGGGCGCGTCTGGAGCGGATGGACAGATCCTTGACCTCAGGACCTAAGCGGTGTCGGAGCAAGGCAGAAATGTCCCGCAAATCCGTCTCCATAGGCGCGCTTGCGCTACGCATAGCGATCCACCGGGGGATTCTATTCCAGTCATGCAGACAAAAGACCGCCCACGGCTCCGTGGCCTCGACCAGGCAAACCCTGGAAAACACAGGCTCCTTGATGTTTACATATCGTTTGTAGATTTCCTCGGGAACAAGAGCGTTCGGGCCGGATACCAAGGCACGAACAGAAGAGAAGGCGTCTTCTCTTTCGTCCCAATCAGCGGCTTTCTTATCGTATTCCCTAATTACATCTTCGGTTTCTTCGGATTCGAACTCGTCATCGTCGGGCATTCGCATGTTGGAACCGAGCAGTACCCGCGTGATGTGATGCCGCAAACGCAACAACCGATCCGATGAAAGGCGAAATTCCGGCGCGTCGCTTGGCCACCATGCATAGATGTCGGAGTGAGGGCTGTTCATTCGATCAATACGCCCGGATCGCTGTTCAGCGATTCGCATAACAGTGGGTCGATCCAGATGTACCAGCGCCTGGGCGCGTTGCAGGTTTACACCTTCCGAGAATATGTCCGAACACAGGCCGATCGCCTTTCCGTCGTCAGTATTTTTGGGCGAGAACGCGCGCAGAAACTCGTTCTTGGTTTTTGACGTATCCCTTCCCGTGACCAGAAGAACGTTGGTTCTTGATTTGGCCTTGCTCAGCTTCTTCTTCAATAACATCTGAAGGTAGGCCAGCGTGATCGGATGAGAGTCAAATGCCAGCGAGTGCGAATGTTCTTTTGTCATCCTGGCCAGCAGCTTGGCCTTTTCCCTCTCCCGACCGTCGGACATGGAACATACGCAGTCGACGATATCTTTGTAAATCGCAATTTCATGGGCTATCGCTTCCTTGTGCTTTTCGGGGTCAGTTACCCAGCCGGGCAACTTGGCAATCGCAGTGGGCGATTCAAACTCATGGCCGGGTGGTGTGCCTGCTCTTCTTGCAAGCTGGCCAATGATGTTCCCGGTTTTCTTTTCGGCTTGGCTTTTGTCCTCAAATCCGGTCATTCCCACCAAGGCTGTTGCTTCCTTTGTGCCGCACAGATGTTTGATCAGCGCAGGACGTGAAGACCTTAGCGCCTCAGCGATGGCGTAGCGGGCACTTACTCCTGCGCTGTGCAGTCGGATTTTCAGCCATTCTTCTTCGGATGTGTCAAGTTTTTTCTGATATTCCGTTCTTTTGATTGGCTGCTGTACCCAGTGGATGCCAATAAGCTTTGATGCCTGCTTCTTGATTTCTCTGGCTTGCTCGCAATCAGCTTCGGATTCGTTAAGAAGGTAAATTTCAGGGTGCTGTCGCGGATATCGGTACAGGCCTCCCCCAGGACGCTCGTAACCCTCGGGGTTGCGGTCAAGCATTTGGTTAATTTCTCGTTTGGTGCGTCGAACAGTAAATTTCTCCAGTTCCTTGCGAATGGCTTCAGAGGACTCTTTATTCTGTCCCGGTAGGTAGTATTTCGTAGAGATTTTTCTGATCGCCCTAATGGTATCTTCATCCAGATTGTCGGCGCCGAGAATATCGGCAATGCGCCGCATGTCCTTAGCCGATTTGTTGATCGGGGTCGCCGTCAGCAGCACCTTGTAGTCGGCGGTGTTTGCCAGCATTCGCTTGGTGCGGGTGGAAGTCGGGTTAAAGAAATTGTGTGCCTCATCAATGCACAGTACAGATGCCTTCCTAGTGTCATTAAACAGATTGCCGTCAAGGCTGCTTCCGCTCTGGCTGAGCCCTCCATGCGAGTAGGCTGTCAGCGGCACGCCTACGCGGATCGCCTCACTGTGCCATTCACTGACAACCAGCGGCGGCGTGATCACCGCAAAGCGACCTGGGTGGAGTCTTCCCCGCCGGGCCATGTCCTGTATCAGGGCACCCAGCAGGTGAATGCAGAGGCGAGTCTTACCCGCTCCCGTGGGATCGGCAATCAGGACGCTTTCGCGCTCCGCTAGGATGTAGAGTGCCTGCGCAATTCCCTGGCGCTGAAATGGCCACAATTGGATGCGGTCGCCAAGAGGCAGGGTGTCAATGTAGGACTGCACCCATTCCCCTTCAAGCAGTTCTGCGCTGGCGCGGGCGACCGCTTCTTCCCAGGAGACGAAGCAAAGCAGTTGGTTGAGAAGTTCGAGCAGCTGGTCGTTGTAGTCCCTGCTATTGCCCCAATAGTTTTCGGCGATCTGGGAGATTTCCAGAAACCGGCGGTGCTCCTCCTTCTCCGATCCATTGCGAGCGTGTTCGTGGCGCTGGAAGCGAGCGTTCGCTTCGGTCTGCCAAGTCAAACCCGCATTAGAGAAATTGCTTGACCCCACGGTTGCGGCATGATCGGCGACGTATATCTTGGCATGCAGCCGCCGCGAAAGTCGCGCCTGAACGGCTCCTGACTTTAGCCGTTCGATACAAAGCAATAGCTTGGCGCTATACAAGAGGGAGAATCCTTCCTCAAGGTAATGTTTTTTGATGCTTTCCTGGAATGCTTCGTCGCTTTCCAGCTCAAAGGTTTCTCTGCCAGACGGAGAGGGTTCGGTCCCCAACAGAATGCGAACCGTTGTGGAGTCATGGATATCTGCCAAATAGTCAATGATTCGGTCGAGCGCGGAAAACCCGGTAACAACCAAAACAGATTTAGATTGTCTTAAGTCAGAGAGCACCGTATCCGCGACACGTATGGAGTCCCTATTGATCGGGAAACGCTTCTGATGGGGCCAATCCCCCTCAAGCGGCTGTTCACCTACATGGCGGAAGAAGTTAAGTTCAAGCGTTTGGATGTCTCGAGTAACCAAAATGTCAATGCGCCTGCTGGTTCGCGCAGAAGGAAAAGACAAGACTTCATATACTAGCCCCCAAAGAGCATTGTTAATAACTTACTCGACATCTTCCCGCCAAGTTCTATCCGGGGGAAGAGTAATGCCGTCGCAAATTGGTTTGCTACCCTCGTTCCCTTCTGCGCCAAACGCAATATAGAGCAATGCGCTGCTCGCTGAACTTGAATCCCTTCTTGTTCCCTCCGCCCTCGGTTAGTTGTCGCAACCTTAACCGAGACTTTTCTTTCTTCAATTGGGCCAGAAAACGGGCATCAGGCCAAATCAGAATCACATGGCCACTGACCACAAGGTCTTGCGGATTTTTTTGCGGGAAGCGTTTTGATGCGATTCCAGGTTGAGAACAGAGGCGGGTCGCGCGTGAGGTGTATGTTGGACTTGAAGTTCAAAAGGCAAAGATGGCGATAGCGGCGGCGGGTCGATAAGCTGCCGATGCTGCCACTGGTTCATGGTCGAATGTGAGTACGGGAGCAAGACTTTGCTGCATCAGAGCCTGCACATTAGGAACCGGGGCAGTAGTTAATGAACAACATAGTCGCGGTACTGGGATATGGACTTATCCCCGCGTGGGCGGGGATACCGACACTCTACCCGCGCCCGGGCGCGGGTTGCAATTCGGGGGCTGTTACGTTGGGCCGGTGTGGTGTCTAGCCCCGGGCTTTCGGGCGCGGTCCTGGAGCTTCTACCGGGTCGGCTCTTTCCAGCTGGATTGCGGGAGCCAGGCAGCGTATTCCTCCGGCGGCGCGGCGGCCAGTGTGCCGCGGGCCTCGCCGAAGGCCGGCAACTCATCAGGCGCGGCCGCGTCGAGTTCGGTATTGGCGGCGAGCGTGGCGGCGAAGGCGAGTTCTTTGGCCGCGTGTTCGATGGGTGCGGCCGCCTGGAGGGCTTGCTCGGCAGCCTCTGCCGCGGCGTAGGCGGCGTCCGAGAGAGCCCGCGCCTGCGGTGCGGCAGCTTTGCGGGCATAAATGGCGTCTATGAAGGCCTGTGCGGCCGCTTCATAGCCTGGATCCTGGGGTTCCAGCGCCAGGTAGGCGGTGGTTGCCGTCTTCCCCGCGGCGATTTCTTCAGCGGCGGCGCGCTCCCAGGCTTCCCGGGCGGCCGTGGCGTTTTGCCAGGCGGCGTCCTGCAGCGCTTCCTGGTGCGGCGCGGCGGCTTCGAGCGCCTGTGCGGCCGCGGCAAAGCTGGCGCCCGCGCTTTGGGCGATGTCGAACGCGCCGGGCGCGGCGGCCGCGAGGGCGCGCCAGGCCGTGCGATACGCGGCGTATTCCTGGCGTGAGGTCGTCTGGAGGGATTGCTCTGCCGCGTCGCCGGCGGGGGTTTGAGCGCTGGCAGCGAGGGCTGTGGCCAGGGCGACGGTCGCGGCGATGCCGCCGGCCGGGCGTGTCGATGGATTCATGGGCGGGGGCCTGGTCTTGGTTACGGCTTGCGGAGTATTTCGGCGACTTCCTGGTGCTCCCACATCTGGGCGACGTCAAGCGGGGTTTCGCCGGCGTTGTTGCGCGCGTGACGATTGGCGCCGGCGTCGAGTAGCGCCCGGGCGGCCTTCGGCTGGTCGCTCAGGGCTGTGGCGTGTAGTGCCGTGTCTCCAGCGCGGTCTTGTGCGTCGAGATCGGCGCGCCTGCGGGCGAGGATGGCAATGACCTCGGCCTCGCCGAAGTCCGCGGCGTAGTGGACCGCGCGCCGGCCGTTCTGGGGATTGTGCGTGTCGGGTTTCGCGCGGGCAATCAGCAGGCCTTCGACAACGGGGGCATGGCCGTTCATTGCCGCTACCATGAGCGGGGTCCATCCGCGCTCGTTACGCGCTTCGGTGTCGGCTCGGCGGGCCTTCAGGGCGACGACGATTCGCTTGCAGGCCTGAAGGTCCTTTGGCTGGCTAGGCCGATGATCGAGCTCATCGTCGTCGCCGCCGTCGCCGGCGGTGAGCTGATAGGCTGCGAAGTGCAGCGGTCGGTCGCCGTGCGAGCTTTGTGCATTTGGTGAGACTCCGTTGGAGAGCCAATATCGGACCTGGTGTTCATCGCAGCGGTGGGCTGCGGCCATGAGGCCGCGCTCGTTGGCGAGGCCTAGGAGCGGGAGAATGGCGCAGGCCGCGCCGATTGCGAGGCGTGTATTCATGCGCGTATTGTAGTGACCGCGGTGCGGAAGGGCCTATCGCCGCGCGGGCGAGGGAAACTCAGAGCGGCAGGAGGCCGCGGCCCGCAGCCAAGGCCTGCTAGCGAAGGACATGCGCTCACCGACGCGCAGCGTTTCATACCACGCGTCAAACGGCTCCTTGCTGTTCTGCGCCAGCAATTTCTCAAGCACCGAAATGGCGAGTGTCGGGATCTCGAACCCGCAGTGGGCTAACATGCCGGCTTTGTTTCGCTGCCAGAGAGAAAACTCGCTAATGGACACCGGTATTCTCACGCCCAAGGCCCTGTTCCAGAAGGACATTCGCTACACCATTCCCACGTTCCAACGGCGGTACGTCTGGACCTTGGAAGATCAGTGGGAACCGCTGTGGGAAGATGTCCGCAATACAGCGGAAGACTATCTGGAACAACTTGTAGCGTGTGGCGGGAAATCTGTTGAGGCGGAGCGCAATACGAAAAAGCACTTTCTAGGCGCCATCGTCGTTCAGCAAGTGAGCACAGCTACGAAGGATATCGAGCAGCGCGAAGTCATCGATGGTCAGCAGAGAATGACAACGCTCCAACTCCTTTTGGATGCGGTTCAATACGTATGCGAAGAGCGAAATGCCAGAGGCGTCGAAACGAGGCTGGAGAGGCTGGTCTTAAATGACAGTCGTGTCCAAATTAACGAGGAGGACGCTTTCAAGTTGTGGCCGACAGTTAACGATAGACCTGCCTTCACTCACGCGATGCACAACGGATTAGCAACAGAAGGATTTGAGGATTCACTAGTAGTTCAGGCGCACGAGTACTTTCAGCTACAGGCGAGTCAATGGATTGACTCGGACCCTGATTCGACGCAAGCGCGGATGGAAGCCCTTGAAACTGCGGTCACTGGCATGCTGCACATGGTGGTGATTGACCTCGGGCCGCAAGACGACCCGCACGTGATTTTTGAGACTCTGAACGCGCGCGGAACACCACTCCTTGAGTCTGACCTGATCAAGAACTATGTTGTGTCTCGAACCAAGGTAGATGGAGATGTGATTTGGGGAGACCTGGATCACAATTGGTGGAGAGAGGACGTGAGGCAAGGCCGCCTCTGGAGACCAAGGATAGATGCCCTCCTGGATTACTGGCTGGAAATGCGCACTTGGGATGACGTGTCCGCAGGCAATGTATTTTCCACGTTTAGGGAGTTGGCCGCAGATCGCGAGATTGACACCATTGTGGCGGAGCTCAAGGGTGACCTTTCAAATTTTCGCCGTTATGAGGAAGGTCCTCGCGCCCCAGCCGAAGATGTATTTCACTATCGCGCGGGGGTAATGCAAATGGCGGCCTTTACACCCGCACTTCTCTTGTTCTTGTCGTGGCCGGAAAGTGTTCGTATTGATGCGCTGAAGGCTCTGGAGAGTTTCCTTGTTCGGAGAATGGTATGCCGGGGAACGACCAAGGACTACAACAGGATGACACTCGATCTCGTACGCGAACTTAATCGCTGGGAACCGGACCACGGCGCCCAAGCGGTGGTTTCGTTTCTGTCGAGCCAAAAGGCGGAGTCGAGGCGCTGGCCCACGGACGCCGATCTGGAGAGCGCATTTCGTACGCTGCCGCTTTATCGGTTGCTGACCAGAGGCAGGTTGAGGCTGGTACTTGAAGGTATTGAGGAACTACACAGAAAGACGCACATGACGGAAGAGATACAAGTTCCCAGAAACCTGACAATTGAACACGTGCTACCACAAAGCTGGGAAAGAAACTGGCCGCTACCACGGGAAATCGACGAGGAGGAGGAGCGGCAGGAAAGGAATCGGCTTGTTCACACAATTGGAAATCTGACCTTGGTCACCCGCCGACTGAATCCGGCACTCTCGAACGCTCCTTGGGAAGAGAAGCAAGCGACCCTTAATGAACACAGTGTCCTTCTGCTGAACCGCCAATTGCTTGCGGCATACGCAGCGGAGGCGTGGACCGAGAAGACCATAGCGGCACGTAGCCTGCGGATGGCGAAGCTCGTTGCCGAAATCTGGCCGGGTCCTGAGCAGAGCCATTCATCCGGCGAGAACAAGTAGGGTTATGCTCACAGAGGCATCAACTGTGCATCGCGCGTGTCCACATCAAGCTTGCCCCCCTATCACTGCTGAAGTAATACACCCCATTTCTTGGAATACCCCCTGAAGTTGGACACCGAAGCGGCCGGATTTGGGCTACCTGTCGAGCATGTCGTGCGCGGAGTGAAAAGAGTAAAAATTTCATCCCACTACTCTGTGTTGGCGCCGCGACATAAATCAGCGCGGTCACGAACATGGTCAGGCTCAAGCTTGCAGCCGGAATCGTCGGAAGCCCGCCACCGAAAAAGAGCACTGCGATGGTGATGGCAAGCGTACCGTTCGGCAGCTCGCGCACGCTCCGCACCTCGACGCGCCGTGGTTCGGCTCATTGCAGTCGGTGCAACGACAGGCGCGCGTTCCCGGTACCGTTCCCGGCTTTGGGCGTTCTTGCGCTTAGGCAGGACACCGACGACGCACAGGCAAAGCACGGGGACTATGTAGTGCATGTACTACAAGATTAGTCTTTCTTACAACAGACTAATTTACTAATCCAATAAACAGGTCAACATCGAATGCACTCATACCCGTTGTGCCCTGCAGCCGTATGGCTTGGGAAATCAACCGAGACTGCTTCGAGCTTCGCCCTTCGCTGGACGGTGCGTCCGGCAGCGCGGGATTTCGGCCGGGGGGACTCTTGAGGGCTCCCGTGTATTCGTGGAGGGCGGGCCGGGAGTGCCCGGGGTAGTACCGTGATTGATTGGAAAGCTTGGACGCCGGAGTTTGCAATTGAGGAGCAAGTGATTCTTGCGGCGCGGGTCGGCAGTTACAATGGGCGTCAATTCTGACATGGGCGTGGCCATAATTTGGAAGGGCTAGCTTTCGGGTTGGAGGAACACTCATGAAGCACACTCTTATGCGGAACTTACGTATCGGCGTGGGTATTGCTTGCTTGTTCGTAATCATCGCCCACGAAAACGTTTACGCGGCGGACGAGGACCTGCGCCCCGACATTTCCGAGGAAGAGTATTTGCAGGGCGTGATGAATCAGGAAGCCGATTTGCAGCGACTTGAAGAAGATGTGGAGGCAGCTCGCACTACGCTGGATCTGACTTTGGCGCGCCTTGCGGATGCCAATGCAGAGTTCGAAGACGCAACCGCCTTGTTTTCCGAAGCCGAGAGCGATACTAGCGATCCTGACAAATTGCCTGAAGCATGGCGGGCAGTTGCGGCTGCGTGGAGGAAGTTGGAGGAATTAACTGAAACCCGAGACCGGCAAGAAGCCGAATTGCTGGAAGTGGAACAGCGGAAGGCGAGGGACCAGATTTGGCTGGAAAAGTACAAGAACGACTACGAAGCGCAATCTGATGCGTTCGCCGTACGGGACGCGATTGCCCGCTGTGCTTCGGCGTCCTGTTCATCTTCAGGCTTTTTAGCTGACGAGAGAATGGCTGTATTTCAGCCGAATGTGCTGGAAATGATTGGCGCCCACCACGCTTACGCGCGCGGATTGACGGGCAAGGGAGTTCGGATCGGCATCGATGACGATATTGTGAGCTACCGCCTACCTGAGTTTGAAGGTCGCATTTCATTTGAGGGAGCCAACTTGCTATACACGTTGTTCCCCAGCGACGATCGTTATTCAAATGCCGAAACATGCGATCAGGCTACGGGGAGCGAGCGAGAAGAACTCAAGTGCCGTGTGTTTTCCTATAGTTCTGGTATTGACAACAATCTATTCGACACGCTTGCTTTGCGTTACATCATTGCCCGCAACGGATGGCCAGGCGAGGGAGAAACCTATTATCTCCGCAATGATGCTTATGAGGATGGTGACTTATATCGATGGGCCATCGTGCCGCATGGAGGCAGGGGAGGTAATGCAGAGGGGGACCTTTCGACACATGGAACGGCTGTAGCCTCGGTCGCAGCAGGGCGCGATTTCGGAGTGGCCCCCGGCGCCACAATCGTACCGATCGCCAAAGATTTCAGTTCCGAGGGGCAGAGCGCACAGACCCGGACAGAACGATCGTTACTCTCTTACATTCGCGGGCTTCCTGAAGATGAACAAGCGGCCATTGATAGTGGTGTGGCTGAAGCTATTACGGACGGCTACTCGAACTACGACATAATTAACCGGAGCTTCGGCATTCCCGTGTTCGATCCCGCTTCGATTTCGGCGCTTCTGGACGACGAGACGCAATGGTGGGGCGAAGGATTCAGAAAAATTCTGCCTCAAACCTGGCGAGCGATTATGCAGACCGGTGTGCACCCGGATGAGCGAACCGTGGTTGTGTACTCGGCAGGAAACAGCACGGAAGAATTTAGCGGTTTATGGAGTGACCCCCTGAGGCTGGACACTTAGGCGGCAGGATTTTGCCAGTACGCTTGCGGAGCCAGGAGGACACATCATGGCTCGGTATCGCAGCTACAGT
>JGIcombinedJ30088_10005302_pt1 | contig 11142 bp, 12 predicted proteins | sample PinacodermPK_FD_30088 | JGI IMG/M metagenome (IMG submission 30088) | reverse complement strand
CTCGGCGAAAACGCCCACCTGCGGCGGCGCCTCCGACTTGATTATGCACGAATCCGGGTCGGACAGGTAGATGTAGTCGGCGAACCCGCCGCTGAAGGGCTCTCCCGCGCCGCCGTGACCGGAGGCCATGACGGTGTTGCGGGGATGGAAAACGACACGATCTCCCTCTCTAATCGGGGTGCCGTTATAGTCGGTGGTCACGCCTTTGCCGAGGGCCTCGATCACACCGACGTTTTCGTGTCCCAGCATCGTTGCCCGCTCGATCCCCTTCTGCCAGTTGTGAAGGTCGGTGCCGCAGATGCCGCCCAGCTCTTGCTGCAGCAGCACCGTGCCCGGCGCGGGGTCCGGCACGGTGTATTCGCCGATGCTGAACTCTTTCCCAACGGTGACAACTGCCTGCCCTGTCCGTGTCATCGAGGACTCCTGTGTGCTTCACGCGCTCAGAGAGATAATCTGCGGCTGGACCACCCGCGTCAGCTCTTCAACTGTCAGCTGCAGCATCGTCCTGTCGTCGCCGCCGCCGGCGTAGACGAACCCGGGCTCAAGATCAGCGATCGAGCTGTCGAGCAAGACCTGCTCAGCGGTGCAGTGGCCGAATGGGGGTACGCCGCCGGCCGGATATCCGAGCAGATGCAGTACGATATCCGGCGGGGCCAGCTTGATGCGCTTTATGCCCACCCCGCGCAGGTCTGCCAGCGGGCGTTTTTCCACGCGGCGTTCGCCGTGACTGATGACGACGAACGGGGTCGGCGGTGCATCCGGTTCCCCGGGTTTCTGCGCCAGAAACAGCAGCGTTTTGAGGATGCGGTCCGGCTCCACGCCAAGGGCTGCGGCGGCAGCCGGCACGGTGGGTGTGTCGCCGATTTCACGCAACAGCTGGGCTTCGATCCCGTTTTCTTCAATGAACCGCTGCAGATCGTCTGGTGTGCGCATAGGACTTCCCGTCACTTTTCGGTGCAACTTCTCGTTGGTTGAAATGTACCAGTACGCCAGGGGATACGCAAACGAATCATAGCTGAATCGCGCCGCAAGTGGCGCGCAACTTGCCGTTGTGTTAGCATACTCCGCGACGGTCTCAATTGGGGGGCGCGCGCCCACAGTCTAGTTCTCAGCCTTCTATTCTTTGGTGAACTTCGGCACGCGCAAGAGGTTGCTAAAAGCTGCAAACTGACCACCAAGACTAACCGACTCTATGCCAACCACCTCGATACACGGAACACCCGACTACGCCGAGTTAGATGCGCTAGGGCTGGACCCCTCCGAAGTCATCTACTTTTCGTCGAATATAAACCCGTATGGCCCGCCGGCGGCGGTCGTCGAGGCTGTTCAAAAAGAGATCAGCCGCTCCTTTCTGGCGCGCTACCCGGACAGCCGCAGCCAGCGCCTGCGCGAAAAGATCGGCGCCTACCACGGCCTGCCGGCGGATGCGGTGCTGGTGGGGGACGGCACCACGGCACCGCCGACCTGATCTGGCTGCTGGCCCACGCTTATGGAAACAACCGCCAGGCCGCCATTCTGTCGCCCACTTTCAGTGAGTACGCCGACGGCGTTATCATGGCGGGGGGGCATCCCATCCACCTTGCCCTGCCCGGCTGGCATCGTATCAGACGCCGCAGCTACGCCCCGGGCGGCACAACGCTGGCGCAAACGCGAAAGGCGTTGGAGACGTCCTCGCCCTGGCTGGTCTTTATCTGCAATCCGAACAACCCGACGGGCGAGTATTTGTCACCGGGCGAGTTGCGCTATCTGTGGGAAGGCGCGCCCAATGCCCTCTGGGTCATTGATGAGGCTTATGCCGAGTTTACCGAAGACCCCTGGAGCGCGGCGCAGTGGGTTATGGGAGCAGGGAATGGCAGCTCAGGTCGAGCGCGCAGGCCGGGCTGCGTCGTCCTGCGCTCGATGACGAAGGATTTCGCGCTGGGCGGGCTGCGTCTCGGTTACCTGCTGGCGGCGCCGTCGATCGTTGAACGTTTGCAGCAGGTGCAGCCGCCGTGGAGCGTCAACAACGTTGCGCAACTGGCCGGATTGGTGGCGCTGGATGAGATGCGCTGGCGCGAGGAGACGACCGCGCGTCTGCGCAAAGATGTCTATCAGCTGCAAGAAGATCTGCGCGCCTCTGGCTACGCGCCGCTGCCGACGACCGTGAATTACTTCCTGCTGCCGGTGGGGGATGCCAGTTCGATCCGCGACCGGCTGGTAGAGTCGCGGATGTTTGTGCGCGACTGTACCTCCTTCGGCCTGCCCGAGCACATACGCATCGCCGCCAGACCGCCGGAGGAAAACGCATCTCTGGTCGAAACCATGTCCAGCTTTGCCCACCTGCCGACTCGACGGCCGGATTAACCAGTAGCCATTGAGCACTGGCCACTGCAGTCATGATTGAAGCCATCACATTTGACTTCTGGGATACAATCGCGATCGACGATTCGGACGAGCCGAAACGCAGCGCTATGGGCCTGCCCAGCAAAGCCAATGCGCGCATTGAGCTGTTCGCGGGGCACGTGACCCAAAGGCACCCGGAGATCGCCTACGAGCAGGCGGTGCAGGCTTATCAACACGCCAATGAAAGTTTCCAGCACGCCTGGCACGAGGAGCAGCATACGCCGGGCATCGCCGCGCGCATGTACGACGCCTACGAATATCTTGGTATGCGGCCAGGGCCGGGGCGGTTCGCCCGCCTCATGCGCGAGGTCGATGAGCTGGTGCGCGAGATCGAAACAATGGAGGTGCGCATCCAGCCGGACTTTACGCCGGGCGTGCATGCCGCCCTCGATGAGCTTTCGATGCACTACAAGCTGGGCATCATCTCCGACACGATCCACACAACCGGCCGCGGTCTGCGCTATCTCCTGCAACGTCAGGGGCTGCTGCGCTACTTCAGCTACATGCTCTTTTCCGACGAAATCGGCGTATCCAAACCGGAGCCCGAGGTCTTCCGGCGGGCTGCTCTCGGTCTGGGCGCCGCGCCCTACCAGATTGTCCATATCGGCGACCGCGAAAGCAACGACATCCTCGGTCCGCTGTCGATCGGCATGAACGCCATCCTCTTCACCGGCGTGAAGGACCGCGGCAGCGACTCGACGCAGGCCAATGCCGTCTGCCGCACATACGCCGCGCTGCCAGCCATTGTCCGACGCCTCTCGGCCACAATCAGGCCCCTCCAACTCGGTTCGGCATAGTGGAGCCTTCACTGCACAACGCATACGAGTCCCTGGCCGCCCGCTTCGCGGCGCACTTCCCCGCGCGGCTGCAGGGTCCCCGCACCGTTGGCCGCGAAGCCGAATTCCCCGTCGTCGATCGGGACGGCCGCGCCGCTGATATCGACCGGCTGTGGCCTCTCTTGCTGAAGGGTGAAGATACTGCAGAGAGCAATGAGAAGGGTGCTTTCTCTCCTCTCAAGGTCAAACGGGATGCCGTCAATACCGACCTCACCGTCGGCCTTGACGGTGACTTCTACAGCTATGCGCTCGAAGTGGGCAGGGGCACGATCGAGCTAAATGTCGGCCCGTGCGCCACTCTTTTTGAACTGGAAAACAGCTTCCGCAGCGCGCTGGAGCGGCTGGTGCAGGCCGCCGCGCGGCTGGGGTGGCGGGTGCTGGGGTATGGCGTGCAGCCGCTCAGCCCGCCTACGCGCGCCCTGCTCTCGCCCAAACAGCGTTACGGCGCGATGGCCGACATTATGGGCGCGGACTGGATTTGGTACACCGTCACCGCCAGCGACCAGGCCCACGTCGACGTCAGCCGCGATGAGGCGGTCAACGTGCTCAATTTCGGCAATCTGATTGCGCCGGTCGTAGTGGCCCTGTGCGCCAATTCGCCGGTAGTGGCCGGTGCACTCACGGAGGACTGCTCCGGCCGCGAAGGCCGCATGATCGATGCTCCCTACGGGCAGCGCCACGGCATGATCGACCGCCCTTACGCCGACGTGACCGACTTTGTTGCCCGCCTCAGCCGGCTGCCCGCCCTGCTCGGCCGCGAAGGCGAGCGCCTGCTGCCCGACGGGCGTCTCTTCAGCGACGTGCTGCGCGAGGACTATGGAGCTATGCTAAATGAGGGCGCGGCTCTCTCTTCTGGCTGTTTCGACGCTTTTCTGCTGCACGATCACTATATCTGGCACAGCGCCCGCCTGCGCTCCGCTTACGCCACGGTTGAGCTGCGGCCGGCCTGCCAGCAGCCGCCCAACGAACTGATGGCCGCGGCCGCGCTCTATCTGGGGCTGGTGGAAGAACACGAGCAGATCACTGACTTTATACAGACCGCGCTGGCGCCGGCTCGTGAGGGAAGCGAGGATTCCGATCCTCTATCGGCCTGCTGGCCGCGCATGAGAGAGTACCATGAGCAGGTGATCCGCGCCGGCCTGGCCGCGCCGGAGCCGGCGCCCGGTTTTCTGGCCGAGGTGCTGGCGCTGGTTGAGGCTGGCCTCGCCCGCCGCGGATATGGTGAGGAGCGTATGCTCGCTCCTTTGTGGCGACGGTTGGAACGGAGGGAGAATCCGGGTCAGCGGGTGCGGCGGGTTTTCAAGGCGGAGGGGGTGGAGGGGGTGATGGAGGTTGTTGATGTGGAGAGCTATTAGTGAGAGAGAGGGAGGCACGATTTACTGCGGAATGTCCCTGCGGTTCGGGTCGTTGACCGGTTTGTGCAGGGGAGTGAGGGTGAGGATGGGCATTTTGATTGGGTTCGCACGAGTTATGGTAGAGTAGATTTCAACTGTGGTGCTGCAATCGCTGGCCAACATATGATGGCTTGGGCTGGTCTACAGGTCAAGAGGCGTCATCGCTATCTGGCCAATGATTTATCTCTTCACATTCTCGGTGAACTTCTCCACTATTTACGCTAACTCGTGGTCTGGTTCTCAGAGTCAGTCACACTGATTTTGACTGAAGGGGAATGACTCTCTTCCTATGCCGAATGAGGGGCCCAGAACTATGAATTCACAAGTGTCGGTATCACAGGCTACACTGACCGCCTTCTGTCAAGAGCACGGCATCAGGCGACTCGCCGTCTTTGGGTCAGCACTGCGCGATGACTTCGGACCCGACAGCGATATCGACCTGCTCGTCGAGTTCGAGCCTGACCGTATCCCCGGACTGCTTGGCGTGGCCGGTATGGAACTGACGCTATCCGAACTCTTCGCGGGGCGGAAAGTCGACCTGCGCACAGCGGAGGACCTGAGTCCATACTTCCGGCAGGAAGTTCTGGCCGGGGCCGAAGTTCAATATGAGCAGGCATGACAGAATCCGCTTGCGCCACATGATCGAAGCGGCGCGTGAGGCTGTGTCGTTCGCGCACGGCCGGGTGCGGGAGGATCTAGAGACCGACCGCCAGCTGCTCCTTTCGCTGGTCAAGGATATCGAGATCGTTGGCGAAGCTGCGTCCCAGATAACCGACTCTACTCGAAAGGAGTTGGCTGCCATCCCCTGGGCCAGTATTGTCGCAATGCGGAACCGGCTTGTCCACGCCTATTTCAGCATCAACCTCGATATCCTTTGGAAGACCGTGCAGGAAGACCTTCCAAGCCTGATCGACCAGCCGGAGCGGGTTGTACCCCCTGAATCCTGCTAAGGCTGACTACAGCGTAAACAAAGTCGACAGAATCCACTTCTCAATTGTCCGTCGCGCGTCCGGGACCGATCAGTCCGCGCTTTGGTTCCAGGTTGCGGGCGGAAGCGCGACGGCCTGGCCGCGCCCGAGCCGGCACATGGATTCCCGGCAGAGGTCCTCGCCCGCCGCGGCTACGGCGAGGAGCGCATGATCGCTCCCTTATGGCAACGGCTGGAGCAGGAGGAGAGCCCTGCCCAGCGGGCGCGGTGGTTCTTCGCTGAGGAGGGGGTGGAGGGGCTAATAGAGTTTTCTGATGTGGAGAGTTACTTGCGGGAGAGGTAGCGGCAGTCATCTGGCCCGGAAACCTGTTCCCATTTGGGGATATGCCGCCCCAAGGACAGGTTCATATCGACCACGAGTTTCACGATCATGGAAGGAAAAGCGGAACCTCCCGCTCTTCCAACTTCCATGGCGTATAGGCCAAGCATTGGTCGATATCTTCCCGCTCAAGTCACGGGTAGATAGCCACGTTCTCCTCGGCTGACCTCCTGGCTGCCAAGAAGCTGACAACGGTTCCAAACCGTCACGCGTAACCCCCGAATACATGCTTTGCCGCCCATGATGGTAGGGTCGGAAGTGATTCTCGAGAATGCTTCCATGCTCTGCCTTTCTGCGTGCGCGTCGTGCATGCATCGGCACTCTTACACTTAACTTATGCTCAGAGTGTTGCTACGATCCAAGCGAGTCGTAGGTTGTCGCGGAAAGTGCCCCTGCAGTCACGAGCGCCGGATTGAAGGCAAATGCTTGGCATCACATTCAGAGACCGAGTCACGAGATTTGACAAACTGTGCACTCCACTGTAACATTTGTTCTATTCCTTATCGCTGTATACAGTTTGACGTCCATAAGGTCCGCTACTGAAATCTTCGATTCGTAGACGTACCGTTTGCAACGCCGCATATCGACATTTCATGTTGATATGTTTAGCGTTTTCATCTTCCCGACCTTGTTTAGAGGCACGATTTGCACCTAGCGTTAGAAGCGGCCTGACATCGGCACATTCAGTCCTGATTGAGGAGAAGAATGGTAGTATGGGCAGAACGGATGATACGGACAACAACATAAGGAAGGAGCGGTTTTCTTTAGCGTACATTAGAGCTGTCGCTGCCCACGCAGGTTACTATACCGATGAGCCACAGGTGGACCGTCGCAGTATAGACGGCATTCTGAGGGCTGATTTTGGAAGAGGGCCCAGAATCGAATTCCAGGCCAAAGCAACTTCCCAAGACATTCTGCGAGAGAACGACTTGGCATTCCCTTTGCCAATCGGGAATTATAGGGACTTGTCACAAGATGCCATGATCCCCCGCATCCTGATCGTTGTTCTTATGCCTCAAGAACGGGCGCAGTGGCTGCAGCAAACCAGCAGTGAACTTTGTCTGCGTCACTGCGCCTACTGGCTGTCACTAAAAGAGCAGCCACCGGTACCCAATACGACCAGCGTTACCGTTCACATTCCTGTTGCCAACATCTTCGGCAGCGAGCAGCTATCTGTTCTGATGGAAAGGGTCGAAAGGGGGGAGTCGGTATGAGAGTTGACATTCGCGACCGGGAGGCGTTGTCTTCACTGTCACCCTTAAGCCTGCGTACTTATCTGAAATCTCGGCAGTGGGTTGACGAGGGCGATTGGGGAAATCGAGCCACCCTTTTTAGCAAGGAACATAAGGGGAGAAGGTGGGAAATCCTCAGTCCATTTCAAGACACATTCGCCGATTTTGCCGAAGCGATTGCGGAAGCGATTGCGGTTCTCGCCACCGTCGAAAACCGATCGCAGCTTGACGTGTTCCATGATCTGGAAGGGACTGGAGCGGATGTCATTCATATGCGCTCACCCAATGGGATGGCTGAGAAGCCGCTCTCTCTTCGCCAGAACGCGGAAATGCTTGACGCCGCCTACGGTATGTTGGCCTCAGCCGCCCGCGCAGCCGAAAAACCCAGCGCGGCCTATCGCGGCAGAGCCAGCTCCAATGTGGCCGACTACCTTGATAATGTGCAACCCCTTCCGGGTTATCATGAAGGATACGACCTGACGTTGCATTCCCCAGTGCCGGCGGGATTCGGTATGCAGACCGACTTCGGTGACGCTTATGCTGCGCCCTTCTCCCGGCGGGCTACGAAACAGTTATCCAAAGCTCTTCACCATGCTTCGAAGGCAATCGCCGAAACGGTATCCGGAGATAGGCTGGATCCCTTCAGCCAGGTGGTAAAGGAAGGAGTTAGCGCCAATCTTTGCGATTCGGTAGCGGCGCTGGCAGAAAACGGTCGGGGAATCGAAATTGCTCTGTTTTGGGCAGGTGTTCGCCCGTCGAACGTCCCGGATTCAAACTACAAGTTTACCGAGACTTCGGCGGGCATCCTGTCAGAGGCGGCCGAATTCCTCCGCCGCAATGATCCCTCTTTTGACGAGCACTTGGTTGCCCAAGTTGTCAGACTGGAGAAAGAGCCTGACAATTTCGATGGGAAGGCAGTCCTTTTGACTATAAGGGACGAGAGACTGTTCCGTATTCAGGTTGAATTTAAGCAGCCTGCCTACGACATGGTGATTCAAGCATTTCGAAATCAGAAGTTCGTCAGCTTGGATGGCGATATACTTCCTACCGGCAATGGATATGAATTGCGAAATCCCCGGAACCTGATATTCGTTGAGAACGATGGGTGATTCTCTGTCAGGTCTTTAGGCGCGCGCACTAGACAGCACTAAGGGAAAGGGCGCCTATCCCTCTCTCAAGCGCCATCACGCCTCACACACTACGCCATCCCCGTCCGCAAATATCCTTCCGGCGCATTCCACCTCTCCGCCGGCGCTTTCCTGAACGCACACACCCCCTACGCCGCCTCCACGAACACGCGCACATCATAGAAGGTGGCCGACGCGCCCATGTCGGTCTCGTCCTGCGCCGTGAGCTGGTTGACGTTGCGGCCGTCGGCGCTGTGCTTGTTCCACCAGATGCCCGGCTATGAGTCGCACCCCATTCAGGTAATTGCTGACGACATCGTGGCTTGTGTCTTCCAGATTTTCTGCCAAGTTCATGCATGTGCAGTAGACCGGCGTGCTGATCGGACATTCGACACTTTTTCTTTGTTGTCATCCTCTCAAGGCCACCTGCTCTTAATGTCCCAGCAGAAATCTTAACCCTTATCCAGGAACTTTGCTGATTCCATGAACAAGCACTCCCCGATCCACGCGTCCCCTTAAGGTTTCGACGCCGCGGGAACAGACACAATGACACAGAGCACGCCCGGCGACCCGGAGGAGCAGGCTGGAAAATCTGTGTTTTCTGTTGTACGTACTCAAGTGATAAAGGTCACAGATCTGTTATTGGCGGTAGCGCGCCGATTAAGCGTCTGAGAACGATCATTCCGACCCTAGAATCCTGCTTGGGGCAGCCTTAGACATGTGGTACTGTTTTTGCAATTCGTGTTACGCAGTTGGGCATCAAGGCGCATTGGGTCCAACCGGCAGGGGACATCGAAAGCCTGTTCCAACACAGAGAGATACAGGGTGGGTCTTGAGCGCATCGCGGCTTTTCCCGGTGCGCATTTCCAACATCTCCAGCTTGGTAAAGGGCCAGAGCGCGGCTGCAAAGTGAATGGGCAGAATGATTGGCGTGCGGGTCGCTGATTTGGCGAGTGATGCGCTCTGTTTGCGCAAACGAGGAAGCTCTTCCACTTCCCTTCGTTTGTGACGTATTGCAATGATCCCACGCTGCTGAACAGGTCGTGCCCGCTTGCCTTGTCCCTCAACGCCGACATGCCGGTCGCGGTCGTTGCCGCAAATGGACTCAGAAGATTGTCCGAAGTCGAGACGTCCTTGATCACCTGGTCGAGAGCCGCAACGCTCCTGGCAGGTGGCAGCATTGGAGGCTCCTCAAATGAAGATTACCAAGATCGAAACTTTTCGCGTCCGTGTACCGCTGCACCCCGTCAGTTGGCACAGTGCCGACATTGACGGTTTGGGCGGCCCCTGGTGGGATTTCCCTATCGTGCTGCTGCGGATGACCACAGACAGTGGTCTCAGCGGGCTGGGCGAGGCGCCCAAAGGTCTGGCAGAAGCCGCAATCCGTCAGTATGCGCCATTGTTTGACGGGCAGAATCCATTTGAAATGAACTGGCAGAATCTGCCTATCGGCGATCATTGGAGCCCAGAGAGCGGGGCCTATCAAGCCTATGAAATGGCCCTGTACGACCTGGTGGGCAAGGCGCTGGAGTTGCCGGTCTACCAGTTGCTCGGCGGCGCCTATCGTGACCGGGTGCGAACGTCTCTTTGCAGTGGGCAGATGTGGCCTGAGGATGCGGCGCAGCGGGCACGGCAGGCCGTGGATTTGGGGTTGGGTGTGCTAAAGATGAAAGCCAAGGTGGGCGATCCCGTGGTCGAGCGCATTGCGGCCATCAACCAGGCAGTTGGCACAGCCGTTAAAGTGACCATCGACCCGATGCAGCACCTGCAACATCCGATACACGTACTTGAGTTGGCCCGCGGGCTGGAGCCGTATCACGATAACATCGAATGCCTTGAGGATCCCGTCTCGCGCAGCAATTTGGATTGGTACGTTTTGCTGAGGGAGAAGCTGGACCTTCCTCTGGCATTGCACCTGGGCAGTCTTCAAGATGTCGTGAACGCGGTCAAGCGCGAGGCGTGTGATTACCTGAACCTGGGGGGCAGCCTAAACGAGTTCAAGCAGGGCACGGCGATCGCCGAGGCGGCCGGTATGCCTGTCTGGCATGGATCGGGCGCTGGCCTGGGTATCTCGGAGGCGAGCTACCTCCATGCATCCGCAGCGACCAAGGCGACAACGCTGTCCAGCGATATCGTCGGAGAGTTCCTGCGCGTGGATGATCTCATTGTCCGCCCTCTGGAATTCGAGGACGGATACGTCAAGGTCCCGCAGCAGCCGGGGCTGGGTGTTGAACTGGATGAGGAGGCGTTGGAGCGATTCGGTGTTCGCGAATCGTGAACGGTGACGGGCGCATCGCACAATGTTCGACAACTGGGAGGCGTCTCTTCAGCCGACGAGAAAAGCCCTTCTGCGTAGAGTTCGGCCCATCGCCTGCTATCCTGTCTATCCACGAATCCCCATAATCCTGGTTCAGACAATATGCGCCCTGAAAACTGGGATGCACCCACCGTGAAAGGGTGCATCCCAGTTTTTTGGACAGCTGCTGTCCGAATCAAGAATGGTCAGTTATTCGTTTCTTGTGACCCCACCCGTACAAGGAACTTAGATTGGGGAATGGACAGGACTGTTGTAGCACGATTTTCATGTCATCAGCCCTCTCTTCAGTGCCATTCTTGACCAACCCTTCACCGCTGGCACCATTCAGGCTTTCTTCGAAACGTCGTTGGTTGGCGGCAGGCACACTGCCGGACAGGCGCACGGCTGCGAAGAAGACGCGGCGGTGGGTGAGGCATGTTTTTGGACGGGGGCGTTGCGGGGGCGGAGCCCCTGCACAAGGGAGGGCCGAAGGCCCGACCGCCCATATGCAAGCAGAGAGTGACACTGCCTGGCCTGCCGGAGATCGGAACGGGGGCTGACCGCGGCC
>JGIcombinedJ30088_10005287_pt1 | contig 11166 bp, 6 predicted proteins | sample PinacodermPK_FD_30088 | JGI IMG/M metagenome (IMG submission 30088) | reverse complement strand
CGGCGTTCCGTTCCGGCGGAGCACCAGGAACCGCTGGCCGTGGATGTGGAAGGGGTGCTGCATGGCGTGGAGGGCCGCGGCGTCGTTCCTGATGCGGATCGTGACCACGTCCCCGATCGAAAAACGCCAGGCAATGTCCATGTCCTCGTGGCCGGTCGCGGGTTCGCGGACGATCCAGCGAACCTCCTCCGGGGTGGCCACCGAGTTCATCATCGGCATGGTGTCCGCCCACTCGACCGCCGGGAAGAAGACCCGGTCGGCGCGCATGCGCTGCATGATCGCCGGATCGAGCCCGGCCACCTCCATCGTGAGGAGCAGCTCGTAGTCCGGATCCCGGTCGAAGTGGCTCCGGAAGCGGGCTACGTCCGCCACGACCGCGGCGTTCTCCCGCAGCTCACCGTGGCCCGGCGCGCCGGCCGGGTCGGCGTCCCGGTCGCGGACCCTGACGGCCCCCAGCGGGGTGATCCGCGAGAAGTAGCTCCCGAAGGTGTGCTCGAGCGGGCGCACGCGGTTCTCGAGCGCGTGCTCCCCCGCCGCGGTGTACTGGACCTCGACGATGTAGCGCTCGGCCGGCGAGAGCGTCACCGAGTCCACCCAGGTCTCCCGCTCGAACTTCGAGAGGTCGGAGCCTACGACCTTGATCCGGTGGGTTCCCGGTTCGCCGAACGAGAGGTTGAAGGTGCGGGTGTTCGAGACGTTGGTCAGGAAGAACCGGACGACCTCGCCCCGGTCGAGTTCGAGCTCGTACTCGGGTTCCCCGTTCACGAGGAACAGGTTCCCGAAACGGCCCATCAGCGAATGGGTGGCCCGCTCCGTGCCCCAGGGGAAGAGTCCGCCGTCGTCGGCGATCAGCAGATCGTCGAGCATGAGGATCTCCTCGCGGTGGACCGGGGCGTACCACGCGTCGGGCGGCGCCTCGACCAGCATGTTTCCGTAGAGCCCGAGGTCCTGCTGGACCTCCTCGCGGTGGTGCGGGTGGTACCAGTAGAGGCCGGCGTCCGGGAAGAAGATCCGGTACTCGAAACGGCCGCCGGGGGGCACCGGGTCCTGCGTGAGGTGGGGCACCCCGTCGAAGGCGTTGTCGAGGCGCACGCCGTGCCAGTGGATCGCGGTGGGCCAGGAGGTGTGGTTCTCGAAGTTGACGAAGATCGTGGAGTCCTGGTCCACGTGGATCAGCGGGCCGGGGTACTGCCCGTTGAAGCCGTACATCACGTAGTCGCGTCCGTGGATGGTCCGGCGCACCCGGCCCGCGATCAGGTCGAGCGTCTGTCCGTCCTGGAGGCGCACGACGCTGGACGGGACCGCGTCGGGCAGCGTTTCGTCCACGGGTACGCGCGGCAGGAACGGCAATGGCTCCGGGCGCAGGTGGCCGAGGCCCGGAACCATGGGTGTCTCCGGGAGCATCGGGGGATGGGACCAGGCCGGGGTATCGGGCGGCGTCCCGTGTCCCATCGCCGCGTGGTCCATGGCGCCGTGGTCCATCGGCATCGCCGCGCTCTCGCCGGTGCCGCTGACCGGAACCATCAGGTGGTTGTCGGGAAGGATCCGGGTGGACGGCGACGCCCCGCGGAGCGCCAGGCGGCCGGTGCGGGTCTCGACGTCCGCCGAGGGCTCGGCGCTCACCAGGATCACGAACTTGTCGAAGGCGACGGGGCCGAGCTCCCGGAAGGTTCCGTTTCCGATCTCGCCGAGCCGCACCACCGGGTCCATGACGGGGGTGGTCGCCCAGGCCACGTAGGTCTCGAAGTCGCCGAGGGAGCCGGGGTCGGGGAGGCCCTCGATCTCGAGGTCGAGCCGGTAGCGCTGGCTCCCGTCACGAGTCACCGAAACCCCGAAGGGACTCGGATCCCAGCGCAGGAAGGCGGTGCCGCCGGCGGGGGCCAGGTCCGGCGTCGGGTAGAGGGCGACGCGGTTGAGGCCGGGGGCGCCCCAGCCGTCGCGGTTCGGGGCTTCCGGCTCCTGGGGAGATCCCGGGCGCGGCGCCCCCAGAAGTGCTGCCAGAGCCAGGGAGAGAGCAGCGATTCGGCAACTCTCGACGCGCCTGCGCAATGTGTCCTCTCCCCTGCGACCAGTGGTGAAATCCAGGTCGTATCGTAGCGACGGGTGTGGGAGAGCGAGTCCGTCCTGGTGTGCCGCGAGGGTGCATGACGGCTGCACCGCCGCGGCCCTTGCGGGCCGCTGTGCCGGCCTGGAGGCCTTACCACGCCGCCTCGGCCGTGAAGAGGGAGTGGAGTGATCCAGTTTCGACCGCCTCTCGGCGGTCGATGCCGACCGGAGGTCGGCGCTCCGAGCCGCTGCTGCGGTGAGCGAGGGGAGTGTCATCCGGTTCCGCGGCCCTCTCGGGCCGCGCGTGCCGACCTGGAGGCCGGCGGTCCCTGATCCTGTTAATTTGCGGCGATGCCCAGCCTGCGACTCCTCCCCCTCGGTTTTCTGCTGACCCTGCCCGCCACGGCTGAAGACGACACGCTCGTCCTCGACAACGACTACGCCGCGGTGCACCGGAACGCCGCCCCGTGCGCGAGCGGCGGCGCCGGCTGCGGGGACCGCGTTCTGGTCGCGTTCGGTGACGTGAAGGTTGTTGCGGGCGGCTCCCCTGTCAAGCTTGGCTACGCCGAGGTCTTCGTGGCCGAGGCGGGGACTTCCTACGAGGTCGAGGGGGACTTTGCCGAAGTCAACCTGAAGCCGAATCCGCCGGCGGTGGAGGGTCCCGCGGTCGCCATCGAGGCCGGCAAGAACGAGCGGCTCCACGACGCCACGGACTACTTCGTGTTCGAGGAGCGGCTCGAACCGGGGGACACGCGGGAGCGGCACTCCCACGCGCAGCGGGTGGTGCTCGTCATGGGCGCCACCGAACTCCAGCAATGGCCCGACGGCGCCGACGAGGTCTTCAAGACGCAGATCCCGGGCACCATCAAGTTCAACCCGCCGGTGGTGCACATCGTCAAGAACATCGGGGACGCGCCGCTCCGGAACATCGTCATCGAGCTGATTCCCCGCTAGGAAAGCCTTGACCGGACGTTCGATCGGCGTCGCGCTCGCGGGGGTGCTGATCGCGGCCGGCGGCGCTGCCGCTGCCCAGACCAGGATTTCCGGCCGGGTCATCGTCGCCAGCACCGGAACTCCCGCGCGCGGAGCCGAAGTAACGCTCCATGAAACGGGCGCGACGACGTACACCGATACGGAGGGCCGTTTCGGATTCGAAGGCGTGAGCCTCGAATCCCGGCTCACGGTCCACGCCCACCTCGGATTCCTGTGGGGCGAGGCCGGCCTGACGCTCGACACCGGCCCCGGTCCCGCAATCGTCCTCCCGGATCCGGTCCGGATCGCGTTTCGCGGCGCTACCCACGAACACGTCACGGTGACCGCGGCCTCCGGCGAATCATCGGGGTTCGCGGTATTCGGGTCCGTGTCCTCCTTCGAGGGTCTCGATCTGCTGGAAGGCGTTCCGAGCCTCGCCGAGCTGCTCGAAGGCGCGCCCGGGGTGGCGATCCGCAGTTTCGGCCCCGGGGCCGCCCGTCCCATCATCCGGGGTTTCGACGGGGACCGGGTGCTGGTCACCGAAGACGGCGTGCGCACCGGAGACATCGGCAGCCAGGCCGCCGAACAGGGAATCACCGTGGATCCCACCCAGGCGGAGCGGATCGAGGTCGTGCGCGGCCCGGCGGCGCTGCTCTACGGGACGAACTCCGTCGGCGGCGTGGTGAACGTGGTTTCCTCCGGCTCCCGACTGGCGCACGGTGCGACCTCCGGGTTCGAGGGCCGCGCGAGCCTCGGCGGCGGGACCGCGGACGGGGGACGGTACGGGGGCGCCCGGGTTCACGCCGGGGGGGACCGGTGGTTCGCCTGGGGCGGCGGCAACGCCCGGCGGACCGGCGACTACCGGTCGCCCCTCGGCACCGTGGACGGCTCCCGGACCGCCATGGACCAGGGGGAGGCCGGTTTCGGGCTCCGCGGCGGCCGCGCCTGGCTCGCGGCGGGCGTCCGGCTCGACGACAGCGAGTACGGAGTCCCGCTCGCGGGGATGCTGCACGGGGCGGAAGAGGAGGAAGAAACCGTGAACGTGGCCATGGAGCGCCGGCAGGTGCGCACGGATTTTGGATTCCATGACCTGGGAGACATCTTCGAGTCGGCGGCGTTCACCATCCGCTACAGCGAGTTCGCGCAGGACGAGATCGAGCAGGAGGGGGACGGGCCCCCGGAACTCGAAACGCACCACGACAACCGGTCGCTCGTCTTTCGCGGCGAACTGGAGAAATCGCGTGGCCGCCTCCAGGGTCGGGTGGGAGCGTGGGCAAATCTGCGGGAGTTCACCTCCGCGGGCCCGGAGGCGCTGGCTCCCGATACCCGTCATACGGCGCTGGCCGCTTTCGCCCTGGGTGAGTTCCGGGCCTCGAACCGGATCAGCGTGCTGCTGGCCACCCGCATCGAGAACAACGCCTACGACGCGAACGATCGTCCGGAGCCGGGCGAGCCCGATGACGACGATGAGGAGGAAGAAGAAGAAGAAGGAGAGGAGCAGGGAGAGGAGTTCGAACCTCCCGCGGTCGTCGACCGGGAATTCCTGGGGAACTCCGCCAGCGCCGGCATCCGGCTGGACCTGAGTGCCGAGAGTGCGCTGGTCGGGACCGCGACGGTCTCCACCCGCGCCCCGGCGCTCGAAGAGCTCTACAACTTCGGTCTCGACGCCGGCATTCAGGCCTTCGAGATCGGGAACCCGCAACTGGAGACGGAGCGGTCCCGGGGTTTCGACCTGGGCCTGCGGCACGACACCGACGACTTCGCCGGCAGCGCCGGCGTCTTCTGGTACGACATCGCGGGCTTCACCTACGGGGCGGCCAGCGGAGGCCGGGGCGGAGTGACGGTGATCTCGACCGAACAGGCCGATGCGCGCCATCTCGGTTTGGAGGTGGACGGGCTCCTGCGTCTCGGGTCCGCCGACCTCACCGCCAGCGCTTCCTGGGTGGACGCGAAGTTCCCCGGACTCGGCCAGCACGCACCGCGAATCCCGCCGCTCAACGGGCAGGTGAAGCTGGACGTCCCGATCGGGGGTTTCCGGATCGCGCCGCGCCTGCGCTGGGCCGACCGCATGGATCGCCTCTACGCCGGGGAGACGCCCACGAACGGCTACGCGGTCGTCGACGTGACACTGTCATGGCTGCGGTTGGCCGGGAACGCCACGCACCACGTTTCCCTGGTGGGCCACAACCTGACGGACACGGTGTACCGGCACCACACCTCGGTGATCAAGGACGTGGCGCCCCAAGTGGGACGGGGAGTTCGGATCAGCTATTCGATCCGGTTCTTCTGAGCGGGAGTGAAGCGGGCAAAGCAACGAGCACCCCCGAGAGGACGAGGGCGACTACCACTGGGAGGATTGGTCGGCGCGCGCATGGTCAGGCATGTCGTAGCGCAGGCCGCTGTTTTCGTACAGCGACGCGCCGAAGGCGGCCGCCAGCCCCCTGTTTTCTCTCCGCAGGAGTTTGCCGAGCATGTTGTCCAGGCGGAAGTCATACAGGGCGAGCCGCATCTTGAGCCTTCCACTCTTCGGGATCTTCAGGTGGTCCGCGAGATCCTCGCCGACCAGGTAGCGGGTGACGGGGTAGATGGTCTTCTCGACCAGCTTCGCCCGCGCGGCGGGTTCCGTGGTCCCCGCGACCAGGGGCGCGGAGTTGATGAGCGCATGGGCCATGATGACGGCGTGCTCGTTGGGCGGCGGCTCGCAGGCAGACCCGATTGCGTACCACCTCAGAGCGTCCTCTTCGTCGGTGTAGAGCACGGCTTCGGGAACGCCCATGAGATGTCCGGCATAGCGCCATACGGCGCAGAAGCTCTCTCGCTCCTCCCCGGTGTAGACCGCGCCCAGGGTCTCGGAGTGCCTCAGCGTCCGCGCAGAGAAACAGGCGGCTGCATAGCCCATGTGAGCGGCACTGATCGGTGTCCCATACCTGTCGAAGTCCCAATCCGGGGACTGGCTCAGCAGGAGCCGGACCTGCGCATGAACCAACCGGATTCGGACCGATAGCTTCCAGCCTTCGCCGTCCCGTTGCAGCCCCTCCGGCCAGAATATCTCCACCTGGTGCCGGTTGTTCTGCCTGAGCCGCCTGACGCCGTAGTCAAAGACGCGCCCCGTCTGGAAGAAGGACTCGCTGATCAGGGTTGAGAAGCCGTCGATCAGGGTTCCGGCAACGAACGCGGCGAAGACATAGACCACGTTGGTCAGGAAGGCGCGGGCGCCCGGCCGGAAGGCATCGTGGTCGAGCCAGGGCGGCTCAGGTTCGGCGAAGAGATCGCGCAGCGACTTCGGCGCGTCGCGGAAAACGTCCTCGTCCTGGTCCATGCCTGCCTTGATGAACCGCGACGCCTCCGCTCGGGACAGCGAGGCAAGGTCCTTCACCGCCGCGTCCGCCAGGGGATCGCCGATCCGGGTGTGGTGGAGGTAGGTGTCGGCGCGCCTCTTGTCGATGGCAGCAGCCTTGGCATGGCCTTCGGCATACGCGGAAGGCACCCCCGTCTCCATGCGTTCAGGCATTGGTTTCCCGGGAATGATACGGACGTGCGTCAAGACGCGCGTCACGCGTTTGCGCCGACGCCTGCAAGAACGAAATACGTAGTCAGGGGCTCCGTGCCCATCCGGGCACGGCCTGCGGGCCACGTTTCGACCTGGAGGCCGCTTCCGCGGTGACGGATTCCCGCGTTCCCCTGGGGCCGTAGTCGCCTGCTTCCCCTGCGAGTGTTAGCATCGCTGGTTGCAGATCACACGGCAATGAAACACGTCCGCTTCCGTTCCAGATTCTTGGCGGTGGTCGCGGTGTGCGCGCTGCTGTTCGCGGTTCCGATCGGGGTGCTCGCCCACGAGCATTCCGACCAGGCCGGATCGCAGTGCCGGATCTGCAAGCTGTCGGGGTCCGAAACCGCCGTCTTCAACGACGGACCCGCGCTGCCGGCTCCCGAGCGCGATGCCGGACTCCAGGTCCATGGCGTCCAGTTCGTTCCGGCTCCGCCGGCCACGGCCGCCGGAGCCCCCCGCGCACCACCCTCCTGACGGTCGGCACTCCCGGTCCGGAACCGTTCGGCCTCGTCGGCGGCCTCTGAACGTCCGGTTCCCCCGCACCCAGAGTTCCTCAGGAGATCCCACCGTGCTTCGGAAATCTTTCCTTCCACGTTTCTCGGCCCTTCCTCGCGGCATCCGGCGGGCTGGCCTGCTTGCTGTCTGCCTCACCTTCGCAACCGCCGCCTGGGCTCATCCGACGATCTCGGGCACGGTGGTCATCGCCGAAACCGGCGAACCGGCGCACGACGCTGAAGTCCTGCTGATCCAGACCGGCCAGATCGTCCATAGCGACGACGACGGCCGCTTCGCGTTTGCGGACGTGGACCACGTCGGTTCCGTCACCCTCCACGTGGATCTCGGCTTCCTCAGCGCCGTCCGGACCGTGGTGATCGACATCGATCAGGAGGAGGACTTCGAAATCGGCGAACCCATCGTCCTCGGGGCGCGGCACCGGATGCACGAACGGGTCACGGTCAGCGCCTCCGCCAGCGATTCGTCGCCGTTCCAGTCCTTCGGTTCCGTGCACTCCCTGGAAGGGCTTGACCTTCAGAACGAGTCGGCGCGCAACCTCGCGGAACTGCTGGAAGGCACCACCGGCGTGGCGATGCGCAGCTTCGGACCCGGCTCCGCGCGCCCGATCGTGCGCGGTTTCGACGGGGACCGGGTGCTCATCATGGAGGACGGCGTGAGGACCAGTGATCTGGGCAGCCAGTCAGCGGACCACGGAGTTCCGGTGGACCCGCTTCAGGCCGAACGGGTCGAGGTCGTGCGGGGACCGGCGACGCTGCTCTACGGGTCGAACGCCATCGGCGGCGCCGTGAACGTGATTTCCATGGCGTCCCACCTGGCGCATTCGCCGCCGCCCGGATTCCGGGGGCAGGCCAACCTCGACTACTCGACCGCCGACGCGGGAATGAGGGGAGGGGTTCGCGCCCAGGCGTCCGGCGCGGGCTGGTTCGCCTGGGGCGGGGGCAACTCGAGCCGGACCGAGGAGTACGACACCCCCGTCGGGGTGGTCGAGAACTCGGAGAGTTCCATGAACCAGGGAGAGGCCGGGGTCGGCCTCTTCGGCGAGCGCGCCTGGTTCTCGGGCAGCGTGCGCATGGACGACTCGCGCTACGGCGTCCCGTTCGCGGGAGACTTCCACGGGGCCAGCCACGCGGGGCACGACCACGGACCGGTCGAGGACGAGGGGGAACTGTCCGTGGACGTCACGATGGACCGGCGGCAGTTCCGCACGGACTTCGGGCTCCGCGATCTCGGATTCGTGTTCGACGAGGCGGAGTTCACGATCCGGTACAGCGACTACGACCAGGACGAGGTCGAGGCCTTCGCGGGCAGTGGAACGGAATTCGTCGCGACCCACTTCGACAACCGATCCATCGTGCTCCGCGGTGAGCTCAAGAAGCCCGCCGGCCGGGTGAACAGCCGGGTCGGGGTCTGGGGACACCTGCGGGAGTACGAGGCATACGGGGAGGAGGCCCTGGCGCCCCGTACGGAGCAAAACGCGCTCGCGGCCTTCACCTACAACGAGATCGCGGCGACCGAGGGACTCGATGTGCTCCTCGGAGCGCGCGTCGAGCGAAACGCCTACGACGTCGGGGAAGACAGCAACCCGCTCCGGCCGGCGGAAGTGATGGACCGCGACTTCCTCGGCACCTCGGCGAGCGCCGGCGCCCGCCTCGCGCTGGGCGACTCCACTGCCGTGGTCGGTGTCGCCAGCCTCGCCACCCGCACCCCCTCGCTGGAGGAGCTCTACAACTTCGGCCCCCACGTCGGGAACCTGGCGTTCGAGATCGGCGATCCCCGACTCGACCCGGAACGGTCGCGGGGGTTCGACCTGAGCCTCCGGCAGAGCTCGGAAGCGCTCACCGGGAGCGTCAGCGCCTTCCGCTACGACATCGCCGACTTCATTTTCGGAGAGGCGCACGAGGGAATGATCAGCGGCCTGCCCGTCCTCGTGTTCCTGCAGTCGGACGCGATTTACCAGGGATTCGAGGTCGAAGGACACCTGAGCCTCGGCGCCGCCGAGCTGGTGGCGAACGCCGCCTACGTGGACGCGAAACTCACCACCGGTGAGTACGTACCGCGCATCCCCCCGTTCGGCGGACAGGTGAAGCTGGATGTCCCGGTCGGCAAGCTGCGCCTCGCTCCCCGGATGCGCTGGGCATCGAGCATGGACCGCCTGTTTCGGGGCGAGACGGCGACCGACGGCTACGCCCTGTTCGACTTCACCGCTTCCTACGTGTTCGTCGGAGGGCACACGACGCACAACATCTCGCTGAGGGGCTACAACCTCACCAACGCCGAATACCGGCACCACACCTCGCTGATCAAGGACCTGGCGGCGCAGATGGGGCGCGGGTTCCGGATCAGCTACTCGCTCAGGTTCTTCTAGGGGCGCACGCGGCAGGGCCCCCGGGTCCTGCCGCGTGACGCGTGCGGGCCGTAACGTCCGGCAGACAGGAGAACTTCGCGGCCCTCGCACGGCAGTTCCGGGACACCTGCATCCCGATCCAATACGATTTTCGGGGTTTCAGGAGGTGTTCATGGTCGCCGACGCGCCACGTTCAGCGCAGCCTCGGTGTTGGGCACGCCATCTGGCGCGGCGGTTCGCGCTTCTTGGGTCTGCGTTGGCTCTCGCGACGGTCGCCGGCGCGCAGACGACCATCTCGGGAACCGTCCTGATTGCCGAGAACGGAGAACCGGCCCACGACGCCGAGCTGGTCCTCCTGGAAACGGACCAGGTCGCCCATTCCGACGAGAGCGGCCGCTTCGGATTCGAGCTGTCGGAGCCCCTCTCCACCGTGACCGTTCACGTCTATGTCGGTTTCCTGACGGGAGTGCGGACCTTCGAGGTGGATGAGGACGCCACCGCGTTCGAGCTTCCGGAACCCGTCCTGCTGGAGGCGGGGCACCACACTCACGAACACGTGACCGTTACGGCTTCGGCCAGCGGGACCTCGCCCTTCGAGGCCTTCGGATCCGTGCAGTCCTTCGAGGGTCTTGCCCTCCAGAACGAGGCCGCCCGGAACATCGCCGAACTGCTGGAGTCCGCTCCCGGGGTGGCGATGCGCAGTTCCGGGCCCGGCGCGGCCAGGCCGATCCTGCGCGGCTTCGAGGGCGACCGCGTCCTGGTCATGGAGGACGGCGCCCGGACGGGAGATCTGGGCAGCACCTCCGGCCATCACGGGGTCCCGGTCGATCCGCTCCAGGCGGAGCGGGTCGAGGTGGTCCTCGGGCCGGCGACCCTGCTCTATGGGTCGAACGCGATCGGCGGCGCGGTGAACGTCATTTCCATGGGATCGCATCTGGCCCATTCGCCGCCGCCCGGATTCCGGGGACAGGCCAATCTCGACTATTCCACCGCCGACGAGGGGCTCCGCGGCGGGGTCCGCGCCCAGGCGGCGGGCTCGGGCTGGTTCGCCTGGGGCGGCGGGAATTCGAACCGGACCGAGGACTACGACTCGCCGGCGGGCGTCGTGGAGAACTCCGCCACCTCGTTGACCCAGGGGGAAGCGGGATTCGGCCTTTTCGGGGAGCGCGCCTGGTTCTCGGGCAGCGTGAAGATGGACGATTCGCGCTTCGGCGTGCCGTTCGGGCACGAGCACGGACACGGGCAAGAAGCAGAAATGGATGAGCACGGGCATCACGAGGGGGAAGACGATCATGGGGAAGAGCTGGCCGTGGACGTGGTGGCGAACCGCCGGCAGTTCCGGAGCGATTTCGGAATCGGGGACCTTGGGGGCGTCTTCGAAAGCCTGGAGACCACCGTGCGCTACAGCGACTACGAGCACGACGAGGTCGAGACTCCGGTGGGGACGACCCTCGACGAAGTCGCAACGAACTTCCAGAACCAGTCGCTGGTGGTCCGCGCCGAGCTGAAGCGGCCGGCGGGGCGGGTCCAGAGCCGGCTGGGGGTCTGGGGGAACTTCCGGCGCTACGAGGCGATCGGAGAAGAAGCGCTCGCGCCCGCGACCGATCAGACCGCCCTGGCGGCGTTTTCGTACAACGAGATCCGGGGCTAGCCCGGATTTCTCATACTCACGGCCCGGGGCGGACCGCAATGGGTCGTAACCCACTCTGTCGCGGTGGTTTCTCCACCAGGCGCCAGC
>JGIcombinedJ30088_10005285_pt1 | contig 11167 bp, 13 predicted proteins | sample PinacodermPK_FD_30088 | JGI IMG/M metagenome (IMG submission 30088) | reverse complement strand
ACAACCATTTAATATTACAGTCATTTAACATGTAGTGTGCACCACATTTGGGGGACTGCTCCCATCAAATTGGATCTATAATTAAAATTATAATGATGGCGGCAGAAGCATTCTGTAGGCAGCTGTGTAAGTATAAGCCTCCGGACTAGTTTACGATGCATATACGAAACTGGCCATGGATAATAACTATCGAGTTGGCTATACCCTATACCGACCAAGGATCTATGGCAAGAGCAAACTTAACAGGACGCAAAGGAACTTCTTACGTAGTTAAATATAAGTTCTCACGCTAGCATATCTTTGCCCTGAAGAAGGCCAGAGCATCTGGTCGAAACGTCGGCAAGGTTTTCAACTCTGCTGTTAAGCTGGTTTTAGAGAACTACTCTTTCTCATGCCTGAGCCAGCTGAGAAGCCATCACTTCACTTCTTAGTTTCTTGCTCTTGGCCCACACCCCAAAGTGGGCTGATATAGGTATGACAGGGCTAGCTAATGCAAACTTCAGTGTTTGTTGCTGGAGTGGAATACAGCTCGGAGCCAGTTGAGGGATAGGCACAGCTAGCTAGCTACATAGAAGCATAACCAACTAGATCTTCGAGATTTTTCTTATGGAGACTAACGCACAAGGAGTCCTACTTTGCACTTGTTTAAAGTAGAAAGTAGCTATTACAATGATACACTGCAAGATATTAGGAGGCGAGCGAGAGGTAGTCTCGAGTAGACAGACCGCTAGTCTGGGAACCAGACCTTATTCCCCCCGCAATCGAGGGAAAGGGGCTGGCTCGCCAGCCAGACTACCAGACCGCTTACCTCCCCTCCATTTTTATATGCTGACGTCACCAATGACGTCAGCATATGAATAGAGGGGAGGTAACGCGAGACTTAAGTGAGAGGGTGTCCCACACATCTGATAACCGTGGACAGCGACTAATCCACAAAGGAATTCCCCTAGAAGACCTTCAGGCACTTTATTGCCACCAAAATGGCAGCAGGAGAAGCATTCTCTAGGCAGCTGTGTAAGTATAAGCCTCCGGACTGGGCAGCGTGGTTGTGCAAGTCGTCAAAGTATTATATACCTGTAAGTTGGTAGTTCAGTTAGCGGCCTGCACGATATCGCTCATGCATGCAGAAAGCTTACAATTGAATTGAACGTGTATACGTGTGCGTGTGTGCAGTTGGCTCAGCGGCCCACTCCAATACACGTGTGGAACTTGCCTCGCGTGCCCAGCGGGTTCCAAGTGTGCATCAAGAGAGACGACCTAACCGGAGCAGCCCTGAGTGGAAACAAGGTAGCTAGTCAATTACCTACGTGCGTAGCTAAATGTGCTGCAAGTCTCAATAGATCAGGCACAGAATGGCCCACTGTCACATGTTTTGACCACACAACTAATTATACCAAACAAAATGCATGTAGTACGATTCAGGCATTGCATAAAATGTTAGGTTGAGTCCTGTCCACATGTCTGGCACATTGTTTAATGCTCATCAGGTGCGTAAACTGGAATTCCTACTGGGAGAGGCAATTGAGTCTGGTTGTGACACAGTGCTGACTTGTGGAGCTCTACAATCCAATTTCTGTCGAGCAGCAGCCGTAGCAGCACAGGAAGTGGGTCTCAAGTCCTACCTCTTTCTCAAGATGAAGGACAAATTGGTAAGAGAAGATGCCTCCACTTTCCTGCTGCACTAAAGTTGTGTGTGTGGGGTGAGTGTGCATGTGTATGCACCTGTGTTGTGTGGCATAGGACCCCTCCAAAGTGGGTTGCAAGGGCAATCTTCTTCTGGATCGTCTTTGTGGGTCCACCATTGTGGCTATACCTGACATACGCTACAAAAGAAAGAAAGAAAATGGCATCTGTACTGAGGGGATTGAGGACAAGATGAAAGAACTTGCTGAAAAGCTCAGGTGAGACTGTGGCACACACGTGTGGACAGTATGCTTGACAATAGTGTGCCTCATCTGTTGTCACTGAAACAGAATGTGTGTATGTGTTCTCATGTGTTGCCAGCACTTATACAGTGCAAGTTGCAATACACACCACTAACCTCAATAATATATAACTCACAGAGGTTGTGGTGGTTCACCCTCTGCAACTTGCGCTGGTGGTGCTTTTTCATCCACCCACTGGTGCAAATACTGCACTTGCACTCGGGCAACTAGCCCTGTGTGGTGGTATTGCAAAATATGATAGCACATGATGTGCAGAGCCTGCCCCTTGTGTCTCTGCAGAATGACAGGCCATAAGCCATATCTCATCCCAACTGGTGGATCCAATGCCACTGGTGTATGGGGCTACATTGAAGGCTTCAGAGAAATGCTGGACCAGGTAGGAGTTGGGGGTACAGAACGCGAGGCCAAGTGATGGCACCTACTCTTCATTGCCCCACTGTTGGTTGGCATTGTATTTGCCCTAGTGCTGACACACCTGGCACACGTGATACTCTGCATACCTTGGTGCACAGGGTGGTTGGTTACATGTAAGGTGTTCTATGTCACCAGCAACACATTTAACGTACATCTACAGTCAGCCTTACAATTGTATTTTGTGTCAAACCCTTCATTTTATTCTTAATTATTCCTAATATTATGCACACTGTGCTTGTATTTGTGTGTGTGATCGTGTCGATCTCTTGTGCACTACAGGGCTTGACTGATCACTTTGATGACATTGTGGTGGCTGTGGGAAGTGGTGGGACAGCAGAGGGACTGGCCATAGCCAACCATCTTACTAACTCAGGACTGAAGTGAGAATGTGTCTTCAACATAGGAATACCTTTCCTTATCATACAGTACATGTACCATTTTCACTCTCAATTGACCGTGTGCATGTCAAATAGTGCTGTAGAGTTTGGAGGTGATGTCAGTAGGGGCATCTGCCATCCTGTGCAGAATCCATGCAGTATCTGTGAGTGATTCATCTGAGTACTTCTACAACCACATTGACAACACACTCCAGCAGATGGGCCTCCTGAAGGACAATGGGAGTCCTCTTAGGGCTACAGATATACTGGAAGTTGTGGATGGTTACAAGGGGCGGGGCTATGGACTGTCCACAGCAGAGGAACTGAGTGAGTGTAACAGTAGTGTCCCGCACATTTGGCTTGCAATGGGTTGATGTACATAATGCATGGATGGATTAGGCTTAACCCATCTGTCACATGCAAGTGATGGCTGTCATCCCTCGTGGCGCCTTACCACGAGTTAGCCATGCACACAGTGGGTTCACTGATGTGGAGGGCACAGAGTGAATATGTACAGTGTTGGTAAGGAGTGTCTTGCAATTTCTGATCGCATGCAACACAGCAAATGTCTACAGGGCCCTACAATGCTCTTGGTCTCCTAGTCTGGGTGGGGGGGGTGGCCCAGTGGCTGTGCGGCTCACTGCTGTGGCTGCCTGCTGCACCCCACCCAGTACAACTGCATGCCTGCTACTGTACTGGAGCCTGCCCATGATCTGTGATTGACCACTGTGTGGTATAGAAATGTTATCCTGTCAGCGAGACTTCCCTTTGCAGATTCATACTTTATACGTTGCATCTATAAGTATATCGGTCATTCACTAGCTTCACTGCGTGTGATGCAATGTGCAGGTCTCCTAACAGAAGTGGCCAGCACCACAGGGATCGTGCTAGATCCAGTGTACACTTTGAAGGCTGTGAAGGGGATGCTGGAGGAGATGGCGCAGCGCCCTGAGCAGTTCAAGGGACGGCGGGTGCTCTTTGTACATACAGGTACACTGGAAGGAGGCACTACATGACAGGTTGTGTCAGGGTGTACGTATGTTTGGAGGAGGACTTTTATATAGAAAGTAATTCATTCTTCTGATAATAATTAATCATTTGTACATATCATTTGGCTATATACTCTGTACAGGTGGAATCTTTGGGAGTTTTGCTGGGGGACTGGATGACCATGTAATGACATCCAAGGCAACACACCAGGTACACCCTCTGGATGACCTCATGAGAGACCTTGATAGGAACATCACTGAAGCAGATACACACTGACTCGGATGGAATATAGTTTTAAAGGAGATGCTGCTGTGCAGCCACAAGAACAGCTAGGATGCATGTATTAGCATATAAGTACGTTTGCCAAGCAAATGATAGTGTAGAGGTTTACTGCTGTCTGCAGAGTACTAATGCTTGTGCTGGCACGTTAGTGGGGAAGAACAGCGCAAGATTTGCTAAGCACAATTTGGCCATTAAGACATTTGTCAACTGATGCACTGAGTCTATCAACAGTCTATACAGTCTATCAGCTGATGAGTTTCTTCATGGTGGAATCATTCTGAGTGTATCTATCTACGTTACCCTCTCACACGCCAGTGAGACTGGCATGCGCTAACAGGTTCATGTATAAGGACAGAGTGTGCACAAGTCCTATTCCAGCTCATGGATTGCTCGGCAGGAGGGGCCAGATGTAGCTATATATTAGCATTGTTGTGATGCATTGATATCTGCATGACAACAATTTCACTGTTGTCAGATGTCATCTGCCGTGCATGTACCAGACAGTGCAATACAATGGCCCTATATGTCATATCCCTACATTTTGTGTTTAATCAACAAGTCAGCAGTTTCACAGTCTCACCCTAGCATGGATACGTATATTATTGTAGATCCTTTAGTAGTGCAGTGTTCTCAATGTCTACTTTGATGTCATTCGGGGGGTACTTGCTCAGTAGCTGAAGACTGTTGACAAGATCATATGCTCACTGTGAGACTCTTGGGTTGCACAGTGAGTAAAGGTTCAGAGGATATATATACAAATCTCCCAACTGAAAGTCTACTACCCTGTGAGCGTAGCCTGCATGTGTGTCACCTGCACTGACAGCGGGGTTACGCACGCATGCATGCGCGCATGATAAGCATCCTGAAGTATTGGTGGACTGAGAAGGTCGTATAATGATATGGGGAGGTCAAATGGGGGTACAGTTTGGTGGCATTTTCCACCAATTCCTTTTGATCATTAGACTTTACTCTCTACTGTCACAGTGGGATCTCTGGGATGGCCCGAGCCCTAGGACTAGTAGGAATGCATATACTGTATAGTATACGCCCTTTTGTTGTGTACCCCAACACAGTGACTACGTATGTTATTCACGTATCCAAGGCACAAGACGCAGCTGCATGCATGCTTGTGTACTATTAAATATGTTCAATGCAAGAAGCTATGTGCAATAGCAATAGCCTATACATGAAATGTGCATGCAGGACTGCACGCATGCGCATTTCCTCATACTACCAATCCATGCATGTCCATGGTATGTAACTATATGCATCTCTTGTATATGTGATGAAACTCCATATTGCAACAGCAAGTTTATCTGCTACTATAGCTTGTACTTCTTCAAATCCCTTTGCATGCATGCTTGAGGTGAGTTACGGCTCATGATCTCACGACTATACTGAATTACGTACATACTTTTATTCCATGCACTAGCTATTCAGGCATTGAACATTGATCCTGTTTGCACATTGCACACGGCAATCGCGCGTTCACATGATTAAAGCATTGGATCGAAATGAATTCCAGTGCTGTATGGCATGTGAGACCCTCAAACATCTGTATGAAAAGCACTTCAAACATTGTAACTGCTAGTCCTTATGCATGTAAAGTCCCCTACGAGTATGACTATAGCACTAAGTCTTGCTAAATATTGTGAGCTTGTCTAAAATCTAGATTTGGAAACACAATAATTTTGCTGTTTCCTGTGCTGTGGTCTATGCTACTCATTGCTGGTGCAAATGCTCGACAACTGTTCTTCCTGGTCATTCATGGCAGAGAAAGGCAGCTTCTGTCCTTGGAAGGGACTTCCAGAGCAGACACGACGCAAAGGAGCACTTCTTAGTTTCCTAATTTTGGCTTGCACTCCAAAGTGGTCTGACAGAGGCAGTTGTCCAGGAGTGCGTACAGTGTCAAACAACATCTGCAGACAAATCAATGGAACAGTACATGCACATAGTATAGGCGCCATTGATGGAGTGGTTACACCCTAGCAAATAATTACATGCAGTGTATCCAACATTTAGCTTCTGTCAGCATTGTTGGAACTTTAATGGTGTTTGTTAGTACGTATACTATTAATTGATATACAAATATATACCTTGTTTACCTCCCCAATATATATCGGACCCATACATACGTACATATGGATTTCACAATAATTGTTGTTGACGTTCACATGCATTTTGCTTACTGAGACGCGTGAAACCCTGCTCAGCCAGGTGACTGGGACGTAGATGTGATCTATTATTTGGATGTCTTGGTCAGCTGAGAAGGGATTTTCCTTACAGATTGTGCACTGTGCACACCACACACTGTTGACACTGATCAGGCCTCTAGCATTCATTAGGCCATAGTTGAAAGGTGCTCTCCAAGTGGTGTTATGCACTGCTGGGCCGTGATTAAAGTCCCCAAGCAAGATGATGTTGTCATGCTGTTCAACGAGATCCAGCAGACGGTACACCTCTGCTAGCTGCTGTTCTTGAGGGGTGGAATATAGCTCAGGACCGGCTGAGGGGTAGGCATAGTGTTGGGATAAGTGGACCAGTGAATCAGGGATATACATGACCAGACATAATGTATAAATAAACTGTAAATAATATTATTACCATAGTTATAATAAGCTTTTTAATTAGGAATGACTTACTATAAGGAGCACCTGGGACAATAGAAGTCAAGTGAGTACACACCGCTTGTACACGCATTCTGCGGAGCCTCACCTATGAAAAGAGATGTGTGGAGTACAGTCATAGCATATAATTGCACACGTAATTATACAATACTGTTGCTAAATCGATAGTGACTATAATAATATTGTGTGTGATGTATTATGTTAGACAAGACCAATGTGTTTATACACCTTATCTGCAGCTACCAGTAGCAAATTTTAATGCTGTGCTTCGCAGTTGGACTCACTTCTGCGGTGATGTATGCTCGTACTAAAGGTTCCTTAATCAGTGTACCATTCTCAATGTAGTTGACTACTTTGATGTCCTTCAGGGGGTGCTTGCTCAGCAGCAGAAGACCGTTGGGAAACTCATACTCACTGTGAGACACTTGGGTTGCGCAGTGAGTAAAGGGGTCTTGGACTAGTCCAAAGTGATAGCTGACACAAGAAATGCAGCTCTGCGAGATGGGTGTATACACCTGCCTACAAATATTCTGACTACACTGCAGCAGATTCAGCTGAGTAAGTCGGCTATTGCCACCGGGGTTGACAGCAGGGTTAAATAAGCAGTTAGGAATAAAACATGCAGAGTATTGTGCGACAAGGGCTGCATCACAAGCACGTTGGGGGCTTGGTGGGCTGAAGACATTGTATGGGGAGGCGAAATAGGGGTAGGTTCCATTGACACTTCCGACCAGCTGCCTTTGATCGCTGGCTGCAAATACCTCCTGCAGGCACAATACATCTGGCAAGCTGTCATCAGCTGATAGCTGTAGGAGATGTATACAGTCATATGTATAATGTAGATATAGCACATACGTAGCTACACTTGGTGGTGGAAAGCTCTGCATTCTAACCTGCTGAATGATGGTGTCCATCCTCTCTTGGAAAGCAGGGGCACCTCGAAAGAGCAGAGTATTGAATGTCCCAACAGTCAATGTCCCAGTTGTCAGTGGGATTAGTACAATGAACACTAGAGAGCAGAAGAGTGGGCCAGCCATTTTCCTAGGCCCCTGCTTCCTCTCCAAATGATGTTTGTTGTGTACATCTGTGGCAGTGACTTTTAAGTGTGATTATTATGCCTGTGAGGAATGTGGCTTCAGTCTGAGGCACTGCAGTACACAGATGGTAGGGGAAGCAGTATGAGTGGGAAATCTGTTGTGGACAAGACCCATAGGTCTGAATGGTCACTAACACCTTCACAGTGGGGCTTCCCTGCAGCCATAAAGTAGCATGTTGTGGACTGGAGCCACTACAGTGTCTGTCCTACTGATTCTCCCTGTCCAGTATACCTTCAGGTAGCTCCAGGTCCAGGGGCATGCAGCACCAGAGTGTGGAAGGGGGCAAGGGGAGGAAGCCACTCCATTTTGAAACCTATTGCACGGGCCCAATTAAATTGTATTGGGAAGCAATGTATGTTGTAGCCCCCTTGCATTTTATAACATAAGAGCTGCTGTTGCCTCTGAGTAGAGTTGGGCTTTATTGGTAGTTAGCTACACGAAGAATGCTGGACCACCCATTGCGTTTGCTGCCTGCTGGTCTCTCCTGCAGGGTGTAGTAGCAAGATTTCCAGATGTCACATATGGCGCTTATCTGCAGAGACTGACAGTTGCATGATCAATTAAATAGCAGCAAGAGACTGTCAAGACATAGTACTGGCAGCCCTACAGTGAGACGGCTCATAGCCAAGGGGGCGGGTGTGATTGTGATCACCTAAGCATTAATTGAACAACCGTGACATCGGCGCGCGCTATATATATAGCGCGCGCTCCACTCCGGCCGATCTGCTGCCATTGGTTAACTAGATGATGACGTCATATGATGGCTACCGACGAGACTGTTTGATTTGCTCAGGAAGAGGATGCTTTGCTCAGCTGATAGTGCCAGGAAGCCAGTGGAAGGGGCTTAGAAAATAGCTGGTGCATGCTGAACTGTGTAGGAAGTGTACACGACTACAGGTGTAGCGTTGGAAACAATCACATATCCAGTATTCCCCTAACCTGTGTTCCTATGCAAATGTGTAGGTATCATCATATAATATTGGAATTATTGTTTTTGTGTAGTATGGCGAGCTATAGCTATGCATTGCATCTTTGGACAATATACATGAGGAACTTCTTATCATTGTATATGCATTCATTCAGACTTGTTTGTAAGTCATGCACAGAGTATGTGCATCATTGCAGGCCTGAGGCTATTACACTGTACACCCAGAACTATGCAAGGGCAGAGGTGACAGCATATCCAGATATATTGCAAGACAATGAGATGTAGTAGCCTGCCTACTTACGTTTCTTCAAGAAACACACTAGCCAGCTATTTCTCATCAAAGGATATCGCTCCAACCCAATAAATATCTGACCAGTAGTGCATTAATGGAGTCGTCCTGGTGCATNCATAAGTGACTTTTGCTTTCGCGGCTTCATTAGCTGGATTTTTTGCAACGCGTACAGCTACCAGACACAGGAAGCGAAGCTTAAGCCAGACTGCCGCACAGAGGGAAGAAGGATTGGCAGCCGAACGACTTCTGCATATTCCTTTCTTTATTTCTTCTGCATATTATACATGTACCTTTCCATCATCAGCTTACTGAACGCATATTCACACTTTTCGCGTATCTCGTCTTTGTTATTACTCATCTTTCAAATTCATAAATTGCTGCATGGTTGAGGTGCGCCCCATAGAGGCATGTGTTTGCGCATTGCCTATATATATAGTAGATCTTGATTCAGTAGTAGTTGGTGATTGGCCCGGGGGCGGGGTAGAGCTCGCGAGGAAGTGTACGCACGTGCATGCACGTGTGCGTGGAGAGAAGTAAAAGCGCCCGAAAGGCGTTTATCCGCCAAATGAAGCTAACACTGAAGAGAGCTTTGGTGGCGGTTGCGACGGTGTGGGTCCTCCTTTGTCTCCTATTGATCCAGCTATTATTTGGGGAGAGGCTGTTTCCCAGGGCTCAAGTTGTGGTGAGTCTGCACATTGAATGAGTGTAGAGGGAAAATGGCGGTCCCAGCAGAGGACAGGGGCCCGTTTCACCATGGTTACACTGAACTATCAGGTTTCACTATACCATGATGGCATGATGGCAGCTGTTGAATAGCTCTGAATACTCTTTCATACGAACACGATGTATGCGTATTGATCAGTTTGTTGTGCGTGGTCGATGATTTTTTCTCAATTTTTTACATGGCATGTGTGACTTTAGGAATGGATGATAATGAATTTTCACTACTACGATTATCATCCCACATTTTATCACGATATTCGGTATTATCACGATAATTCAGTAAAATGACATCATTTAAAGCAGAAGCAATGTGACGTGTGTGTTGCTACATAAGAACTCAAACTGTACACCATTTTACTACATGTACATTTATACGTATAACCCATGGGACTATTGCATGTTCCTTGATAAGAAAACAAGCGTGTTAACATGCTCAGGTGACAAGTGACTACGAAGGGGGTCAGCAATAATTTCCTCCGTACTGAACATCCACTCTAATGGCACACTTGTAGCAGATACACAAAGGTACTTCTTGCCAGATGGGGGAAAGCAGTTTTGTGAGTTTTCCACCACAAAAGTGGATCACTGGTTTATTCTTTACATTGCTGTTCAAGGTACATGCTCATTTCTTTGCTGAATTGCTAACCCAAGGACAGACTCTTCTTGCTGGATTCTTTCTTGGTATTGCAGCTAAAATGGCTCCTAGACCTTTTGCTTTCTTTATTCTTTGGAGGAGCTGCATCCCCAAAGGAGGTAGCAGAATCTGAGGCAGAAGGGCTAACTGGGTCACACTGGGCATTTGAGGTGTCACTGGGATAGATGACTTCGGCTTGCAATTCAAACTCTGTCAGCAATGTAGGTAGCTTTGAATTTTGGGTCCAAGATCGAGCAGTTGTCAAGAAGCTGTGAATGAGAGCCGATTCGTAGCTTGTGCTGAGATCCCTAGCTATTGCTGACTTCATTTTGTTACCACATGGTCATCGTCTGGCTTAGCAGCAAGGCAAGTATCCAGGACATGCTTAAGAATAGGCCGAAGCACTGAGCTGCTCACTTCTTTACCCCCTGAAAGAGCATCAGTGACAACAGATGAGCTCTTTAAGACCTCACCAAGAGCCTCCAGTGAATTCAGCACTGCTTGGCACGAGGTGCCATGAGTTGCGGTCCTCCGCAAGAACAGCTGAGATGGCCTGGTGCTGCTCAATGATTCGTGTCACCATATCATAAGTTGAGCCCCATCGTGTAGATATTCTGCTCCAACTAACTTGTGCTCTGGTAGATCAAGGTGAGCCTGCTTCTCTCTAAGGTCCCTATTTTTATTCCAGCTCCAGCTGAAAGCAGCTACTAGAGACCTACGTACAGCGGCTTAGTGCTTTACCTATTTGTGGATGGTGTTGTGGCATGTTCAGGCCCTTGCAGATGGCCAGGTCTAGATTGTGACCGTAGCAGCTAAGGTACATCCAGCCACGGTCACAGAAGCCTGCAACAAAATTA
>JGIcombinedJ30088_10005276_pt1 | contig 11181 bp, 11 predicted proteins | sample PinacodermPK_FD_30088 | JGI IMG/M metagenome (IMG submission 30088) | reverse complement strand
TGAAATATTATCCAAACTACCTATTATAATGAGTTGAAACGGTATTTCCCGAAGGAGAAAAGATAATGAAATTCTTTATAGATTCCGCAAATCTGGAAGAAATCAAAAGCGCCGCAGCCTTTGGAATAGTGGACGGGGTGACTACAAATCCTTCCCTCGTATCCAAAGAAGGAAGCCAGGAGAGCTTTGAGGACTTGGTCAAGGAGATATGCGATATAGTAAAGGGCCCGGTGAGCGCGGAAGTGCTCAGCACCGAGTACTCCGAAATGATCTCGGAAGGCAGGAAACTGGCCGGTATAGATGAAAATATAGTCGTCAAGCTTCCGATGACCGAAGATGGGGTAAAAGCCACGAAAACCCTCTCGGACGAAGGGATAAATGTTAACGTTACCCTTGTTTTTTCTCCTTCTCAGGCGCTTTTAGCCGCAAAAGCGGGAGCCGCTTACGTAAGTCCCTTTGTTGGAAGGCTTGATGATGTATCGTCAAGCGGAATGGACCTTGTGCTTGATATCTGCGAGGTCTACGCGCACTACGCCTACGAAACGGAGATACTGGTTGCAAGTGTAAGGCATCCTATGCACATAGTGGAAGCCGCCAAGATGGGAGCCGATGTCGCCACTTTTCCCTACAGGGTGTTTACGCAACTGTTCAAGCACCCTCTCACCGACATTGGCCTCGAGAGGTTTCTTAAGGACTGGGGGAAGAAGTAGGTACGGTCCAAGAGGCACAGACCAGGAACTCTCTATTGCCTCCGGATCCTTTTATGGGAGATTCAATTATACCTTTAACTTTAAATCCTAATCCACTTAAATAGAACGTTATTTTGCCGTTAACTTCTTTTAGTTTGTCCTCGTTTTTTACTATTCCCTTCGCTCCAACATCTTTTCTGCCTACTTCAAACTGGGGTTTTATGAGAGCGATCAGCGTCGCGTTATCGGCGAGTACGGAAACGGCAGGTTCTGTTATCATCGTGAGTGAAATAAAAGAAACATCGATTGTGACTATTTCGACTTTTTCCCCGACGTCTTCAGCTTGCAGATACCTGCAGTTTATCTTTTCCCTTACTATGACTCGTTTGTCGTTTCTGAGTTTCCAGTCAATCTGCCCGTGCCCGACGTCAAAGGCGTAGACTTTTGATGCTCCGAAGTGCAGAAGGCAATCAGTAAAGCCGCCGGTTGAAGCTCCTATATCGAGGGCGACTTTTTCCCTTACGTCTATATCGAATTCTGTTATCGCCTTCTCAAGCTTAAACCCTCCCCTGCTTACAAATCTCCTGGGGTCTTGCTCCACAGTCACTTCAGAATCTTTTTTTACTGCTGTTCCCGGTTTCTCAACCTTTTTCCCGTCCACAGTAACCCGCCCCGACATTATAAGCGCTCGGGCTTGATTTCCGCTTTGGGCCAGGTTCTTTTGAACAAGGAGGCTATCAAGCCTTGTTTTATTCTTCTCTTTCACGCAACCAGATAGCTATTTCTCTTAGGGGGTTTGGGTCTTTTGGAAACCTCTCAAGTTCGACTATGGCTTGGCTTGTAAGCTCAGAAACCTTGGCTTTTGATGCCCGGATTCCCATAACCGATACGTAGGTATGTTTTTTCGCTCCGGCCTTCTCTCTTGATTCCTGCGCTGTGTCATCACTTTCTGTAACATCCAGAATGTCGTCTTTTATCTGAAAGGCGATACCTATTTTTTCCGAATAGGATTTAAGTCTTAAGAGTTCCTCCTCCCCCGCTCCTGCGAGTATTGCCCCGCTGAGAACGGATGCCTCGATCATTTTTGCCGTCTTCATCAGATAAGTATTCGAGATCTCGTTAACTGACAGATGTTCGCCCTCATCCATTTCAAGATCAAACGCTTGTCCCAGAACCATTCCCCTTGATCCCGCCGCCTCTGAAATAACTGAAACCACGCGCAATATAAGTTCCGGGGATACACCTTGCTTGAGGAGTTTTTCCGTCATCAGGCTGAAAGTATCGGTTAAAAGAGCGTCTCCTGCCAACGTGGCCACGGCTTCTCCGAACACCCTGTGGTTTGCCGGTTTTCCTCTTCTGGTATCGTCATCATCCATTGAAGGCAGGTCATCGTGGATTATGGAATAGGTATGGATCATTTCAACGGCGCAGGCTGCTGGCAGAGCGTTTTTATGGCTTCCGCATATAAGTTCCGAGGCGGCAAGGCAGAGAACGGGTCTTAACCTTTTTCCGCCCGGATGGATGCTGTAGACAATTGACTGGTGGAGTTTTGTTTTGGCCTCGTCCGGTGGCAGGTATTCCCGCAGGATGCGATCAACTATCTCTTTTCTTTTGTCGAGATAATCTCTTATATCAAAACTCATTTACTGGTTTTCGTCGCCGAAATCTTCAAGATCGAGAGTGTCGTCGTTTTTTTCCACTATAAGACTTATTTTCTTTTTTACGCTTTCAAGATTTAAGTAGCATTCCTTTATAAGGCTTGCTCCCCGCTCGAACTTTTCAATGGACTCATCAAGAGGCAGTTTCCCCGCTTCAAGCGTATCGACAATATTCTTTATTTCATCAAGCAGGTCTTCGAAGGATTTCATCTCGGAGCTCATTTTCTCTTCCCCCTATATTTCGATTAACTCTTTTTCGGTTTCCCCAAGAACACCAGGGCTCGTGGAAAGCGGGTCCACATCGAGAATGGATATGGCATCACCCATTTCAAGGTTAAAGCCTTCATGATAAACAAAAACTTCGTCGGTTCTCATCCTCTCCACGACAAGCGGAATCAGATGTTCGGGAAGCGATTTTTCAAAATCCATCTTATCGATTGTTTCTTTTCTGATCCGGGACCTGAAAACGACATATTCCTTCTCAGTAATTTTCGAATATATGTCCATTACGTCAATCTTCTTTCCGAATGCAAGAGGAACCCTGAACCTCTCCATGTCTTCAGTATCGGAAGGACTCGCCAGTCTGTTTAAAAGTGCGCACACGTTACCGACCTTGAAATCTATTCTCACCAGGCGGCAGGCGAGAACATTCACATGATCGCTCGTTGTAAGAGATATCAGGGTATCCGGGGAAGAAATCTCCGTTTTCTCAAGTCCGTCCACAGTCAGACTGTTTCCTTCAACCGCCTTTAATCCCTCTGACTTGGAAATCTCAACAAGCCTTCTGTTTGTATCTATTAAGCAAACTTCCTTGCCGGCTCTCTCAAGCAGCCTCGCCAGAAGTCTTGAGAGATTGTTGGCCCCTACCAGCACCACTTTGTTTCTTTTATCGTTAACCCCGAGCACTCTCGAGACGAGACCTCCCGCACCTCCTTGGAGCAGAACCGAAATCGCTATTGTGAGAAAAACTAGCCCTTGGACGGTATTGCCCCCTTCAACTTCATGTTGCTGCAGCTCCAGAGCGATAATCGAAGCTATTGACGCGGCAATTATTCCTCTTGGAGAAACGAACGAAAGAAACAGTTTTTCCCTGATAGAAAGGCCGGAACGTACGCACAGAAGAAATATCTCCACCGGACGCACAACAAAAAGCAGGCCGAACACGACCAAAAGACCATAGATGCCCAGATCCTTTATGTAGTCAAGTTCCAAGCTTGCCGCGAGAAAAATGAAGAGTAGCGAAATAACGAGAATCGTAAGCTTGCCCTTGAACTTCTTCATTTCCTCTTCTTCTGGAATATTCAGGTTCCCGATTATAGCACCGGAAACGATGGCCGCTACAAGTCCAGCCTCCGGAGTCAACATCTCGGCAAACCCGTAGACTGCGAGCGCGGAGGCAAGCATGAAAAGATCTACGAAATCCTCCATGTAGATATAGAATCTTTTAACTGCGAAAGTTGCCGCGTANCCGCCAAGAAAACCTAAAACCCCTCCCACTATAAATTTGTAAGCGACAAGAAGCACTACCTGACCTATCTCCATCATGTGGCTCTCAAATCCGAGGACAAAGCCGGACGCGGTATGGCCNCTTTCGATGAGGACTATCTCAACTACAAAAATAGCGATCAAAGCCCCGATAGGGTCAATCAGCACTCCTTCGTACTCAAGTATGTGCTTCAGGTTGGGCTTGACCTTGAATCTTCTTAACAGGGGTTGAACGACGGTCGGACCAGTTACTATGACCAGAGAACCGTAAACAAAAGCCATTTCCCAGGAAAGATTGGCCACATAACGCGCAAAGGCCGCTCCGCCTAGCATCGTAATCAGCCCGCCCACNGTTATCAGCAGCAGTATTATGTTTCCGTGACTAAGCGCTTCTTCTTTGTTCAGGTTAAGTCCCGCTTCAAAAAGAACTATCGCTACGCAGAGCTTTATTATTATTTCAAGCCCTTCTCCGAACTCCAAGGGATGGACCAGAGATAAGAATTCCGGTCCTACTAGAACCCCGAAAATGAGAAAAAATACGATACTCGGAAACCCTGTCCTGATGGAGAGCATCTGACCGATTACTCCCAGCACCAAGGCAAGAGACACCATCACAAGCAATACAGATATCCAACCTTTTTAAGAAGTGTGGGTTCCAAAAAGAACCCNTATCGNCCAATTATAACCCGAGCGAACTCAAAAATGAAACATAAATCGCCCGCATAGCGCTATTATGTTGAAGGTGAAACGGATAGTTTTTCGGGTCCCTTTTTANGAAAATTCTCGAAGAAGAACAATCCGTACTTCACGCAAACTGAGTAATTTGTGCGAAAAAACAGATATGTTCTTTTCCACAAGGCGGTTACAGATATTAAGAAGGTCGAAGGGATTGGTAGCGGGGGCGGGATTTGAACCCGCGACCTTCGGGTTATGAGCCCGACGAGCTACCAGACTGCTCCACCCCGCGACAGAAACTGCGAGTCGAAAACTGTAATTAAAACACCGATTATGTCAAGCAAAATACCTCCAGAACATCTGTTTAATCTTTTCAGACTTTCTTTCCCAAAGTGTTCAAGTCATTGATTTTCGCAGTTAGTTCTTAGTTGATTCACCGATTGAAAATCCGCGGAGAAACTTGTTGTTCATGCAAATACTATTCGGAACAAAAAACTTTCAGAGGGAGTTATGCTGACCATCGTTCCCGAACCNTGTGCCAGTATACTCTAGGAGAAAGATCTGAAATAACTAGATTCTAAACCCTAAGGGGATTTTGTCGTTAAAGCCCTACCTGTTTCATGAGGTCTCTAGCCATAAGAGATCCTTCGGCAGATGCTTTTTTCGAATCGCACTTCCAGGTCTTCCTGAAAATTGACTTTTTCTCCATATCTATAAAAACAGAATCTGCCGATATTCTTCCGAGATGCATTTGCGCGCAGCATCCAAGAGGAATTTGGCAGTCTCCGCCAAAAGTCTCTAGGAAGGAGCGCTCAAATGTTGCTACAGTTTCTGTGTCCGGGTGCGTGATTGCAGATATGAGATTTCTCGTTTCCACATCGTCTTTTCTGCATTCTATGGCGATTATTCCCTGACATGGAGCCGGAACCATATAGTCCTGCGCAAGATGCTGGGTAATACGTTCGGAAAGCCCGAGCCGGTTGAGTCCCGCTGCGGCCAGGACGATTCCGTCAAGATTTTCTGAGAAAATTTTCCTTAGTCTGGTATCAACATTTCCCCTTATGGGAACAACTTCCAGGTTGGGAAACCTGAAAAGCAGTTGAGCTCTTCTTCTTATGCTTCCGGTTCCCACCCTGCCCTTTCCTTGGAGCTGTTCAAGGGTACGGCCGTCTGCTGAGANAAAAACATCTCTCGGGTCTTCTCTTTTGAGCACGGAACCTATGACGAGCCCGTCTGGAAGAGCTGAAGGCATGTCCTTCATGCTGTGAACGGCAATATCTATTTCGCCTGAGAGAAGGCTCTGTTCTATTTCTTTTACGAAAATCCCCTTGCCGCCGATCAGGGAAATATCTTCTTCGAAGTTTATATCTCCCGAGGTTTTTATTTCCGTTATTTCCGTTTCAAGTGAAGGGAAAACAGCGTGAAGTTCTGTTTCGACAAGGCGGGCCTGGTACAGAGCGAGTCTGCTACCTCTGGTCCCAATTTTCAGCTTCGTCATAAATATCCGTTATGTCTCGCGAGGCATCCACCGGGTCGAGCTCAAAAAGCCTTCTCGTTACCTCCGAGTAAAGAGCCGCTTCGTAACCAGACGTTCTCTTCTTTAGGTTAGTGACCGGGTCGTGAAATATTTTTCCGATTATGGAATTCGCCAAACTCTCTAGGATCTCTTTCTGCGCTCCGGTACCACCCTCGATTTTTCGAAGCGCCTTCTCAACCTCAGTCTTTTTTATTTTCTCGAATTTTTGCTTGATATCTATTATGACGGGAAAGACCTTAAGGCTTTCCATCCAGTCCGTAAAACCTTTTTCCACGTTCAGAACTATTTCTTCGGCTCTTTTAAGGTTTTCCTTCCTGGAATTTAAGTTCTCGCCCTGNACAACTCTCAGGTCGTCTATGTCGTAGAGATAAACCCCGGGAATTCTGTTTATCTTCGGATCTATATCGCGCGGGACGGCTATATCGATCATGAAGATCGGATCGTTTTTCCTGAGCTTAAGAGACTGCTTTACGTGTTCACTTCTTATTATGTAATCAGAAGANCCAGTTGCGGTAACAAGAATATCAATGTCTTTTAGACGGTAGAGCATCTCTTCAAACCTTATGGGCTTGCCTTTTAGGGATTGAGAAAGTTTTTCCGCGTTATGGAAATTTCTGCTTGTTACATAGAGTTCTTTTATGTTGTTTGAGACAAGATGTTTTGCGAAGAGTTCTCCCATTTCCCCGGTTCCCACAAGCATGGCGGTGCGGTTTGCAAGATTCTCGAATATTCTTTTTGCAAGCTCCACTCCAAGGTAACTTATCGAGACCGCCTGAGATGAGATCCCCGTTTCGGCCCTGACTTTTTTCCCGGCGAAAAGAGCCCTGTTAAAAAGCCTGTTGAGTATGAGTCCGACCGTGTTTTCGGAACGCGCCACGCTATATGAGTTTTTAAGCTGGTTCAGAATCTGGGTTTCTCCGATTACCATGGAGTCAATGCTGGCCGCTACCCTGAAAAGATGCCTAACCGCATCGGACCCCAAGCGGGTATGCATATAGGGATAAAGGCTCTTGTCTGCAAGNTTATGAAAATCCAGCAGAAAGGACTTTATCTCCTCTTCGCATTTTCCACGGTTCTCGGTCACCGCATAGATTTCAACGCGGTTACANGTGGACACTATGAAGCATTCGAGCACGTTTTCTCTCAAACGAAGGATTCCGAGTGCTTCTCTAATGTCCGCATCAGAAAAAGAGAACTTTTCCCGCACTTCCACAGGGGTTGTCTTATAGCTGATTCCGACTGAGACTATCTCTACCATCTGCTTTTTCCGAAATCGATCTCGCGTAATTATAAATTACCCGTGGATGGAACTATATCAATTTCGTCTATGTTTGCTTCGTGGGGCTGGTTTATGACCGACAGTACCGTTTTCGCCGTGATTTCAGGAGACATCATTTTCGCCCTGTTCCATTCTCCGGCAAGAGAATCCCAGATGTCCGTTCTNGTTGGACCCGGCAAGACGGCAGAGACTTTTATTCCCCTGTCTCTTACCTCTTCTCTCAGCGAATTGGTGAAACCCAAGACAGCGAACTTCGAAGCGCAGTAGGCCGCCCACCCGGGAAAGCCTTTTTTTGAAGCGTTCGAGCCGATGTTTACGATATGGCCTCCTCTTGGCATAAGAGGAAGCGCATGTTTTACCATGAGAAANGGCCCTTTTGCGTTTACGGCCATCATTTCATCCCACTGTTCAGTCTCNGTTTTTTCTACCGGACCGGTGTGGACTACGCCTGCGTTATTGATTAGCACGTCAATTTTCCCTTTCTCTTCAGCGACGCTTGAGATGAACCTTCTGACTTCTTCNTCGACCGATATATCAAGGGAGGAAATCATGAAATTTCCCGCAAAAGACGATATTTCAGCTCCAAGGGAGGCNGCGGTCTGGCGGTTTCTTGAGCAAAGCGCCGTANANAACCCCGCTTCNAGCAATTCAGTTGCGATTGCTCTTCCTATGCCTCTCGCCGCACCGGTCACAATTACGATTTTCTCAGCCATCTCGTTTTTCCTCAAAATACTCAAAATAACTTTTCTGGTTTTCCCAGATCCTTATACAATCAAGCTTGTCCGGGATAATTTCCACGAATTTCTGCCACAGGTATTTCCCTATNTTCTCAACGGTCGATATGTTCTCCTGGAAGAAATGAATATCNCTGTCTATCCATTTATAGTTAAGTTCTTCAATTATGGGTGCCGCCCGTTTTTCAAAATCGATACGGTTTATGACCACACCTGTTTCATCGTCTATTTCCCCTCTTATTGCCACTTCCACGGTGTAGTCGTGCCCGTGCCCCGCGGGATTTGCGCATTTGTCAAATATGGCGAAGTTCTCTTCGTCAGACAATCCTTCCATAAAAAGCCTGTGGCTTGCGGAAAACCTGAATACTCTTGTAAGAAGTATCTGTTCTTTTGTCTCTAGCATTTGCTGTAGTCGACGAAGAGATCGTCTGTTTCATACACCCTTATTTTGTAAAGACTACAATCATCTCTTTCAATGGTTTTCTCTTCGATTACCTCCCACAGAACCTTGGCTATGTTCTCCGTTGTCGGTATAAGATCCTGAAAACGGGGATTGTCCTCGTTTAGGTTCTTGTGGTCGAAATCAGCCAGAACCGATGAAACGATCTGCTTCAAATCAAAGAGATTGATTATCATGCCCGTCTCCGGATTTATTTCTCCTTCCACGGTGACTTCAAGCACGAAATTGTGCCCGTGTCCACCGGGCAGACTTGATTTACCGTAGAATTCGCGGTTTTTTTCTTCGTTCCAGTTTTTGTTCCAGTACCTGTGAGAAGCGGAAAATTCGACTTTTTTTGTTATGAGTTTTTTAAAAGACATCGATTTTGATCAAGCTGACGACCAGTTTCACTTGAGGGCCGGCCATGATTCTAAGGCCTGTTTTTCTGGATCTCCGGCACTGCGGCGTCCGCGCGGAAAGCTTCTTGCTGGGTTCCGTCTATCATTCTTGTTATCGTGGGTTCCATCTTTGAGAGAAAGGGTTGCGGGTAAATTCCCATAAGGAATATCATAATGGCAAGAGGAATCATAAGGGCTATCTCTCTGGGATTAAGATCCGCAAGCCCCGTGTTTATTTTCTTTACTATGGGTCCGAACATCACCCTCTGGTATGCCCAGAGCATGTAAATGGCTCCGAGTACAAGCCCTGTGGCTCCAAGTGCCGCGTACAAGTAACTCTCCGCGAACACTCCAAGCAGAATCAGAAATTCCCCTATAAAACCGTTTAAAAGAGGGAGTCCTATCGAGGAGAGCATGGCAATCATGAAAAACAGTGCGAAAATCGGCATTATCTTCGCGAGTCCACCGAACTCCGAAATCATTTTAGTGTGACGTCTTTCATATATCATTCCGACGAGAATAAACAGGGCCCCTGTTGAAAGACCGTGACCTATCATCTGGTAGACCCCGCCCTGTACGCCGTGGAGATTGAAGATAAACACGCCCAGCATTATGAGCCCCATGTGACTTACGCTTGAATAGGCGATCAGCTTCTTGAGATCCGTCTGCATGAAGGCCACCATTGCTCCGTAGATTATCCCGATGATGGAAAGGCCTATTAGAACCCCTGTGTATGCCTCTATCGCTTCCGGGAAAAACGGAATAAGAAATCTTATCACTGCGTAGGTTCCCATCTTAAGCAGAACGCCGGCAAGTATTACGCTTCCGGGTGTGGGAGCCTCAACGTGCGCGTCAGGAAGCCAGGTGTGAAATGGAAACATCGGAACCTTGATTGCGAAAGCCAGGAAAAACGCCAGAAACACAAGTCCCTGGGGACTCAGTATTCCGTTAAAAGCAAGACTGGTCNTTTGGAGGTCGAAAAGGTTCATTGACGCAAAGCCGAACTGGTCTATATGCGCGTAGTACATGTAGATGATTGCNACCAGCATAAGTCCGCTTCCAAGCGCCGTATAGATGAAGAATTTTATTGCTGCGTAAATTCTTCTTGAGGACCCCCAGATTCCTATGATGAAATACATGGGAATCAGCACCGCTTCCCAGAATATAAAGAAAAGAATCATATCCAGTGCGACGAAGGTTCCGACAAGTGCCGATTCAAGAAAAAGAGTAAGACAAAGAAACGCCCTCCATCCGCCTCTTATCGCNTTCCAGGAACAAAGGACCGTAATGGGAAAAAGAAAAGTCGTGAGAAGCACAAGCAAAAGGCTAAGACCGTCGACTCCCAGATGGTAAGACACCCCAAGATCCGTAAGCCAAGGAATCTTCTCTTCGAACTGCATTGTGGAAAGCGAACTGTTAAAGCGGAAAAAAAGTGGAAGGGATATTAAAAATTCTACTAGGGTTATTACAAATGCAACTGCCTTTAACTGGTAATCAGAAACCTTCTGAAAATACGGCAGAACTGCGAGCACCAAGGCTCCCAGGAGAGGAAAAAATATGAGCAGAGACAAAATGTTGTTATCGAGACTCACGTTCAGACCGACCGAAGCAAAAAGAATGAAATCGCCGTAATTATACTTTTATAAAATTCCGTTCTCAACAATGCATGTGAAAAAATTCAAATCCTGGCAACGGTCTTGGGAAAATAATTCATTGTAAAAGAAATAAGGGATGTCGGAAAAGAAAAAGAGCGGAGAATAGCTGGTATTCCCCGCTCTTTTAGTTTATAAAAAACTTAAGAATAAGCTTTAGCTGTTATCTCCATTACCTCTATATTGCTCTGTTTTCCTACCGGTCCGGGAACTAATATGGCGAGATCGACCCCAGCCGCGAAATGCTCTTCAAGCTTTTTCTTGCAGTTATCCGGAGTGCCGGCAAGCGCCACCGAGTCTATCAGTTCATCAGTGAAAACTTCGGCCGGATTTGCTCCGTCCTGCACTTGATCGATTATATCCCCGAAACCTATGTTTCTTATGAGTCTCTGGTAAAAAGGAAACCTGGCGTATGGACCGAGCCCTCTTTTGGCTGCGGCGACGGCCGCGGCTCCATCATCCGAGACAAAGGATGGAATGCCGTTTGTAATCGATATAGTCGAGGGATCCCTTTCCGCTTTTGCGGCGCCCGCAGCAACCTGCTCTTTTAAGGTAGCTATATAGGCAGGAGGGCATAGATACGGCATTATGCCGTCGGCGACCTCTCCGGCCAGCTGCGCCGCGGCTTTGGTAAG
>JGIcombinedJ30088_10005274_pt1 | contig 11184 bp, 11 predicted proteins | sample PinacodermPK_FD_30088 | JGI IMG/M metagenome (IMG submission 30088) | reverse complement strand
ACAATGAAAAGGCCAGCCCTTTCGTCTGGGTCGCCACGGCCGAATCGATCCTGGCCAAGATCGAACGACTTTGTTCACTTATTTCCGGGACACGACACTAGGTAAGAGTGCAATTTTTGCTCGAAGTGGTTTTTTCTCTCTTGGTATAGAAGGAATTGGGTATATTCGAGATTGTTTAGATCGCTAGCGGTCACACGACACCATTTGATTTGAAATCCGGAAATTCGGTCTGGTAGATAAGCTCGTTTTTCCGAAAGTTCGTGGAGCTCAATAATTAATTCAGAGGGAGGCATAACCCGAAGTCCAGTCAAGTTATAAATTTCTTCTTTTTTCCTCAGTAGCGCATCGTCTCTCGTAATAAATATGTTTGTTTTAGATGCCGCAGTTTTTGCTAGGTGTCCAATATCTGATTGCTGGCTTAGGGTGTCATGTGGTAAGAGGTTGGACAAAGCTTTTTTAAATTGTTCTTCTAGTTGTGAATTAGATTCTATTTTTCGGAATCCGTGAGCACGGCTTCGAGAAAGTTTTCGACGGTCGGGGTCTTCTGCTCTATCGATTTCGACAAATAATTCCTCTGTGACGCATAATTCAATTGCGCTCACCAAAAAATCGGATGCTAGTACTTTGGATGGGGTGGGCGCACCATTGTCCGGCGCATATAGATCAAAAAAGATCTGCGCATCTATACAGACATCAAGTGTATCGTTTGAGAGTTTTGCCTGAAATAGACTTAGTTGTTCATCTTGGGCCAATGAAAGGCACCAAAAAGTCAGAAGGTGTCCAGCAATAGACCGACCGCGCTTTTCACCTAAGGGAATAAATCCAAGTTTTGGCCACATTGCATGTGCAGGATAATCACGACGGCAATTGAGCTGTATAGATTTTTGAGTTGTGGCGGTTCCCTTAAGGTATTCCACGAGTTTTTTCGCAATACCTTGGCGTTTGAAATTTTCGTCCACACAAAGATGTACAATCCGAAAACGATCTGGATAATTCGCATAGAGGAGATAAGCAGAAAGTAGCCCTTCGGCTGTTACTGCTCCTAATACGTTGCCTCGCTCTAAATGTTCGCGAAGGGCTTGCTCGGGCAGGAAGCCAAGCGTTTGAGAATGGCGTTTCATAAGATCATCTACTGTTGCAAGATCATCCAAAGTCAATTTTGAGATAGTTATATTCATGGCAACTTTCTGTGGTACAAGTGCTTTTTCTTCACCATATCGATTCTGCATATTATTCAAGGAATTCTCTAACGTAAACGTTTTTTCTAGATTCTTTCGGTGGGCAACTTGCCCGAAATTTTGTTCGTGAGGCAAGCGTAACTTCGAATGTAGCTATTCGATATTCTGTATCTGCTCGCGCATCTGTTCCACTAGCACCTTGACGGCCAGTGCCGCATTGGTGGTTTCGATGTCCGGGGCCTTGGATGCCAGGGTATTCGCCTCGCGGGTGAATTCCTGCATCAGGAAATCCAGTTTTCTCCCTTGTGCGCCGTCCACTTCCAATGCGGCCAGGGTTTCCTCTAGATGGCTGTCGAGACGGGCCAGCTCCTCGTCCACGTCGGCGCGCATCACCTGAACCGTGATTTCTTCTTCCACCCGTTGGGCGTCCACGGTGGCCTGCAACTCCTTCAGGCGTGCCTGCCAGCGTTCCCGCAGGGCCTGTTGGACGGTCGGTCGCTGGGATTTCAGCGTGGTGACGTGCTGTCCGACTTCCTGCAATTGCTCACGCAGGATGCGTTCCAGGCGTTCGCCTTCGCTTTCCCGTTGTTGGACAAATGCCCCCAGTGCTTCTTCATAAGCTTGCTGGGCCGCAGGTGCCAGCGCAGTGTCTGCGGCGGGAGCCGCACTCCAGACTGCGGGCAGACCCAGCATCTGAGCCGGGTCAGAGTGAGGGAACAGGCGTCGGCAGGTACTGACCAGCCGGCGCAGTTGGGCCTGATCGAGGCGTTCGCCTTTTGCCTCGTCTGCCGTTCGCTGGAAACTGGCCGTAACGTCGACCTTGCCGCGGGAGCAGGCTTCGCGCAACTGCTCGCGCCAGAGAGGCTCCAGCTTGGCGCATTCACGCGCCAGATGGAATCCCGGTTGCAGGTAGCGGTGGTTGACGGATCGGATTTCGACCACCATCTGCCCGCGCCCGACTTTCGTCTCGGCACGGGCAAAAGCGGTCATGCTGCGCATAATGCCGAAAACCGGCTGCGTCAGCGCGGGACAGCTTACAGGCTGTAGTACATATCGAACTCGACCGGATGCGTGGCCGCTCGCAGACGGGTCACTTCTTCGCGCTTGAGTTCGATGTAGCCGTCGATGGCATCGTCGTTGAAGACATCACCGGCCTTGAGGAAGTCGCGGTTGGCATCCAGCTCATCCAGCGCCTGATCCAGCGAGTGGCAAACGTGCGGAATGGCTGCTTCCTCTTCCGGCGGCAGGTCGTACAGGTCCTTGTCCATCGGTTCGCCCGGATCGATCTTGTTGCGGATTCCATCGAGACCAGCCATCAGCATGGAGGCGTAGGTCAGGTACGGGTTCCCGCAGGCATCACCGAAACGAACCTCAAGCCGACGCTGCTGCGGGTGCGTCACGAACGGGATGCGGACGGCCGCCGAGCGATTGCGCGCGGAGTAGGCCAGCAGCACCGGTGCCTCGAAGCCCGGTACCAGACGCTTGTAGCTGTTGGTGGAGGCGTTGGCAAACGCATTGAGGACCCGCGCATGCTTCAGGATGCCCCCGATGTAGTGCAGGGCCATGTCCGACAGTCCTCCGACGCCGTCACCGGCGAATAGGTTCTTGCCGTCCTTGCTCAGCGACTGGTGCACGTGCATGCCGTTGCCGTTGTCGCCGACCAGGGGTTTCGGCATGAAGGTTGCGGTCTTGCCGAAGTTGTGCGCGACATTCATGACCACGTACTTCATGATCTGGTTCATGTCGGCCCGGCGCACCAGAGAGTCGAAACGGGTACCGATTTCGCACTGTCCGGCGGTCGCAACCTCGTGGTGGTGAACTTCGACCGGTACACCCATTTCCTCCAGCGTTTCGCACATGACGGAACGGATGTCCTGCAGGCTGTCGACTGGCGGGACCGGGAAGTATCCGCCCTTGGGTCCCGGGCGATGGCCGATGTTCGATTCCTCGAATCCTTCCTTATCCGAATTCCAGCAGCCTTCGTCCGAATCCACCTCGTACATGCAGCGGTGCATATCGTCTGCCCAGCGTGCGCTGTCGAAGATGAAAAATTCAGGTTCCGGGCCGAAATACGCGGTGTCGGCGAGGCCTAGGGACTTGAGGTACTCCTCAGCCTTCTTGGCGATGCCGCGGGTGTCCCGCGCATAGGGGCGCATGGTGGTCGGTTCGATCACGTCGCAACGCAGCAGGAGCGTCGTCTCGGTGAAGAACGGATCCATGACCGCGGTGCTCGGATCCGGCATCAGAATCATGTCGGATTCATTGATGCCCTTCCAACCGGCGATCGACGAACCATCGAACATTTTTCCATGCTCGAAAGTGTCTTCGTCGACGACGCTGGCCGGCACGGAGACGTGCTGTTCCTTGCCGCGGGTGTCGGTGAAGCGGAAGTCGATGAAACGGACGTCCGATTCTTCAATGGTTTTGAGAATTTCTTCAGGGCTCATAGCTCAGGCTCCAGAATGGCGAATTCAAGCACAGGGGAATACAGCGAAACGCCCGCCTGCACCTGATCCTGTTCAATCAGGCACATTAGTGCATCTGACGCAATCCCCTGTCGGCGGCATTATACATCCATGATCGGCGTTTCTTGCTGATCAACCTTCGTTCGCAATCCCCGTTCAGGAGGGAAGATTCAAAGTTCCCCTTTGGCCCTCTGTCCGCAGAAGAAGGCAAGGCCCGACGAGTCCGACGTGAACGTGATCTTCGCGCCCTTGTCGAAATAAATGATGTCTCCCGCGGTCGCATGGAACGTCTCGCCGCCCTCTTCGGCCAGAGTCATTTCCCCAGAGACGATGAACTTGGCTTCGTTGTAGGTGTAGGTGTACACCAGCGGATTGCTTTTCGCCAGACTGAACAGGCCGCAGGTCATCGATGCGTTTTCATCCGAAGTGGTGATGTCGACCAGGGCAGCTTCGATGCCTTCAATGCCCATGGAAGCCAGTTCCATGTCCGCGGCGCCTTTGTGGGTAGTCATTTTCGCCCCGCCGTGGCTGTCGGCGATAGCGGCGCCTGAGCAGGCCAGCATGGCCGAGACGAGCAGGACGAGAGGGGTTTTGTTTCGTGATTGCATGGGGTTTCTCCTAGGATTTGATTGGATTATGATGCTTGGTTTGTGTCTGTCAAGTTTTGTTAGTAGTTCCCGCTAAATTTTCTGGCGTGGATCCCCAACGACTTTATGCTTGACGTAAAGCAGATTTCTTCGGTAAGATGAGGCGGTACGATTGTGGCGGGCCGGAAACCTTGTGATCGTCGACTTCTCGGATAGACGAACCGAGGCCTTCTACAGGGGTCGCCGTGTCGCGGCGTTTTCGGGTTTCGCCCGGGTCGCTTCACGCAAGCTCGACCAACTCGATGCGGCCGTTGGCCTCAGCGACTTGGTGAGACCTGGCAACCGTTTGGAAGCGCTCAAGGGTCGGCGCAAGGGGCAGTGGAGTATCCGCATCAATGACCAATGGCGGATCTGTTTCAGATGGATCGAGGGAAGCCCTGGACCGACTGGCGTGGAGATTGTGGACTACCATTAGGAGGAGGCATATGATGCGCGAACCTATCCATCCGGGTGAGACGCTGCGCGAGGATCTTGACGCGCTTGGTATGAGTGCGGCGGAGCTGGCGCGCCAGATCAAGGTGCCGGTCAACCGCATCACGGAAATTCTGAACGGTCGCCGTGCGGTGACCGGGGATACGGCACTACGCCTGGGACACTTCTTCGGCACGACGGGGGAGTTCTGGCTTAATCTACAGAAACTCTACGAGCTGCGGTGCGCGAAACAGAAGCACGGTGCCGCGATCGCCCGATTGTCGGTCTTGGATGCCGACCGGAATCTGCACGCGTCAGGATGAGGATAAATTGGGGACTTGATATGGATTTGATCCGAAAGCGCGAAGCTGGGACATTATCCGAAATGACATCCCTGGCCTGTTGCTGGAGTTGAAAAATCTGCTGGCCACATGCGGGGCAAACCAGCAATTGACTCCGAATAAAATCAGCCCCCTAATTTTCTATTCCGACGGAGTATTCTCGATATGGCGGGTTACGGCCTCAACGACATCAAGCCGGGTCTGAAGATCATGCTCGACGGTGCGCCGCACATCGTGGTGGACAGTGAATTCTGCAAGCCCGGAAAAGGACAGGCGTTCACCCGGATGAAGGTACGGAACCTTCTGACCGGCCGGACCAACGACAAGACGGTCAAGTCCGGGGACGCCGTGGAATCCGCGCCCGTGCGGGAAATCAGCCTCCAGTACCTGTATGCAGACGGGGATGCGGCGGTGTTCATGTCGCCGGAATCCTACGAACAGCACTTGATCCCTGCGTCCGTGCTGGGCGAGGCCGCCTCATGGATCCGCGCACAGGACATCTGTTCCGTTGTGTTCTACAACGAGCAGCCGATCAGCCTGACCCCGCCGCAGTTCGTGGAGTTGAAGATCGCCGAGACGGATCCCGGTGTTCGGGGCGATACCGCATCCGGCGGTACCAAGCCCGCCACGCTGGAGACGGGTGCGGTCGTGCGCGTGCCCCTGTTCGTTGAAACCGGTGAGGTGGTCCGGGTGGATACCCGCAGCGGCGAGTACGTGTCCCGCGTCCGCGACTGAAACTACTCGGGGCCGTCTTGCGGCGGCCCGGGCGTATCGCCAGGTTCGTTTCTCTGAAGTAGCAGGGGTTGGCCGTAGACCATGGCCTTCCCGGCCTCGACGCCCGGATCCCACTGGTGATCCTGATGGCCGCTGAGCAGCACCACGGTCGATCCCAAGTGAAAGCACCCGAGTTCGTCACCCCGGCGAAGTTCGACGCTCGGGGTGTCGGCATGGTATTGCCAGCGTGAGATCGACTGCCGCCTCGGCGTGACGGTTCCGCACCAGCTCATCTCGATGGAGGCCACGTTGACGGCCCCGACCATGACGACGGCGAAAGGGATGCCGTCCGGATCCTCGAACAGGCTCGCCACGCGCTCGTTGCGCGCGTAGAGTCGCGGGATGCGTTCCACTGCATAGGAAGCGACGGTGAACTGGCGTCCCGGGACGTGGCGCATCTCGACCAGCCGTCCGTCCGCCGGCATGTAGACCCGGTGGCAGTCGTCCGGGGAGAGGTAAAGGGTGGCGAACCGGCCTTGCGCGAATTCGGGATGGGAGCCGCCGAGCAATTCGTCCACGGTGAACGTCTGCCCCTTTGCCTGGATGATCCGGCCGTCTTCGACCTGACCGAACTGGCTGATCCGGCTGTCGCAGGGTGCCGCCAGCACGCCCGGATCCTCCGGCCAGGGCCGGACGTCCGGCTTCAGGGTGCGTACGAACAGGGCGTTCAGGGTCGGGTATTGCTCTGGATCCTCGATTTCGGCATCCTGCATCCGGAGGCCGAAGAAGGAGACGAATGACCGGATCAGGAGGTTCTTGACCGCCGGGATCTCGATCCGGGAGAGCCAGTGGGTCACGGCGGACAGCCCGTGGTGCGGGAAACAGTGAAAGCCCCAGGCCTTGAGATCAAGCAGGCGCATGCGCCAGGTGGGCCGGTCGGTCGAAGCCATCAATCGAGACCCATCAGTTTCTGCAAATCCGCGGCAATGGCCGTCGGAGCCAGGGGCGGGGTGAAGACGCCGGCAAGCTGCGCCTCGGGGTCGACCAGCCAGACGCTGCCGCTGTGGTCGACGAGATAGCCAGTGGCGAGCTTCTGTTTGGAGTAAAAGACTCCGAGTTGCTCCGCAAAGTCCGCAATCGCCTCGGCATCTCCGGTCACTCCCAGGGTGCCGGGGTGGAAATGGCTGACGTACCGGGTCAGGGGTTCCAGGGTGTCGCGTTCGGGATCGACGGAGACAAACACGATCCGGACGGGCGCCTCGCCCAGGGTTTGCAAGGCGGTGGTCAGTTGCTGCATGGAGGGCGAGCAGATGTCCGGGCAGTTCGAATACCCGAAGAACAGCAGGCTCCAGTGGCCGTGGAAATCAGCCGGTTCCAAGGCTTCGCCGTCGTGGCGCGTCAATGAGAAGGCCGGCAAGGGCCGGGCCTGGTCCCCGAACGCGGTGGCCGCCTCGTATTCTTCCGTCTCGCCAGCTTTCCACCACTGGAAGCCTGCGATCCCGGCGAGAACGAGGATCGACAGGAGGACAAGGATGCGCTTCAAGAAATCTTCCCGAAAAATGGAGCGCCCAGTTTATCAGTCGAAACGCCATGTCAGTCCTACGCTGAAGTTCCGGTGTGCTGCCGCGTATCCAAGAACCTCTTGATAGGATTCGTCGAGAAGGTTTCTGGCCTCGAAGAGGAGGTCGAATTTCGGAGCCAGGCTGTACTGCGCCGACAGGTTGACCAGGTAATAGTTTTCAAGCGTTTTCCTCTCTGCGGGAAAGCTCGAGAAGTCGTCATCCAACAGCCCCCTAACGGTCGTGAAATCCAGCCGCGAGTGCCACGAATCCGAGTGATGCTCCAATGCCAGCCGGTATTGGTGCCGGGGCCGCCGGACCTCTCTCCGGTCCGCTGCGCTTCCCGAATCCGGTTCGGTCGCATGCAGGTAGGCGTAGTGGGCGGAGGCGGTCCAGTCCGGGTGGGGGTCGAATTCCAGTTCCAGCTCTCCTCCCCAGCGTTCGGAGCGCCCGGCTTCGTTGATGGCGGTGGGCAGTTCGGGGCCGTTGAAACCGTCCGGGTCGTGGGACCCCCGGATTTCATCGCTCAGGCGCTGGTTGAAGAGGCTGAGGCTGATCCGGCAGCAGGCCCCGTCGGGGTTGTGTTCAATGCCGATCTCGGTATTCCGGGACCGTTCCGGTTGCAGGTCGGGGTTGCCCTGGAAGGTCTCCGGGAAATAACCGTAACGTTCAATCAGGGTCGGGTTGGCGATGCCGATGCCGCTGGCCAGGTAGATCCGGGTCGGCCTCCCGGGGAATTGGTAGGCGAAGGAGACGCGCCAGGTGTCGGCATCCTGGAAATCATGGTTCTTGTCGCGCCGGAGCGACAGGTCGACCGTGGCCTGGGGGTCGGGCTGCCAGTTCAGCGTCATGAACAGGCTGGAGGAGATGAAACTCAAAGGCCTGATGCCCTTCCGGGCATAGCGCTCCCGACTCCACTCCAGGCCGGCGCCGAGGATACAGGGACGCCCAAGGAGGCAATCTTCGAAGTCGCGCCAGACCAGTTCGTCGATCTGGATGCGGCGTCCTTTGCTTTCGGTGGGGAAGGCATCCTGCGGTTGATTCGTCGTCTTCAGGTAGCTGAGATTTGCCTGGTGCTTGAAGGGGCCGACTCGCGTATGCAGGCTGGCGTTCAGATAGGTTCGGCGGTTTTTCGACGTGTACGGAGCGTCCGTGGACCCGGATCCGTCGTATTCCGAATGCGCATGCGTACGACGGACGGAAAAGCGAAAATCGGTATCAGCCGAGGGGTGCCACTGCCCGCCCCACTGCAGGGTGTTGTTCCGGTAGCCGTCCCGCTCCGAGCCTGTCAGCGAGATGTTCTCGCCCCGCGTCTGGAAGTGATGCACGCTGGTCTGCATGCTGAAGTCTTCGGACTCGGTGGCGACCTGGAGGGTGGTCTCGTGGCGCTGGTTCGAGCCGGACTTCTGGGTCAGGATGGAGTGGCCTCCCTTTCGGCTGATCAGGTTGATGATGCCGGAGATGGCGTCGCTCCCCCACAGGGCGCTTGGCGCGCCCCGCAGGACCTCGATGCGCTCGATCCCGGCGATGCTCAGGTGGGCGAAGTCCACGACCCCGCTGGTCGGGTCGCTCAGCTCGATGCCGTCCAGCAGGATGCGCGTGTGGTTGGATTCACCGCCGCGCATTGTCACCGCCGTCAGCGTCCCGCTGCCGCCGCTCTGGCTGATCGAGATCCCGGGGATTTCTCGCAGTACGTCCGAAATAGTGGCTCCCGTCCCCCGCCAGTCGTCCAAGTCGATGACGGTGACGCTGCTGCCGACGGTGTGCAAGGGCTGGGGGATGCGAGAGGCGGTGATGATGATGGTTTCGATATCTTGCGCAGCGGGCAGGGAAGGGCACCAGAGCATCGAGAATGCGAGCAGCAGCAGTTTCTTCCTGGACATGTCGGCTCCAATCGAGGATCGCAGCAGACATGGGGGAATGGCACGGCGGAACCGCCGTGCGTCATCCCGGTGGCCCGCCGCAACCGTGACAATTCAGGATGGGGCCGGTCTCCGGGCTTGCGAGGATTGCTAGGACACTTCCTTCCCAGGCCGAAGCCCAGTGGCTTGCGTATCCCTCTCGCTTACCGTTGCGGGGGCAGCGCCGGCTTTGCTGTTGCGCACCGGCTTCCCTGTTTCATCTGTCAGGCAGACACCCCATCCCGCAGGGTGGGAGCAGTTTAACATGGGGGGATGAGGAAAGTGAAGAAGAAGAAGTAGTAATCGTTAAAAGGGGCTTATCTACATAAGTGCCGAAATTTCCATCTCAATCCTCTTTCGGGTTAAATATTGTTCCCACTTTCTCACCAAAACGGCGGGCCTTGGTTTTTCGCGTTCTGCGTTTTTCCTGCTCACGTTTCTGATATGGATTAATCTGTCTTTGGCAGTTTATAGTAACATCCTGCATAGGGTCAGTTTCAGTTTCGGTCGCACCCTGAGCCCAAGCCGCGGGAGGCACATACGACGACGGTCAATCACTCTGATATTCGCGGGTTGGGTACCGCCTGACCTGTCTCCGTCGTGGAGCTGCCTCTCTCTTGAACCGCGAGTTGCTTCTTCCCGGGGGTAAACCCCGGGAGGATATCGCGAAGAAACGCCGAGGGTTCTCCGGACCGGCTTCCCGCGACTTGGGTTCAGGGTGCGATGCATGATCGTGTTCCGTGCCGTCAACGGTCCGTGCGCATGGCGTAGGGCTGGCCGCTGATTTCGCGGGAGAGGGCCCACAGGAAGCCCGCCAGTTCGCGGGCGACTGCGGTACAGACTTTCTGTTTCGGCTTGCCCCGCTCCAGCGTCAGTTTCCGGTATCGGCCACACAAGCGTTTTTGTGCGGCNCAGGCGATCTGCTGCACGGCAGGGGAAGCGCCTTCCAGACGTTTTTGCAAGTGCGCGGTCTTGCGCGCCGGGAAGCGATAGGCCCAAGCGGCTTCGACCAGGCCGCGCCGGGCATGGCTGTTCCCGCTCTTGGTGATGCCGCCCCGCTGTTGCCGCCCCCCGGAGGAATGCTCACTCGGGGTCAGGCCGAGATAGGCCATCAGCCGCTTGGGATGGTCGAAGCGGCTGAGGTCTCCCAGTTCCGCCAGCAGGGTCATCGCCGTAATCAGGTCGATGCCCCGCAACGCCATGAAGGCCTCCGCCATCGGACGCAGGGACCAGACCCTCAGCGCCTGTTGCATCTGCGCCAGAAGCCCGGCCGTCCGCGTCTGCCGTTCCCGCACCGTGTCCAGGTATTCCTGGAAGACCACCTGCTGGTGCGGCCACTCGAACTTCTGCGTCTCCAGCCAGCGGAAGTGGGTCTTCGTCCATTTGCTTTTCCCGTCCTCGAACTTCCGGCCATGTCGCAACAGGAAGTTGTTCAGCCGCTGGCGGGCCCGCTGTTCGTCCGCCTTCGCATCCTCGCGCGCCCGCGTCAGGTCCCGCATCGCCTCCTGCTCGGCCTCCGGCACCCACACCGCCGTCAGTTCACCCGCCCGGTGCAGACGCGCCAGTTTCAGGGCGTCGCGGCGGTCGGTCTTGATCCGGTCCCCCGGCTTGCGCGGGATCAAGCCTGGCNCCACCACCTCGCAGCAGCACCCCAGGCCTCGGATCTGCCAATACACCTGATAGCCACAAGGGCCCGCCTCATAACAAAAGTTCAAGGCCTCGCCGGCCTTCCCCAAGCGGTGCACCAGCTGGCGGACCGCCGAAGGGTCGTTCGGAATTTCTCCTAGAAATTCCGGAGCTTTTCGCCCCTTGGGCGCGATCGCTACGGCAATCGTGTCCTTGTGCACGTCCAAGCCGATATAGGCTTCATATCCGTTGTCGTCCATCTGTCTGTCCTCCTGTGAGATCAACTCTTCCGGTCGCAGACCTCCTGCTCCGGTTGCAAGGACAGATTAATCCATCATGTCT
>JGIcombinedJ30088_10005273_pt1 | contig 11185 bp, 11 predicted proteins | sample PinacodermPK_FD_30088 | JGI IMG/M metagenome (IMG submission 30088) | reverse complement strand
CACGCATGCGAGTGGTCACCGTTGCCTTTTGGGCGGTCTGCGCCGACGTGCCAACACCCCGCGGCGGCGGGGACGCCGCCAAGGCCGACTTGGTGCCGGTGGCGCGCATTGAGAGCGGCGCAGTCCGTCTTGCCTTCGATCACGAACTGATCGTCAGGGACGCCGTGGAACGAATTCGCTCCAGAATGGAGCACACGGCGGTTGCCGCCGGATTCTGCCCGCCGGAGTTTACGATTCGGCAACTCAGACAGGTTTATGAAGCAGTCTGGGGCGCCTCACTCGATCCGGGAAATTTCCAACGCTATGTTCGCAAGTGCGGAGCTTTCGAGCAACGCGTTGCTCCGCCTTTGCAGGATGGCTTCAAAGGGCGACCCAAACGTGGCCGGCCCGCGTCGCTTTGGGCAGCGAGGCGGACGGCGGACGGCTTTCCGGCCACGACGACCCGTACGCTTGCAAGGCCGGGAGATTCGACTCGGACAGACGCTTCGATTTCAGCCGGCAACCGATGAAACAAGGCCGGCTTCATGCACACCATTCCATATGGATGCGGCAGCGGGCGCTTTTTCCGACGGGATGAAGATCAACTGCCGATCTTGCACGCGCGGCGTGACACGGAGTTCAGGCTATGCGGCTTTGGACTTGGTGAACGAACGACGCACCAACCTGCCAATCAATGACCGCACCGCTGCGGAGGAATGGGCAATGAACTTTGCGCGCAACAAGCCCTTTCCCGGCGTCAATCCTGCCTGGACCAACATCGGAATGTAGGACAGCAAGGCGATGGAGATCATCAAACTTGCAGCCGACAAGCCCAGGAAGTCTGCAAGTGGCAGGACAAGACAGAATGCGGGTGACCCTCATGCGTATCGTGACGCTAGCCGTTCCAAACAAGGGCGTTCCGGAAGTACGAAAATGAATCCCGCTCAAATTCGCGCCATTTGTCAGTTCGGGGGCTTAAGTTGAACCGTCGGCTGCCGGACTGCTGCTGATCGGCATAAATCCAAAGCCGCCGACTGCAGCCGGCGGAAGTCACGTTTGTGGCGTTTCCCCGCCAGGAAGGATTGCAACACGGTCGGTGAAGAACGATTTGTGGGACCGCTTGTCCTGCGCTTGTCCGAGCGGTCTGTTGGCCAAACCCCTGGAACTGGCTGACAGGCGATGCTGACGCCAGTCACATCTTCGGCCCTCTGCAACACCTTGAACATTCCGAGGCAATTCCGGGAGCACGGCGCCGCTTTCAGGGGATGTCGTTGCTCCATCCGAAACGGCCATGCTCTGAAGACTTGCCAAGTTGTCGGCAACTCGTTGAAGACCTTCTCGGAACGCTCGAGGACATTCGGCCGCAAATGCAGCGTCGCCCAACTCCGAGCAGGCGGAATGGCCTTCCTCTCCCCGGCAGCACAATGGATGGCGCCATTTCAGGAGAGTGCGACAAGGCGAAAACCGCCGGCATCCGGAAAGCGCCAAAGACCAGCAAGGGAAGCTGTGCCCCAAGCCATTTCCGTCGGCGCCGTCAGCCGCTTCGCCCGAAACCGACGCGAAGGGCTGGACGAACGACTGTCGTGCTCAATGGGCTTGCGAGCGAGCATTGACCTCCCCAGTCAGGGAATCAGGAAGTCTTCAAGATCCAGCTGTCATGTCATGTGGGAGTTCACGAGGTCTTTCGCTTTCGTCCCGCAGGTCCCGGACATCGCCAGTCCCTGGCAACGTGCTCGGTTCCTGCCGGCGGTCATTGGGGCGACAGGTGGTCCAGCAGCGTCTCGGCGGAAGACAACTCGCAGACGGCGGGTGATTCCTCGACGTTGAGAAACGCCACCTTGCCGTTCTCCACCAGCATGGTGTACCGCATCGAACGATTGATCAGTCCGAAAGGCGGCGCCGTGAATGCCAGACCGAGAGCCTCCGTGAAAGCGCCTTGCGGGTCCGCCAGAACTTCAATGCCGCTTTCCGTGGCTCCCGTTGATTCGGCCCAGGCGGTGGCTACGAACGGGTCGTTGACAGCCACGCAGATCACCTTGTCGACACCGAGCGCTTGAAGCCTATCCATGTTTCTTGCAAAGCTTGGCATGTGCGCCTGCGAGCAGGTTGGCGTAAAGGCTCCTGGAACCGCAAAAACAACGGCACGTCCGTCACCAAGCCGATCGCCAAGCGAAACTTCCTCCGGACCGCTCGCTCCGAGTGTCATCAGCTTTGCTGCCGGCAACGTGTCACCTACTGAAATGGTCATTTTTCCTACCTCGCACGGGTTTAGTCTGGGATCCAATCGGATATACTTGACCAAAGCGAACTATAGCATGCCGGGATTTTGTCAATGCAATTGAAAAACGTGGTTGTGGTCGGCGGCGGGCAAGCAGGATTCTCAACCGCAGCAAAGCTGAGATCGCTGGGTTGCGATGCGAGAATCACCCTGGTCTGCGCCGAAAACGAACTGCCATACCAACGCCCGCCACTGTCAAAGAAATACCTTCTTGGCGACTTCGCGCGGGAAAGACTGTATCTGCGTCCGGCCAGCTACTACAGGGACAACAGCATCGATCTTCTGCTCGGCCAGCGGGGGCGGCGCATAGACCCCGGCGCCAAGAGGCTGGAGCTTGACGCCACCAGCATCGAATACGACGAGCTTGTGTTGGCAACCGGCTCGATTCCCAGACGTTTGCCCGCCGTCATTGGCGGCAATCTCGAAGGCGTGCACACAATTCGCACGGTGGCCGACATTGATTCCCTGCAGCCGGAATTCCAGCCGGGACGGCGCGTGCTGGTGGTCGGTGGCGGGTACATCGGGCTGGAAGCCGCCTCCGCCGCGGTTGTCTGCGGCATGGAGGTCACTGTCATCGAGGCTGCCGATCGAATATTGCAGCGCGTCGCCTGTCCTCAGACTTCGTCCTTCATGGCTGAAGTTCATCGCCAGAAAGGTGTTGACCTGCTGGAAGCCTGCGGGCTTGAGAAGCTGCTCGGAAGTTCGCGGGTCGAGGCCGCCAAGTTCACTGACGGAACGGCGCTGGAAGTGGACCTGGTTGTGGTTGGCATCGGAATTGTCCCGGACAGCGGCCTTGCGGCGCAGGCGGGNGCCAGCGCTGAACTGGGCATTGTCGTGGATTCGTATGGGCGGACNTCCATTCCGCACATCTGGGCGGCCGGTGACTGCACGGTTTTTCCCTTCAGGGACCGCAGGATACGGCTTGAAAGCGTGCAGAACGCCATTGATCAGGCGGAGTGCGTGGCCCAAAACATCCTTGGCGCAGAGCGAGAATACCTGCCCGTGCCGTGGTTCTGGTCGGACCAATACGACGCCAAGCTGCAAATTGCCGGGCTTGGCTTCGGCAGCAATCGCATTCTGTCCCGTTTGGGACGAACTTCCGATTCCGTTTCCTTCTGGTACATGAAGGACGACAGGGTGCTGGCCGTTGATGCGGTCAACGATCCTCGATCCTACATGATCGGCAAACGCCTGATAGAAATGGACAAGCGAGTCGATGGCGCGCTGATCGAGGATGCCTCGGTCAATCTCAAGGTCTTGCTTCGTTCGCGATAAGGACCGAACTCTCGGACGGAAACCATGTCAGTGCGCATCACCGGGGGCAAAATGAAGGGTGTCCGGCTTGCCTCGCCAGGAGCCGGTGGCGGACGCCACCGGCTGCGGCCTACGACCGGCCGAACGCGGGCCGCCATCTTCGACATGCTGATCCATTCCGACATTGGCGACTGTGTTTCCGGGGCGCGGGCGCTCGATCTCTTTGCCGGCACGGGCGCAATGGGTCTCGAAGCGCTGTCCCGCGGAGCGGCCAGCGTCGCCTTTGTCGAGCGGGACGGTCGTGCCTGTGAACTAATCCGCAAGAACGTCAAGCTGCTTGGAGTTGCATCGTCGACCACCATCTATCGTTGTGATGCAACAGCTTTGCCACCGGCCAGGCAGCCTCCCTGCAACCTTGCATTCCTGGATCCACCCTATGGACGCGGGCTTGCTGCCGCTGCCATTGCAGCGGCGCTGGGAAAGCGCTGGATCGAAGCTGGCTGCGTTTTCGTCGTCGAGGAATCGGAGCCAATGCCCAATGGAGGACAGTTCGAGTTCTTGAGCCATCGCCGCTACGGTTCCACCAGCATTTCGATTGGAACAATTCGAGAGACGTCTCCTCGCTGTGATTCCCACGGCTGACCCATGACAGATCGCTGCCTGTTCATTGTGCCGTGCCGGCGCAGTGAATCGTCGTTGCGAAGGCCGCGGCGATGTCGAGGGCAGCCGCACATGGTCGGCAGGGAGAGCGATGCCTCGTGTTCCCGCTGCAACCGTCTTCATCATCCAGTTAACCTGGTGTACGGCTCGTTCGCTCCCGCCATGCGGTCCGACGGCAAACCGGTTCAAGTTCGGCGCCGTGGCATGGTCGCCTGCGGCCGCTCGAGTCCCGTCAACAGCTCGATTCACAAACCGAAAGAAAACTGACGTGCGCCACCGCATGCAGTTCTTCGAAAGCCATCGTGATTCTCTCCGAAAGCGGTTTGCCTGGATGCACGACTATGCCGATTGGCGTTCCGAATGGCTTGAATTCATCGAAGCGTGAATTTCGACACGTCGATGGAAGGTCAGGTTGTTGACACATGGCGTTGCGGCATGCGTTGACGTCATCGCCAGACCTGCTGGCGCGTCAAACGGAATGAACCCCTCGCTTTGTGACCATGATTCTGCGTGGTGATGGGCAGCGAACAGGGCAGGTTTGCGGCGGAGACGCAGGCCCGGCCGGATTGATTCGGGCGTCGGCTTCAGGGGTGGGAAGAACTCCGCTTTGAGCGACCGAACGAATTGGCGGACATGCCTTAGGCGGGATTTCTCTCGCTCTGACGGGCAATCACGACGATTCTCTTGGCGGCCAGGGCCAAATGCCGGTCAAGCAGCCTGATTGCTTCGGAGGTGTCGCGCCTGGCCACCGCTTCCAGTATCGCCTCGTGCTCCTGAACGGCCTCCCCCTCCATGACTTTGTCCTGCACAACCTGCAGATGCGCAAAGAGGCAGATCGGGCCGTATTGCTCCTTGATCACTTGCAGCGTGCGGATCCTGCCCGATGGCGCAAGCAGTTCAATGTGGAACTGTCGGTTCAACTCCACTCTTCGCCAGGTCTGCACGCAGGCGCGGTCGCGTTCCAGAATCTGTTTGCAGCGCGCCAAGCTGGTTTGCGTGTGGAGGGAAACGGCGTGGAAAAGTGTCCTCGGCTCGAGCGCCCGGCGTATTTCGTTGATCTCCATCACCTCGTCGATGTCCGGCTTGGCGACAAGCGGGCTCTTTCTCGGTCGAATGACGACCAGTCCCTCCGCGGCAAGGGTGCGAAGCGCTTCCCTTACTGGAATGATCGACGTGCCGTAGCCTTCGGCAAGCGCCTGTATCTTGAGCTTGCGCCCCGGCTCCAGGGTTCCCTTGAGGATGCTGTTGCGCAGATTCTTGCAAATCGCCTGCACGCCGTCGCCGTAGTGGATTGGAGTTTGCATGATGATTTGCGGTTCTCCGATGTTGCTGCCGGCAGGCCGTGTCCCGTGGCCTGTCAAGCCTGAAGTATTTTGCTCAGAAACAGCTTCAGCCTTTCGTTCCTGGGGCTTTCGAACAGTCGCCCCGGCTCTCCCTGNTCCACNATCCTTCCCTGGTCGAAGAAACAGACACGATTGGATATCTCGCGTGCAAAGCCCATCTGGTGCGTGACCAGAAGGATCGTGTAGCTGTGGGCGCTTGCCAGTTCGCGAATGACGGTAAGCACCTCTCCGACCATTTCCGGGTCAAGCGCGCTCGTTGGCTCGTCGAACAGAATGATTTCCGGCCGCATCGCCAATGCGCGCGCAATTGCCACGCGCTGCTGCTGTCCACCCGAGAGCTGGCTCGGATAGTGTGATCTCTTGTCGTCCAGACCGACCATTTCCAGCAGTTCGACCGCTCGTTCGACCGCTTCGCTCTTCGGCAGCTTCAGCGACTGGACTGGGGCCTCGATGCAGTTCTCCAGCGCCGTCATGTGCGGGAAGAGATTGAAGTTCTGGAACACCATGCCGATCCTGGAGCGGACCGAGCGAATGTGCGCCTCGCTCGCCGGCACGAGTCGGTCCCCGGACCACATCTTGTTGAGAGGTTCGCCTCCAACCCAGATGATCCCGTCCTGAATCGGTTCGAGCGTCATGAGGACCCTGAGCACAGTCGTCTTTCCGGAACCCGACGGTCCGATGATAGTCACGACTTCGCCNTCGGCCACCTCGAACTGCAACTGGTCCAGGACGACCAGCGCACCGTAGCGCTTGGTAACCTTTTCGAACCTTATCTTGGGNTCCGTCAATGCAGAATCCTTTTGTTCACGTAGCGCTCGACCGCTCGAATTCCGACCGCCGAAATCAGGCTGAGAACCAGGAAGAAGATGCCGGCGATCGTCACCGCCTCGGTGAAACGGTAGTACTGGGAGCCAATCAGCTTCGACGCATGCATGATTTCCCCGACCGCGACGAACGAAAGCAGAGGCGTTTCCTTGAAGATTGCCACCAGATAGTTTCCCAGCGCCGGAATGATCGGCGGGAGCGACTGCGGAATGATGATTCTCTGATAGACGCGATGGGTCGGAATGTTGAGCGCCTTCGCCGCTTCCCACTGGCCTCTGGGCACCGACTGCAAGCCGGCTCGGTAAACTTCGGCGGTAAGCGCCGAATTGTAGATGGATATGGCAAGTATTCCGGTCGTGAGCGGCGGCAACAGAATGCCGAACTGCGGAAGCACGAAGAACAGGAAGAATATCTGCACAAGGAGCGGCGTCGCCCTGATGAATTCGATGACTTCGCCGGCCACAAACGAAACCAGCCGGAAGCGTGACGTCTTGAGCAGCATGAGAATCAATCCGCCGAGCAGCGCGAACAGGAACGACATGACCGTCGCGTAGACGGTAACGCCTGCCGCTTCCCACAGGCGCGGAAGGACGACCTCAAACGTGAAGTCCCACTGCCAGTCCATCAGTGCACCTTGCCCAAATGCCGCGTCATTCGTTCCTCGAGCATCGCGCCGCCAAATCGCACAAACTGGGCGAAACAATAGTAGAGCATCAGCGTCACCAGGAAGATGTCGAGCGTCCTGTAGTGAATCTGATTCTGCTGAACCGAGGCAAAGGTTATGTCGACGAGCGTCACCGCCGACACCAGGGCGGTCGCCTTGATCATTTCGATGGTCAGGTTGCTGAGTCCCGGGATCGTCACCGGAATCGCCTGGGGAATGATCACTCTCAGCATGTACCTGTGTTTCGGTATGTTGAGCGCCACGGCGGCCTCGCGCTGCCCTTGCGGGACCGCGGCAACCGCGCCTCTAACGACTTCCGCACCGTATGCGCCGAAGTTCAGCCCCACGCCCAGAACAGCGGCCGCGGTTGCCGACAGAAGCACGCCGAACTCCGGCAACACAAAGAAGAACCAGAAAAGAATGACGAGCAGCGAAGTGCCTCTGAAGACCTCGATGTACACTGCGCAAGTCCACCTGATCGGCCTGATCTTGCTGAGTCGGCCGATCCCCGTGACGAATGCCATCGCCCAGAACAGGAAGGCGGAAAGAACCGAGATCTTGATCGTCACCACAGCGCCCCGGAGCAACGCCGGGAGAAACACCCGCAGTTCGGAGAATGTCGCGACTGCCAGACCGACGAGAAACGCCGTCAATGCCGCAATTGCCGCTATTCTGACCGTCAACGCGCCCGCGATGCCTCCATTGACCGATTCGCCCAGCGGTCAATTCGCATTCCCGGCGGCAGCAAACCGCCGCCGGGTCTTGCCATGACTGGTCTCATCCGCCAGCGCACAGCATCTCGGTGGTTGTTCCTGCCACGGGAAGTTCGTCCTGTGTCATGCCGTACTTCTCCATGATCGCGATATGCTCGGGCGTGCCAACGACCGCGGTCAGATGCTTGTCGAATTCGTCCACAAACGCTGCGTCCTCCTTGCGGAACGCGAAGGCCCCGTGCGAAACCGCAGGCTCGCCCGCAACTTCCGCAAATGCCGGTCCAGCTTCAAGGTCGCCCTCCGGCACGCCGGCAACAATGTCTCTCACGCCAGGCGCCGACACTGCCCAAGCGTCAATTCGTCCGGCGCGCAGCGCGGCGATCCCAGCCGGATTGTCGGGAAGCTGGAGAATGTTGTCCTCGGAGACTCCCGCTCTGGTTGAGAACTTATGCTGTGCAGCGCCGGAAATCACCCCGATTTTCACGCCCTTGTCGCGAACCGACTCGAAGTTGGACAGTCCATGCGGATTGCCCTTGAGCACGACCAGCGCCTGCTTGATCCCGAAGTAGGGTTGCGAGAAGCGCACCTGCGCGCATCGATCGGGATTGACAAACATTCCGGCGGCAACGACGTCGAACCGTCCCGCCTGAACGCCGGGAATGAGGGCGCCCCAGTCCACCGCCTGCGCGTTGTCGATGTTGCCCCCGATTCCTTCAAGAACCACCTTCAGCAGTTCAATGTCCGTGCCCACGAGATTGTTGTTTTCGTCCATGTAGGTGTACGGCTTGAAGTTGTAGAAAGCGACATTGATGCCCTTGTCCATTGCCTTCGACATGAGGTCCTGCGACAGGGCTGCCCCGGAAAGCCCCACGGCGACCATGAAGCCCGCCAGCGCCAGCGCGTGACGGCGCAAGAGATTTGATTCAAACATTTCATGCACTCCTTTGTTGATGTTTCCCGCCGCCGCAATCACGCGGCCACAGTTGAAATCCGTGCCTCGGCCACGGGCTCCGACAGCAGGTCCGGCTCCTTGCCGGAAACTGCCCAATTGTCCTCGGCGTTGATGAAGCCGAGATGGTTCGCGAAGTTCGGGTTGCATGCGAATGTCATGCCTCGCCTGAACACCATGCGTTCGAACGCGGCAAGGGACGGGTATTCGGTGGTGTCCAGACCAACCCCATGTCCGATCCTGCCGACACCCATCGTGCGCATGTTTCGTTTCTTCAGGCGCCGGTCGACCACGCGAATCACGTCTGCCGGGCTGTTTCCCTCCCGAAGCTGCATGTTGCAGTCGTGCCGAAGCTCCATCATCCACGAGTAGAATTCGTCGAGCTCGGCGCTTGGTTCGCCCACGGACGCCGTTCGGGCAAGGTCCGACCAGTATCCCTTCCATGACACGCCGACGTCGAAGCCAACCGTTTCGCCTCTTGAGATTCTGCGTTCGGTTGGAAGCAGAACGATGCCGCGGTCGTCCACCGGACCCGAAACCACGCAAAGCAGCGATATCTTCTCGGCGCCGCCGGCAATCAGCCGCTCCCTCAGGACTTGGGCGACTTCGTTCTCGGTCATGCCGGCATGAATCAGCGACAGCGCCTCCTTCTGGGCAGTTGCGCTTATGCGGGCCGCCCGGCGGCAGCATTCGATTTCCCTTGGAGACTTTTCGACTCGGCATTCGAGAAAGATGTCCGCGGCGTCGACGAATTCCGCCTGCGGAAGCGACTTCACGATTTCGGAAAACCCTGCGTGGCTGATGCCCAGGTACTGCTCCCTGCCAAGCTCGGCCCCGATCCTCGCCCTCGACAGGCCGGCTTCGCGCAGCACATTCGCCACGAATTCGGGATGACCGGTCAGCGCGCCCGTTGTCCTGATCTTCCCGACGTGACAGGTTGCCTCGATCTGTGCCACCTCGAAGGGCATCGTGATTAGCACGGGTTCGTCATCCTTCGGCAGGATGAACATGTAGGGACGGATCTTGTCGACCGCGTTCTGCTCGGAGCGGTGACCGGAGAAGTACTGGTAGTTGAGCCGTTCGGTTGCGAGCAGGGCATCCAGNTGCNCCGCTTGCATCATTGCGCGCGCTCTCCGGTAGCGGTCTTCGAACTCCTCCTTCGGAAAGTCCGGGAACTGTGGCTCCATGAAAGCTCTCGCTTCAAGTTCAACTTGACCATAACAATATATGATATATTGTATTTGTGCAAGCGCGACTGGCTGCCGCGCCGATTGCCGGGCAGCCAGGCTGCGGAAACTCGCCGGACAGGCGACGGGCGGAGAAGCGCCGGAGGCGCTTGCGGAGATTTGGATGGACATCAGGCACCGGCAATGAACTTGACGCAACACCGCTTTGCCCGGCGAGCGGAAATTCTCGGAAAGTCGATCTACGATCACGACCCAAGCGCCATTGTGTTGAACAGCGGCCTGGCCTACCCTCCGCTGCTGCCGGATGTCGGGCGGGAGGCGGCCATCGCCGCGAAGCTCGCCGCCGAGAGCATGCAGTACGGGCCGCTCATGGGAATCGACGATCTGCGCGACCAGATTGTGCGATACGTCGAGGCGGACGGCGTCGCCTGCGGCCGCAATGACATACTTGTGACCAACGGCGCCAAGCACGCGCTCGATCTTGCCTGCCGGGCGTTCGTCGAACCCGGCGACCGGATCATTGTCTCCCGTCCAACCTACATGACGGCATTGATCAACATGCGGCTCCACGGCGCTGTGTTTCTTGAGGTTCCACAGGATGAACAGGGCTTGGATGCAACGTTCCTCGAGAGGGAACTTGAAAGGCTGGCCGCAAACGGCGAACAGATGCCCAAGCTCCTGTTCGACGTGCCGGACTTTCACAACCCAACCGGCATCACCATGTCGAAGGCCAGAAGAATCCGGCTGGTCGAGATGGCCGAGGCCTACGGCTTCGTCATCTGCGAAGACGATCCCTATCGTCGCATACGTTTCGAGGGAGCCGACGTGCCTCCGATCAAGTCCNTGGACCGCGCCGGAGTGGTCATAGCNCTCGGCACGGTTTCCAAGATTCTCTCTCCCGGCTTGAGGACGGGCTGGGCAATTGCCACGCCCGAAATCGTCCAGCGAATGGCTGCCCAGAAGTCGGAAGGCGGTTCCAGTCCCTTTGGCCAGCGAATCGTTGCGGAACTCATGCGCTCGAATCGAATGCATGAACACATCAGCGCCGTTCGAAACCGCATGCGGATTCATCGGGACGTCATGTTGAGCAGCATCGCGGAGTTCCTCCCCAATGCGCGGGTCAGGCCCCCGCACGGCGGGTACTTCCTGTGGTGCGAACTTGCCTCGGACATATCGGCGGAAGCGGTGGCAGGAAAGGCCAGGGAATTTGGCGTGGAGGTTGGCGCCGGAAGACTGAGCTTTCCCGGTTCCGACCCCGACAGGTTTCTGAGATTCGCCTACAGCTATCCGTCCGCCGATGAAATTCGAGAAGGCGTTCGCCGGCTTGCGAAGG
>JGIcombinedJ30088_10005272_pt1 | contig 11186 bp, 7 predicted proteins | sample PinacodermPK_FD_30088 | JGI IMG/M metagenome (IMG submission 30088) | reverse complement strand
CACCCGGCGCCAATGCTGTTCAGATACCGTCCAACCCGCCGAATCAGGGCACAAGCGGGAAGAAGTAAGCCGACTCCGCACCCCCTCGGTCGCCTGCGACGGCGACCGCGTTGTTGGGTTCAACAGCCGAGACGGCGCGTTTTCTCCCGCGTCGGCCACCGTCATCGCGACACGGTCCCGCCGGGCACACCCGAACGAGACGGAGCCGGACGCGACCGATGCCTCAATCCCGGCGGACGGTGGAGAGTCTCCGGACCGCTCCCCTTCTCCCCGTCAGGGGTCACGGAAGTCCAGTTTCCGATTCGGCCCGCACCGGCCCGGTAGTGCAGTGCACCGAAGCTGTCATGCAGTACCATCGTGTCCGCAGGAGCCGTCGCTCGTGGAGACCGCCGGCGAGCGGCACATCCCCGGAAGGGGTTTCACCTCGAGGTCCAACCGGTTCGAGAACTCGATGGAGACGGACGGAATGGAATCATGATCACCGGTGAGCTGAAGTCCAAGGTCGACGGAATCTGGAACACGATGTGGTCCGGCGGTATCTCGAATCCGCTCTCGGTCATCGAGCAGCTCACCTACCTGCTCTTCATCAAGGGACTGGACGAGCTGCACACGCGCAAGGAGCACAAGGCCGCCCGCACCGGCAAGCCGATCGAGGAGCCGGTGTTCGCCGCCCACCAGGACGCTCTGCGCTGGTCGCGTTTCAAGGAGCTTGCGCCGGAGCAGATGTTCGAGACGGTGCGGGACAAGGTGTTCCCCTTCATCAAGTCGATGGGCAAGACGGAGGACTCGGACGAGGCATCCACCTACACCCATCACATGCAGGACGCCCTCTTCATGATGCCCACGGCTCGGGTGCTGGCCAACGTGGTCGACCAGCTCGACGACATCGACATGGCCGACCGCGACACCAAGGGTGATCTCTACGAGTACATGCTCGGCAAGATCGCGACCGCCGGCCAGAACGGGCAGTTCCGCACGCCGCGCCACATCATCAAGCTGATGGTGGACATGACTGCACCTACGCCGAACGACGTCATCTGCGATCCGGCTTGCGGTACCGCCGGCTTCCTCGTCGCGGCCTCCGAGCATCTCGTCGAGCACCACGGCGACCGCATCTACAAGGACGCCCAAGCCCGCCGCCGGTTCAACGAGGGCACCTTCCACGGCTACGACTTCGACACCACCATGCTGCGCATCGGCAGCATGAACATGCTGCTGCACGGCGTCGAGAATCCAGACATTCGCTACCGGGACTCGCTGGCCCAGGTCGACCTGGAGGCAGCCGGGGACGACGCCGAGCGGTACTCGCTCGTCCTCGCCAATCCGCCGTTTGCGGGCAGTCTCGACTACGAGTCCACCGCGAGGGACCTGCAGCAGGTCGTCAAGACGAAGAAGACCGAGCTGCTGTTCCTGGCCCTGTTCCTGCGCCTGCTCCAGACCGGCGGCCGCGCCGCCGTCATCGTGCCCGACGGCGTACTGTTCGGGTCGAGCAAGGCGCACAGGACCCTGCGCAGGATTCTGGTCGAGGAGCAAAAGCTCGACGCCATCGTCTCCATGCCCTCCGGCGTCTTCAAGCCCTACGCCGGGGTCTCCACCGCCATCCTGCTCTTCACCAAGACGAACTCCGGAGGCACGGAGGACGTCTGGTTCTACGACATGCAGGCGGACGGCTACTCGCTGGACGACAAGCGCACGCCGCAGCCGGACAACAGTGACCTTGCCGACATCCTTGCCCGTTGGCAGAACCGTGAAGCGGAGCGCAAGCGGGTGAGGACAGACCAGAGTTTTCTCGTGTCCAAGGCCGAGATCGCGAGCAACGACTACGACCTCTCCATCAACCGCTACAAGGATGTGGAGTACGAGGCGGTTGAGTACGACCCGCCCTTGGTAATCCTGGAACGGCTGGCTGTGCTGGAGATGGAGATCGCGAAGGGACGTGCGGTGTTGGAGGGGCTGTTGAGATGATTTCAAGGGAAACCATTCAGCGGGGCTTTCCGATCAAGCCGCTCGGAGAGGTTGCAGAGTTTCTGGATAGCCGCCGTCGTCCCATTACCGCCTCAGAAAGGACTCCGGGACCATATCCATACTACGGAGCCAATGGACAGCAAGATTCGGTCGAAAACTATATTTTCGACGAGCCGCTAATCCTCCTTGCTGAAGATGGAGGTCGATTTGACCAACCCGATCGCGGCATTGCATACGCTATCGAAGGTAAGACCTGGGTGAACAACCATGCTCACGTGCTTCGTCCTCGGGCTCATGCTCAACTCCGATACTTGGTTCGTGTTCTCGAAAACTACGACGTTACCCCGTGGATTACTGGCTCGACCCGCGCCAAGCTAACGAAGGCGGGAGCATCCAAGATTCAGATCCCCCTCCCGCCCCTCGCCGAGCAGAAGCGGATTGCGAGAATTCTGGACGCGGCGGACACCTTGCGGGCCAAGCGCCGCAAGGCCCTCGTACAGCTCGACACCCTCATTCAATCCACCTTCCTCGGCATGTTCGGCGACCCCGTCACCAATCCGATGGGGTGGGAAATGGCGACAATCGGAGAGGTCACGACGTGCTTGGACCGATTGCGGCAACCTGTCAAAGAGGCCGACCGGGTCAGTGGCAATATCCCCTACTATGGAGCCAATGGCCAACAGGGGTGGATTAGCGAACCACTATTCAATGAGCCACTTGTGTTGGTAGCCGAGGATGGAGGACATTTTGGTGATCCGGCTAGGGGAGTGGCGTATCGTATCGACGGCCCGTCGTGGGTCAACAACCACGCCCATGTATTGCGGCCGGCAAAGACGGTCGACGTAGAATACTTGCATCGCGTTCTTCGTCACTACGACTTCGGTCCGTATATAAGTGGCTCGACCCGAGCCAAGCTCAACCAGACTCAGTTAAACAAGGCGCGGCTCTCGCTTCCCCCCCTCGACCGCCAACGCCGCTTCGCGGCCATCGTCCAATCCGTCGAACAGCAGAAGGCCAGCCAGCGAGCCCACCTTGCCGAACTCGACACCCTCTTCGCCTCCCTGCAATCCCGCGCGTTCCGCGGACACCTCTGAGCCTCCGTGGAAATTTCCGCCAACTTCGCGTTCCTGAAGCAGGAGTTCCCGCATGCGGCGGAGAGCGCGAGCTATGCGGAGCACCACGTCTACGGCGACCCGCGGGCTTCCTGCTTCCATGCACGCCATGCGCTGGAGCGCTTGGTCAAGCGTGTCTACAAGGTCGAGAAGACCTTGAGGCCGCCGAAGGTCACGAACCTGGACGCCTACCTCGGCGAGCCCGCCTTCCGTGCGATCGTGCCCGAGGTCGTGTGGCAGAAGGCGGAGTACATCCGGCAGGCGGGCAACGTGGCGGTGCACGGCAACAAGACACCTGCGCCGGAGCAGGCGCTGAACGTCGTGCGGGAGCTGGCGCATGTCCTCTACTGGGCAGGCCGTACCTATCTGCGGAAAGGGGCGGAGAACCTTCACGGGAAAACCTTCGACGAGTCCCTTGTCCCCACGCTGGAACCGGGCGCCACGCCGGCCAGCGTCGAAGAGCTGAACACCCTCAAGAGCCAACTGGACGCAGCCGACGATGCGCGCAAGGAGATCGAAAGCGAGCTGGAGGCGTTGCGTGAACGGCTCGCCGCCATCAAGGCGGAGAACGAGGCCGTCCCCGAGACCCGTGACTGGAACGAGAGCACCACCCGCAGACTGATCATCGACCTGGCCCTGCAGCGTGCCAGCTGGCCGCTCGACCGGGTACACGACCGTGAGTACGAAGTCACGGGCATGCCAAACGCCTCGGGGCTCGGCTACGCCGACTACGTCCTGTGGGGAGATGACGGCAAGCCGCTGGCGGTGGTGGAGGCCAAGAAGACGACCGTCGATCCGGCGAAGGGTCGACAGCAGGCCAAGCTCTACGCGGACTGCCTGGAGGCCATGCACGGCCAGCGCCCGATCATCTTCTACACGAACGGGTACGAGACGTACCTCTGGGACGACCAGGCCTACTCCCCGCGAGTCGTCGCCGGCTTCTACAAGAAGGATGAGCTGGCGTCGCTGCTCCATCGCCGAACCCACCGCGAGCCGCTGGACGTGACGCGGGTAAGGAACGCCATCGTCGAGCGGTACTACCAGAAGCGGGCCATCGGGAGCATCGGCGAGCGGTTCGGACAGGCGCGGCGCAAGGCGCTGCTGGTGATGGCGACCGGCAGCGGGAAGACCCGCGTGGCGATCGCGCTGGTCGACCTGCTGCAGCGGGCGGGCTGGGTGAAGCGGGCGCTGTTTCTGGCCGACCGGATATCGCTGGTGAACCAGGCGGTGGGGGCGTTCAAGGCCCACCTGCCGGACTCGAGCCCGGTGAACCTGGTGACCGAGAAGGACAAGGCGGGCCGGGTCTACGTCTGCACCTATCCGACGATGATGGGGCTGGTTGACGAGACGACGGGCACCGAGGCTCGCTTCGGGGTCGGGTATTTCGACCTCGTGATCATCGACGAAGCGCACCGTTCGGTGTACCAGAAGTACGGGGCCATCTTCCGGTACTTCGACTCGCTCCTGGTGGGCCTGACCGCAACGCCTCGGGATCAGGTGGACCGGAACACCTACGAGCTCTTCGACCTGGAGCCGGGCGTGCCCACCGACGCGTACGAGCTCGCGACCGCGGTGGCGGACGGCTATCTCGTACCGCCGAAGGTTCAGCAGGTGGATCTCCGGTTTCCACGCGAGGGCATCGACTACGACTCTCTCAGCGAGGAAGAGCAGGCACAGTGGGAAAGCCTCGACTGGGGTGACGACGCAGACGATGACGGGCTGCCGGAACGGGTCAACGCGTCCGCCATCAACAGCTGGCTCTTCAACAGCGACACCGTCGACAAGGTGCTGCAACACCTCATGGAGCACGGCCACACGGTCGACGGCGGCGACCGACTGGCCAAGACAATCATCTTCGCGCGCAATCATGCGCATGCGACGTTCATCGAAGAGCGGTTCAACCACCACTACCCACAGTACGCCGGGCAATTCGCCCGCGTCATCGACAACTACGCCACGTATCCGCAGAGCCTGCTCGACGACTTCTCACGGAAGGACATGGCGCCGCATATCGCAATCTCCGTGGACATGCTCGACACCGGCGTTGACGTGCCCGAGGTCGCCAACCTGGTCTTCTTCAAGCCGGTCTACTCGCGGATCAAGTTCTGGCAGATGATCGGGCGCGGCACGCGCCTGTGCCCCGAACTGTTCGGACCCGGGGCGGACAAGGACGACTTCCGCGTCTTCGACTTCTGTTTCAACTTCGACTTCTTCCGCGAGCAACCGGAGGGGATCGAGGGCGGTGGCGGCGTTCCCCTCCGCGCCCGACTCTTCCGGTCGCGGGTGCAGTTGCTGACCAGCGTCCAGGCCGCGCCGGACCTGGACCCGGAGGCGGCGCTGGCCGAGGCGCTGACGACCGAGCTCCACCGGGAAGTGGCGTCGATGAACCGCGAGAACTTCATCGTGCGGATGCAGCTCGAAGCGGTCGAGCGTTTCCGGCGGCTGGAGTCATGGGAACGGCTCACTGCGTCCGACGTCGAGGTCCTGCAAAGTGAGGTTGCCGGGCTGCCCAGCGAGATCGAGACCGACGACATCGAGTCGCGCCTGTTCGATCTCAGGGCGCTGAAGATGCAACTGGCCTACGCCGAGGGCGACGCGGGCATATTCGAGCAGCACCGCCGACGGGTGGTGGAGATTGCCATGCTGCTCGAAGAGAAGAGCGCGATTCCCGCGGTGGCGGCTCAGCTTGCCTACCTGGCTTCAGTGCAGGAGAGCGCCTTCTGGGAAGGCATCGCCCTGGACGGTCTCGAGGAGCTGCGCCTGCGCCTGCGTGGCCTGGTGCCCTTCCTGGACAAGAGGACGCGCACCATCGTCTACACCGACTTCCGAGATGAAATCATGGCCGTGCGCGAGGGCGCCGGCGACTACCTGCCGAAGATGACCGGGGTCCAGTACGAGAAGAAGGTGCAGGAGTACCTGAAGAACCATCTCGACCACATCGTGATTCATCGCCTCCGGACCAACCAACCGCTCACGGCGACCGACCTGCGGGGGCTCGAGCAGACACTGGTCGAGATCGGCGAGGACGACGGCGAGACGCTGTTGACGGGCCTCCTGGCCCGGAGCGACGCCCCCTCCCTGGCCCATTTCGTGCGGAGCATGGTGGGGATGGACCGCGCCGCCGCACAGGAGGTCTTCTCGGAGTTCCTCTCCAACCGAAGCCTGACCACGCCGCAGATTCGTTTCATCGAGATGGTAATCGACCAGCTCACTGCGCGGGGTGTCATGGAGCCATCGGCGCTCTACGAGGCGCCGTTCAGCAGCGTGCATGCCGGCGGTCCCGAGGCGTTGTTCGCCGGAAAGAGCAACGTGATCGAGGGGATCTTCGAGAAGTTGAAGGCCCTTCAGCCCGAGCCCCTGGCCGACGCTGGCTGAAAGAACCGGTCTCTGGGGTCGCCGAGAGGTCACCGGTGGGTGGCGATGCCACAATCCGTACGACCCAGATGGTCGCTCGACGTAGAACGCGAGACCACGGCGCGCAAATAACGACGTTTTGTGCCAGAATGTGGCTCCAATTGCCTCTAACCGAGGAAATCCCATGTTGCTGCGCTTCGGAGTCGCCAACCACCGCTCCATTCGGGACTATCAGGAGCTGTACTTGAGTGCGTCCAAACGAATCAAGCGCAAGGGGCGGGTCATCCCCGTACCGACGCTAAAGGAGGGCGCAGTTCCCATCGTCGCGCTTTACGGCGGCAATGCGGCAGGGAAGTCAAATCTCATTGACGCTATGGACGAGATTCGGCGAGCAATTGTACGTTCCCACACAATGTTGGGCGCCACCGATCGAATTCCTCGGGCTCCATTTCGGCTCGACGATACGGGCAGTGAGAAACCAACGCGGTTCGACTGCACGTTTACGCTGGGAGAAGGGGCTACGCCGGAGCACAGTCCCCACGCAGCCGAAAGCGTGTACGAGTATGGGTTCGAGTACGTGGACACTGAGTTTCGACGCGAGTGGCTGTATCGAATAGCGCGCAAGGAGCGGCAAAGCACCCAAATTCTGTTCGAGCGCAAGACCGAAGACGGCAAGGTCCACGTGAGTCCTAGCAGTCGCCTTCGAGGCGAGAACAGGACCATTGCCAACCTGACTCGCCCAAACAGTCTGTTTCTGTCCGCCGGCGCCCAGAACAATCATCCGTTGCTGACTGATTTGTATCGCTATTTCGCCGAGCGGTGGACGGTTATTCTGAGCGCGGGAGCCATGGAGGACATCGTTGTCGCGGAGCGTCTATCTGACTATGAGCACATGGAACGTCTGCTTCTGCTGGTACGCCAGGCTGATATCGGAATTGTCGATATCGATGTCGAAGATGAGGAAGTCAAGGAGGAGCGTGAGGGATTCGCCCGCGACCTTGCTGGCGTGATTTCGAAGCATTTTGGTCAAAGTGATGAGCACAATCAATTCGATGAAGCAGCTTTGATCGACGAGATGCTTCACCGCAAGCGGCTGCGCTTTATGCACTCCGGGGTTGGTGATCGGACTGCGGCTTTCGGATACCGCACCGAAAGCAAGGGGACACGAACACTGATTTCGTTGCTTATTCCGGCGCTGGAAGCACTATCGCGTGGAGCGCTGCTTGTAATCGACGAGCTGGATACCAGCCTCCATCCGAGCTTGGCGCGGGCGTTCGTCTCACTATTCACCAAGGAGGATTCCAACCCTCATGGCGCCCAGCTCGTCTTTTCCACGCATGACGTAGCGCTACTCGGTAGCGGCCTGATGAATCAGGACGAAATCTGGATGACCGACAAGAGTCACGAGGGTGAATCCCAGTTCACGCCACTGACCGAGTTCAAGCTGCGCTCACGCGACGACATCGAGAAAGCGTACCGCATTGGACGTCTTGGGGGTGTTCCGGTTGGCGATGACTTCTTTGTTTCCTTCCGTGACGATAGGAATTCGGCGGAGCCGTGAGGCGCGCGCGACGCATCGGGCGGCGACCCGCCGTACGCTCTCCGGCCGCGCGAATTGTGGTCGCCACGGAAGGAGTATTGACCGAACCTGAGTATCTAAAAGTGTTCAGTCGAGTCCATGGAGATCGATCCGTAAGGGTGGTATCAATTCGTGTCGGCGGCGACCCACGAACGGTGGTCGAACGAGCAATCGAAGAATCGGAGAAATTGAAGCGCGACAAGCTCGCCTCACGCGATTCCGTGTGGGCGATGTTTGATCGGGATATCCATAAGCGATTCGACGAGGCAAGGGACCTAGCGCGCGGAAATGGCATACGATTGGCCATTTCGAACCCGTGTTTTGAGCTTTGGGGAATTCTCCACTACCAAGACCAGAACGCTCCCCTTGAAAGGCAGGAATGCCAGCGGCAGCTAGGGAGCCTGTGTCCTGAATACAATGCTGGAGCCGGTAAGGTCTTCGGCAATATGGAGGCAATTGAACGACTTTATTTGGCTGCTGTCGAAAGAGCCTCTTTGTCTGTGAAACGCAGGCAAGAAGAGGGAATTCCGGGAGGAAATCCGTCTACGACCGTGCACCTGCTCACAGAATTGATACGGTGCTTCAAGCGTCGCGCGAAACGCGGCTGGTGATTCGAGTTACGCCCCAAGCATGCCCAACGGGGCCGAGCGGATCTTTACTCTCAAGCAACAGGGGCAAGGAGGGACAGGAAGCGAAAACCCACCCACCTTTCGGTCGAGAAGAGACACTGAATTTCGGTGACCGTCGTATAGTTGGACCCCGCGGAGTACTAGAGGCTTAGGCGTTCCTCGGCGGGCGGAAGCCCGAAGACGAGATGTCGGCGACGGCGGTGACGGCTGTGACGGCGGGGTGAAGGGGTGTGGAGTAGGGCGAGACTTGTTGAAAATAGAGCGCGAATTTTGACCAGTAGGCCATTGTGTTCAACAGAATCCGGCGGTTGTGGTTGACTTAGAAGACGAAGGCTAGGCGAAAAGTCATGACAATACAATACCTTGTGGACGGAGATGGGTGAGTTACAATTCTGGTTTGTAGATACAACCGTTCTAGAAGCCTGGGTCGGAGGAATGGTCGGTCGCAATGGCGTGCGGCACCGGGAAGACGTTCACGTCTGCCACTCGGTCTGCCCTCACGCGGCTGCCAGCGGGACGATGTCCGAGACGTCGACCGACTCCCGGGCCCGGGCCAGGTCATACGAGCGCTGCAGGTTCATCCAGAACTCCGGCGTGTTGCCGAAGAACGTCGAGAGCCGTATCGCGGTATCCACCGTCAGCGCGGTATCGCCCTTCACCAGCCGCTCGATGCGCGTGCGCGGCACGTGCAGCCGTCTGGCGAGCTCGATGGCGCTCATGCCGAGCGCCTCCAGATACAGCTCCACGAGCACCTCACCCGGGTGCGAGGGGTTCTGCATGAGCGTCATCATCCGCCCCTTCAATGGTAATCCACGATCTCCACGTCCGCCGGACCCTGTTCGGTCCACACGAAGCAGATCCGCCACTGGTCGTTGATCCGTACCGAGTGCTGACCGGCCCTGTCACCCTTCAGCGCCTCAAGGTGATTCCCGGGAGGGAACCGCAGGTCCTCAAGCACCACGGCCGCGTCCATTGCCGAGAGCATGGCGTGCGTGCGCTTCACCAGGTCGTTCGGGAAGCCCTTGCCATACCGACCCCGGACTGCCTCCGCCGCGCGCTTGCCTCTTGTGCTTACAATCACGGCCGAAATGTATCATATAGTGATACACGAATAGCGTATTCCGGAGACCGATTCGCTTGAGTCACGCGGCAGCGCCGTGCGCTCGCGTTGACGATGGTACGCCGCTTCGGCTTCTGCCGGAGGCCGGTTCCCGATCGGTTCTAGGAACCGCCGGCGGGTGAACGCGCTGCGATCGAGAATCGCAGCGGAAGCAGAACGAAGTCGCTACCAGCCGCTTCACCGGTGCTGTCATTTGCAGTGCAAAGGGAGTACGTTCTCTGCCTCTTGACGCGGCCTGACCAGTCTTCCGCGGTTCGTTCGAGGCATGTCCCTCCCGGTTATCCCGCGAGCCGAACAGTTCGCTGTGTGGATCGGCCCGGGCAATCCCCGCCAAGCGGTACCTCCAGACGCCGGTGAGCGACTGACCCCGCATCGTGAGCGGGTCCATGCATCAGCGTCGCGAGCGTCGGACCAATGAGGGTAAATCATTGAAACTGAAGATGAAGGTGAACAAAAGCGCACACGACAAGGGAGGCACCCATGGCATCTCGGAGCGGTAGAGGCGGCGGTGGCCCGCGAGGACCTGGGTCCCCGCCCGACCTCGGAGAGGTGATCCGGCAAGCCATGGCGCGGCTCAAGCGGATGATGCCCGGTGGTCATGCCCGCGGGGTCTTCGTCCTCGCCGCGCTCGTGCTGGTCGGCCTGGGCCTGTGGACCGCCTATTACACGGTACCGAGCGACTCCGTCGCGGTCGTGCAGCGATTCGGGAAGTACCTCAAGGGCGTTCCGCCGGGGCTGCACTTCAAGCTGCCACTGGGCATCGACACGGCGACGATCGTTCCCGTCAAGCGGCAACTGAAGCAGGAATTCGGTTTCACGACCCCAGGCGCGTCGGATCCCTTCCAGAGTCCGAGTGAAGGCAGGCGGGAGACGGAAATGGTGACCGGCGACCTCAACGCCGCACTGGTGGAATGGGTGGTCCAGTACCGGATCTCGGATCCCGCCAAGTTCCTGTTCGAGGTTCGACAACCGGGTGGGACGCTCCGGCATGTTTCCGAATCCGTGATGCGGGAAGTCGTCGGTGACCGTACCGTCGACGAGGTGATCACCATCGGCAGGCAGGAAATCGAGACGGAAGCGCTGGTGAAGATGCAGGAGCTCTCTTCCAAGTATGCGATGGGGATCAGCATCGATCAGGTCCAGTTGAAGAACATCAACCCGCCGAGACCGGTGCAGGAATCGTTCAACGAGGTCAACCAGGCTCAGCAGGAGAAGGAGAAGCTGATCAACGAGGCCCGGCGCGACTACAACAAGGTGATCCCACTGGCGGAGGGCGAGAAGGATCAACGAATTCGCGAGGCCGACGGCTACCGGCTGAAGCGCATCAATGAAGCAGAGGGCGACGCCGCCCGGTTCAGTGCCTTGCTGGCGGAATACAGCAAGGCGCCCGAGGTCACTCGCCGCCGCATCTATATCGAGACCCTGCA
>JGIcombinedJ30088_10005265_pt1 | contig 11190 bp, 4 predicted proteins | sample PinacodermPK_FD_30088 | JGI IMG/M metagenome (IMG submission 30088) | reverse complement strand
CAGGTGACAGGTGACAGGTGACAGGTGACAGGTGACAGGTGACAGGTGACAGGTGACAGGTGACAGGTGACAGGTGACAGGTGACAGGTAACAGGTAACAGTACAGATGCCGGTGTCAATGCCAACAGCAGGGTTTGCGCTCTGTGTCGCTATGACAGCAATGCCAGCAGCGCCCGCTCCCTTGTGCGCCAGTCTTGATCTTTTTCCATCCACTGACGGCGGGGAGAAATCGTCTCGGCCGTATTAAAGAGAAATTTTGCAGCCAGGTTCAATCTCTTCACATCCTTGCGTTGAATGCCTTGCTGTTGCAAGAGGGCATCCGGCCAGCATGACAACAAACGAATACAATGCGCCAGCTGACTGAGGCAGGAGGCATGCATGAACCCGCTTTCCTCCATCGCNNGGACGGCAGAGCATATCGCTTTTCCCAGAAGCCTTGAGTGTGCGGGAAAAACGCTCTTTGTACCCAGAAGTTCACGCAAGTAACGGACACTCAGACACACATGCGGTTCAAATCCTGGGAAGCGGCGGGCTTCGAGCAGCAATGCATCAAACTCTGGCCAGTTTTCTCCCGCAATGTACAAAGTGGCCAAAGCCAGCTCAATTTGCTTGTCATTACAGGGTATGTTTGCCTTGCCTCCGGCTGCCCGGGTGCGCAATCTTGTCAAGATCGCCAAGGCTTTTTCCAGATTGTCCGGGCCTCCCCTCTTTGCGAGAACTACACCCAGGGCCAGTTCCATGTCTTTGTCATCACAGGGGGTGTTTTCCTGCCCGCCGACCGCACGCGCGCGCAGCCTCGTATAGATGGCCAAGGCTTTTTCCAGATTCTGCTTGCCGCCCTTGAGCTCAAGAAGCCGTCCGAGGGACAACTCAATGTCCTTGTCATCACAGGGGGCGTTCACCCTTCCGGCGGCAGCACGGATGCGCAGCCTCGTAACTATAGCCAGGGCCTTTTCCAGATTGTCGGCTCCTCCCGTCAGCTGCAAATGGCGAGCAAGGCTCAGTTCGACTTCCTTGTTATTACTGAGGGTGGTTGTGCTTCCGGCGGCCGCCTGGTTGTGTAGCCGGGTAAAGATGGCCAAGGCCTGTTGCAGATTGTCCTTGCCCCCCATGAGCTGGAGAAGTCTGCCAAGAGCCAGCTCAATCTCCNTGTCGTTACAGGGGGTGTTCACCTTTCCGGCGGCANNNTTGGTGCGCAGCCGGGTAAAGATAGCCAGAGCCTGTTGCAGATTGTCCTTTCCTCCCATGAGCTGGAGAAGTCTGCCCAGGGCCAGCTCAATCTCCTTGTCATTACAGGGGGTGTTCACCTTTCCGGCGGCATGGTTGGTGCGCAGCCGGGTAAAGACCGCCAGGGCCTGCTCCAGATTGTCTGCTCCCCCCATAAGCTGGAGATGTCTGCCAAGGCTGAGTTCAATATCCTTGTTGTTACAGGGGGTGTTTGCCCGTCCGGCCGCCGCCAGGGTACGCAGACGGGTAAAAATAGCCAGGGCTCTTTCCATATTGGCAGCTCCCCCCATGATCTGGAGATGTCTGCCAAGGGTCAGCTCAATCTCCTTGTCATTACAGGGGGTGTTTGTTTTTCCGGCGGTTTGGGTGCGCAATCTGGTGTAGATAGCCAGGGCCTTTTGCAGATTGTCTGCCCCCCCCATAAGCTGGAGATGTCTGCCAAGGCTCATCTCAATATCCTTGTCATTACAAGGGGTGTCTTGTCCCCCTGCTGCCCGGGTACGTAACCGGGTAAAGATAGCCAGGGCCTTTTCCATATTGTCCGAATCACCCAGGTACTGGAGATTTCTGGCAAGGCTCAGACTGTACGTCTTGTGATCTTTGTCAGTCGTTCTGTAGTTTGCGTAAAGATACTGGAAAAACGGTAAGGCTTCATTGAAACAGCCCTTGGCCTGTAAAGCTCTGGCTTTGGCCAGTAACAAGTTTCTTTCACTGCGCATCCTTGTGCCCAGGGAATCGATGAAAGCAATGCAGTCGTCCATTTTGTTGAGGTTAAACAATGCCCTGGCTTTTAACAGCACGACCTGGATAAAGAGGGAGGGCTGTTGTGAACTGTGCCTGTCCAACAGAACTTCAGCGGTATCCAGAGCACGCTGCGGATGGGTTTTCAGATGGCCGAAAGCGATGCGAATTTCATCTTGTACCAGCACAGCTGTTGCGCTGCGCTCGTGCCAGGGCCTTTGTTCGTGTGTGCGCGTGTGTGCCGGGTAGTGTTGGGGCCTGCGTTGGCGCAGCGGTCGCCGCCCATAATCTCTGATTTTTTTTCGCGTGAAAGACTCTCTTGTGCCAGGTGCACCAGAGTCTGGGCAATCAGCCCCCCCCTGTCTGCGGCCGGGAGGCGATGTGCGGCTGTAACCCCCGTTTCTCCCGTAATATCCTGATGAATTCATTGTCTTGAAAAGCCTCGTTCAGATGTGTTCCAGCAGGTCGCTGGCGCCGGGAACCTGCGGGAGACTTGGACCGCAGTAGAGGCGAATCTGTTCCGGCAATACGCCCGCTGCGAACACAGCTGTCAGGCCGGCTTCCAGGAGAAGCCGGCATGGGGGGAGCATGTCCAAAGAGGCCGGGAGCGAAAGCAATGTTTGTGCCGCAGGCTGTTAATACCGGCGAAAGTACAGATGCCGGTGTCAACGCCACCAGCCAGGCTTGCGTCCTGTGTCGTTATGACAGCAAGGCCAGCAGCGCCCGCTCCTGTGTGCGCCAGTGCTGATCTTTCTCCATCCGCTGACGGCAGGGAGCAATCCTTTTGGCCGTATCAAAGAGAAATTTTGCAGCCGAGTTCAATCCCCTCACATCTTTGGGTTGAATGCCCCGTGCTTTCAACAGGGTGTCCGGCCAGCATGACAACAAACGAATACAATGCGCCAACTGACTGATGCAGGAGGCATTCATGAACCCGCTTTTCTCCATCGCAAGGACAGCAGAGCCTGTCGCCTTTCCCAGAAGTCTTGAGTGCCCGCGAGAAATTTTCCGGGTTGTCAGCAGTCCATTGAAATAACGAACACTCAGACACAAATGCGGTTCAAATCCAGGGAAATGGCGGGATTCGAGCCGCAGCTTATCAAACTCTGTCCAGTTTTCTTCCGCGCTGAAGAAGATGGCCAAAGCCAGCTCAATTTCCTTGTCATTAGAGGGAGTGTTCATCTTTCCGGCGGCGGCCCGGGTGCGCAACCGCGTATAGATAGCCAGGGCCTTTTCCAGGTTGTCCGGGCCTGGCGTCTTTTCGAGAACTCTGCCCAGGGCCAGTTCAATCTCTTTGTCCTCACAGGGGGTGTTTTCCTTCCCGCCGGTCGCACGAGCGCGCAGTCGGGTAAAAATCGCCAGGGCCCGCTCCAGATGGTCCGGTTCTCCCATCAGCTGCCAATGCCTGCCAAGGGCCAGCTCAACTTCCCTGTCATCACAGGGGGTGTTCATCCGTCCGGCCGCACGCAGGCTGCGCAGCCGGATAAAAATGGCCAAGGCCTTGTCCAGATTCTCCGGGCCACCCATGACTTGAAACAGTCTGCCAAGGGCCAGTTCAATCTCCTTGTCATTACAGGGGGTGTTCATCCGTCCTGGCGCATGCCAGGTGCGCAGTCGGGTAAAGATGGACAAGGCCTGTTCCAGATTGTCTGCGCCCCCCATGAGTTGGAGATGTCTGCCAAGGGTCAGTTCAATATCCTTGTCATCACTGTTTGCCCTTCCCGCAGCTGCCCGGGTACTGAGCCGGGTAAAGATAGCCAGTGCCTTTTCCAGAGCCTCCACGCCCCCCATGCTCTGCAGAATTCTGCCAAGGCTCAGCTCAATCTCCTTGTCATTACAGGGTGTATAGCGCCGCCCTCCAGCAGCGCGGGTGCGCAGCCTTGTAAAGATAGCCAGGGCCTCGTCCAGATTGTCCTCTCCCCCCAGAGACTGGAGATATCTGCCGAGAGTCAGCTCAATTTCCTTGTCATTGCAGGGGGTATTGACCTGCCCTCCGGCCGCACGTCGGCGCAGCCTCGTATAGATGGCCAAGGCCTGTTGCAGATTGTCCGGCCCACCCATGAGCTGGAGATGTCTACCAAGGGCCAGCTCAATCTCCTTGTCATCACAGGGGGTGTTCATCCTTCCGGCCGCATGCCTTGCGCGCAGCCGGGTAAAGATAGCCAGGGCCTCTTGCCTGGTGTTTGCTCCCCCCATAAGCTGGAGACATCTGCCGAGGGCCAGCTCAATCTCCTTGTCATCACAGGGGGTGTTCATTCGTCCCCCCGCATGCCAGGCGCGCAGTCTTGTAAAGATAGCCAGGGCCTGTTGCAGAGCGTCCGGGTCCCCCATGAGCTGGAGACTTCTGCCAAGAGTCAGCTCAATCTCCTTGTCATTGCAGGGGGTGTTTGCCCTTCCGGCGGCCTGGGTGCGCAGTCTGGTGTAGATAGCCAGGGCCTTGTCCAGATTGCTCATGCCCCCCATGACTTCGAGATGTCTGCCAAGGGCCAGTTCAATCGCCCTGTCATTACAAGGGGTGTTTGTGCTTCCGGCAGCTGCCCGGGTGCGTAGCCGGGTGAGAATAGTCAGGACCTTTTCCAGATTGTCCGTTCCTCCCATGCGCTGGAGAATGCGCCCAAGGGCCAGGCCGTGTGTCTTGTGATCTTTGTAGGCCAGCTGGTAATTGACATAAAGATGCTGGAAAAGTGGCAAGGCTTCATGGAAACAGCCTCGGGTTTGTAAAGCGCGGGCTTTGGCCATCAACAAGCCTTTGTCATTGCGCACTGGCGCTTCAAGGGAGTTGATGAAAGCAATACAGTCGTCAATTTTGTTCAGCTGAAACAATGCCCTGGCTTTTAATCGGAACAGGGATGTACAGCGGGAGGGATGTGCACTGTATCTATCCAACAGAACTTCAGCAGCATCCAGAGCATGTCCGGGATTGGTGCGCAGCAGGCTGAAAGCTTTTCCAACATCCTTGTGTTCCGGTGTCTGGGCGCGCCCGTGGTGATGCCGGGAGGACCTTTGCCTCAGTGGGCGCGGTCCATAGCCTCTGCTCTCCTCCTGAGTGCAAGACTCTGTGTTGTCAGAAGCACCAGCGGTGGTAAACCCCGGTTGATGTGGCCGGGCACAAAAGGGGATGGCACGGCCAGAGCGCCCGTTCCCCCTGTAATATCCTGACGGATTCATGGTCGTAACAAGCCTCGTTCAGATTTGCACCAGCAGGTTGCTTGCACCGGGAACCTGCGGGAGCCTTGGATCGCTGTAGGGGCGAATCTGTTCCGGGGATACTCGCAGCAGCGGACTCAGCCGTCAGGACTGCTGCCAGGAGAAGCCTGCTTTTGTAAAGCATGTCCCAGGAGGCCGGGAGAGAAAGGACAGATGCCAATGCCAACAGCCGGGCTTGCGCCCTGTGTCGCTATGACAGCCAGGCCAGCAGCACCTGCGCCTTTGTGCGCCAGTGCTCATCGTTTTCCATCCGCTGACGGCAGGGCAGCAGACCTGGCTGCCAGAAAAGTGGATGATGGCGGCTTGTCACAGCAGGCCCTGTCCCAACAAGCAGGGCGCTCAAGCAATGTCTCAGGTGCCGGTGAAAGTCTCGACAGCGGTCAGTGCGTCAACGGATAGTGCATCCCGTGCACTGTGCTGGCGCGACAGGCAGGTCAGCAGTTCCTGCTCCTTGACTCGCCAGCGCTGATCTTTTTCCATGTGTTGACGGCAGGGAGTCATCATGTCGGCCGTATCAAAGAGAAATTTTGCTGCGGCTTTCAATCTCTCCACATCTTTGTGTTGAATGCCGCGTTCTTTCAACAGGACCTCCGGCCAGTGTGGCAACAAACGCATACAATGCGCCAGCTGACTGATGCAGGAGGCATTCATGAACTCGCTTTCCTCTATGGCAAGCACGGCAGAACGCATCGCTTTCCCCAGAAGCCTTGATTGTCCAGGAGAAGTGCTCAGGGATTGCAGCAGTTCACTGAAGTAACGAACACTCAGCCACAAATGCGGCTCAAATCCGGGGAAATGGCGGACTTCGAGTCGCAGCTTGTCAAACGCTGGCCAGTTTTCTCTCTCGATGAACAAGGCGGCCAAAGCCAGCTCAATTTCTTTGTCATCACAGGGGGTGTTGGCCCTTCCTCCAGCAGCCCGCGTGCGCAAACCGGTAAAGATAGCCTCGGCTTTTGCCAGACTGTCCGGGCCTCCCATCTTTTTGAGAACTGTACCCAGGGCCAGCTCAATCTCCTGGTCACCACAGGGGGTGTTTTCCTGCCCACCGGCCTCACGGGCGCGCAGCCGGGTAATAATCGCCAGGGCCTGTTCCAGATTGTCGGCTTCCCCCATTTGCTGGAGAAGTCTGCCAAGGGACAGCTCAATATTCTTGTCATTACAGGGGGTGTTCACCCTTCCGGCAGCACTCTGGCGACGCAGCCTGGTAAAGATAGCCAGAGCCTTTTCCATATTGTCCGGGCCCCCCATGAGCTGGAGATGTATGCCAAGGCACAGTTCAATATCCTTGTCATCACAGGGGGTGTGCATCCGTCCCCCCGCACGGCAGGTTCGCAGCCGGGTGAAGATAGCCGTGGCTTTTTTCAGATTGGAAACTCCCCCCATAAGCTGGAAATGTCTGCCAAGGGTCAGCTCAATCTCCTTGTCATTACAGGGAATATTCATCCGTCCTCCCGCATGCCGGGCGCGCAGTTGGGTATAGATAGCCAGAGCCTTTTCCCTGTTGTTTACTCCCCCCATGCGCTGGAGATGTATGCCAAGGGTCAGCTCAATTTCTTTGTCAGTACAGGGGGTGTTGATCCTTCCGCCCGCATGCACGGTGCGCAGCCGCGTGAAGATAGCCAGGGCCTTTTCCATATTGTCTTCTCCCCCCATCATCTGGAGAAGTCTGCCAAGGCTCAGCTCAATCTCTTTGTCATTACAGAGCGTGTTTGCCCCTCCGGCGGCTGTCCGGGTCTGTAGTCTTGTATAGATGGCCAAGGCCTTGTTCAGATTGACCGCCCCCCCCTGCAGCTGCAGATATCTGCCAAGGGCCAGTTCAATATCTTTGTCATTACAGGGCGTGTTTTCCTTTCCGGCGGCCGCACGTCGGCGCAGCCTTGTATAGATGGCCAAGGCCAAGTCCAGATTGACCGGGTCAGCCCGCAGCTGCAGATGCCTGCCAAGGGCCAGTTCAATATCCTTGTCATTACAGGGGGTGTTCATTCGTCCCCCCGCACGCCAGGCGCGTAGCTGGGTAAAGATAGCCAGCGCCTTTTCCATATTGTCTGCTCCCCCCATGTGCTGGAGATGTCTGCCAAGAGCCAGCTCAATTTCCTTGTCATTACAGGGGGTGTTCACGCGTCCCCCCGCTCGCCAGGTGCGCAGCCGGGTAAAGATAGCCAGCGCCTGTTCCATGTTCCTGTCTCCCCCCATGAGCTCCAGATGCCTGCCAAGGGTCAACTCAATGTCCTTGTCATTACAGGGGGTGTTCATTCGTCCCCCCGCACGCCAGGCGCGCAGCCGGGTATAGATAGCCAGGGCCTTTTCCATATTTTCTTCTCCCCCCATGATCTGGAGATGACGGCCAAGGGTCAGCTCAATAGCCTTGTCATCACAGGGCGTGTCCATTTTTCCGGCAGCCGTCCGGGCGCGCAGCCGGGTATAGATAGCCAGGGCCTTTTCCAGATTGTCCGAGCCACCTATAAGCTGGAGAAGCCGCCCAAGACCCAGGCCGTGTGCCTTGTGATCTTTGTAGGCCGCCTGGTGGTTGATATAGAGATGTTGGAACAGTTCCAGGGCTTCATTGAAACAGCCCCTGGCTTGTAATGCGCGGGCTTTGGTCATCAAAAAATCTTTTTCATTGCGCACTCTCGTTTCCAGGGAATTGATGTAAGCAATACAGTCGTCAATTTTGTTCAGCTGCAACAATGCCCTGGCCTTTAGCTGATACAGGGGGACGCAGAGGGAGGGAGAGGCACTGTGTTTATCCAATAGAGCTTCAGCGGCATTCAGAGCATGGCCCGGATTGCTGCGCAGCAGGCTGAAAGCCTTGTCGAGGTCATCTTTTTCCGGCAAGCGCGCACGCCCGGGGTAGGGTTGGGGGGGCCTTTGGCTCAGTGGTCGCTGTCTATAGCTGCCAGCCGCCCTCCGGGGGAAAGAGCTTCGTTGGCCAGAAGCCGAGTGTCCTGGCCGATGCTTGTTGTCACGTAAGGAAAAGGCGCGGTTATAGCCTTGGCCTCTCCCACAATACCCTGATGGATTCATAGTGTTGATGCCGTTCCGATTCTGTGACAGAAGATCGTTGATGTTGAGAGACGATGGATGAGCGCATTGGATGGCAACGGAGAGGAGTTTGTTCAGACACTGGTCAGGACAGCCAACCTGGCCGCCAGATGAACTGACGATGGATGCTTGTCGCAGCAGCAGGTCCTGACCAAAGCAGCAGGAAGTGGAAGCGATGGATTTCTTGTCGGTGACACCTTGACACCGGTCAGTGCCTCAACGGGTACTGCTGTCCCCGTACACTGTGCTGCCGTGACAGCAAGGCCAGCAGCTCCCGCTCTTTTATACGCCAGTGCTGATCTTTCTCCCGTTGCTGTCGGCAGGGAGCAATCATGTCGGCCGTATCAAAGAGAAATTTTGCAGCCAGGCTCAAGCTCTTCACATCCTTGCTGTGCATGCCTCGTTTGCTCAACTGGGCGTCCGGCCAGCATGACAACAAACGAATACAATGCGCCAGCTGACTGATGCAGGAAGCATTCATGAACCCGCTTTCCTTCATCGCAAGGACGGCAGAGCGTATCGCTTGTCCCAGAAGTCTTGATTGTCCAGGAGAAATGCCCGGAGTTTTCAGCAGCTCACTGAAATAACGCACACTCAGAGACAAATGCGGTTCAAAACCAGGGAAATGACGGACTTCGAGTTGCAGCGCATCAAACTCTGGCCAGTTTTCTCCCTCAATAAACAAGGTGGCCAAAGCCAGTTCAATTTCCTTGTCATTACAGGGGGTGTTGGCCCTTCCTCCAGCGGCCCGCGTGCGCAACCGGGTAAAGATAGCCCGGGCCTTTCCCAGATTGTCCGGGCCTGGCATGATTTCGAAAACAGCACCCAGGGCCAGCTCAATGTCTTTGTCATCACAGGGGGTGTTGTCCTGCCCGCCGGCCGCCTGGGCGCGCAGCCAGGTAAAGATGCCCAGGGCCTTTGCCATGTTCCTGGCTCCCCCCATGAGCTGGAAATGTCTGCCAAGGGCCAGCTCAATCTCCTTGTCATCACAGGGCGTGTTCATCCGTCCCCCCGTACGGCAGGTGCGTAGCCTTGTATAGATAGCCAGGGCCTTGTCCATATTCCCGGCTCCCCTCATGAGCTGGAAATGTCTGCCAAGAGCCAGCTCAACTTTCGTGTCATCACAGGGCGTGTTCACCCGTCCCCCCGCATGCCAGGTGCGCAGTTGGGTAAAGATGGCCAGGGCCTGTTCCAGATTATCGGCTCCCCCCATGAGCTGGAGATGTCTGCCAAGGGTCAGTTCAATATCCTTGTCATTACAGGGCCTGTTTGTGCGGCCTCCGGCGGCCTGGGTGCGCAGCCTTGTATAGATGGCCAGGGCCTTTTCCATATTTTCTGTGCCCCCCATAAGCTGGAGATGTCTGCCAAGGGTCAGCTCAATATCCTTGTCATTACAGGGGGTGTCCTGCCTTCCGGCCGCATGCAAGCTGCGCAGTTGGGTAAAGATGGCCAGGGCCTTTTCCATATTGCCTGTTCCCCCCACACGTTGGAGATGTCTGCCGAGGGTCAGCTCAATCTCCTTGTCATTACAGGGGGTTTTCAGCCGTCCTCCTGCATGCCAGCTGCGCAGCCTTGTATAGATGGCCAGGGCCTTGTCGAGATTGTCCGCTCCCCCCATGAGCTGCAGATGTCTGCCAAGGGCCAGCTCAATTTCCTTGTCATTACAGGGGGTGTTCATTCTTCCCCCTGCATGGCTGGCGCGCAGTTGGGTAAAGATAGTCAAGGCCTTTTCCATATTGGCAGCTCCCCCCATGAGTTGGAGATGTCTGCCAAGGGCCAGCTCAATATCCTTGTCATTACAGGGGGTGTTCAGCCTTCCACCCGCACGCCAGGTGCGCAGCCGGGTAAATATAGCCAGAGCCTTTTCCATGTTGGCAGCTCCCCCCCTGAGCTGGAGATGTCGGCCCAGGCTCAGCTCAATATCCTTGTTGTTACTGGGGGTGTTTGCCCTTCCGGCGGCCGCCTGAGTGCGCAGTCTTGTATAGATGGCCCAGGCCTTCTCCAGATTTTCTGCTCCTCCCATGCGCTGGAGATGTATGCCGAGGGTCAGTTCAATATCCTTGTCATCACAGGGGGTGTTTATCCGTCCACCTGCACGCCAGGTGCGCAGCCGGGTGAAGATGGCCAGGGCCTTTTCCATATTGTCGGCCCCTCCCATAGTCTGGAGATGGCGACCAAGGGTCAGCTCAATATCCTTTTCATTACAGGGGGTGTGCATGCGTCCTCCCGCATACAAGGCGCGCAGTCGGGTAAGGATAGCCAGGGCCTTTCCCATATTGCCTACGCCCCCCATGAGCACAAGACACCTGGCAAGGGGCAGCTCTATATCCTTGTCATTACAGGGGGTGTGCATCCGTCCTCCGGTATGCAAGGCGCGCAGCCTTGTAAAGACCGCCCGGGCCTTTTCCAGATTGGCAGCACCCCCCATGAGCACAAGACACTTGCCAAGGGTCAGCTCAATTTCCCTGTCATTACAGGGGATGTTGGCCCTTCCGCCCGCCGCCCGGGTGCGTAGCCGGGTAAAGACCGCCCGGGCCTTGTCCAGATTGTCCGGGCCACCCATAAGCTGGAGATGTATGCCAAGGGCCAGCTCAATCTCCTTGTCATTACAGGGGGTGTTCATCCGTCCCCGCGCGCGCCAGGCGCGTAGCTGGGTAAAGATAGCCAGGGCCTTGTCCCGATTGTCCGGGCCACCCATGAGCTGCAGATGTCTGCCGAGGGCCAGCTCAATTTCCTTGTCATTACAGGGGGTGTTCATTCGTCCCCCCGCATGCCAGGTGCGTAGCTGGGTAAAGATAGCCTGCGCCTTTTCCAGGTTCTCTGCTCCCCCCATGAGCTGGAGATGCCTGCCAAGGGTCAGCTCAATATCCTTGTCATTACAGGGCGTGTTCACTCGTCCCCCCGCCGGCCAGGTGCGCAGCCGGGTAAAGATAGCCAGCGCCTGTTCCATGTTCTCGGCCCCCCCCATGAGCT
>JGIcombinedJ30088_10005264_pt1 | contig 11192 bp, 12 predicted proteins | sample PinacodermPK_FD_30088 | JGI IMG/M metagenome (IMG submission 30088) | reverse complement strand
CTTGCCTCCCGCTGTGTATCAGCGCAGTTTCTGTGTATCAGCATGCATGCTCTATGGATGCTGTTTAAAGGTTCAAAATTACTCTATTTATCAGTATATCACACTCCTCTTAAGCGGTCAGATATTGCGTATTGCTACATTCAAACTTCTATTGCACCACTGGTCAGTTTTGAGTATGCCATGGATTCAAGGTCAACCCCAGTCATGCGGTAGAATACTTCATAAAGGGTCAAACCATTGAGTGAGGTGTTCTCTTGGTCGGGTGTTGATAAGATACTCAACCTTGGCAACCTCCTCATGAGTAACCTTGCCACAGTCGAATCTTTTCGGGAAATAGGGAGTGCCGTAAATTTTATGGCATACTATAGCTGTATGCAAACAGAGCAGATTCCTAATATTTCTTTATCAAACGGTTCCTTTGTCGGAGCCACTTCATTTTTTATCGCAATCGTTGTGTCAGGCATGTCATACCCTTTTCTTGTGACGGTAGGGATTACCCCTTATTTATCAGGAATTATTACAGCGGGTATATTTATTGGCGTTGCAGGGTTTCGCGTTTTAAATCAGTATGAGCGGGGAGTCATACTGACGCTTGGGAAGTATTCGGGAACTAAGGATCCCGGCTTGCGGTGGATTTTAATTGGTATTCAAAAGATGACAATTGTTGATTTGCGAACTAAAGTTGTTGATGTTCCTGATCAGGATTGTATCACCAAAGATAATGTGAGTTTAAATGTAAATGCAGTTCTATACTACATGATAGATTCCGCAGAAAAAACAGTACTTGAGGTTGAAAATTATAGTCGAGCGGTATCGCAGTTGGCGCAGACAACTATGAGGGATGTTGTTGGTGAAGTGACATTGGATGACTTGCTAACCCAGCGTGACACCATCTCTTCCCGCATCAAAGACATTGTTGATAAGGTGTCAGATAAATGGGGTATAAAAGTTGAGTCAGTTGACTTGAAACATATTGAACTTCCAGAAAATATGAAACGAACGATGGGTAAGGAGGCAGAAGCAGAGCGGGAACGCCGTGCCGTTATCATTAAGGCAGAAGGAGAGAAAACAGCGGCGGAAAACCTTTCACTGGCAGCAAAAATACTTTCCGGTTCAAGCGGTGCGTTACACCTCAGAACTCTACACTCAATCAATGATGTCAGCTCAGATCAGTCAAACACAATCATTTTCACCTTGCCGGTTGAGATGCTTAAAGCATTTCAAAATATTTCTGAAAAAGGGGAAGAAAAATAACAGCAAACGGTGCTTGCCCTGCACCGCTGACACAGAGGGTAAGTGTTGCAGTTGGAGGACGGACATACGGCCGACAGGGAATATGCACCATTTGTACTGTCTGGTGGGCGATACAGGACTTGAACCTGTGACCTTTCCCACGTCAAGGGAACGCTCTAGCCAACTGAGCTAATCGCCCGATGTGGGTAGTATAGCATTGGCTGTTGTGAATGGCAGAAATTGGTAGGGTGGGGTTGTGCTTGGCATTGACCAGTCGGGAGTGGCGGTTGATGTTATACAGAGGCGATTCAATACCCTGTCTGATATTTTATTTTCAAAAACCGAGTATAGTATTCTGACTAGCCCAAAGATCTGAATTCCTCTATCTTGAAGTGCCCGAAGGGTTTTAAGGGTATCTGTTACTATGGCTGATGTATAATGATACACAATGGATAAAAACCTTGATGAGGTCATAAAAATATATGCCACAAAGAGCCACAAGGAACTTTCAGGAAACTTGTTGGACAAATCGAAAGAAAGTGTAATAGCGATCTTGATTAATTTACTAACAGTATATTTTAACGATAAAAATTCTTCTGCGTTAAGAGAATATATTCTCGTCACCTTAAGTGGGTTTACGCCAAGTGAAAGAAAAATAGGGTATAATGGTTATCGACAGAAGAGTTTGGGTGGTACAGGTTCTAAGTTTTGTGAAGCAAAGCCAAAAAATAAAAATACAAATGATAAAGGAAAAAACCTGAACGGATCAGGAAATTTTACTGACTACACTTTTGCAAGGTTTAAGAGAGATAAAAAGGAAAACCCTTTGATGATAGTTGGTGGCTTCATAGATGGTAAGTTGATATATATGTTCAGGTTTCCTTTTAAATCTAAATCTTTTACATCTGCGTTGCAAACAAAGTTAAAAAAGAGGTTTCCTAGAGGGAAAGACAGGTCAGGTGAATATTTAAGAAGTGCGAGTTTCACTTTAAAAGAGTATAAGGACATAAGAGATCTCAAGTTAGATGTTTTTATTTCCAAGAAGGAGTTGGCAAAGCAAAAAAAATATATCACACGCAATCTGTTTTCTGTATTAGAACAAAGTCTAAAATGAGTAAGATGCATCCATATAAAAATCAACTTATACAAGGCGACACGCTTGCGGTCCTGAAGGGTATGCCGGAAGATATTATAGATTTAGGGATAACATCACCACCCTATAATAAGCAGGAAAAAAACAACGGATGGCTTGTAAGTAAAGTTGTGTATGCGGACTACAAGGATGTGTTGCCAGAAAAAGAGTACCAAAAAAAACAATCTGAAGTATTAGATGAAGTATACCGAATAACAAAGGAGGGTGGCTCTTTCTTCTATAACCACAAGATACGATGGGTTAATGGCGAAATGTTTCACCCGATGGACTGGTTGCGAAAAACAAAATGGGTTGTGAAGCAAGAGATAATTTGGGATAGAACCATTGCGGGAAATATACGGGGGTGGCGATTTTGGCAGGTTGAAGAGAGAGTGTATTGGCTGTATAAACCAATAGGGGATGATAAAAAAGGCGAAGAGTTGCAGTCAAAGGATGCAAAAATGACTTCTGTGTGGAGAGCGGTGCCTGAAAATCATAATCCTCATCCGGCACCGTTTCCAATATGGTTACCAACAAGGGTTATTTTATCTCTATTGCCAAAACAAAAAAGTGCTATCATTCTTGATCCGTATGTTGGTAGCGGAACTACTGCAGTTGCAGCAAAATTATTAGGATTTGATTACCTTGGCATAGACATTAGTCAAGAGTATTTAGAATACGCAGAAAAAAGATTGAAAGAGTATAAAAGTGAGTTGGAGAAGGTGGAGAAAGAAAGATCGATTCACTTTGTCAAAAAAAGTTTCAAACAAAGAAAAGAAGAAGGACTATATCAGGCAAAAACAAATAACCCTTTATTTAGGGTTCACAAATAACAAAAAATCAAACTTTCTCATCCCCCGAGACACTGTGTGAGTGGAAACAGATCAGAAAGAAATCGCATGCTGCAACATCTATACATGCTACTCCCTCTGCGTGTTTCATTTGAAGTAGTATTTCTTGATAGGGTGGGGGTTGTGCTTGGCAACCTTTTTTGTTGCTGTGTGACCCTACGGGGAATCGAATCCCCTGTTTTTGGCTTTGACGAAAACCTGGTTACTGACTGCCGTGAACGGCAGAAACTGGTAGAGTGGGAGTTGTGCTTGGCAACCTTTTTTGTTGCTGTGTGACCCTACGGGGAATCGAACCCCGGTTTCTGCCGTGAGAGGGCAGCGTCCTAGCCGCTAGACGATAGGGCCTGTTTATATCGTACATCTATAGGATAGCATAACTCGTTTGACAAAAAATAGTATGGTATAGTAAGTTTGTATGCAGCAAAAAAATATAAAAACATATATCGCCATTGGCTTGGCACTTATTATTTTTGTACCGTTTGTATTTGGCGGTCAATTATTTTCAAGAATCTTTCCGTTTGGTCTCTTACGATCAGGTTTTTTTGGTGGTGGTCCCGCTACCGATGCCGTTACCCCTGATCCATTGCTTGAGGAGGGCGTTGGGAGTAGCGGAACTTTTGATAGTTTTTCTGATCCAGTTACCATTCTTGACCTGGAGGTTGGTGGAGGGGCAGTTGCGGAAGCATCAACCACTGTGAGTATTGGTTATGTTGGTATTCGGATTGATCCGAAAACTGGTGAGGAGATTGTTTTTGATCAAAATCTCAGTAGAGAAACACCATTTTCGTTTGTGCTTGGATCTGGTCAAGTGATTCCTGGCTTTGATCAAGGGGTTACCGGTATGCGTGTTGGCGGCAAGCGATTGGTTATCATACAGCCGGAGATGGGATACGGTAATCAGCAGGTCGGAAGTATTCCTCCTAACACAACTTTGCAGTTTATGATTGAGCTGTATGAGGTCAAGCAATAAGTTTGTCCTGACGAGTGATAAAAAACCGGCGGGAGATCAGCCAAAAGCAATAGAGGCGTTGATGCAGGGTTTGTATGCTGGTGTGCAACATCAAACACTGCTTGGGGTAACGGGTTCAGGGAAGACCTTTACTGTCGCGAATGTTATTGCGCAATGGAATAAGCCGACCTTGGTGATTGCACATAATAAAACCCTCGCAGCGCAATTGGCGCAGGAGTACAAGGAGTTTTTTCCAGATAGTCCGGTGCACTATTTTGTTTCCTATTACGACTACTACCAACCGGAAGCGTATGTACCCGGTTCTGACACCTATATTGCCAAGGAAGCACTGGTCAATCAAGAGATTGACCGTTTGCGGCATGCGGCGACACAGGCGCTTTTGACTCGCAGTGATGTGATTGTTGTTGCGTCCGTTTCCTGTATATACGGTTTGGGGAGTCCTGAAGCATATGAAAAGGTGCATCTGCGGGTTGCGCAAGGGATGGCGCTTACCCGAGAAGAGTTGGTGCGAAAAGCAATTTCCCTTTATTTTGAACGGACGACTGGTGAATTGCAGTCCGGTAAGGTGCGGGTGATTGCCGATGCGGTTGAGATAATGCCGGTGCATGAAGAGGTGATTTATCGTATTACTTTTGATCGATCTGGTATTAGTGGTATCGTGCGGATTAACGCACTGACTCGCGCAATAGAAGATGCATCTGTGGATGTATTTTTTCTTTTTCCGGCAAAACATTTTGTGTCTGATAAGGAGGCACAGGAGCTGGCGGTTGCGTCTATTGAGCAGGAGTTGCAGGAGCAGTTGGCTGTATTGGATAAGGAGGGAAAAGTGCTGGAGCATGAGCGATTGCGTCGTCGCACCCTGCAGGATTTGGCGTTGATTAAAGAGATTGGCTACTGTAATGGTATTGAGAACTATTCTCGACATTTTGATCGTCGGATGGTGGGTGAAGCGCCACACACCCTCCTTTCATATTTCCCGAAAGACAGCGACGGCAAGCCCGATTTTTTGACGGTGATTGATGAGTCGCATGTGACTGTTCCGCAGATTGGCGGTATGTATGCGGGAGATCGGTCACGGAAAGACACCTTGGTGGAGCATGGGTTCCGATTGCCGTCTGCGCGGGACAATCGTCCGCTTACCTTTGAGGAGTTTGCGGTACGGGTTGGGTCGGTTATCTATACTTCCGCGACGCCTGACGCATATGAGCAGGAGCATAGCAAGGGGCATATTGTGGAACAGATTATCCGTCCAACTGGCTTGATTGATCCGAAGGTGGCAGTACATCCGGTAACTGGCACTGACGAGTATCCTGGGCAAGTGAAAGATTTTATCACTGAAGCACAGAAGGATATTGCAAAAGGTGGGCGGGTGTTGGTAACAACGCTCACCAAGAAGACCTCGGAAGAGTTGGCGGAATACTTGGCAGATGCGGGTGTACAGGCGGAATATTTGCATAGTGAGGTGAAGACGATTGAGCGGATTGAGTTGCTGACGCAGTTTCGGAAAGGGGCGTTTGATGTGTTGGTTGGGGTGAATCTTTTGCGTGAGGGGCTTGATTTGCCGGAGGTAACGCTTGTGGCGATTTTGGATGCTGATAAGGAGGGGTTTTTGCGGTCGGAAACCTCGCTGATTCAGACAATTGGACGGGCGGCACGAAATGTGGACGGGCGGGTCATTTTGTATGCTGACAGGATAACTGGTTCGTTGCAGCGGGCGACAGGAGAAACTGAGCGACGGCGGAAACTCCAGCTCGCTTACAATAAAAAGCACAATATTACTCCGAAAACGATTGTCAAGAATATCAATGATATAACCGAAGAGTTGGAAGATCGGCGAACAAAGACCGTTGCTAAACTCGCTGCGTTTGATATTGAGCAGTATCGCAAGGCACCAAAGAAAACTATTCGTGAAAAAGAGCGGCGTATGGCGGATGCTGTTGCTGCGTTGGATTTTGAGACCGCCGCGCTCGTGCGAGATGAGATACGGTACCTGGAGGAGTTTGGCAAGTGAGGGCGTTTTTGTTCTATGCTATACTCGTGTCATTAGTACTATACGCTATGTATGTTATATGAAGTTTAATTTTTTTAAAAAGAAGGAGCACGGTGGTTCTGCGCCTGACTCTGCAAAGCAGGAGGCAGAGGTGTCTATAAAGAAGGAGGCGGATTTTATTTATGAGCAGATTGGAAAGTATAAGGAGAAATTAGGTGAAGACAGTAAGGAGTATAAGGAGTTTGTCGGGTTGGGGGAAGGTTATTTGGCGGCGATTCACGAACACGGCATGGGGTCAGGAGAAGCGAATGCTCGGGAAAAAAGTTTTTCCAGGATGTGCAAGATGGTTGCGGAGTCGCGAGATTAAAAAATAGAAAATGCACCCTGACACACTACTGTGTGTCAGGGTGCTATTGCGGTATCGTCACTCTCCTTTCTCTCCTTGGTATATCAGAAAGGTGATAATGCCGAGTAGTATTGCATAGAGCAGTGTGATTTTCATTACATTCTCCTTTTCCCGTGCGTAGAACGGGTATTTTCAGTGTACCTTGTCAAACTATTCTTGTTGCTTGTTGTGCTTAAAGGTGTCTATGGTCGGGTATACTAATGGTGTTCTTTACACTATGCGTACCTGGACAGTAACAAAACGACTTGCTGCGAAAAAGCGGGAGATGAAACGGCTCGTGCGTTCGTTTTTAGGGTATCCATCTAATGCGCAATTTGAGTATTCAGCACTTTTTGATTTTTTGCGGTATCCGATTAATAATGTCGGCGATCCTTATGATGATTCTAGTTATTTGCTTGGTACCCGGGAGTTTGAGCAGGAGGTATTGGCATTTTTTGCGCAATTGTATAAGATTCCAGAAAGTAATTTTTGGGGATATGTGACGAACGGTGGAACTGAAGGGAATATGCACGGTCTTTTTCTTGCGCGGGAGCTGTATCCCGATAGTGTTTTGTATTTTTCTGCTGATTCGCATTACTCCATTACAAAAATTGCTCGTGTGTTGCGCATGGAGGCGGTTGTTGTCCCTGCCACTTCGGAGGGTACTATGGACTTGCAGCAACTTGCTGTGCTGTTGCGTGATCGGCAGGGTCGCACGCCAATTTTTAGTTTGAATATTGGTACCACCATGAAAGGAGGTATTGATTCTATTGATGCTGTGTTAGCGGTGTTGCATACCCATGGTGTGCGGGATTATTACATCCACTGCGATGCCGCGCTGTACGGCATGTTACTACCGTTTTTGGAAGGTGCTCCAGTTGTTGATTTTACTAAGCCGATTGACAGTGTTGCTATTTCTGGCCATAAATTCATCGGGTCACCGGTGCCGTGTGGTGTTTCGTTGACGAAGAAGGAGTATGTTGAGAGGATAACTCGTCCGATTGAGTATATTGAGACCCTTGATACCACCATTTCGGGTTCTCGGAATGCGTTTAGCCCAATGGTGTTGTGGTATGCGATACAAAAGCGGGGGTATGATGGTTTTAAGAAAGAGGCAAATACCTGTATTGCACACGCGCGCTATTTGCATGACCGATTGGTAGGAATTGGCTATTCTGCCTGTTTGAATGATTTTTCTAATACGGTTCTTTTTGAAAAACCGCCTGCCGCGATTCGGGAGAGGTGGCAGTTGGCAACACAAAACGATCGTTCGCATGTTGTGGTTATGCAGCATGTTACTAAGAAGGTGATTGACCGCTTTGTGCGTGATTTGCAGAAGTGCGTCAGATAGGGGGGTGTATACTATGGGTGTATGTCTGCGTGGTCTCAGCAGAGAAAACTGTCTATTATCTTAACCCTGGTGGTCATTGCCGTGTTTGTTATTAGCGGTATTGTATTCGTTGTTTTCTATAATCCGCCGTCTTGTGATGATGGTGTGTGGAATGGATCTGAAGCAGGGGTTGACTGTGGTGGCTCTTGTCCGGACTTGTGTCCTGTTATGCCGAAACAGCTTCGTGCTGTTTGGCAGCGGGCGTTCCCCCTTACTGATGGTGTGTATGCCGCCGTTGCTTATATTGAAAATCAAAATGAAACTTTTTATGTGCCTGCGGTGCAGTATGAGATTGAATTGTACGATGTGTTGAACACGCTTATTGGACGGGTTTCAGAAATAACACCTATTATGCCGAATGGTATAACTCCGGTATTTATACCGCATATTTTGACTGGTCAGCAAGAAGTTGCCACTGCTTCGTTTCGTTTTGTGCGGGAACCGTCATTTGAGGAGCAGCCGTATCCATATGGCTTTGAGATCAAGGATATCTATAAGGATATCACTGGTGATGCGTCACCCTATGTGCGCGCCACTGCGGTTAATACCACGGCGGTGGCGGTGCCAAAAGTTGCCTTTGTTATTATTTTGTATGATGAGGATGGCGTAGCTATTGCCGCATCTCAAACGGTTGAAGAAGATGTGCGATCAGGGGAAGAGCGGGTTATTCAGTTTTCGTGGACTTTTCCGTTTTCTTTGCGGAAAGGACCGTGTCCGGGGGGGCAGTGTGTGAAGCAGGTGGGGCGGGTTGAGATAGTGCCAATAATTCTCGAGTGGTAATATGGGTGCACTAGCAAAGCATATTCGGATGGTTGACTGGTTGCTTATTGTGCCGATTCTTTTGGTAATGAGTGTGGGGTTGGTAACGAATTTTCCTGTGGAGGGATTTTCTTCCGGCTCATTGTTTTTTAAGCAGCTTATTTTTTGCGGTATTGGTGTGGGTATACTGTTCTTTTTTTCGATGAATACCTACACCATACTTAAAGGTCCCTTTGTTTCATCTATTCTTTTTCTTGTTGGTGTGTTTCTGTTGGTGGCGGTGCTTCTATTCGGACAGGAAATTAATGGCGCAAAGAGCTGGTTTTTGTTTGGCCCAATAGCTTTGCAGCCAGTGGAATTTGTAAAGATTATTTTAATTGTTGTGCTTGCGCGCTATTTTGCAAGTCGGCATATTCATATCCATCACATCCGACATGTACTTGTTTCGCTTGTGCTTGCTGGTACTGTATTTTTGCTGGTATTTAAGCAGCCGGATCTTGGATCTTCAGTGATTTTACTTGCAATTTGGGCGGGTATGATATTTGTTTCTGGTGTCTCTAAAAAGCATATTGTTGTGCTGTTACTCTGTGCCGTTGCTGGATCATTGCTTGCATGGCAGTTTATGCCAGATTACCAGCGGCAGCGCGTGCTGTCATTTGCTGCGCCGCTTGAAAATCTGCAGTCATCGGGATATACCGCGTACCAGTCGAAGATAGCAATCGGATCGGGGGATTTGCTTGGGAAGGGTATTGGTGCAGGGACTCAGTCCAAGCTTGGCTTTTTACCGCTCTATGAATCCGATTTCGTGTACTCTGCATTTGCTGAGGAATGGGGTTTTGTTGGGGTGGGTTTACTATTTTTGCTCTACGCCATTATTGGTTGGCGCCTGCTCTGGCATGCGGCATATGGACGAACGAATTTTGAAACATTGTTTGCTATCGGTGTCTTTGTCTTTTTGTTTTCGCATATTGTTTTGCATGTTGGCGTTACCACCGGCATATTTCCGGTTACTGGTATAACTTTGCCCTTTATGAGTTACGGCGGCTCACATCTCATTGCCGAAACCTTGGCTGTCGCTATGGTGCTCGGCATGTCGCGACTTCAGGTTTCCGGCGGTCTCCTGTCCTCCTCGCAGGTATAGAGCATATTTTTTATGTGTTACTATGCCTGTAATGAGAACCGTTTTGCTTTTTCTTGTGTTGGTTATTGCGTTGTTGGTTGCCTACATACTCATACCAACTGAACAGATGCAATTAAAAGCAAAAAACACCATTAGAGAGGTGCAGTCGCTTGACACCTCAGTTGACTTCGGTACTGCTGTAGACACCCTGAGTGATTTTTTTGAAAAACAGAAAAATACGCCGCAAGAAGAGGGTGCTGTGGATGAGTCGGTGCCAAGTGCTGCTGGTGTATTGTCTGCAGATAGGTATACGGTTTGCACTGATGATGCAATGCTGTGTCCTGATGGTAGTGTTGTTGGCAGAATTGGTCCGGATTGTGTGTTTGCTCCGTGTCCGGAAGCAGGTCTGCTAGAGGCACAAGGAGAGGAGGGGGGTGCGGCGTTACTACGGTAACTATTGTTTGACACCTTGCTGCTGTGCTGGGGATGGTGTTGCTCTGTTTGTAAAATCAATACTGCATGGGTTTATATATAAAAAATATATAGGGGCGAAGGCCAGCTCTTGCTGCCTCCGCCCCGTAAGGTTTTAGTGGGTGATATTACATCTTCCCCTCCTTGGCGCATTCCTTCGCGCCTTGCACACCTTTCGGTGTGGTTTAAGTTAAGTGTGGAAAGGAAGCAGGTAACAGCGGATTACGCAATTTCGCACCAGCATAAGTCAAAATCGAGCAACCAGTGAACGCCACTGGTGCAAGGACTTATTTGTTGTGGTGGGCAATGCGCCATTTGGCCGATACCTGCCATGGTAGGTAAGTCAAAATCGAGCAATCAGTGAACGCCACTGGTGCTAGGACTTACCTTCTAAGGATCCGGTATGTTTATTATGATAGCAGATTTTTTTGTTTTGTCAACCCCTCTGGATATTGACAAATTGTATAAAAACAAAATCCCCCTAGCACATGTGTGCTAGGGGTTCTTTTTCACAAAATCTTCAATACAGGGTTTTCACACACCTGTACACCTTTTAAGGGTGAGGAGAAGGGAAACCACGACTCCCCCGAGATTTTGCTTAAGAAAAAGAAGGATCTTGCCGAATAACCTCACTCATTTGAAGTTATTCGGACTGCATGGCCCATTTTCTCTTCCGCCTTGGCCAAGGCGGCTATTCTCCTCCAAATCCTCTTCTGTGTGGTGTACCGATAGGTGCCCACTGAGGATTGAGGACAGTTAGTTGCAGTTCAACAAGAAAACTCAATGAATTTCCTTGTTGAACTGCAGTGCTACAGTTTTTCCTTCTTTTTTCCTTTCTAACGACCTTTTACATTTACTATGATAGCAGATTTTTTTGTTTTGTCAACCCCT
>JGIcombinedJ30088_10005261_pt1 | contig 11193 bp, 11 predicted proteins | sample PinacodermPK_FD_30088 | JGI IMG/M metagenome (IMG submission 30088) | reverse complement strand
CCCCGCGAGCCGGCTCCCGACAGCCCTTCGCAGCCAGTCCCGAGCAGTCGAAGCCGGACTTGCGCCATCCTCCGGTTGACCAGGAAATCCCCTATCCGAAACCCGGCGAATCATGGAGGACTCGTACCACGAATCGCCCCGCTCGATCGATTGCCGAGACGCCCGGCCGCGCAGCGATCGCGGACGCGCCTCGAGCGCATCACGGGTAGAGGACGGCCTCCGCCTTGCGGATCGGCGCGGCGCAGCGCCCACAGACGTATTCCGCCGCCTCGTCGCCGACCAGCGGGCACTCCGCGACCACGACGTCGGCGAGATCGACGCACTCCGGGCACACGAGCGCGGGCGTTGCGCCTTCGCCAACCCTGCACACGAGCCACGCATCCCAGGCCTGCCTGCCGGCCCCGCGCAGGGCCGCACGCGCCGCATGGGCATCGTGGAAGCGGCATGAACCGCGGTCGCTGCCGCCCGTCATCGGCCGCCGCTCCTTGACGCAGGCGGCCTCTCCCCGGTGACCCGCGTCCGCTGCGGCGTCTTGGGGCTGAAGCCGGGATAATCGACGGCCTCTTCCGGACCGGGATAGCGGGGAAGGGAATTGCTCACGGCGTCTCTCCGGTAAGGGACGGGAGAACAGTTAACCAGCCCGCGCCCGGCACGGGCAGGGAGATATCGACCCCCCTCCCGGATTCTCCCCCCGGCAACGCGCGCTGGGGGGTACCATCCTTACGCGCCAGCGCACGCGCCCCCGCGTGGAGCCGTCCGAACGCCACTCCTCCGCGACCCCCGCCTCGTCGTAGAGGTCGACGGCGATCGGGCGCATTCTCCTGCCGCCGACCCTGCCGTCGAGCGCCGTCAGCAGCGCTCGGTCCGGGATCCGCGGGTTCGGTTGTTCGGTCGACAGTCGATCCCTGGACCGGATTCCGCGGGACAGGCCCCCGCACAGCGGCGCGGAACCCGGGATTGACGACCAGTCGCTTCGTCGCAATCGGGTTGGCCGCCTATCTCTCCCTGCCGTCTTCAACGACCGGGTGCCCCATGCCACGATGCGCGCCTCGATCCCCGGCATCAGCCCTCTATCCCGGACACGACCATGCCCGTACCGGCTGCGCGCGCAGCTGGAATTCGGCCGGGCGCGTGCTCTCGATTGGCGCGGCAGCACGAACTACCGGGCCTCGGGCGCGCGTCAGCCGTCGGAGGCAAGGCTGGACACCTGGCAGCTGCTCCTCGCCGGGTTCCACGATTTCCCGGGATGGGAGGTCGCCCCGGGCCGCCGGGCGCGGCCCTTTCTGGCCGCCGGGCTGGGGATCGCCGGCTACCGCCTTGGCGGCTACGTCCAGCACTTCCCCGAACCGGACGATCCGCAAGGCCCCCTGCGCCGGGGTCCGCGCGGCGAGATCCCCTTCACCGCCCTCCCCGGGGGAAACGGGCGGAACTTCACCTGGATGCTGACCGCCGGGATCGCGATACCGATCAGCAACAGCATCCACCTCGAGCTGAGCTACCGATATACCGATGCGGGAGAGATCCGGACCGATGTCGGCGACATCGCCATCGTGCGCTACCGCGAGGGCGGCGCCCGGAGAGACATCCCGGTCCGGATCGACGAGACCTCGGCCGACTACCGGACCCACGCATTGCTCGCGGCGCTCCGGTTCGAATTCTAGCCCCCGAGTGTCCCAACGCCAGGCACGCGGAAAGCGCCCGGCGGGCCAACCCGAAAATCGACGCGCGACGCATCGGGGATTCGTTCATGACCGCGGCAAGGGCGCGCTGCTCACATTCACCGATGCAAATCCGCTCCGTGCCGCCAAGCCTGAGCCCCGCGACCTCACCGCCTGGCCCTGAATCGACTCCGACCGACCAGCCGGCGCCGACCGGCTATCCCTCGCCACGGTCCTCGTCAAACTCCGCGGACTGAACGCCACGTCGGCTCACGCCTTCGTCCAGCGCTCCGTCGAGGACCTGGAGCCGTTCCGCACCCTCGAACAGGCCGTGCGCGACGGCGCGCTCAGGCGGGACGGATAGCCACCGCTACCTCTATGCCCTCATTTCGTCAGAATCGCGGCCCGACGCGGAGACGGCACGGGCAACCCGGCGGAATTCCTTGATTATTCGATTTGCCCGGCGAAATGCGCAGGGCGCTTGTCATCATGCCGAAAGCGGATGAATTCAACCCCCAGACCACGGGTGGCCCTCCATGTCATCGTCGTCGGAATTCGGAGCGTCCCCGCCGACTCACCTTACGCGGGCATCGCAACGCAGAAATTCACAACTGCCGAACTGCGGCACAGCTTCGCGTCCCGCGCCCTCGCGCTCAGCACGGCGCTGCCGGTGGTCGGCAAGCTCCTCGGCATACCCGCCGATTCACTGCTCGCCATTCTCGCAGGACCCTGTCCTTCCATAGGCTGGCACGACCTGCGAGCATTCGCGGCGCTGACAGGGTTCGCGTGTTCTGGCATTAATGCGCTCGCACAGGAGGGTCTCAATGCTGCCAAGCCACAAGAGCCGGTTTACCCGGCAGGCCCCCAAGTACGGATTCAGGCGGGCTTCGGTCGCACAAGCCTGTGGTACGCTTCGTCCCGCATACCGTCCACCTGAGCAACCGGAAGCATGCCATCGTAGTTTGACCCCATCCATAGGTACGACAGTTACACAACGCACAACACGCAGCGCTACGCCTATAGCGTTTGTTTGGAGATTTATTGATGCTAGCTGTACAACTTGTCGGCTTCAACCGTGTTGTCATCAAAGCCTTTCAGCGTTCCCTGACTCAAGACGAGAACGAAGGGGCCATCAAACGGCTATTGGATGCGCTGAGGAGGAAAGGAAAAGTGCGGTTCGCACTCGACAAGGTCTCTGATGACATGGCGCGCCTTTCCACACGGTTCAATCAGCTGCCGAACGGCGAAAGGGCCGTTAGTCGATGAAAGCACCCAAGAACATCCTCCTGATCGAGCCTGGATACTCCAACAAGTACCCTCCGCTGGGACTTATGAAGATCGCCACCTATCACGGTGTCCGCGGACGGGGAGACAATGTCGTCTTCATCAAGGGACCGAATCCCTCAGTCCTGTCTAAGCGCTGGGACCGCGTCTACGTGACCACGCTGTTCAGTTTCGAATGGAAGACGACCTCCTTAGCGATCGACTTCGCCATCCAAGCGGCAGCATATCAATCGGAACGGGTCTTCGTCGGTGGAATTGCAGCATCCCTGATGCACGAGTCGTACGTTTCCGAGCCGAGATGGGCGGGCGTCCGGTTCATCAAAGGATTACTCGATGCCGCGCCCGCGATTGCGCTCAAACTCTCCGAGACCGATGGAGACTTCGGAGCTGATGACCGCCATGGCACTCCGATTGAGGAACTGGTTCCCGACTACGGCATCCTCGACCAGATATCCGAACAATACACTTATCCGGTGAACGACGCGTATTTCGGTTACGCGTCTCGAGGGTGCGTACGGAGATGCGCATTCTGCGGGGTGCCCAAGCTCGAAGGCGCGCAGCGAGAGATGCCGCCTCTCGCGCAACTTGTCCGTGGTGTCGCTGACAACTACGGCGAGAAAAAAGATCTTGTCTTGATGGATAACAACATTACTGCTTCTGCCCGGTTCAAGGAGATCATAGCTGAAATTCGCGACTTGGGGTTCACGCCCGATGCTTCCCTGCCTAGACCTAATGGAAGGTCCGTCCGTCGTCGGGTCGATTTTAACCAAGGCGTCGATGCGCGCATCTTGGCTAAATCGCCCATGTTCCTGAAGGAAATGTCTACCATCTGCATCAGCCCGTTACGCATCGCTTTCGACCATCTGGGCGTGCGCAAAGTGTATGAAACGTCAGTCCGCATGGCGGCGGACAACAACATTAAATCACTGTCCAACTATATGTTGTACAACTTCATGGATGATCCGGCGGACCTATATAAACGCATGAAACTCAACATTGACCTCAATGAAGAGCTGGGATTACGAATCTGGTCGTTTCCAATGCGTTATCAGCCGGTCACACTGAAGGACCGCTCTCATGTAGGAAAGCGTTGGAGTCGCTACTATCTGCGATCATTCCAGATCATGCTCCAAGCGACCAGAGGGGTAGTCAGTGGCGCGCCCGAATTCTTCTGCAGGGCCTATGGAAACTCGACCGAGGACTTCGAACAACTTCTCCGCCTACCGCACGCCTTCATATTCTATCGCGACTATTACGAAAATCCCGATCAAGACGGCCGTGCAGTAATGGACGATTACCTGACTGCCCGGGCAAGGCTTTCGTCCAGCCAAGAACAAGAGCTCGCAAGCCTGCTTGCGGGACCTCCCGAACAAAAGACCGTATCTCTCGTCCGATTCCGTAAACTCGCAGAGGACCGCTCGGTGGACCGCCCAATCCGGGAAGTCCTGCGATACCACTGTCTGGGAACCCATCACCCCCCTGGCACCAACACAAGGGCGGTGGAGTCTCTCTTCGACCGGCTCAATCCGGATCCGGTCCTGCCCGATGACGAAAGGGTCGAGGATGCGGGGCTCTTCGGTCCAGATGCTCTGGACAGCGAGCAACCGCCGGCGCTAGACGCAAGTTCCTGAGGGATACCGGCCCAGCGACTACGACTCGTCAGTTACAACCACCGAGGCAAGCCCATGACACTCGCAAAGCAGGTGTCGACGCTGGTGGGAGGAAACGTCCTTTCCCTCATCACGGCCGGAATGTACGACGACCCCCTGGCGATATACCGCGAGTACATTCAGAATTCCGCCGACGCGATTTCTCCTGTAGACCCAGCGGGTCGCGTAAAAATCGATATCGATCCTGTAGCACGGTCCATTCGCATCCGCGACAACGGTCCCGGCCTTTCGCGCGCCGAAGCGGTCCGTGCGCTTGTCGTCGTCGCAGACAGCGACAAGCAGCCAGGGATCCACAGGGGCTTCCGGGGTATTGGTCGATTGTCGGGACTCGCATGCGCCGACTCCGTGGTCTTCAGAACAAGATGCCGGTCTCGCAAACGTGTCACCCGCATCGAGTGGGATGGCACTGTCATGCGCGACAGACTGCTCGCCCGTGCATCCCTGGAGAACACGATCCGCGATTGCGTTTCTGTCTCCTCTGAAGACGCAGGCGCCTATCCTGAACACTTCTTCGAGGTTGAAATTCTCAGGGTCAGCCGACACGTCTCCGGAAAGCTTTTGAACAGCGCGGCGGTCAAGGACTACGTCTCTGAAGTTTGTCCGGTTCCGATTTCGGTCGACTTCCCCTTGGCTGACGAGGTGACCGATTATCTCCGCAGCTATATTCCAGGTCCCACGCTTGACATTTTTGTGAACGGCGCGAAAGAACCTCTTCGGCGCCTGAAGCATCCGGTAATCGCATTCTCAGACACTCACCATGACGCCATTGCCGACTTGGAGACATTTCAAGTTCCAGATATTGAAGGCCGGCGGTTATCCGCCGTCGGCTGGATCGCTCACTCAAGCTATCTCGGCGCCATCCCCAAGGCGCATCGCCTGCGAGGAATCCGCGCCAGGTCCGGCGACATCCAGGTTGGAAGCGATACAGTATTCGACCATCTGTTTCGAGAGGAACGCTTCAATCGCTGGAGTATAGGAGAAGTCCATGTGATCGATCCCCGTATCCTCCCCAATGGTCACCGAACCTACTTCGAGAGCGGTCCACACATTCGAAATCTTGAAAACCACCTCGCAGCGGTCGCAAGCGACATCTCCGGCCGATGCCGCCGCCATTCTTCACTTCGCCTCCGCCATCGACAAATGGCATCGAAACTGGAACGGGCGGAACAGGCTCTGGATGCAGCCCTTAAGCTAGTGGGCTCCGAACCGTCCGCTCGAGACTATGCCTGGCGTGTATTGGCTGCCGAAACGGAAGCCATCCGTCGGGTGCGCGCTGAATTACCTAGCTCACAATTTAGCTGCTCAAAAGTGACAGGTGCTCTCTCTACCATGGAAACGAAGCTTTCGTCTTGGACGGACAAGCTGAGCCTTGCTGGAACACAACACTCAGTAGCCATAAGTCACAGCCCTGATCCTTGGAGACTGGCATTCGAAACCTTGGCCTCCGCGTGCGGTTCGCCTGCAATGGCTTTGACTGCTGTTCAACAGGCCTTCCCAATTCGCGCGCCTGACCAATTCTAACCTATTGCGTCTAAACCAGAGCCTTGCTCAATGGACCGATTTCCCACCAACGAGAAACGCAATCTACCCGACCTCAACGAGCACGCCTCTCAAAGAGGTTGTGCATCCTGATCACACCCGCCCTGTCTTCGAACTCACTGTTGCTCATTTAACCCATTCCTAGTCGTCGACTTTCCTAGTAGCTTTACCTGACCGCTAGTCTTTGCGAAATACTTTATGGAAAATACAGCTCGACTTTGTCAAACATTTGATTCACAAAAGCAACTTGGTCTGTACTCAAGACACCACGCTCAGGATGGGTTGTAATCTTACGTATTTCATTCAGCTCATGAATCCATTTCGTATTTGCCCGCTTGTTGTCCTTATTCTTATTATCAAAAGAAATCACATCTTTGACCAAGTCCCAATTATTGTGACAGATGTCGATATAGCTTATGAGATACAGCTGCGACTCCTCTTCGCCTTCCCGATTCTTCGCTTCCCACTCATTTGTGCACTGTTGACGAATCTTTAAGGGAATACCTTTCGTCCACCATATCTTTTCTTGGGTGCCGTAATGCTTTTTCAACGAACCAACCACATAGTCGAAAAGTCTCTTATGTATCTTAGTCACCTTTGCCGCCGCTTCCTCGGTACCCGCCTCATCCCGAGAAGCCAAGTATTCTTGCAGCCCCGAAGGCATGAATCCGGAAATGCTTTTGCTTATATGCGCCTCCAAGCCGTATGCTTGTTGGCGAACGGCCGTCAATGAGGATCCAATTCGCCTAAAGGACTGCACCTCCTGCACCGATGCATTCTTGAAAAACTTTGTCAAAGCCGAAAGAAACGGTTCGATCTCCGCAAATGTCTCGTCGGCACCAAAATAACAAACATCTGTGCCATCAGTTCGGCGGATATGGTCCGCAATATCCTTAATGACATGGAATAATGCGCGTATTCCGTTATTCGTACACAGATAGCCACCTACACCATCACCAAGTGTCCAGTGATTAGTGAGATCGATCGAGAACAGCCTGAAGCATTCCGAAAGTACAGATACTGCCTTCTTCAGGTTGGCTTCATAGTCCGTCGCGTCGCCCGTGGACAGCGGACCCGGCACAATTGCGCCCTTACTCACGGTGCCCAATAGCTTGGCCACGTCGAGGCCGTCTCGGATCGATGTTTGCGTGAGACAACGATATTGGGTCTTTTTCTTCCCTGTTACGATCATGCGGTCATGAAGCGGCGAGGTTCTCTCGCTGTTGAGGCGCGAAGCTACGCGCGACAGCAGACCTTGGAATGCTTCTTCGGGGTTGGATGAATGCCAATGTAGATCAGCATAGAGTTCCACCAAAAGGCCTGTGTTCACTTTGACCTGTTTACTATTGATGTCTACAAAGAGGTTCATCTCCTTCTGCGCAGGCAGGTTCTCGTAAGCAAGGATCGGCAAAACCGTCGAATCTCTATCGAAACCCTTTGCCATACGGGCATAGACATAGCCGTAGAGCCTGTGCTGGCCATCAATGATCCAGGCTGATGCGTAGTTCGCAGGCAAGTGAAGTATGCCCCAGGCTTCGTCGCCGTAGTTTTCCCTAACTTCAAATCTCAAGCCAGTCTTTCTGGCCGTTTTTAGGTTAACAACTATATTGGTTGGAAACTTTCCCCCGGCATTAATGTACTCCGCGATCCTATTCAGCCGACGCGGTTGCAACATGCGTTGGTATGTATCTATGTCCTCGATGTCACGACTAGCCTTGTGCCCTACGTAAGCAATCTTCAGTAGTTCCTCGGGCCGTATGAGAAACGTATAAAATGTGTCTCCGCCCATTTTCCCTCGGGTCGCCACAACTTCTCTAGATAGACCGTCAATCTTTTGACCAGCAAACATGTGTCCGAGAAACTGATAACGGGCCGCTTGCTTGAGGTGCTGAACAAGTGCGGCATAGTAGTCGATTTCTCCTTCCGTAATGACTGCTATCTGCGCTTCTGCGCATTTGGCAAGGTCTACTTCACTCCATGAAATATTCCTTGTCGCAATAACATACTTGACTTTCAACTTGGCCCGCTGGCCATATTTCTTGCGGATTGATCTGAACAAGTTCTGACGGATGGCCCTGATCTTCTCTATAAGTGGCCCCATCCTTTTCCTGCCGGGAGTCTCGCGGCGCGTACATTCGACGATGATGACGGTTTCATCGTCTTTGGCGAACACATCAATTTGGCGAGGTGGCAGGCTTTCCTCGACGGCGATCGTAAACTGTCGTCCTTTGCTCATTTGGGTGAAACCCATTTGAGCTAGGACGCACCAAACTTCGTCCTCTAGCTGCTCGTCGGCTGGCTTGGGTTTCGCCATCCGTGTTGACTTAGCATTGCGCCTTATCGTTCGCCAGCCTTGGGTCTCTTCTAACTTAACCTTTTCGGCGATAATTTTTCGTGACGGACCGGAGACAGATTTATAGGTATCCTTTCGTTTCCGGCGCTTGAACTCAGAAATGATCTCATCGCCAGAAACGACAGGTCCCAAGTAGTTTTCGGTCATTCTCTAGATCGCCGCTGAATCAATGTGAGAACCTCGCTGGGCCGGTCTGTTGCCATCCATGGCCAGCGAGAGTTTGGACTTGAGTCGCATCACCATGTTGTCGCTATCCCAGTCCCTGTGTCTTTGCTTCGCGCTCACCTGCGCCTCAGTGCCACCGAACGCTTCCCGGTACCCAAGGAATTCGGATTCCGACCCTGCGAACTTCCTGCTTCTGCCATGGTGTTGCTGCTCACTTAGAAAATGCCGGCGATCGTTCTCGCGATCATGGTACCAGTCAGTTCGAATCTAGCATTCAAGGCGATGCAACCTCCGTTTCACCTGGAAGTGACTAGCACGTTGCGCTGGCTGACGCGATATCCTTCCAAGCCTGCCACCTCGGCGCAGCTCCCTGGTGGGCAAGCATTGGATGGCGCGGCCCGTTCGGACCAGCACCCCAAGTCCGTCCACACTTGGGCGGTCGGCCCGGCCCGAGGAAGCGAAGGCGCAGTAACAGGTGGCTGCGACGTTGCACTGGACGCCAGCCTTGGCCTTCTGCCTCGACGGAATTGCCCTCCCTCCCACGGCAGCTTTTCGGACCTCCTTCCAGTTTACGCCAGTCCAGACGGTCCGCCTCACAAGGGCAGTCGCTTGGCTCGTTGTTTACTGCCGTGCCCCGCTTCCCCCAAACAGATCAAAGACCATCGGTCCGAGCCTCCACGTAGTCACAATTATTGCCAAGCGAAGGCTCCCTTCCAGCAGCTATCGCCGACATATGTGATTCTGAGAGACAGCGATACAATTTTGATGTGCAATTTTCACCTAATGTCCCTTTTTGGACTTCTCATGAATTAGCCAATAGCGAATGGCAATTTGAAATTCCATGAGGAACGCCAACCCGCCTATTGAAATCGCTATATGACAATTGTCTACCTTTAGATTCTCCAACGATGCTCGCTTGTCAACCGTCAATGCGAGCCAGCCAGCCCCGAAGTAAGCAGAGTTCATAAAGGCACAAGCATGATAAATTATAAAGCTCGCTCCGACACCACCATATGACGGCATATCCTTGCCGGTCGGGAGCATGGGTTTTCCAAAAATCTCCGCGCCAGATTTCTTGAAGAAGAATTTTCTAATGGAATTCACAACCCTCGCATATAAAATTGCATCCAGCCGTAATCCTTCAATGTACGATATGACAGCTACGCCCACCAAGCTGAGTAGAACAGCGGAGATACCAAAAAGGTAGTAAGCTAGTATACGACCTTCATCGCTAATTCCGTTACTGGCTATATTAAATATAGCTAGGCCAACGGTTGTGATAGGTATGGCGGTGATTAGTAGGTAGTAGCGATAGAATGTTGCAAGAACTTCATTGGTTTTGAAATGCGCTTGTGAAATATTTTCATATTCTCTAAACTGAAATTGTGTGAAATCGTCGCCTGTTGCCTCAGACTTAGGCGTACCATTCTTACCAGCACCATCACTGGAAGTCGATTCAGACGGATTATCAGCCATGGCGCCGTTGTACCTTTAGTCTTTAGACCCAATGAGTGTGCTGAAAGAATACTGGCCTGACAGCGTGACCGCCCGGAGAAGTTATCGAGTGGACGACTTTGTCAATGATTTTGTTATTCAGGGCCCTGGTTTTCACTAAACACCGTAAGCCCTGTCGACGGGCCCCACCATTGTCAAGATCGTCTCTCCGTCCTTGGGAGCTCTGTCCTATTGTTCACAAGCGATAAAAGCCGTGTATCTGCTTATTTCGTAAGCTCGGCGGTAGCGGAGACCGCTGCCCTGCATCAACCCCTTATCCGAGCTTGGTTTCCCGCGGCATGTCGATCCCGCCGGAGCGCGCGCTGTCTTCAAACGGAAAGCGGCCGAATTCATCATGCGTCCCCTCGTGTCCTCGCCTGTCCTCGATCGCCTGTCACGCCGATCAGTATCCGCCTGCGTGCACGGCATCCCTCAAAGGCCTGCCACCTTGAGGTCGCCACGGTGGAGGCAGCGACCTCCAGGGTCTCGCCCGTCTTCGCATTGCGTTCCGTACGGGCAGGGCGCCTCCTAGTGCCGCGGGTTCCCAAGCCCGAAAGGCTCACAGCCTACCCAGACGAACATCCGTGGCCCGATTGCAGCGTAAATCAGTCTAGACGCCAACTCCCCCGTCAATGCACCGGGCCTTCAACCGCTCTGACAATCCTGGGGTCGAACGCCAGGAACCGGTCGAACAGCATGGTCTTGCGCCATTTCCCGCGGCCGCGGCGGGTCGCATCCTCATCCCGGCTTTCGACCAGGCCGAACCAGCGCAGCGGCCGCAGCACGCGCAGCACGAACAGGGCCGGCGCGACCCACTCCGGGTTCCGCAGCACCGCTTCATCGGGCAGCACCGACAGCCGCATCAGCGTTTGCGTATCCTGCCATCTGTCGCCCGTGGTCGCCAGCGACCAGAGCGCCGGACCGATCAGCCCCTGGGGCCACGAGCCGCACTCGGGTTCGCCGAACAGGTCGAGGCTCACCTGCCAGAAGCAGTCCCGGAAGAAACTTGCCTGCAGGCGCTCCCGCCGGT
>JGIcombinedJ30088_10005259_pt1 | contig 11195 bp, 8 predicted proteins | sample PinacodermPK_FD_30088 | JGI IMG/M metagenome (IMG submission 30088) | reverse complement strand
GCAATCGCCATCGGTGCATGCCAATGGTCGGGGGTGCAAACGATCACCGCGTCCACGCTAGGGTCTTGCAGAAGGTCTTCGAAGCGCCGATACCCCTTCGCGGAGGTCTGGGTAACGCCTTGGTCGAGGCGCGGCGCGTAGATGTCGCAGACCGCAGTCACTCTAGAATCCGGCCGCATGGTGTACTCCATGAGGTGGCCTCTGGAAATGTTGCCCAAGCCAATCACTCCGATGCCGATGGTGTCGTTCGCGCCTCGAATCCTCGAATAGGAGGCCGCCGCCGCGGCGATGGCGGCGCGACCTGAGAAGCCCCGACGGGTGAGTGACGTCATCGAACGAATTCTAGCCCCATCGGATACCGCTCGCAAGCCATGCCGGCGGATCGCCGACGTGGTGTGCCGCCGCATACGTGGGAAGCGATACGATGTGCGAGAATCACGCCTTGAAGCCAACGGTAGCGTCCACCCTGCTGATCGGTTGCTGCCTCGTGGCGGCTACGCGATTCGAAGACCCCAAGCCGCCAACGCCCATCTCACTCGAGGAGCGTGCAGAGGCCAAGCCGAAAGCCCATCCTAGCGTGACGTTCCACGCTCGGCCAAAGCCGCTCGCTGCCCATGCGGTGACTGAGGACTGGCCGACCTTTCTCGGGCGCCTTGGAAAGCCGGTTTCCAGCGAGACCAACCTGTTGCAAGAGTTCGGGCCGGACGGGCCGAGGCTCGTGTGGGAGCTGTCCAAAGGCACCGGCTACAGCTCGCCATCGATCCAAGGCGACTACCTCGTCTACCTGCACCGTTCCGGCAACGAGGAGGTCATCGACTGCCTGCGGCCCGAAACAGGGGAGCGCTACTGGAGCTATCGATACCGGACCGATTTCCGAGACCGCTACGGCTACAACAACGGTCCGCGTTCAAACCCGGTCATTGATGGCGACCATGTCTACACCTACGGCGCGCAAGGGAAGCTGCACTGCCTCCGGCTAAAGACCGGCCAAGTCGTATGGAGCCGTGACATCGCCGCTGAGTTCAAAGTCCCGCAGGACTTCTTCGGGATCGCCACCACGCCGTTGATCGAAGGAGATTTGCTGATCTTGAATGTAGGTGCCCCGGGCGGTCCCGAGGTTGCCGCGTTCGACAAACTGACGGGCCGCATGGTTTGGGGCATGGGCGATCAGTGGGGGGCCAGTTACGCGACGCCCGTCGTTGCTCGCGTGCATGGCGAGCGGCGGCTGTTCGTGCTCGGCGGTGGCGAGAGCAGACCGCCGACTGGCGGACTGCTATCGATCAACCCGCTCGACGGCAGGTTAGACTTCCGGTTTCCCTGGCGCAGCAGTAGCTATGAGTCGGTCAACGCATCGTGTCCGGTCGTGGCTGGGAATCAGGTGCTCGTCTCCGCCAGCTACCGCACCGGTGCGGCGCTGATCGAAGTGAAGCCTGACTGGACGTTCGCCAAACTCTGGGAGAATCCGGATTTTGACTTGCACTGGACGACAGCCGTTTACGACGAAGGCTACTACTACGGATTCTCGGGCCGAAACGAACCCGACGCAAAGCTGACCTGCGTGAACGGCAGCACCGGGGAGACGGTTTGGAGCGAGTCGCTGGAATGGCAAGAAACAGTGCAGGTGCAGGGAGAGGCACGAACGATCTACGCAAGTCCGCTGCGAGGTAACCTGCTCAAGGTCGATGGCCGCTACCTAGCCCTTGGCGAGCACGGCCACCTGCTGTGGCTGGATCTCTCACCTGCGGGCGCGAAGATTCTAGACCGCGCGAGGCTGTTCCTGGCGCGGGAGACGTGGGGGCCGCCCGTCGTCAGTCGCGGCCTGCTCTACGTGAGCCAGAACACGCGTTCTATTGCTCCGCCTAGTGGCCCTCGTTTGCTCTGTTTTGACTTGCGCGGTTCGTAGCGATCACAGCGTTAGGGCGTCCCCAGCCGGTCGGTCCGCTCCGCCTGCGTGCTCTGAGAGCTTGCCCATCACGGTGGCTCCGGGAGCACCTCGAACAGCATTGCCGTGCGGTCAACGAACACCCTCCGCAGCCCCCAGCGACTGGGTTCGCTCGCGATGACGCGGGCCTGTGGGAAGTAGGGATTGCGGGGGTCAACGTTGAGCACCACGTAGTCGATGCCGTGCTGTCGCAGCAGCGCGGCCGAGGAGGCCTGCGCGGCACCCGGTTCCACCTCGATCGCGACAAATTCGAAGGACTCCGGCCGCACCCTTTCCCAACGATGGTCGGTGCCCAGCACCGCGAATTCCAAAGTGGCCTGCGTCGCTGCGGCACGCCCCGGATGCACCAATTCGACGCCGTCCACGACCATGCCCTCGTTGAAGTGGATCTCAAGGGCCATTCCCGGTGCGGGCGGCTGCCGCGACGACCACCTAGTGAACAGATTCCCGTCGATGAGGCGACTTGAGTGCCACGGCAGAGGGTGGGCCTGCGCGATCCATTGCGGATTCGGGCGTACCGCGCGACGATTGCTAAACACGCGGAGTTCCGACGCCGCCCAAGACCTAGCGCTATGGTCACGAACCTGCTTTACGCGCACCCCTCGGCTCTGGCGCGGCGACCACGCGGCGCGGACCGCGCTGTCCGGAACCTGAGAGGGTTTCAGGGGCGCGAGCATCGCATCGCTCAGGTCTTGGTTCTCCAACCCTTGGTAGGAAACCAGGAGTTCTGCGTCAAAGTACGCTTCCGGCAGGTCAGTGAAGCTCAGCACACGCATCTCGCTGCCGCCGAGCTGATCGATCCGGTCTGCCAGCAAGAAGAACTCCACGTTCCGGGCTAGGTGCCATTTCTGGGGTTCCAGCCGTAATGCCGCCCGCCATGGCAGGCCTTCGACGCTCCACAGATCGGAGTAGTACCAACGCGAGCGCTGGGCGGGCCATGACGTCACACACTGGCCGACAAGCAGAACCGCCACGATACCGTGCCGCAAGCGGAGCGGCAGTACCTCCAGGGCAAGGCCGATGGCCATCAGGGCGAAGGGCAGGCTGGGGATCAGAAATCTCGCTCCGGCATTGGCGAGCCATGGCGTTGCGCTGACCAGCGCGGCCGCCAGCAAGGCGCGGGTGAGCGGTTTCTTCCAAGCGAGGACAGCGATGGGCAGCAGAAGGATCATCCAGCCGAGCGAGCCGCCATAGCGCTCGCCAAGAATCAGGTCGAACGGGGCCTCAAGCAGCTGTTGCCAGCGGTCAAACGGCCCTTCGCGATACGAGCGCATCGCGAACTTGTAGGCCGTCTCCCACTCGACGCTGAAGTAGGGGTTGGGGAACCAGCCGTTGAAGAACGGCGCGAGAGGATTGCCCGTGAATAGCGCGTTCTTGAGCAGCCAAGGCAGACCGATCAGAGCCGCCGGCACTCCGGTCCATGCGAGCAGGGCCGCAGTCGACTTCGCCGAGCCGCGCTGGAACAGGTTTCGGAGCGCCGCTGCGACGGCGGCGGCGATTGCAATGACGCCCGTGTACTTGATGGCGAACGAGAACCCGATGAGAGCGCCCAGTAGCAACAACCATGCCTTGGTGCCGTCGCGCCACCACAGCACGAGGACGTAGAAGGCCGCGAACAGGGTGAAGGCAAGGGCGCAGTCGTTATAGGCCGAGGTCGCGTCCGGGATGACAACCGGGCAGGTGACGTACACGACCGTGGCGAACACACCCGCCAACTCGGCCCGGAACCGCCGGGCGAGGCATAGAATTGCGCCTGCAGTGGCGATCAGAAAAGACACGTGGACGATCTTTGCCGCTGACTCGCGCCCGATCGCATAGGCGAACAGGTACAGCATTTCGGCGCCTTGTGAGATCTGCGCGTAGACATTGGTCGTAATCGCTTCAAAGCCGTGCGCCCGGTAGTAGCGGTGGACGAGGCCAAGGTGATACCCCATCGCGTCGGTCCTGGTCTCCGGCGCGAGCGTATGGATGACGTAGAGAATGCCGTAGACTGCGGCTGGAACGTAGAGCAGCAGCTTCCAGAAGTGCCCCTTTGGGCGGGGCTCTGCAGCGGCGGCCTCCCAGTTCCAGCGGCCCCACCGATACCAGGTCAGTGCGATTGCCGTGAAGACGCCCAGCACGCTGGCGTCGTAGAACCATCCGGCTGCGCACAGCACGAACACGAGCGTGCTGAGCAGGGCGGATCCGCAGCCGAAGGAGAGCAGCCACCCTTCGGCCGACGTCAGTTTTCCGCGCAAGCTGCGCAGTTGGCCGATGGCTGTCCGGCCAGCCAAGCAGGCCGCTGCGACAGCGAGGCTGCCTCCGGCTAGCACGCTTGCTAGTCGATCCAGGGCTTCGAAGAGCGTGGCTTCCATGGGTGGCGTAGGGCTGTTTCCCGACCAAGTAGGCAGACTCTGGCGCGGGCCTGCACGAGGTCTTGAGTCTAGCTCCCTCGCGGTCGGTGGTCCGACGGTTTCGGGCTCGCGGGCGGCCGGCCACCGAGCCCATCCATAATGCCTTCAAGCCTCACGCTGCATTCCTTTGCCGCAAGGGCTTGATGGCGTACTTGAGGATGCACCAAAGCGCCCAAACTCCATCCTTCGGCCGGATCTTCTTGCCTTGCTCGTAGGTCCGGCCGTGATAGGAAATTCCCACTTCGTACACTCGCGCCCCGGCCTTGGCGATCTTTGCCGTGATCTCCGGCTCGAAGCCGAACCGATCTTCCTCTAAGACGATAGACTGCAGCAGTTCTCGACGAAACGCCTTGTAGCACGACTCCATGTCGGTCAGGTTCAAGTCGGTCGCCAAGTTCGATAGCAGAGTGAGCAGCCGGTTGCCGAGATAGTGCCGGAAGTACAGACACGGTGCTCGCTAGCCGTGAGGAACCGCGAACCATACACCGCATCCGCCCTGCCTTCCAGCAGCGGCCTGAGCAGCTTGGCGTAGTCGGCAGGGTCATATTCCAGATCTGCGTCTTGGACAATGACGAAATCCCCAGTCGCTGCCTCAAAGCCTGTCCGCAAGGCTCGGCCCTTGCCATGATTGCGATCATGGTGCAGAAACGTGATGTCGTCGGAGCCATCAGCTAGGTGTGCCGCGATTTCTGCCGAGCCGTCCGTTGAAGCGTCGTCGACGATGATGATTTCCGTCTGGATGTCGGCCTGTCGGACACGGGCGACGACCTCTTGCAGGGTGCCGGCTTCGTTATACGTGGGGATGACAACGGTCAGTGTTGCGGGCAATCTAGCGCGACTCCTTTCCAAGCGAAGCGGGCAGCGCCGCCCGCAACAGCTTCAAACGCCAAGTATGCAACAGCCAGGAATATCGCCCACCTGCCCAGGTCAACAGGTTGGCCGCGGTGGGAGCTAATGCTTGGCCGCCTCATTAGCGACCCGAGCGTTGCGTAACATGGTTGCATTGCCGGACGAACCCAAACGTGCTCCAAATCCCGCGGGCAATGTCTATCTGGTGGGTGCTGGGCCGGGCAATCCCGACCTGCTCACGCTTCGAGCCCATGAGCTTCTACAGCACGCCGACCTGATCCTCTACGACAATCTGGCGTCACCCGAAGTGCTTGAACACGCTCGGCCCGCCGCGCAGCGTCGCTATGTCGGCAAGAAGCGTGCCGAGCATGCCTGCACCCAGGCCGAGATCAATGACCTGATGGTCGCCGCCGCTCGTGACGGCAAGATAGTCGTTCGGCTCAAGGGCGGCGACCCCTATGTGTTTGGCCGGGGCGGGGAAGAGGCGTTGGGGCTCGTGCGTGCCGGCGTCCCCTTCGAAGTCGTTCCCGGCGTCACTTCTGCGCTCGGAGCAGCTGCGTACGCCGGCATGCCCCTGACGCACCGAGACCATACGCAAGCTGTCACCTTCGTCACGGGGCATGACGTCGACCAGATTGACTGGAAGTCACTGGCTGGGCGGCAGACGCTGGTGGTCTTCATGGGCCTGCTGTCGATGCACGAGATCGCGAGGCGCCTGATTGGCGGCGGATTGTCCCCGGACACTCCAGCTGCGGCGATTCGCTGGGTTACACGAGGCGATCAGCGAGTCGTGACCGCTTCGATTGCCGACCTGCCGCTGGCGATCCAGCGGGAGGGGTTGCGCCCGCCCGCCCTCGTGGTGGTAGGCGACATCGTCGCCTTACGAGACGAGATCGATTGGTTTGACAAGCTGCCGCTGCGGGGCCAGTCCGTGGTCGTCACCAGAGCGGCCGCGCAGGCCGCCCCATTCTGTGGTCGCTTGCGGCGCTTGGGAGCGCGGGTCATCCCGATCCCCGCGATCAGCTTCGAGCCACCCTCGAGCTGGGCACCGGCCGACAAGGCGATTGCCATGCTGCCATCCTACGACTGGGCGATTTTCACCAGCGTAAATGGCGTCGAGCACTTCTTGGAGCGCCTTGACGCGAGCGCCTCGGACCTCCGCCACTTGCCGAAAAGGATCGCTGCAATCGGCTCTGCCACAGCTGACCGCTTGCGGGAACTGCATCTCAAGGTCGAGCTGATTCCGGACAAGTTCGTGGCGGAAGCGATGGTAGAGGCGTTTCGCGAACGCGATGTGGATGGCAGGCGCGTCCTACTGCCGCGCGCGGAAGAGGCTCGCAGTCTGCTGCCGGATCAGCTGGCAAAGATGGGGGCCGAGATCGACGTAGTGCCGGTATACCGGACAGTTGTGCCGGAAGCGTCGCGCGCATTGGCGGAGCAGGCTTGGTCTGCGGATCCTGTGCCGGACTGGGTCACATTTACAAGTTCGTCAACGGCTCGGATGCTTGCGCAATTGGTGCCGCTAGATCGACTCAGGAGGTCTAAGGTGGCATCCATCGGGCCGGTCACCTCGGCGACTGTGCGGGAACTCGGCTTGCCAGTCGCGGTCGAAGCGAGGCGCTTCACTGCCGAGGGCATAGCAGATGTATTGTGCATCTCGGTCGCAAACGCGATACGGTGATAATATTCTTAGGTCATCCATGAGGTACGTGCAGGCAGGCGAGCAGCAATTGGTGGTCCTCGAGCCGGAACACGACACTCTGCGGCAACTCGTGCAGCAGGCTGGATTCACGGCCAAGATCACGAAAGAGGCCCGTCGCGTCACGATCGAGGCGAGCGCCCTTGAACCGTCCGGTCCGCTGCTGTTGTTCGATGCCGGCGATCCGGCCAACCTAGGGTGGTTTTCTCGCTGCCAGTTCTATGTCGATTCGGTCTCAGGCGTGGTGCTGCAGACTCCCCTAGTCATTTCCAATTGCCACAGTGGCAGAGACCTCGACCGCGAGCGCTTGCGCATTTCGATGGCCACGGAGGTTCCGGCCGGATTCAGGCTCGCCGGCAGGAAGAGCCTGAGCGAGCAAGTCGTATACGCCTTGCTGTACAACCTCCTGACCGCTCTGCGGGAGACTGGCGTAGCCCTGTGCGGTAACACGGGCCTGCAGCCGCTAGCCGGCGCTGCCCGGCGCACGCGGGCAGCGAAAGTCAGGGTTACCAAGACCACCAAGCGCTGAGCTGCTTCTCGAGCGTCCTGAGGATGCCGGCGTGTTCGGCCAAGCCAGCCAAGTTTTCCCGTTCGCGCGGACGGGCATAGGCCAGCCGGTACAGTTCTGGCGGCTCGGTCTCGTTCTGGATGTACTTCCACTCGTGGGTGCGCACCATCCCAGTCCTGTGCGTGGGGCTCATCGTGGGTCGGAGCACTTGAGTGTGCCGTGGGACCCCGTCCTCGTCGTCTGGGGCTAGGTCCGGTGGCAGCACGTCCGACGCCAAGTCCCCGTAGGCTGCCGATGTAAACAAGGCGGGGCGGCCCTGCGCCTCCCTCAGGACGCTTTCGGCGACAGATACGCCAGAGGCCCCCTCAGGGCGGCTGCCGCCCGTCAATTCGGCCAAGGTCGGGAACAGGTCGGCGGACTGCGCTAGAGCCTCGGTTTGCCTACCCGCCGGGATGCGGCCCGGCGCCCACCAGAGCATTGGCACGTGTAGCAGGGCGTCGTACAGGAACATGCCCTTGCGGACCATCCCGTAATCCCCCATGAAGTCACCGTGGTCGGCTGTCAGGATGACGATGGTGTTCTCAGCGAGACCCTTTTCCTCCAACGCCCCCAGGAGCCGACCTAGCGGCCGGTCCACGCCCCACTCGACCTGAGCGTAGTAATAGCGCATTGTCTCGGTCAGGTCCTCGCGGTCCAATTCGGCGAATCCCATCGCACGGGCAAAGCGCTCGAGGCGAGCGCATAGCGCCGCCGGATCCGTGCGTTCTGGCAGCACCATGTCGCTGGAGTCATACCTTGCGGCGTATCTCGCCGGAGCCATGTACGGCGGGTGCGGATCGAAGTAGCTCACGTGCAGGAAGAACGGATCGTTGCCCGCTTGGCCCAAGAACTTGAGTGCCGACTCGGTATTGATGTGCGGGAAGCAGTCCTCTTCTGGCCAGTACACCGCCGAGTGCCAGTGCGGCGGAACATAGCCGTTGTAGGCGCGGAACGCTTCCCGGTCACGAATATCGGCGTAGTCGAGTTTGGAGAGTGCGTCGTTTGAGAAGGTGTGATTCTTGCCCACCCAAGCCGTCTGGTAGCCGCGTTGCGCGAAGTACTCCAGCATCGAGCCCTGCCAGCCCAATTTGTCACCATCGCGGTTGGTCAGCGAGCCGTGCTCATGGGGGTGCTGGCCGGAGAAGCACGATTTCCTGGTCGGCACGCACACCGGCCCGCTGGCAAAACCGTTGCGGAACAGCACGCCCTCCCGCGCCATGCGGTCGAGATTGGGCGTCCGTACGTTGGGATGCCCCACGGCGGCCATGCAGTCGCCGCGCATTTGGTCCACGGTCACGAAGAGGACATTGGGCGGAGCGTCGGCGGCACGACCGGCGTGGAAGGCGGTCGAACCGGCGGACAGCAGCAGGGATTGGGCGAATGCGCGGCGGCTGATGCTCATTTCGGGGCCAGTATGCCAGATCGCCACGCACGGGGCTCGCTCCGAGGGTCGAGACCGGCTTCCGCAACCGGCCCAAGACCGATCCAGCTAGGTTCGCGCGGGTCGGCGGCATCGCTTTCGCGAGACAGCCGCGCGGACGATCACCGCGAATCCGGCGGGCACCCAGCGGGGTTGAAGGTGTCGGCGATTCCGGCATGACACTCCGAAGACTCCGCGGCCAACGGACTTGCGCCGCTTGCCGTAGGTTCAGTTCTCCGCGAGTCTCTCGCATAATGGAACTTAGGGCGGCACGGCCCTACCCGCAGGATGCAGTCCCGCTTTGATCGCATACGTCTGCTCAACGAATGCTTGGCAGAGCGCATCCTCGTGCTGGACGGCGCCATGGGCACGCAGCTCCAGCGAGCGGGGCTCACCGCCGAAGACTTTGGCGGTGCCGCGCTAGAGGGCTGCAACGAGAACATCGTGCTCACCCGGCCCGATGTTGTGCGCAAGATCCATGCCGACTACTGCGAGGCCGGCGCGGACATTGTCGAAACGAACACGTTCGGCGCGATCGACATCGTGCTCGCAGAGTACGGCCTCGAAGGACAGGTTGCTCGCATCAATGCCGAGGCCGGCCGCTTGGCGCGGGAAGCGGCCGATGCCTACTCCACTAGTGGCAGGCCGCGCTTCGTAGCCGGTGCCATGGGGCCCTCGACCAAGTCGATCACCGTCACGGGCGGGGTGAAGTTCGCCGAATTGGTGTCCGCCTACCGCGATCAATCCCTCGCCTTGGCCGAATACGCGGACCTGCTGATCCTCGAAACTTGTCAAGACACCCGCAATATCAAGGCCGCGCTCATCGGCATTGGACAGGCTTTGCGCCAGTACGGCCTGCGAATTCCAGTGATCGTCTCGGGCACCATCGAGCCCATGGGCTCGATGTTGGCCGGGCAGACCGCCGAAGCCCTGGTTGTCTCGCTCGAGTACGCCGAGCCGCTGGGCATCGGCCTCAATTGCGCCACGGGTCCGGAATACATGACGGACCACATTCGAACGATTCACGAGACTGCGACGCCGCTCGTGTCGTGTTATCCAAATGCCGGCCTGCCCGACGAGGATGGGCTGTACGGGGAGACGCCCGATTCGCTGGCGTCGGTATTGGAACGATTCGTGCGGAATGGCTGGCTCAACATCGTCGGCGGCTGCTGCGGCACAACTCCCGAGCATATCCGCACTATCGCTCAGATGACGCAGGGATACGCCCCCCGCCGGCACAAGCCCGCCCGGCGCGCGAAGTTCACTGGCATTGATGTCGTGGAAGCTGTGATGACAACCGGCCGCTGCTGGTGGGCGAGCGGACCAACGTGGTCGGATCGCGCCGCTTCAAGCGGCTCATATCTGAAGAGCGGTTTGAGGAGGCCTCTGAGATTGGCCGTGCCCAGGTGCGCGGCGGGGCGCAGATCATTGATGTCAATCTCGAAAACCCCGACCGCGACGAGCTGTCTGACATCGATTCTTCTACGAGCTGCTGATCAAGAAGGTCAAGGCCCCCCTCATGATCGACAGTACCGATCCGGCTGCGGTGGAGCGCGCCCTGACGTACTGCCAAGGCAAGGCCATCGTGAACTCGATCAACTTCGAGAACGGCGAGGAGCGCTTTGATCAAGTCGTGCCCTTGCTGCGCCGCTACGGCGCAGCCGTGGTCGTCGGCACGATCGACGAGGATCCCGAGCAGGCCCAGGCAATCACTCGGGAGCGCAAGTTGGCAATCGCCGAGCGCGCGCACGGCCTGCTCACCGAGAAATGGCATATTCCTGAAGAGGATGTGGTGTTCGACCCGCTGGTGTTCCCATGCGGCACGGGCGACGTCAACTACATCGGCAGCGCCGTCGAGACCATTGAGTCCCTGCGGCTGATCAAGTCCAAGCTGCCGCGTGTGAAAACGCTGCTCGGAGTGAGCAACGTTAGCTTCGGGCTCCCACCGGCGGCCCGCGAAGTGGTCAACGCAGTGTTCTTGCACCATGCCACCAGGGCCGGGCTCGACCTTGCGATCGTGAACACGGAAAAGCTGCGCCGATTCGCCTCGATCTCCGAGGAGGAGCAACGGCTGGCGGACGGGTTGTTGCGCAACCTGCCCTGTGATGGCATCGACGCGCCGCAGGACCACCGCGAGCAGGGTCCCGAACACAAGGCGGCCCTGAACCAACTCCACATTGCAAAGGTCACAGAGTACTTTCGCGGAGCCGTGCAGCATCAAGGGCCCAAAGTGGAGGACTTGCCATTGGATGAGCGGCTGGCGAGGTACATCGTCGAGGGCAGCAAGCAAGGGCTGTTGGCCGACCTCGACCAAAAGCTCTCCGACAACGTGGCCGCGCTCGAGA
>JGIcombinedJ30088_10005247_pt1 | contig 11213 bp, 10 predicted proteins | sample PinacodermPK_FD_30088 | JGI IMG/M metagenome (IMG submission 30088) | reverse complement strand
CGCCGCCGCGACCGAGGCCAGACCCTGCTGTTGCCTGTATACACCGTGATCCTGGTCTCGCGTGACGATCTTCCGCTCGATGAACTGGTGCGCCGCCACCGCGGAAAGCAGGGACAGGAGAACGCGTTCAAGGGGCCGCTGATCGATCTCGACCTGCATCATCCGCCGTGCCCAATCTCACCAATGTAGCCGGTGAATCTCACCCAAAGTAGCCGGCCAGTCTCACCCAAAGTAGCCAGTGTGCCGTGGAAAGGCACCGTCCCTCAGCGGGTGCGAACCCCGCCCGGCAACTGTCGTAGCTTCGCCATCTGGAGCATGCCTACTTGTCCACCGTGCACGCGGCCCAGGACCTGACCTGCAACGTCGAGATCGCTCGGGTGCTCGCCGCCATCAATTTGGCCGATGCCAAGACCAGGCCATGACCGATTGTCCTCGGTGCGCAGACGCGCGCTATTTTGGGGCAACAGCCGCTGTCCGGGAGCGGTTACGTCTCTTCTTCGCCGTTCGACCCGAGGCGACCGCTCTCGGCCTACCTGCCGCTCTGGTACCTGGAGCGCGGGGAAGCCGGAATCGAGGACGTGCGACTCCACGACCTTCGACCCTGCTTCGCCAGCCACGCTGTTCTCCAGGGCATCCCACTGCCGGTGGTCTCGCGCCTGCTCGGACACAGGCGCCCGAGCATGACTCTTCGTTACGCCCATGTCGGCGACCGGGAGGTCGAGGCGGCGGCGGAGCGCATCGGCGCCGTAATCGCGCGCGCGTTGGATGGTAAGGACATCAGTTCGTACCGTTGACTCGACGCGCTCATACTTGGGATTCCTCAACAGGCGGGCCCGGTGCGTGCTCGAACGTCAACCGCGATGAGGGAGCGAATTCGCGTATCCGTCGCCGCTGTATCCAATCTCCCCGTGATCGCGATCTCGCGATCTTGTAGCGGCTGTGTCGCCGAGCGGGCATCGAGGAAATTCACCTTCCTGATCTCCGGCACAGTCATATCAGCCGCTCGGTCGTGAACCGCGTCCCTATACCTTCGTCTCTCAGCTGCTGCGTCACTCTAATGTCTATATGATCCTTCGCTACGCTCACCTTTGCGACCGCGACATCGAACAAGTCGCCGAGAGGGTCGGACAGGCTATTGCTGCAACCGCCAAATCTCCTGAAACCGGATCCGCTACCCTTGCATTGTTGGGCAAGCTGATGACGAGGCTACACCCGCTTGGCCAACGATTCCCTAGAGGCTGCCGCCAACCGGATTGCCGAGGCGGCGGAATCAGATTGCCACGATCCCAGGGTGGGGCAGCCGAGCGGCTGCCTTTCCCGCGTTGCCCTCACCCGGACGTGGCTATTGCTTATGGGCGCCGAATGAGCCGGCGATACCGCTGCCGCCGTCGGTTGCGCCGAAGGTGCCGGCAACACCCGCCGGATGCGCGCTCAGGGTGACACCGTTTCCGAAGAACGCCGCGCCCCACTCTCCTCCCCACGGTGCGTCCGAAGGCCCGCCGGAGACGCCCCCTACAATGGGCGCAAACTCCGTGATAGGCGTCGTCTCGAAACGCAGTTCCGTCGGAAACGATGCGGCCCCTCTTGCCGAGGTGAAGCCATGAATCCGGCCTTCCAACGTGCCATCGTCAAGGCTCGTCCCGAAGTCGGCCGTCAGCTCCACATCGGCCTCGAAAGACCCGACAGCCGCGCTGTTGGACAATGCATTCGTGTAGTACATCCCGATTGCATCGCCGGCGTACGTGGCAGTGCCGGTCAGACCCTGCACGCGGCTCGGCTCGAAGGGATCTCCGCCACCGGCCAGGACACCGAAGTCAACCGGGTCAAAGACCGTCGGGCTATCCGGCTCGTACAGCCAGTATCCGAAGCTCAGGTAGTTGGCTGTCGGTACTGCGGCGGATTGAGTTGTCGAAGGAAGCGCTACTTCCGCGCCGCCCGGGCTGTCAGGGGTAAAGACGACACTGCCGCCTCCCGGATAGTATCCTGTTTGCTGGCTGAGTTCGAGATAGCACCACGATCCGCCTTCGCATGTGAACGTACCTGGGGTGCCATCCAACATGCCTTGCAAGCCATCGTCCGGCAATCGAACGCCTTGCCAGTCGTGGCCCGGAAGAAGGTCTGGAATGTCGTCCAGAACGATGGTTCGGTCCGTCTCGCCATACCCCACCCAGGGTCGGCCTAACGTGTCGCCGTCGTCCGCATCGGTCGCGAGGAGAACCGCGAGTGTGCCGCCTCTGGCGTAGTCCTTGCTGCCCTCGAATACTTGCCACTGGTCTGTTGAGCCAAGAGACCCGGCCTGCTCGGACGTGGTGATAGAACGACCTTGCCATGCCACGAGGGGATCCAGAGGTAGAGCTGCACTTGTGTGCGAAGTGTAGAATTCCAGCGCATTAGCAGCGCTGCGGTACGGCACGGCGTGCGCATATCGAATTGGCGAGGTCTGCACGATCATCTGGTGCCCGGAGCCCGAAAGGGCTGCCTCAACAATCCCAATGTTCGTCTGGCTAGCCGGCACGGTGACAACCTCGGCTATGGCGTTTGCCGTGGGGGTGCCCTCCGCATTCTTGACTGCGCTTGCTCCGAATGCACCCGTAATGCGGTTGCGGTCAAAGACGCCGCCGACCTCCTGGTGGGCCGGTCCGTAGAACGCACCGCTGATCGTCGGATCCGCTCCGTCATTGAAGGCCCCGTCGGTCAAGGCGAGGTTGTTCCAGACCATGTCGGGCCGTGACGTTCCCCGCGTCACGTCCCGGATCCCCGTGAACTCGACATCGACGTCGGGATTGGAGAGGTCGTCTATATCGATCTCGACGTCGCCGAGGATCAGGCGGGTGGTTCCCGGCTCGTAGCGGATCAAGTCCAGGCCGGTCATGACGCCGGTCCACATGGCAGACCCCAGGCCCGTCGGGCTCGTGCCCGTATGATGGCCAGACGATGTGGTAGATGTGGTATGGGTAAACAATCCGGCATAGGTATCCAGACTGGACGACGCCAACAACAAGCTCTCGTCGCAGGAAGCAACGCTTGCGCCCCAGCACGAGAGGAACTCATGTATCACGAATGCACTGTGCTCTAGCGACGCCCAATAGACGTCGCCGATATCTCTCCAATCCCCTCTATCGTCGTGGTCGTAGACAATTTGATCAATGTTGATATTGAGCAGTCTGACGCCGTTGTGTTCCAGGATGGGCTGGCCGGTCCAACCCTGCGGCCACGAGTCGAGCGTATCCTGAAAGCCAGTAACAGGTTTGTAACTTATGCCCTCAGACCATGATCCCTTCGTCCACACTCCGGCGTCCACCTCGTACCCAGCACCAAAGAGGTCATGCGTGGCTCGCCGTGACCACCTGTTGTAGAGCGCAAGGATTTGGCCCTCCGTAAGACTGAGGGTCGGGTTGCCGTCCAAGAAGCGCTGCCACTTGTTGTGGAGTGACGTCTGGGTGCCAGTGGCCCCATGCTCGCCGGCTTCGAGTTCCGCTACTCGTTGGACAAGAGCGGCTACGTAATCCTGCAAGTTCTCGGCTTCCTGTAGCGCCTCCATGAGCTCATGTCGGTCGGCGATCGCCGATTCGAGCGCTGCGTGGAGTCTGGCGATTTCGGCCTCGTAGAATTCCAACGCGGCGAAGAGCGCGTCTCGCTCTGCGGCCCGCTCCGATTCCAGAGACGCGGTGTAGGCCCGCAACTCGTCATACGCGGCGAAGAGCGCGTCTCGCTCTGCGGTCGCCACGGCCAGCTCCAGCGTGAGACGGTCGATCTCCGCCTGCTTATCGTCGTCGTCTGCCCTAGCCGTCTCCAGAGCCGCGCCGCCGACAACGAGGGCGAGTGAGAGCACCAGGACGGCAACACCGGCCTGAAGCGTACGTATCCAGGATAGTTTCATGAGATTTCTCCCTCGTCGATTTTGAGGCCGACTTGTATGTGGCCGACTGGTACCAGCGACGACGAGACGACGCGCATCGCTACGAGCGACAAATTCTTGATCATTGTGGCCATGGACTCTGGGCGTCCCTCCCGAATGCGCCTCAAAGTGTCGATGCGTGTCGATGCGTGTTAGCGGCGGCGCAGAAGTGTGCTTACTTGGCGAGCTGGCGTCGGCTCTCGCTTCGGCGAGTCCGGCTCGCCGGTATTGTGCACAATGTATAGAAAGTTTGTGAAAATTGTGAGTGTGAATGTTGGGCTTCTTGATGTGATGCCTAAGAGACAGGGCAAGTCTGCCGGCCGCATGCGGCGCGGCGGAACCGTTGCCAGCAAGCCTTCGAACTCCGGGACACTTGTCGGGATTCACGGGCGCTTGCAGTCGCTTCGCGCATCATTCGGTGTAGGTGACGGTCAAGAACTGCACTTATTTGCCGAAGTCTGAAGTCAGCAGCGCAGCGACCCCATAGCCTTCGGGTTGGTGTTTGGGGGGGACCCCGTCGGAAGGCGCGGCAATTGAAGCAGTTGAACGTGCGCAAGACACGATTTGACCGAAAACGTGTGGCGGGACTGCGTGTGTCAGATCGGAATACGCGCGCTGAGCCATCGTCGAATCTTGTCACCCGGCCTGCCGCCACCGATATCCATGACTGCACGAGCCAGAAACAATCGGCATCAGCCAGGAGGCGTTGATGGCGCCGGACGACGAGACGCGTCGTAGCGCCCAGTCCAGGGAACACGACTTCGTGGGCCGCGACCTGCTGGTCGGCCGGCCGGAAAAGGTGGGGAGGAGGGGCAGACCGACGGCCAGGGCCGCACGAGCGCAGCCGCCGGCAACCTCCCCGCAGCCCGGTGCGCACGACGACGCCATCAGGGAGCTCCTCACGACAGTGCGGGCGATGGCGGTTCGATCGACGCGCTTCGGGACGCAGCCGGGCTGGAGCAGGAGACAGCCAAGGCGCTCAAACGCGAGACGGCGGCGCTGACCCAGGCTGTCGCTGAAGCGCGCGGTGCGCTCGCGAAGGCGGCGGAGCTAGCCGCGCGCCGGGACGGGGCGGCAGAAGCGGCACAGGCACTCGCTCGGAACGCCGCCGCGCTGAAGACGCAGGGCGAGGCCCTGGACCAGCGTATACGCGCCACAGACCGGCAGTCGGCGGTGGCCGCACACAGCCTGGAGGACATGAACCAGTCGGCGACAGCGCTCAACGACCAGCTTCGCACTCTCGGCAACGACTTGCTCCGCATCTCCGACAGACTGCGGTGGCGGCACTGGCGCTTCGTTCTCGCCGTGGCGGGCGCGGCGTTCGTCTTCTTCGCGCTGGGCGCAGTTCTGCAGCGGGAGACAAACGTCATGTCCTTCGGCGATCCGCGATACACGTGGAACGATTTCGTGGCGGAGCATTTCACGTCGACGCTCGCTGCCTGTGCATCCAAGGCCCGCCTGAACGACGAGCCCGTCCTTTGCAGCATGATCATCGACCCGTTGCCGGAGTTGACTGTTCCCTTCTACCCGGACGTAGTTCTGACCGAACGGCCGCCGTCGCAGAGTCGCTCCGACCCAGAATCGGAGCGGTAGCCGGCCATGGTCGCGACGGTAACGCGCCTGAAGGCCGCGGCCACGACGGTGCACTACTTCGAGGCGGACGGCTACTACGCGAGGAACGACCCCGAGCACCGCAAGGCGAGCGGCTGGTATGGCGAGGCCGCGGCAACGCTGGGCCTGCACGGGGGCCGGTCAAACCTAAACGCTTCGAGGCGCTCCTCGCAGGCTACGTGCCCGGCACCGATATTCGCCTCGGCCGCCTCCGCGACGGCGAGCACCAGCACCGGCCGGGCGTGGACATCACGTTCTCGGCGCCGAAGTCCGTGTCCCTGGAAGCGCTGATCTACGCGGCGCCGAAGACGGGCGCACGGGTGGTGAGGGCACACGACGAGGCGGTGCGCGCCACACTTGGCTTCATCGAGAGCGAACTGCTCCAGACCAGGAGCTACGAGCCCGAGACCGGGCGCAGGCCGCGCGTGCAGGCCGACGGCATGGCGGCAGCCACATTCCGGCATCTCGCGAGCCGCAACCTCGACCCGCAGCTGCACACGCACGCAGTGGTGGTCAACATGACCCGGGGCCGGGACGGGGAGTGGCGCAGCGCCGAGTTCACCTCGGTGGAGCGTTCGAAGCTGCTGATCGGCGCTTACTACCGGAACGAGCTGCGCATGGGGCTGGAGAAGATCGGCTACGCCACTGTACCGACGCTGCTGGGCCGGATGCCGGGGTTCGAGATCGCGGGCTACCGGAAGCCGGTGCTGGATGCGTTCTCGACCCGCCGCAGAGAGCTTCTGGACTACATGCAGGAACGTGGCTGGGAGAACACGCCTGCGCTGGCCCAGCAGGCGGCGCTGCATACGCGCCGGCGCAAGGCGGAGCCCGACCCAGGTGCTTGCGACCTCGTGGCAGGAGAGGGCGAAGGAGCTCGGCCCCGCGCGTGACCGGGACGAGGCGCGGGGCCGGCACCGAGTGCGCACGACCTCACCCGCGCCGGAGCCGCGGGCGCAGCCGTCTGCACTGGCGGTGGTGCGGCAGGCCGTCGAGCACTTGGAGGAACGGCGCACGGTGATCCCGGCCAACGACCTGCGCGCCTGGGCGCTTGCGCACGGCGGCGGGCGGCTCTCGCTTCCGGCGCTGAACACCGCCATCGACCAACTCCGGCGCGACGGGAACCTGATCGAGGTGACGGCGCGGAGGGCCGATCTGGCCTTCGTCACTGACCGCGCGCTCGACGCCGAACGCGACATGCTCGCCGGCATGCGCGCCGGCTTGGACGCAGGACGCAGCCTGGCGCCGGCAAAGGCGGTCGAGGCGCGGCTTGACGCCGCTGGCCTGAACCCCGGCCAGCGCGATGCCGTACGCGGAATCCTGCTCTCGCCTCATATCACGGTGGGGGTGCAGGGCTTGGCGGGCTCCGACAAGACCACCATGCTGCGCGCGGTGGTGGAATTGGCGGGCGAGCGCTGGGAGAACGGCTACATCGAGAGTTTCAATGCCCGATTGCGCGACGAGCTCCTGAACGGGGAGATATTTTGCACTCTGAAGGAAGCCCAGGTTCTCATCGAATCATGGCGGTGCCATTAAAACGCGATCCGCCCACATGGCAGCCTGGGATACCGGCCGCCGGCACCAGAGACGATCGTCTGGCCACGCTGGCCGCCCGGCTCCGCTACGCTCCGCCGATCAGCCAGCTTGGCCGAGGAACCCGCAATGCGCTAACATTCGACTTGGACCAGTCAGCGGGGGCAGGTCAAAGTGCCAAACTACAATTTTCGTAATAGGGAAGCCATCAGATGATTCATGCCCGTCAGACAATCCTTGCAGTCTCGCTTGGGTTTGCATTGATAATCTGCACGCAGACGCCGGCCTGGGCACTTGATCCGCCGAGGGAGGTCGAAATCGCATCTGCACTCGGCGTGGAACTACCCACTTACTGGTCGATCGCCTCGGTAGAGATCTCTGCGTCCGTCAACGATGGAGACGAGATTTCACCTCACTACAGGCAACGGTTTGTGGCGAATGCAGTGCCGAAGGAAGAACTCTACTTACCTGCCGTGGACATTGGAGCGATAGGCCCGTTCGGGATTTTGGTCACGACCAGAACGACGACACAAGCACACAAATTATACGGAGTCGCCACATCTGTCCTGGCGCTTGGCAAGTGGTCCACTGAATTGGTGATGGAGAACTCGATCAAGGGGCTGGGGATCCCGCGCTCGCTGTACTCCGGGCCGGTAGTTGTAGCTGGATCCGCTGATGCTGACGAGGCGACGGCAAAACTTCTGAAGACGCGGGAGCTCATGAAGACGGTGGCCGAAGGAATCGCGCGCACCACAGTCAGCACGGAAGCCTTGAAGCAACTCGCAATGCAGGAACAAGAGGCACTCAAGGCAGCAAATCGACAGCGCCTTGAAGCACTGGAAGAGAAGTATGAGCAGGAACGCGCGACGATAGCGGCCGCCGCCGACCGAGAAAGGAGCGAACTCGAGGCGGCCGGTCGCCAACGCCTCGACGCCTTGAAGGCGAAGCTGAAGGAAGACAGTACTGCGATCGAGACAATGGCGACCGCTGCCGACCGCGAACGGAATCGCCTTATTCAGGAAAATCAGCGTCGATTGGCCGCATTGAAGGCAAAGCATGAAGGGGAACGCGCGGCCGTGACTGCGACCGCGGCGACTCTGAAGGCGGTAAGCGAAGCGGAAGCGGAAACAGCAGCACACAAACGGCTCGTTGCCGCTCTTGCGGTACTGGCCGAGGAAAGGGAGCGGGCTACGGAGATCGCTGAGCAGGTGGTCGCCGCGGAGATGAAAGAGAAGACGGCTCGCTATGACGCGCTTCTGGCCGCGCTTCGTTCGGAGAACATCTCCCAACGGAATGCGAGATTCGACTTAGCCCTTACTTCTGGAGACGAGCTCTTGAAGACGACAGCAATTGCTGAGGCGATGAAGTCCGGGGACGACGGGCTTCAGGCAAAGGCGCTAGCCGCATTGATAGCCAAGTCTCCTCGAATTGGAATAACGATACAGGCTAATGAGGGCGATCAAACTGGTAACCAACTCTTCGAGATTACGTCCTTTGATGAGAAGAGCTTGACGTTTACCGGCAATTACTTCACGCCAATGGGTGACGATCCCGACGAGCCGAATGGAACAGGCTCCGTGCAGAGGGACAAACTTTCCTTGAGTGGACGCTGGAAGGAAAGAAGGCAAGACGTGTATTTCAACTGCACGGTGAACGCGAGAGTTGACCCCAAAGGGGCATTGTCGGGAACTATTTCGTGCGCGCAGAAAAAATGGAGGACGAGGGTTTTGGGACAAGTGGAGGTAAATCTGTGATCTCTGCTCGCCGAACGCGGGGCGGTGTGAAAGAAATCCGTCTACAATCTCGTGAACAGAAAGCGGCCCTTACCGACTCTTGTGGTGGTGGAGTGAGGACTCTCGAAAGTACGCGTGCAGCGCCCTCGATCGCCCACAGAAACATTTATTTTCTGCTCGACTTAGCCCATCGCCGGTAGAGGACTACGAGGCGCATCAGATGGGTCATGGGGAGGGGCGCATTGCTTCACCTGATTTGTTCCTTTTGAGCGACTCATCTTGTTTGTCGCGCCGCAGGGCGGTCCGGGACGACATGCGCGCAAGCAACGATGTACCGCGGCACGACGTCGATGTCGGCCTGCGCGGGGCCCGACAGCCAGACTGTGTGCAGCCCGCACTTCGAGATCGGCAGGTGGATGTGCCATCTTCTGATCCAGTCCCATTCAAGGGTCGCGATCTCGGCTGCGTTCGGACCGCACGCCAAGTCGCTAGCTTTTTCGACAACACCACCCGGCGGCCGACAACATCTCAACGTAACCGTTCGACGCTCGGGGGAAGCGCGCGGTGCCAAGCCGGGCTGAACGGTCGGAAGGTCGCAGCGTCCCTCGGGACTGCATCATTCCCGTAGCGACCGCGCGTGTTCCGTCCCCCGGGACCCGAACGGTTACATCTCAACATGTAGGCCAACGGCTACACGTGTCCGCAGGGTCGCTCATGCATTAGAATGAATCTTCTGACCATATGCTTACGCGGCTTGGCGTGTCACCTCCCATATAGTTGTAAATGATTGACCTAAATCACGTATTCGGAATCTTGGGCTATAAGGGCCGGGGTGAGGAGGGGAAGCCCGGATCGCAAGGCATGCGAACAAGCGAAGGTGCGGCGATCGGGTACGAATCCTTCCGGTCGGACAGTGCTTAACTCAAGCGAAGGCGTCGGGCATGGATGCCTTCTTCTTCGCGATGAACTCCTTGAGCGCCTCGTCCACGCCGGGGTCGATGGGGGGCGCCTCATAGGACGCCAGCATCGACTTGAAGAGGTCGTGCGCCCGCTGCGTCGTGTCCTTGGAGCCGTCCGCCTGCCATTGCTCGAAGCTCGAGTTGTCGGCGACGGGGGAGCGGTAGAAGGCGCTCTCGAAGTTCGCCTGGGTGTGAGCGCAGCCGAGATAGTGGCTGCCCGGCCCGACCTCGCGGATCGCATCAAGCGCCTGGCCGTTGGCCGAGAGGTCGTAGCCTTTCGCCAGCACCTGCATCATGCCGAGCTGATCCGCGTCCATGATGAACTTCTCGTAGCCGCTCGCGAGCCCGCCCTCGAGCCAGCCCGCGCCGTGGAGCACGAAGTTGGTGCCGGCGAGCACGGTCGGCAGCAGCGTGTTCGCGCTCTCGTAAGCCGCCTGCGCGTCGGGCAGCTTCGAGGCGGTGAGCGCGCCGCCGCTGCGGAAGGGGACGCCGAGGCGCCGGGCCAGCGCCGCCAGGCCGAAGATTGCGAGCGTCGCCTCCGGCGTGCCGAAGGTGGGCGCGCCGCTCTGCATCGACATCGAGCTCAGGAAGCTGCCGAAGATCACCGGCGATCCCGGCCGGCAGAGCTGGCCGAGGGCGATGCCGGCCATGGCTTCCGCCAGGGTCTGGGCCATCGTGCCCGCGACCGAGACCGGCGCCATCGCGCCCGCCAGGATGAAGGGCGTGATCAGGAGGCCCTGGTTCGCGCGGGCATAGACCTTGAGCGCGCCCAGCATGGTCGCGTCGAAGGTCATCGGCGAGTTGGCGTTGATCAGGCTGACCATGACGGCCTGGGAATCGACCACGTCCGCGCCGAAGAGAATCTTCGCCAGCTCCACTGAATCCGCCGCGCGCTCGGGGTGCGTGACCGAGCCCATAAACGGCTTGTCGGAAAAGCGCATGTGCGCGTAGACCATGTCGAGGTGGCGCTTGTTGACCGGCACGTCGACCGGCTCGCAGACCGTGCCGCCGGAGTGGTGCATGGCCGGCGTCATGTAGGCGAGCTTGACGATGTTCTGGAAATCCTCGAGCTGGGCGTAGCGGCGCCCCTTCTCGATGTCGTAGATGAAGGGCGGGCCATAGACCGGCGCGAAGACCGTGTTGCGGCCGCCCATCTCGACCGACCGCTCGGGATTGCGGGCAAGCTGCGTGAAGGTGGACGGCGCGGTCGAGACCAGATGGCGCGCGGCCCGCGCGGAAAGCGCACCCGTTCGCCGTCGATGTCGCGCCGGCATCCTTGAAGAGCGCGAGCGCTTCGGGGTCGTCGCGAAAGTCGATCCCGATCTCTTCCAGGATCGTGTCCGCGTTCTCCTCGATCAGGGCCAGTCCCTCTTCGGTCAGCAGCCCGACCGAGGGGATGTCGCGCGTGATGTAGCGGAGCTGCTCGATCCCGCCGCCGGTCCGCTCCGCGCGCCGCGCCGCGCGCCCGCCGCCGCGGCGGCC
>JGIcombinedJ30088_10005245_pt1 | contig 11218 bp, 7 predicted proteins | sample PinacodermPK_FD_30088 | JGI IMG/M metagenome (IMG submission 30088) | reverse complement strand
CTGACCGCTCGAGTCCGAAACGAGATCCTGGCGAATTTCAATCAGGACTGAAGGAATGTTCCGCCGGTCGGCGTGGATTGGAACAGTGAAGTCGCTTTCAGGTTCGATTTTATACGGCGTGTTTTCGCCGACGGCTATGCCTTGGACTGAACTTAGAAACTCGATGCAATTTTTGCCGAGGGCGGTTGCTTGCGAATAAAGTACGGCGCAGTGCCAGGGCCGAGGCTTTCCATCCGACCGGAGAATCGGCGTGAATGTATGGATCGGAATGATGGCGGAGGGTCGAATCACGTCGATTGTTTCATGAAGTTTTCGGTGGAACGGAGTATGGTATTTTCGGATGCGCTGGGACCTTGCGAATTCGGTCAGTCCAATATTGCCAGGACTTTCAGTTCCATCGCTACATTCAATGACGCACTCCGGAGATTGCCGAGGCCTGTCGAACGATCTTGCGTCCATCTGCTCGGGGATTTTGCACCACGCCGGCTGCGTAGCCGCCTTGTCCTCGCCGTCAATTGTATTCTTTGAAAGACTAGAGCCCCATCACTGGTCGGCGGCCTATCGCTGCATCGGCAGCCAGAACCGGGAGGCGGCCGTCAGGATCTGCCTGACGCCGGCTGGCGTTGATCCCAAGGAATTCCTTCATGCGGAGCTGCGAATCGGCGACGCAACCGCATCGCCGTATTTGCATTTGGGAGCTATCGTTCATGCAGGAATTGACGGAATCGAAATTAGCCGCGAATTGCGGCGATTTATTCAATCGGACCCGGACGACATGTCCGGCGACGAATTAGCCGGCCTCGGAGTCAAGCGACTGCCGCATTTGCTAGAGGAGGCCCTCGATGAATTGGACGGCAGCGACGCGTTCAAGAAATCAGCGTCGCCGCTGTTTGGCAATGCTATCTGGATATGAAGGAGACCGAGCGAAATTACGTGGAGCGTCTCGACCTGGAGGAACAAATCCGAGCCTACCAGTCCATCTATTGATTCCGTTCGAATCCTACCCGACTTTGAAACGGGACGAATTACGGCGGCCCAATTTTCAAGTTGAGTAATGAACGCTTGCCGTTCAAGCGAATTGCGGAATTGTCATCGTTCGAGCCGACGATCCGGCGAGCGGCCAAAATCTAGCGCGATTCGGCGCAAATTCCTAAACTTGCGTTGGAGGCGCGCACCTATCCGATCGGCATGGAAGTTGTCCTGGCCAAATGGAATCGACGAGGGTTGCCGGAGGATTGCATGCCGCGTGATTCTAGCCATTCGCCTCTTACTTACTTGCTTGCTTGCCTTTCGTCTCAAATTTGGGATTCCATCGTTCGGCGGCTAGGCGTGTCGGCGCTGAATTCCAGCCGTCGCGGAGTTCGCGCGACATCGCAATTCAGCAGTTTTTTCCTCAAGGCGGCAACCGTTCGGATTCCGGCGGCAGCGTTTCATGAATCGCTGCGGGCTTCGCAGTCTTGCCGGCGATTCGAGGCACTTCCGGGCGCCGCCGCTCGTTTCGAACTCTTCCACGAACTCTATTCGCTTGCGTTTAGCCATGCACGGGGAGCTACCGCGTTAAATCCGGCGAATGTGCACTGCATTTGTTTCGCTCGTGAAGCAAGAGTCGCGAACGAAGCGCGTAAGCAATAATAGCCGAGCATGATTTAAAATTTTCCGCCCCCGCCTGGCATAGGAAACCGAGGAACCGGAATCTCGGCGCTGATTTGGGCCTCGGACTCAATGGAGCTGAGTTCGACCAGCTGTCGATTCTACCGGGAAGACCGGCGCGTTTGATTTTCAGCAGGCGCCAGGGTTAGGGAGGATTGTAAACTTTTTTTAAAAATCTATCCGTCCGGGGTTCCGATAGGACATGGAATTGAATATCTAATATGTGAAAGCAACGCATGGCGCGACAGGTGTAATTTGACTGACGAAAATGCGGAAAAAAGCCGCTCGGCGGCTAATGGCATTATGCAAGGAGGAATCTATGGCCGATAGCAATCGCCTAACGACAACGGCGGGGGCTCCGGTTCCCGATAACCAGAATTCTATCACCGCCGGTGCATACGGACCGGTTCTGCTGCAGGACTACCAGCTTGTTGAAAAGCTAGCGCACCAAAACCGCGAAAGAATTCCGGAGAGGGTGGTGCACGCAAAGGGCTGGGGAGCTCACGGAATTCTGAAGATTACCGGCGACATCTCGCGCTACTCCAAGGCTAGCGTTCTTCAAGCCGGCAAGGAAACGGAGATGATCGCCCGATTCTCGACGGTCGCCGGGGAGCTCGGCGCCGCCGACCATGAAAGAGATGTTCGCGGCTTTGCGCTCAAGTTTTATACGGACCAGGGCAATTGGGACCTTGTCGGAAACAATACTCCGGTTTTCTTCCTTCGCGATCCGTACAAGTTTCCAGATTTCATTCACACGCAAAAAAGGCATCCGCGCTCGAATATGCGTTCGCCGACCGCCATGTGGGACTATTGGTCGCTGTCGCCTGAATCGCTTCACCAGGTAACGATTCTAATGTCGGACCGCGGGCTTCCGAAAACGCCGATGAACATGAACGGCTACGGCTCCCACACTTACAGCCTCTGGAACGACGCTGGCGAAAGATACTGGGTCAAGTTCCATTTCAAAACTATGCAGGGCCACGAATTCTACACGAACGCGGAGGCCGCCGAAATCGTAGGAAGGACGCGCGAAGGCTATCAAGAAGCGCTTTTCGGTTCGATCGAAGCGGGCGAATTTCCGAAGTGGAAATTCTGCATACAGGTTATGGATGAAGCCGATGCTGAAAACATGCCATTCAATCCGTTCGATTTAACCAAGGTTTGGCCGCACGGCGATTTCCCGTTGATCGAAGTGGGCGAACTCGAGCTAAACCGGAATCCAGACAACTACTTTGCGGAAATCGAGCAGGCGGCGTTCAGCCCGTCGAACATCGTTCCGGGAATCAGCTTCAGTCCGGATAAGGTGCTGCAGTCGCGGATTTTCTCCTATGCGGACGCGCACCGCTACAGGTTGGGAACTCACTACGAAGCGCTGCCGGTCAACAGGCCCAAATGCCCTGTCAGCCACTACCACAAGGACGGCTTGATGAATTTCTTCGGGCATAGCGCGGGTTCTCCGGACGCATTCTATGAGCCGAATTCCTTTGGCGGGCCGGTTCAGGACGAAGCGGCTGCCGAGCCGCCATTGCGGGTTTCCGGCGACGCGGCGAGATACAACCACCGGGTAGGCAACGACGACTACAGCCAGCCACGAGCGCTGCACGATCTGATGACGCAGGAGCAGCGCGCTCGGCTGTACAGCAATACAGCGGAGGCGATGCAGGGCGTTCCGCAGGAAATCGTCGACAGGGCTCTTGGACATTACGACAAGATCAACCCCGCGTATGGAAACGGAATTCGCTCCGCGCTAGCGAATCTTGCGGGCCATCGCGAAGCAGCGGAATAGCCTTAGCCTGAATAAATTGGCGAGCCGCCGGCAGTTCCGAGTTGATTTGAAGCTTGCCGGCGCAGCCATCGATGCTCGCCCCTCGCAGCCGCGCCGAATATGAACTCGGCGCGGCGAGTCTGCGCATGCCGGAGTTCGGCAGCTGAGAGTCCTGCCGCGCCCCGGTTACATCGGAAGCAATAAAATGTCGAAAATTAGAGTTGAAAATCCGATCGTCGAACTCGACGGCGATGAAATGACACGAATCATCTGGCAGATCATTAGGTCAAAACTGATCCTGCCCTATCTGGATTTGGATTTAATCTATTACGATCTCGGCATTGAGGAACGCGATCGAACCGATGACCAAGTAACCGTCGAGGCGGCGAACAAGATCAAGGAAGTCGGCGCGGGCGTCAAATGCGCGACAATTACGCCCGACGAGGCTCGAGTCGAAGAATTCGGCCTGAAAAAAATGTGGCGGTCGCCGAACGGCACTATTCGGAATATTCTCGGCGGCGTCGTATTCAGGGCGCCGATCATCTGCCGCAACGTACCTCGGCTGGTGCCCGGCTGGGTCAAGCCGATCGTCATAGGTCGACATGCNTTCGGAGATCAGTATCGCGCGACCGACTTTAAATTTCCCGGGCGCGGGAGGNTAACAATTAAATTCGAGGGCGAAGACGGCCAGGTTATAGAAAAGGAAGTGTTCCAGGCGCCCTCGCCCGGGGTGGCCATGGGGATGTACAATCTCGACGATTCAATTCGCGATTTCGCCCGGGCATCGCTCAACTGCGGACTGAATCTTCGGCAGCCGGTGTATCTTTCTACCAAGAATCCGATACTGAAGGTCTACGACGGACGATTCAAGGACTTGTTCCAGGAGATTTTCGAGAATGAATTCGAGGAGAAGTTCAAGGAATTCGGAATAACTTACGAACATCGCCTGATCGACGACATGGTGGCCTGCGCATTGAAGTGGAGCGGCGGATTCGTGTGGGCCTGCAAGAATTACGACGGGGACGTTCAGTCGGACACGGTCGCGCAGGGATTCGGTTCCCTCGGCCTGATGACATCGCAACTCATGACGCCCGACGGAGGAATAGTCGAATCGGAAGCGGCGCACGGTACGGTTACTCGCCATTACCGCCAGCACCAGCTGGGCAAAGAAACGTCCACGAATTCTATCGCGTCCATTTATGCATGGACGGGCGGNCTAAAGCATCGCGCAAAGCTAGATGGAAATTCCGAGCTCGGCCGGTTTGCAGAAACGCTCGAAAAAGTCGTCGTCGACACCGTCGAAGCGGGATCTATGACCAAGGACTTGGCGCTGCTTGTCGGCGATGATCAGCCTTGGCTCTCGACGACCGGATTTCTTGACAAGGTTGCATCGAATCTCGAAGTCGCGCTCGGCGACTGAGCCGCTACAATTCTTCTACGATNACCATGTCGCGCTCCGCGGAAACGGACGAGTATTCCAGCGCCTTCCGATAGGTCTCGGAATTGTAGCACTTCAGCGCTGCATCGAAGCTCGGAAAGCGTATCACGACGTTTCTAAGCCGCTCCTTGCCCTCGAGCTGATGGCACCTTCCGCCTCTGGCCAGAAACTGGCCTCCGAACTCGGCGATCGCCTCGGTCGCCAATTTGGCATATTTGCCGTAGGTGTCAGCATCCTTCACATCGACCAGAGCTATCCAGAGAGCGCTCATTCCAATCCTCCGATAAATTGCTTCGCCGCCTCGATCGCCGCGCCGGCGCATTCAGGCTTGCTTCCTCCCCCGCGCGCGAAGTCGGGCCGACCGCCGCCGCCCCTGCCGCCAACGTGGGAAACGGCCGCCCGAACCAAGTCTACCGCCGAAAGGCGCGATGTCAAATCTTCCGTTACTCCCGCGGCGACGGCGGCGCTGCCGCTGGAAGCGGATATCAGAAGCACGGCTCCAGATCCGATCCTCGCTTTGTGATCGTCGATCAGCGGCGGCAGCTGCTTGCCTGAAACGCCTTCGACTATCGATCCCAGAAATCTAATTCCATTGATTTCCACAGCCGCGCTTGAACTGTCGCCAGCGGTGCTTTTCTGCAGCGCCAGTTCTTTGCGAAGCGATTCGATTTCCTGAACTAGCGCCTTGCGCTCGTCAATGAGAGACATGACGCGATTCACGACTTTGCTCGCGGGCGTTTTCAATGCCTGCGCGATCTGGGCCAGACGGATGTCCTGGGTCCTCAAGTAATTTCTTGCAGTTTCGCCGGTCAGCGCTTCAATGCGCCTGACTCCCGACGCGGAAGCGGTTTCTCCGGTGGCTACGAACAATCCGATTTCGCCGGTTCTTGAAACATGGGTGCCTCCGCATAGCTCCATCGAGTAAACTGACCCGGCCTCACCGTTTCGGGAACTTTCGGTTCGTCCCATGGAAACGACTCTGACTTCCTCGCCGTACTTTTCTCCGAACAATGCCTGCGCGCCCGCAGCCTGCGCATCCGCAGTGGTCATGATTTTCGTTTCGACGGGGAAATCGGCCGAGATGAATTTATTGACTTCGAATTCAACCTCTTCGATCTCATCGAGGCTCATGGCGCGCGAATGCGAAAAATCGAATCGGAGGCGGTTTTCGTCGTTGAGCGACCCGCTCTGGGCGACATGCCCGCCAAGCTTCCTACGCAGAGCTTCATGCAACAGGTGCGTCGCGGAATGATTGGACTTAATCTTGCTTCGCCGCCGACCGTCTACCGCAAGTCGCGCCGGTTGATCGACCTCCATGCGCCCTTCGACGATTTCGGTGACATGCAGCAAAATTCCCTGTCGCTGTTTCGTGTCCAGAACTCTTGCTGTTCCAGTCGCGCTTTCAATCATGCCCGTATCGCCGACTTGTCCGCCCGCTTCTCCGTAAAAAGGGGACTGATTGAAAATAAGCGTAGCGGATTGGCCTGGAANGGCTGTCGAAACNNATTCGCCGTTAACCAAAACGGCTTGAATCAATCCTTCCGCGACCTCGGTTTCATAGCCAAGAAACTCCGTGGCCCCGAACTTGTCCTCTAGATCAAACCAAATCGCTTCGCCGGCGGCGTCACCGGTTCCGGACCATGCGGCCCTGGCCTTGATACGCTGCCGCTGCATAGCGAATTCGAATCCTTCCGAATCCACTCCTATGCCGCGCTCTCGCAGCGCGTCCTGCGTTAAATCCAGCGGGAACCCGTAGGTGTCGTACAGCTTGAATGCAGTGTCGCCGGGAAGGTCGGCGCCGTCGGGCAGAGAGGCAAGCTCTTTTTCGAGCAGTGCCAATCCACGGTCCAGCATTGATTTGAATCGGCTTTCTTCAAGAAATAGAGTTTCCTTGATCAGTGATTCGGCTCTTGTCAATTCAGGAAACGCATGCCCCATCTGCCGAACTAGATCCGGCACAAGCAGATGAACGCAGGGATCAGTCGTACCCAGCAAGTGCGCATGCCTCATGGCGCGCCGCATGATTCTTCGCAAAACGTATCCACGACCGTCCTTGGACGGCATGACGCCTTCCGCAATTAGAAAAGCGGCGGAACGAAGNTGGTCGGCAATTACGCGATGGTGAACCCGACCAGGACCATCCGGTTCGGTCGAAGTAGCCTGAGCCGAGGCGACGATAAGAGCTCGCATTAAGTCCGTATCGTAATTGTCATGCTTTCCCTGCAGCAATGCGCCAACGCGCTCCAGCCCCATTCCAGTGTCGATGGATGGCTTTGGCAGAGGCGTCCGAGTGCCGTCGTCGAATTGCTCGAACTGCATGAAAACAAGATTCCAGATTTCGATAAACCTGTCGCCGTCTTCGTTGCTGCTGCCCGGCGGTCCGCCCTCGATGTGATCCCCGTGGTCGTAGAATAGTTCAGTGCAGGGTCCGCAGGGACCGGTCGCGCCCATCGACCAAAAGTTGTCGGCGGTGGAAATNCGAATTATCCGGTCCTCGCTTAGGCCGGCGTANTTGCTCCAGAGCTCGGCGGCNTCATGATCGTCGTGGTAGACCGTCGCAAGCAGCCTTTCGGCCGGAATCCCGTATTCCTTCGTAATCAAGTCCCACGCGAAAGGAATGGCCGCTTCCTTGAAATAGTCGCCAAAGGAAAAATTGCCCAGCATCTCGAAAAAAGTATGGTGCCTCGCAGTATAGCCCACATTGTCCAAATCGTTATGCTTGCCGCCTGCTCTGACGCATTTTTGGCTAGTTGCGGCCCTGGAATAGCTGCGCTTTTCGAGGCCCGTAAATATGTTTTTGAATTGTACCATGCCGGAATTCGTAAACATAAGCGTAGGATCGTTTTTTGGCACCAGTGTCGAGCTTTCGACAATTTCATGGCCGTTTTTCCTAAAATATTCGAGAAACGCAGTTCGAATTTCNTTAAGGCTTGGCATGCAGTAAACTTCCTAGTTCGGGCTATCCGCCAGCCGCCGTTTATATTTGTCCCCTCTTGCTGTCTACATGGTCGCTCTTTGCACGTAATCGGTAAAGCGCAGTTATGGCATGCGCGACACGCCGGCGAGAAGGAATGTTCCCTTCCCGCATGAGCGCGGCGCTCGGCGCCGAATGACATCAGGCTTTTGCGGACCGGAATGGCGGCCATGCGGAGGTCTGCACGACCTTGTTGACGACCTTGGGCATCCGTCCATGGGAGGACTGCCGTCTCGATGCGGTTTTCCGGAGCCAGCCCGAGCCAGGATCAGAAACGATCCAAGAAAATGAGGCCACCGGTCAAACCTTCCTCGCTACGCCTATCTGCGAACGGCCTCAATTTGAACTAGGCGGACCGGGCGCTTACAAAAACCAAATCGTAACACTTCGCTAACAACGTACTCGACGCGAGCAAAGAGTTTGCCGAGGCGATGGATTTTGTTTCGAGCGAATTTGCCGAGATACAGGAGCGCATCATCCAGAGGACTCAAAAAATGGATAACGCACTCATGAATTTACGCTGAAATGCGGCCCTACTGTTTGCAGCAATTCTATAGGTGTTCATTTAATCACATTGATTCAATTCAAACGAATTTAATTCGGTTCAGGGATAGGCAATTCGTTGGTCAAGGCAATAATTCCCATTTGACTATTGCCGAAATTACCNTTGGCATCCNGAATTTTCCTGCGGATTTCAANGCGCTTTCGTCAGGTTTGGACTAAGAATTTTGGCTCCGGTTATTTTCTAACTGCCTGCGTCGAATGAGCTTAGCTATTTCTTCCGGCCCATCGATCTGGCGCTAGGCAGGCAAAGCGAGAGAACTCGAATGTCGAATTCTCTCGGTCCCAAATTTCTGAATATGGAAAACTTCCTAGCAGGTTGATTTTTCAGCTGTTCGAAGCAGCCTTCTCTTTCGTCGCATCNACATGCTTCAATCCAAGCGCCGCTCGAATTCGGGATTCTATATCAATGGCGATGTCCTTGTTATTGAGCAGGAACTGCTTGGCATTCGCTCGACCTTGACCGATTCTATCGTTTCCGTAGGAAAACCATGATCCGGACTTGTCGATTATTCCCTCTTTAACGCCGAGATCAATCAATTCTCCCGTTTTCGAAATTCCTTCGCCATATATGATATCGAATTCGGCGGTTTTAAATGGCGGAGCCATTTTGTTCTTTACGACTTTTACCCGAGTCGTGTTGCCGACAACGCTGTCCCTATCCTTAATCTGCCCGATACGCCTGATGTCGATTCGAACTGACGAATAGAATTTCAGAGCGTTCCCCCCAGACGTAGTTTCGGGCGAGCCAAACATAACGCCGATTTTCATGCGAATCTGGTTGATAAAGACGACCATGCAGTTCGACTTGCTGATTGTTCCAGTGAGCTTGCGCATGGCTTGGCTCATGAGGCGAGCCTGCGCACCGACCTGCGCATCGCCCATGTCGCCTTCCAATTCAGATTTCGGCGTAAGTGCAGCTACCGAATCGACAACAACCACCGAAACCGCTCCNGACCGTACAAGCGTTTCGGTGATTTCCAGTGCCTGCTCCCCCGTATCCGGCTGAGAAATAAGTAAATCGTCGAGATTGACTCCCAACTTCTTGGCGTAGGAAGGGTCCAGCGCGTGCTCGGCATCAACAAATGCGCAGATGCCGCCTTTTTTTTGCTCTTCGGCGACAACATGGAGCGTCAATGTCGTTTTGCCCGAAGACTCCGGTCCGTAAATCTCGACGACGCGGCCTTTCGGAAGGCCGCCCACTCCTAACGCGATATCGAGCCCTAGGGAGCCGGTGGAGGTAACTTCGGCGTCTGCGACCGTAGTGTCCTGCCCGAGGCGCATGATTGAGCCTTTTCCGAAGTTGCGCTCGATCTGCCCTAAAGCCGCGGCCAAGGCTTTTTGTTTATCCATTGTGCGACTTTCAAATTTCAAGAGGTTGCTTGTCACTTAGAACGCTCCTTATTTCAGATTCGACGGGTGGCGGCAAGAATTGCTATGTTCNCCATGTGTTCATCACTTGTATTATCAATATCCTTCGAACGATGCAAGAACAAAGTGCCCTTTGCGCGAAATATTCAACCGCAATCGACACATGGCGCCGTATTCTATGAATCTTGCCATTGGTAGTACTGATCGCGGCGTTTATTGTAGTGAACGGGCAACATACGAAACGAGTCCGCAGCAATTATCGCCGGCGGAGTCGAAAATTACCGGATAGGCAACCCCATTCGTCGAATCCTGCGCGTGTTAGCCGGCGAAAGCTTCGAGCCTGCCTAAAAAGAATGAATGATAATCGGATAAAGTGAAGTCGGCAAAAATTTACGGCAGCGAATCAATTTCCAATTGACACGGAATCAGTCCTTGCTACGCGCGATCAGTTTTTTGAATCATCCACAAATCTTCGCTCTTGCTACCAACGAGCGCCGCAGATTTGCTCGCGGTAACCGGTAGTCGCAGTTGCGGCGAGACATCAAAAATTCGTGTTGGTGATGAGGTGCGGATAAATTTTCATGTCGGCAACGTGATGGGGAATCAATGCTGCAAGCTGAAAAACCGAATCCCAGACATTCCAGTGGCAAGCGGCCACTTAATCACGCAATTTAATCCGCATCCCGAGAGCCGCCGTTTTCTTGTTATGCGATTCGCGTCGTCAAAAATGACGAACCAATTGATGGTGCCTTGCTAAAGCTCTTTGCGTGCCGCACAGAAAGTGAAAAGGGCGTTGAAGCAAAGAAGCGAATGGCAAAACGCGGGAAGGATGCGCTCGGGCGGGATCCCGGCATTGAGCGCAAACTGATGGAATTAGACGCAGGCTTCGCGTCGACCCGCCTCAGGAAATTTGCTGAGCGGAACGGAGCGCACATCCTTAGCCTAAGCGTGGGGGATGTGGTCGAGGCGAGGAACAATTCGGGCGAGTAGTTGAAAGCGGCGCGGGAGCTGATCGACCGCTTCGGCAAGTCTGTGTCCACGCCGGTTGCTCTGATGCCTAGCGGCGGGCTTGCCTGCTGCCGGCTGAGACCTCGACTGTTCTGCGCCGAAGTTGACACTGTCGAAAAGGTGCTGCGCACCGCCGCACACCCTGGATAGCGCGCCTACTTCCAGTGCGACTGCTGCGGCCGAGTTGCGAATCTACTCGACCGCCGGTTTCGGCTCGAGGAAATGTCGATGACCCCCGGTATCGAACGCATAGATTAGCTCGCGATGGCGTTGGTGGTCAGCCGCCACGGCCACCGAAGTGTTACCTGCCTAGCCGGATCCGGTTCAACCTGCGAACTTCAGTGAAAGCTCCGAGCTGCGAAAACAGCGTCGAGGTCCTCTGCGGAAAACAGCGCGTCAAGCCAGATGTCGAGTTCTCCGTTCGCGGCGCCGCGAACCTGCTCGACCCGAC
>JGIcombinedJ30088_10005242_pt1 | contig 11221 bp, 9 predicted proteins | sample PinacodermPK_FD_30088 | JGI IMG/M metagenome (IMG submission 30088) | reverse complement strand
CCCCGCCGTAATCGCGCCCTGTCTGGACTGGCTTGCCGGGGACAGCGCGCACCTCGTGCCATTCTCCGATACGCGCTTTCCGCCTCTGTTGCGCGAAATCGACGACCCGCCCGCGGCGTTGTTCGTCCTGGGTAAGGTTGACGTGCTGGCCGAGCCGCAAATCGCAGTCGTGGGCAGCCGCGCGGCAACGCCCCTGGGCCGGTCGACCGCGGCGGACTTTTCCCGCGCGCTCTGCCGCCGCGGGTTCTCCATCGCCAGCGGACTCGCCGAAGGCGTTGATGCGGCGGCGCACGAAGCGGCCGTGGACTGCGGCGGCGCCACCGTCGGGGTAAGCGCGACCGGACTGGACCGGGTCTATCCGCGGCGAAACAGGGAACTGGCGCGGCGCATCGCGGCCGTCGGCGCGCTAGTCTCGGAAAACCCGCCCGGCATCGAATTGCAGCAATGGATGTTNCCCCGCCGCAACCGGATCATCAGCGGCATGTCCGCCGGAGTGCTGGTCGTTGAGGCGGCTGCCCGCTCCGGGGCGCGAATTACCGCCCGAACCGCGGCCGAGCAGGGCCGCGAGGTTTTTGCCGTACCCGGATCGATATACAGTCCGCAGTCGCGCGGCTGCCACGCGCTGATCCGCGACGGCGCCAAGCTCGTCGAACGGCCGGAAGAAATCCTGGAGGAACTGCCGGCGCTGCTGCAGGCCTGCTCCGCGGAACCCACGGCGCCGGATGCGCCCGAACACGTGCGCGGAGAGCTGCCGCTGCTGGGCGAGCTCATGAGGCACGGCCCCGTGGGCATGGATGAACTGGTTCGCGAGACCGGGCGTGACGCGGCCGAGCTTTCCGCCGAGCTCGCGCGCCTTGAACTTGACGGCCGCGTACATTCACTGCCGGGCGGGCGGTTTCAGTACGGTCGCTAAAGTAGTGCTAGGATGCGCGGTCGATTTCTATGGAGTTAGGGTAGTAGAAGGCGCAATAGCTGGATGATTTCTTCCACGACATACCGACCCATGCAGGTCACGACCCCATGACGCGAACCCCCGGCGATAGGGCCGCGGGAGGCCTGATCGTGGTCGAATCTCCCGCCAAGGCGCGAACCCTGCAGCGCTATCTGGGCAAGGATTACCGGGTTCTGGCGTGCAACGGACATGTACGGGATTTGAGAAGCGGCGGCCTGGCAATCGACACGAAGAAGGGATTCGAAATGGAGTTTGAGCCAGTGGAAAGCTCCAAGGCCGCGGTAGCGCGGATCCGCCGCGCACTTGCCGGGATGCCGGCGCTTTATCTCGCCACCGACCCCGACCGCGAGGGCGAGGCCATCGCCTGGCACCTGCTGGAGCTGTTGTCGGATGAAGGAGCGCTTGAAGACAAGCAGGTTCACCGGGTGGCCTTCAACCAGATCACGCGCAGCGCGGTCAACAAGGCGGTCGAGGATCCTCGCGACGTTTCCATGCCGCTGGTGGACGCGCAGAAGGCCCGACGTTGCATGGACCGGCTGCTCGGATTCACCCTTTCGCCGCTGCTGTCGCGCATACTCACTCGCGGCCTTTCGGCGGGCCGGGTGCAGAGCCCGGCCCTGCGGCTGATCGTGGAGCGGGAAAAGGAAATCGAGGCGTTCAGGCCACGCGAGTACTGGACCATTGCCGCGCACCTCGGCAAGGACGGCCAGGACTTCGAGGCGGCCCTGGTGGAATTGAACAGCGAGAAGCTGAAGAAGTTCTCGCTGAGAGATGCCACGGCAACCGAACAGGCCCGCGAAGCGCTCCTGGCGGCAATGCGGGACGGCGCATCAGGCGACGGCCTGGGAGTCTTGAGCGTAGCGAACGTAACGCCCACCCGCGCAAAGCGCTCTCCGCCCCCGCCGTTCACGACCTCGACCATGCAGCAGGCCGCCTCACGCCAGCTCGGCATGCAGGCGCAACGGACCATGCGGGTGGCGCAGTCTCTGTACGAGGGGGTCGACACCGGCAGCGGGGCGGTTGGACTGATCACCTACATGCGGACCGATTCCGTGCAGATGGCGCGCGAAGCGGTACAGGAGATCCGGGAATACATTGGCCAGGAACTGGGCGCCGATTACCTTCCCGCGTCGCCACGCCGGTACCGCACCAAGACCCGCAACGCGCAGGAAGCGCATGAAGCGATACGGCCGACAAGCATCGCCAACACTCCGGAATCGCTCAGGAGCCGGCTGGACTCCGACCAGTACCGCCTGTACGACATCATCTGGCGGCGCGCCGTGGCCAGCCAGATGAGCGACGCCCTGTACGACCGTGTCAGCGCCGAGTTCACGCCCGGCAAGGCGTCTGCCGGCGGCACGGATGGCAACCCGGCGGGACGCTTCCGGGCCACCGGGAACACGCTTGCGCATCCGGGCTTTCTCAAGGTCCTGGCACGCTCTGCGGACATCCGGGACAAGGCGCTTCCGGCGCTGAAGAAGGGCGACATACTGGACGTACGCGACCTCGCCAGCGAACAGCATTTCACTGAACCGCCGCCGCGTTACAGCGAGGCGAGCCTGGTCAAGGCGCTTGAAGACCACGGAATCGGGCGGCCTTCCACCTACGCCGAGACCCTGCGCAAGATCCGCGACCGCGAGTACGCGGCCATGGAAAAACGCAACTTCGTGCCCACACAGAAAGGCAGGATGGTGGCCGAGTTCCTTACCCGCCATTTCAACAATTACGTCGATTACGACTTCACCGCGGGCATGGAGGAATCGCTGGACGCGGTGGCCAACGGGGAAAAACACTGGGTCCCGGTGATGGACGAGTTCTGGGGCCATTACTCGGAGCAACTCGCGGTGAAGAAGCGCACGCTCAAGGGCGTCGAGGAACGCCCAAGCCGGCTGCTTGGCGAGCATCCGGAATCCGGGGAAGCGGTCTACGCCCGGCTGGGTCCCTATGGCTACTTCGTGCAGCTGGGCGAGCGCACCGAGACCCATCGCCCGCCGGTGGCCACCATGCGCGATGGCCTCAATTACGAGGACGTCACGCTCGAACAGGCGCTGGAATTGCTGCGCGGACCGCGTCCGCTGGGAATAGATCCTGCCACCGGCCAGCCGGTCTACGCGGGGAGTGGCCGCAACGGTCCGTACGTGCAACTGGGGGAGAAGGGGGGCGAGGAAAAACCGAAATACGCTTCCCTGACGGAAGGCCTCACCGAAGAGTCGGTGACGCTGGAGGAAGCCCTGAAGTTGCTTTCCCTGCCGCGGGACCTGGGGCCGCATCCGGAAAACGGCGCCATGGTCTATGCGGGCCGGGGGCGCTTCGGACCCTATGTTCAACTCGGCGAGCGCGGAAAGGAAAAACCGAAATACGCTTCCCTGCCCCCCGAAATCTCTCCGTACACGGTCACGCTGGACGAGGCGGTGGCCTTGCTCCGCCTTCCGCGCAAGCTCGGAGAGCATCCGGAAAACGGCCGGCCCGTTCTTGTCGGCTACGGGGTCAAGGGGCCGTATGTGCAGATCGGGGAGCGGGGCGGCAAGACCCGGCCCAGATATATCCGCCTGCCGAAGCCGCTTTCGGTGTTCACCCTCACGCTGGAGGAAGCGCTAAAGGTCCAGCCGGCGCCGCGTGCAAGGCAGCGGGCAATCAAGGAATTCGAGGACGGCGCAATCAGGATACTGGACGGACGATACGGTCCGTACGTCACCGACGGATCACGCAACGCTTCGGTGCCGCGTCAACAGGATCCCGCCGCCCTGTCGCTGGAGGAATGTCGCGAGCTTCTCAAGAATGCGCGAAAGAAAGGATCACGGAGAAAGTCAGCCCGGCGCTGACGCGCGCATCGGCAAGGGCGTCCACGTCCTTCGCGGCGGCGGCGTGATCGCCTACCCCAACGAGTCGGTCTACGGGCTCGGTTGCCTGCCCCGGGACGAGAAGGCTGTCGAGCGCTTGCTCAGACTCAAGGGCCGCGACCGGTCACTGGGCCTGATCCTTATTGCGGGCGAATGGGAGCAATTCGAGAGCTGGGTGGCGGGGCTCTCCACCGCGGCCGATTTGGCGAAGCTGCGCGAAAGCGGGGGCATTACCTGGGTGATGCCCGCTTCCCCGAACACGCCGGCGTGGATCACGGGCGGGCGCGATACCGTAGCCGTGCGCGTGAGCCTGCACCACCTGGCCGCCGCATTGAGCCGGGCGCTCGATAGTCCCGTTGTTTCCACCAGTTGCAATCCGCACGGCATGCCGCCCGCCCGCACCCCGCAGGAAGCAAGGCGTTATTTCGCGGGCGAGGTCGACTGGATCATGCCCGGCGAGTGCGGCCCGCTTGAAGGACCGACCGAAATCCGCGACGCCGCCACCGGAGCGGTGTTGCGCCCGGCATAATGGCTGGATTCCAGCGTGACACGGCACTAGATTAATGATTACATTCGCCGAAGAGACTCTTACGCTTCTTCTCGACGACAAGACCGGTACCTTCCTGCCGATCGGCAAGTACGCGCTGGAGCACGCCCTGGTGGGCGGCGTCCTGATGGACCTGGCCTTTGCCAATCGCATCGACACCGATCCGGAGCAATTGATCGTCATCGATACGACCCTCACGGAGAACCCCATACTGGACCAGGTGCTGAGACGCATCAGCGACAGCGCTCAAACCAGGGACACCGCAGCCTGGCTGGAGATCATTTCCGAAGAGCAGGGAGAGTCCATTCAGGAACAGGCCATCGAAAGCCTGATCGCACGAGGCGTGCTGGAGCGCACGGAAGAGAAATTCCTGTGGGTGTTCCGTTCCCAGCGCTATCCGATGATGGACGGCGAGTTGCAGCGCGAGGCCCGGCAGCGGGTGGTCGGGGTGCTTTTCTCGGGCGACATTCCCGATCCCCGCGACATCGCCCTGATATGCATTGCCGACGCCTGCGGCCTGCTCAGGACCGTCTTCGGCGAGAAAGAACTCGAGGAGGTCTCTCCGCGCCTCGATCAACTGCGCAAGATGGACCTGATCGGCCGGGAACTGATCACCCAGCTGTCCGTCTGGCGCTGGTCCGGCACCATCACCCGCATCTAGCCCGATCGGTTCCCGGGGAGGCCGGTAAAGGCGTCCCGGCACTCCCGGTGGCGGAAACAGCTCACCAGGTGATCGTTGATGAGGCCGCAGGCCTGCAGGTGGGAATACATGATGGTAGAGCCCACGAACTTGAATCCCCGGGCCTTTAGATCGGCTGAAAGTCGGTCGGAAAGCTCCGAAGTGGCCGGCAGTTCATTCTGGCTGCGCCATCGGTTGACGACCGGTTTGCCGTTCGCAAATCCCCAGATATAGCGCGCGAAGGAACCGAATTCCTCGCAGACCTCCAGGAAGCGGGAGGCGTTATTGACGGCGGCCGTGATCTTCTGCCGGTTGCGGATGATGCCCGGGTCCGCGACCAGGGCCTCGATTTCCGGTTCGCCGAACAGCGCGACGCTTACCGGATCGAAGCCGGCGAAAGCCAGCCGATAGCCTTCGCGCTTGTGCAGCACGGTCCTCCACGACAGGCCCGCCTGCGCGGATTCAAGGATCAGAAATTCGAAATGTACCGCGTCATCAAGAACGGGCAGGCCCCATTCTTCATCGTGATAGGCCTGGTATTCGTCGCTCACGCCGAGCGACCACGGGCACCGTTGACGCATTCAGGCGCTGCGCCCCCGCTTGGCTGCCGGCGGAATCACGCCGGCGGTTATGGACGATACAGCCGGCGAGCCCGCGAGCCCGCGAGCCCGCCGGCTGTCGTCCTGAATCAGCTACCGAAGTAGCGGCAATTTATTCTTCTTCGCCGTCTTCTTCGCCGTCTTCGTCGCCGCAGCTGCCTTCGCCGCAACTGCCTTCGTCGTCGTCATCGCCATCGTCGTCGCCATCATCACCATGTCCGTCCATCAGTGACGGAAGCTCGGGTGCATGGGAGCCGTCGACGGTTGCAGCAGCCGGGCCGGCAAAGCCGGCGGCGAGAGCTGCGCTAAGGGCAAGGGCGAGTAGTTTGCGTTCAGGACTGGTCATAAAAATGCCTCCAGTTTGTAGCTTTGTTTCCCTGTTCAGGGACACTTAAGGCCGCATGCCCGTAAACGAACACCCGGCCGATGCGGGAATGATTCCTCCCGCTGCGGAAGTCTAGCACACAGTTACTAAGCTACCGGCAACCAGACTTCTGCGGTACGCTTCGTCCGGAATGGCGCTCCGGATTCAGATGGGCTAAGGGAAATGTCAGAAATTTACGCCGTAATGGGATACCCGATCGGACACAGCCGTTCGCCGGAAATACATGCCCACTTTGCCTCGCAACTGGGTTTGCGCCTGGATTACCGGCGCATCGAGGTGCGCCCGGGTTCCCTGTTGTCGGCGGTGGAAAGCTTCAGGGCGGACGGCGGACTGGGTTGCAACATCACCGTTCCGCTGAAGGAGGAGGCCGCGGAGTTGAGCGACGAGCTCGGTCCCGAGGCCCGGCAGGCCGGGGCGGTGAATACGCTGACCGCAGGGCCGGGTGGCCGGATAAGGGGGGACAACACCGACGGGCTCGGCCTGATCCGCCAGTTGCGCAAGAACCTGAGCGTAAACCTCGAAAACTCGAAGGTCCTGATGATCGGCGCCGGCGGCGCCGTTCGTGGCGTGCTGCCGGCACTGCTGGCCGCGGGCGTCGGAGAGATCGTCATTGCCAACCGCACGCGGAGTCGTGCACGGGACCTGGCCCGGCGCTTTGCTTCGTTCGGAGAAATCCGCGTAGCCGGTCCCGGCAGCGGGGAACTGCCGGGGGCGGACCTTGTAATCAATGCAAGTTCAGCGGGATTGGCCAGTCTGCCGCCCGCGCTGCCCCCGGCCGCGGCAGAGGGTGCATTATGTCTGGACCTGGCTTATGGCCGCGCAGCCGAGCCGTTTCTGGCCTGGGCGCGAAAGGGCGCCGCCCGCGCCGCCCACGATGGTTGGGGCATGCTGGTCGAACAGGCGGCCGAGAGCTTTTCCATCTGGCACGGCAGGCGTCCGGACACAAGAGATCTGCTTGACGTTTGATCCCGGGCTGCCGTATTGCCGAGGCCTGCGAATCAACGCATGGTCACGAGTTCCTCGGCCGCCGTGGGATGGATGGCCACGGTGTCATCCAGGTCCGACTTACAAGCGCCCATACGTATCGCCACCGCGAAACCCTGCAGCATCTCGTCGACGCCGGGGCCGGCCAGGTGGCAACCGACCACTCTCTCCTCGGAGCCCGCCGTGACGAGTTTCATGCGCGCCCTGGGCTTGCTCTCGGAGATGCCGTAAAACAGCGGAACGAATTCGGCCCGGTAACAGCGCACCGCATCTCCGTAAGTTTCGCGTGCCTCGCGCTCGGTCAGGCCGACGGATCCCAGCGGCGGGTGGGTGAACACCACGGTCGGGATGTTGCTGTAATCCATGCGCCGTGCGGACATTCCGCCGAATTGGCGGTCCGCCCAGCGGCGGCCGGCGGCAATCGCCACCGGCGTGAGTTCGTGATGCCCTGTGACGTCGCCCAGGGCGAACACGCCCTCAGCCGTGGTCTCCTGCCATTTGTCCACTTCGATGGCGCCGCGTGCATCGCATTGCACTCCGGCAATGTCGAGGTTCAGATCGGCGCTGCGCGGACGCCTTCCCACGGCCCACACAAGAACATCGAAGGGGCCGCTGCTTTCTCCCGAAGCGGCCGTGAGACGCAGGCCCTCGGCATCCCTCTCGACCGCGCCGGGGACGAACCCGGTTACGACGCGCACCCCTGATTCGGCGAGGCTCTCCATGCAGGCCTGCTGCAGGATATCGTCGAAGCTGCGCAGCACCGAATCGCGCCTGAGGTGCAGGGTTACAGCCGTACCGAGGCCTTGCAGAATCCCGGCCAGCTCCACGGCGATATAGCCCGCGCCGACGACCGCCGCTCTTGCGGGGCGCCGCTCGAGCTCGAAGAAACCGTCGGAAGTGATTCCCAGTTCGGCCCCCGGAATCCCGGGCACGACCGGGGCGCCGCCGGTGGCGATAAGAATTCGCTCGGCGGAGTACTCCTCGCCCGCGACCCTAAGCACGCGCGGAGCGGAAAAGGCAGCATGCCCGGCAAGGCTGTGTACGCCTCGCCGTTCGAGGTTCTTCGCGTAGATTCCGTTCAGCCGGCGGATGTAGCGCTCACGACGGTTCACCAGTTCCCTGAAGTCGTGGCCGTTGACCGCCAGGTCGAAACCGTAATCGCCGCAATGCCCCAGCTCTACCGCCAGTTCGGCGGCATGCCACATGATCTTCTTGGGCACGCAGCCGCGATTGACACAGGTACCGCCGAGACGTCCGGATTCAAGCAGCGCTACCCGCGCTCCGTATTCCGCCGCGCGCTGCGCCGCGGCCAGGCCGCCGCTGCCGGCGCCGACCACGATGAGGTCGTAACTCTTCATGCGCGAGAGGATAACGCTTCACACCCCGAAAACGCTTCATCCCGCCGTTCCGGACGGACCCTGTCTTGACCCCGCAACAAAAATTGGCGAAAGTGCGGGGTTGGCGGCGCGAAAACAGTGATTCGCGACGCCCAAGCCGATGAGCGAATTGTTTGACTATTACCGCCCGAGCCTGAAGGTGCGGGGGATTGAGCGGCGGTTTCCGGCGCGGCGGATATTCTGCGTGGGCTGGAACTACGCCGATCACATCAAGGAAATGAACCGGCCGGACGTGCCCCAGCCCCCGGTTTTCATGAAACCCGCCGACGCGCTGCTGCCCGACGGCGGCGAGATTCCCTTCCCGCCTCGCACGAAGGACCTGCAACACGAGGTGGAACTGGTGGTTGCGCTGCAGGGGGGCGGGCTCAATATCGCGGCGGACGAGGCGCTGGGCCACGTATACGGCTACGGCGTCGGGATCGACCTGACCCGTCGCGACCTGCAAAGCGAGGCCCGCAAGGCCGGCGATCCATGGGAAATCAGCAAGAGCTTCGACTACTCCGCGCCGGTGAGCACGCTGCGCCGCGCCTCCAGCATCGGGCACCCCGCCAAGGGCCGCATCTGGCTGGCCGTCAACGGCGTAATCCGGCAGGAGGCCGATCTGAGCGACATGATCCGCAAACCGATGGAGTTGATTGCGCAGATTTCCGCCTACTTCGAACTCAAACCCGGCGATCTGGTCTTCACCGGAACACCGGCAGGCGTGGGTCAGATCAAGCCCGGCGATCACGTAACGGCCGGAATAGACCGGGTGGGAGACGTCCATATCCGCATGGGCCGACTGCGCGCCTGAATCGCGTTTCGCCGAATTCCCGGCCATGATGATTGCAAGCTGGAACGTCAACTCCGTGCGCGTGCGCAAGGAGCATGTGGGTGACTGGCTCAAGTCCCACGCCCCGGATGCGCTGGGCCTTCAGGAACTGAAATGCCGCGACGAGGATTTCCCCCTTCAGGACTTTGAAGAGCTGGGTTACCGCTGCCTGGTGCACGGGCAGAAGACGTACAACGGCGTGGCGCTGCTGACCCGCCGTGAAATTTCCGAGCCCGTAACGGGGATTCCGGGACTGGACGATCCGCAGGCGCGGGCGGTCGCGGCGACGGTTGGCGATGTGCGGGTGATCAACCTCTATGTCCCCAACGGCAAGGAGGTCGGGCACGATCACTACGACTACAAGCTGCGCTGGCTTGACGCGCTGACCGATTGGGTCCGCGCCGAACTTGAGCGCTGGCCCCGGCTCGCGCTGATGGGCGACTTCAATATCGCGCCGGACGATCGGGATGTTCACGATCCCGAGGAGTGGCGCGACAAGATCCTGTGCAGCGGCCCCGAGCGCAGCCGTCTGCGGGCGCTTGAAGAACTGGGGCTGAAGGACAGCTTCCGCCTGTTCGAGCAGCCTGAGAAGACTTTCAGCTGGTGGGACTACCGCGCCGCGGGTTTCCGCCGCAACCGCGGCCTGCGCATCGACCTGGTTCTCCTGTCCGAAGCGCTGGCCTCGGCGTGCACGGAATCCGGCGTCGACAAGGCGCCGCGCAGGCTCGAGCGGCCCTCCGACCACGCACCGGTCTTCGCCCGGCTCGCTTGACGCCAGCTCTGTTCGGGGGGCGCCTAGTCGACGGTGACGGATTTGGCGAGGTTGCGCGGGCGGTCCACATCGTTGCCCTTCTGCACCGCTACGTGGTACGCGAGCAGCTGTAGCGGCACGGTATAGAGCAAGGGCGCCTGCAGCGCCGTGGGCGGCGCCGGCAGGCGCAGCACGATCATGCCGTCTTCGTGCCCCAGGTTGGCGTCGGGATCGGACACCACGAAGAGCTTTCCTCCGCGCGCACGGACCTCTTCGAGATTGGACCGCAGCTTGTGCAGCAGGCCATCGTTGGGAGCCAGGGCCACGACCAGCATCTGGTCGTCAACCAGCGCCAGCGGGCCGTGCTTCAATTCGCCGGCCGCATAGGCCTCGGCATGGATATAGGAAAGCTCCTTCAACTTGAGCGCACCCTCCATCGCCACCGGCCACATCGGGCCCCGACCCAGGAACAGGACGTGGTCGCGATGGCGGAAATGTTCGGCCAGTTGCGCAAGCGCGCCGTCCATTTCGAGCAGCTGTTCTATCAGGTCGGGGAGTGCCGCGGCCTCCTGCGTCAGCCCGCGTATTTCCGCTGCCGCCCTGCCCCGGGCGCGGGCCAGCGCCAACGCTATCATCGCCAAGGCAGCCAGCTGGGTGAGCAGGGCCTTGGTGGAGGCTACGCCGACTTCCAGGCCGGCGCGCGTCAGCAGGCTCTGCTCGACGTTGCGGACCAGGCTGCTGGTGGCGACGTTGCTCAAGGCGACGACCGCCCGGTAGCCCCGTTCGCGGGCGGCCCGGGTAGCAGCCAGCGTGTCGGCGGTCTCCCCCGACTGCGAAATGGCGATGAACAGGCAGTCGGGCGGGCAAGGCGGGGGCCGATAGCGGTATTCGCTGGCGATCTCGACGGTGCAGGGCAGGTTCGCGTACTCCTGTATCCACTGCCGGGCTACCAGCCCGGCGTTGAAGGCGCTGCCGCAGGCGGCGATATGCACGGCCGTAATTTCACCAAGCGCGGCGCCTGTTTCCGGGCCGAACATGGACGCGTCCGGAAGGCCGCCGGAAATCAACGGCTGCAGCGTGTCGCGAACCGCCCGCGCCTGCTCGAAGATCTCCTTCTGCATGTAGTGCCGGTAGGCGCCCCGCTCCACCGACTCGGGGCCGAACTCGCTTTCGACCACCGGCCTTTCAACGGTTTCGCCGCCCGAGCCGGTAATCTGCAGCCTGTCCGAGCTGATAAGCGCCAGGTCTCCATCGCGCAGAAAGCGGTAGCGGCGGG
>JGIcombinedJ30088_10005241_pt1 | contig 11223 bp, 9 predicted proteins | sample PinacodermPK_FD_30088 | JGI IMG/M metagenome (IMG submission 30088) | reverse complement strand
CGTCGCCGTCGACGGCGGAGAACGACGCGCGGCACAAGGCGCAGGAGTACCTGGGGATCGGGGTCCGCGAGTACTGGCGGCTGGACCCGGAAGGGACGATGATGGGGACGCCGTTGGAGGGCTACCGGGTCGGGGGAGGCCGGTATCAGCGGGTGGAGTCGGTTGCCCGCACGGGCGGGGTCGAGTACCTGCGGAGCGGGGTGCTGGGGTTGGATCTACGCGGGGAGCAGCGGAACGGAGCGACGGTGCTGGTGATTCGCGACCCGCGGACGGGCGAGGAGATCGATGGCGCGCTGGAGGCATCGGAGCAGCAGCGAAGGATTGCGGAGGATCGGGCGAGCGCCGTAGAGGACGAGCTGAGCGCCGCAAAGGACGAGTTGAGTGCCGCAAAGGAGCGTGCCAGCACTGCGGAGGAGAGAGTGCGGGTATTGGAGCAGCAACTCCGGGACCTTAACAGCCAGACCCGTCCGACGGGGCAAGATTCCTAGGGGCCAGTGCCCCTTTGCCTCGCAAAGTCTTGCAAGGACCGGGGCGCGCCGTGAATCAGTACCCGGACTGGCTGCGGCTCATTCCCCTGGCTCCCCATCCTGACCGGACAACTGCCGATCCGCAAGGTACCCGGGCTTGGCGCGAGGCTGTACGACAGCGTTACATTCCGATGGCTCAGCGTCTGCCCTCGTCGGTTTGAGGCCTGGCCTCGCTAGGATATGGGTGCGATACGTAGAGGCGTCGTGAAGACGAACTGTGTACCCGCACGGATGTAACGACTGGAAGAATTGCTGAACGACGAATCCAAGCCAGAGGATGTCCGTGCAGGTTCTCGACATGCTGGCACCGCCACCGGGAGCGAGAACGTGCCGCGCTTCGAGATGAAGGAGAGGCCTCGCGGTGCGTCAATCCTCAGACGTAGCGTGGCGGTGCTCAGTTTCGAACGAGGCATCTTCGAAGAGATCGCATCCGACCGGGGCGCTACCCGGCAGGCGCTTGCCGTGTTCGTGATCGCGTCCTCTTTGGCCGGGGGGCGGCCCGATACCCCGTGGGTCTTGCTGAATTGGACGGTCGCGCTCCTCCCTGTCACGATACTGATCTTCCTCTTCAGGCTGGCGTCCCGCTTTTTTTGTGACGGACGTGCCAGCGTACATGCCTTGGTTCCGCGCGATGCTCTTCGCCTCAGCGCCGTGGGCGCTACTCGGCGCGGTTCCGGTCGTCGGAAGTACCATGGGCACACTTTATGTCTTTGTGCTGGAGGTCGGTGTAATTCGAGACCTGTGTCGCATCTCGACGGGACGAGCTGTAGTCACTTGGCTGATCGCGACCTTGGCTATAGCCGCTGTAGCCGCTCTCGCGACCACGCTGATTCTATTCCGCATCATCGATCTGGGAGACCTCCCGGCACTTCTAGGACCCTAAGGAGAGTCCTCAATGAACGAAGAAACCGAAACGAACAACGGACGCTCGCAGTCGCAGGACGCCGGCTCCGCTACCGAGAGCGACAGCGTGCTTAGCGACGCAGAGAAAGAGCGGATCCGGTCCGAGGAACAACATGCCTCTGAAGAGCAACGGTACCGCCAGCAGGTGCGCCAGGAGCTTCGCGGCACGTCAGTTTGGGAACGGACACTGGCGATGCTCAAAGTGGAACCTGGGATCTCGGAGGAAATCGCCAGTGACCCGGGCGCAACCAAGCAGGCCTTGGTTGTGTTTGCGATAGCGCAGACATTGGCGGGAGGAGTGTTGCTCATTCCAGTTTGCCTGCTGCTCCTGCCATTCTCACTCGCCGGGGCCGCGATCATGATCCTTCTCACGAGCCTCGTGTCGCGCCTGTTCGCGACGGATGTGCCCCCGTACTCGCACTGGTTCCGGGCGCTGCTCTACTCCACGTCACCGAACGCGCTCGGCGTGATTCCCTTCATCGGTGGAGCTATCGGCGTCGTCTACTCAATCGTGCTTCAGATCGTTGTGATTCGCGACCTGCCCCGGATTTCCACGGGACAAGCAGTTGCCACCTGGCTGATCGCGATCCTGCTGCCTCTTGCTGCCTTGGTGGCTGTCGCGCTCGTTGTGATTTCATTGCTCGGCGGAATCGGCCTTGGGCTATTCGAAACGCTCCTGAACCGATAGGGGGCCGGATTGTCGTGAATCGCGACCATTCACGAATCCCGACCGGCCCCGCGGTCGGCACTTCGGTGATCGCTTCGCTAGTGCCAATGCGTCGGCAGCTAGGGCGGTCGCCGGAACGCCGGTAGTCGGGTACCCGGCGCCGGGTACCGTCGCGAAGCCGTACAATAGGGCTTCATGACGCTTGACATGCCGAGAATCTCCGTGGGCTTCGGCACTGGCCTGGTCGTCCTTGGTGTAGGAGCGTATTTCGCAAGCGGTCAAGCCAGTCCGACCGCATTGATCCCAGCCGCATTCGGGATCTTGCTGGTGGCGCTTGGACTGATTGCCAGGAAGGCGTCCGCGACGAAACACGCGATGCACGCGGCAGCCGTGCTGGCCCTGGTCGGCTTCGCCGGCTCGGTGAACGGGCTGCCGGACCTGCTCAAACTGCTCGCAGGAGGCGAGCTGGAGCACCCACTGGCCGGTGTTGCCAAGAGCTTGATGGCGCTCGCATTGGCGACATTTCTCGGGCTTTGCGTCCAGTCCTTCCGCCAAGCCCGGAAAGCCAGGCAATAGGAGTTCGGCCGGATTCAGAACCGCGCTCCTGGCGCTGCGGATCGCCGCCTCAGATATCGAGATTCTTCGCGTCCAGCGCGTGGTCGCCAATGAATTTCCGGCGCGCTTCGACGTTCTCGCCCATCAGCGTCGTGAAGATCTCCTCGCTTTCGACGGCATCGTCGATGCGGACCTGCAGGAGAGTGCGCTTGTCGGCCGTCATTGTGGTCTCCCACAGCTGCTCGGCGTTCATCTCCCCCAGTCCCTTGTAGCGCTGGATCGAAGCGTCCTTCATGGCTGATTCCTTGAGGTGGTCCAGCAGCTCGAGCTGATTGCCGACCGTGCTGGTCGAGCGCTTGCCGACGACCACAAAGGGAGGCCTGTTGAACTCAGCTAACTCGCGAGAGAGGGAGCGCAACCGCTTGTACTCCGGAAGGGCGGCAAGTTCCAGGTTGATCAGGCCCACAGCCTCCGTCCCTTCGGCAAATTGCACGGCGTACGCAGAGTGCTCCTCGTCCTCGACAAGGTCTGCCGCGAGGCCCTGGACGCGCAGCCAATCCGCTACCGATTGCAGCGAATCGCGGTCCCTGAAATGCTCCTTCGTGTCAACCGCGAAGTTGGCATTCGAAATAGCCTCGACAGCCTTGCCGCTCCGCAAGCGCCGCAACACCCGCTTGCGCATGAGCGCGTAGGTATCAAGGGTGGAGACGTAGCCCTGGAGATCTTGCTTTTCTAGCACGGTCCCGGGCGCCCCGTTGTGTCCGAGCTCCAGGGACACGCCATCCGTAGCGATCTGGATCACTTGGGCCGAAAGCTCGGAGTCGTCCTTGATATAGGTCTCCTTGCTGCCGCGCTTGATGCGGTACAGCGGCGGCTGCGCGATGAAGACGTGGCCGTGCATGATCAGATCGCGCATCTGGCGGAAGAAGAACGTCAGCAGCAGCGTGCGAATGTGAGACCCGTCCACGTCCGCGTCGGTCATCAGGATGATCTTGTGATAACGGAGCTTGGTGAGATCGAACTCGTCCGCGATACCAGTTCCGAGGGCGGTGATCATGGCCCGAATCTCCTCGTGGGAGAGCATCTTGTCGTAGCGTGCCTTCTCCACGTTCAGGATCTTGCCCTTCAGTGGCAGGATCGCCTGATAGCGCCGATCGCGGCCCTGCTTGGCCGTGCCGCCCGCCGATTCGCCCTCCACGATAAATAGCTCGGCGCGCTCCGGCGTGCGCTCCTGGCAGTCAGCCAGCTTGCCCGGCAGTCCAGCCGAGTCCAGGGCGCCCTTGCGGCGCGTCAGGTCCCGGGCTTTGCGGGCGGCCTCACGCGCTCGCGACGCTTCGATGGCCTTGCCGATGATGCTCTTCGCAACGGCCGGATTGCGTTCGAAGAACTCCCCCAGCCGATCGTTGACAGCCGACACGATCTGCCCTTGGATATCGCTATTGAGCTTGCCCTTGGTCTGCCCCTCGAACTGTGGCTGCGGGAGCTTGACGCTAACGACCGCGGTCAGGCCTTCGCGGACATCGTCCCCCGTGAGGCTCTCTTTTGCGTTCTTGAGCAAGTTGGCCGCCTTCGCGTAGGCATTGATCGTGCGCGTCAACGCGGAGCGGAACCCCGAGAGATGCGTGCCGCCCTCAATTGTGTTGATCGTGTTGGCGAAAGAGAAAAGGTTTTCCTGGTAGCTGTCGTTGTATTGCAGGGCGATGTCGGTCGAAACAACCCCACCTGAGAAGTCGCGTTCGTCATGAAACGAGATCGGATCCGGATGGAGCGTGGACTTGCCGCGGTTGAGGTACGCGACGAACTCCGCAATCCCGCCCTGGAAACAGAAGTTCTGGGGCTCGCGCTCGACACGCTCGTCGTTCAGCACGATTGTCAGGCCGGCATTGAGGAACGCCATCTCACGCAGGCGGTTGGCCAGGACCTCGTGCTTGAACTCAGTTGTGGTGAAAATGTCAGGATCCGGCCGGAACGTGATTCTGGTGCCCCGCTTCCTGGAACGGCCCATGCGCTGCAGGCCGTTGGTCGGGATCCCGCGCGAATACTCCTGTTCCCACGCGAAACCGTCACGCCATATCTCCATCTTCAGCGTCTCTGAAAGTGCGTTCACGCAACTGACGCCGACACCGTGCAGGCCGCCCGATACCTTGTAGCTGTCCTCATCGAACTTTCCGCCGGCATGGAGCTTTGTCATCACCACTTCCGCTGCAGACACGCCCTCCACCGCGTGGGTGTCAACCGGGATCCCGCGACCGTTGTCGAAGATGGTGATTGAGTTGTCGATGTGGATCGTGACCTCAACCGTGTCGCAGTGGCCGGCAAGAGCTTCGTCGACGGCGTTGTCGACCACTTCGTACACGAGGTGGTGCAGCCCGATTTCCCCCGTCGAGCCGATGTACATCGCGGGACGCTTGCGCACCCCTTCGAGACCCTCAAGAACGCGAATGTTGTCAGCGGTATATTCGCTTTCCCTCTTCTTCGCCAATGTCGCCATGGTCCGTTGGTGCGAGCCGTCCCTTCCTGGTTTGCCCCTACACCCTCACCGGCATGATCACGTAACGGTAATCCTTGTCGTCGTCAGTGCTGGGTAGTTCAAACTGCGCCGCGCTGCGAGGATCCTTCAGCCGCAGCAGCACCTCGTCTCCGCCGCAGACCTGGAGGAAGTCAATAATGTAGTCCGCGTTGAATCCCACTCCAAACGGCTCCCCCTCGTAGTCGACCGCCAGGGATTCCTCGCTAGCGCCGTATTGAAATGAGCTCGCGGAAAACTTCAGGTTCCCCGTCTCCAGATCGAGGCGCACCATGCGGCCCTTCTCACTCGCGAACTGCTTCACCCTGCGCAAGAGCGCTGCCAAGCTGTCCTTCTCGAGCACGAGCGCGATCTCCAGGTCCTTGGGTAGGACCCTCTTGTAGTCGGGGAATTTCCCAGCCACCTTCCGCGCTACTAGCAGTCGCTTGCCATATCGAAAGAACAGATTGTTCTCGTCGGTCGAGAACTCCACGTTCTCCGGCGACCCCTCGCTGTCAGAGAGAATCTTCGCCAGCTCGCTCATCGCCTTGCGGGTCATCAAGCCAACCATCTCGTCGTCTATGCCTTCGACTTCCCTCTTCTCGATATGCAAAGTCAGGCGATGGCCGTCGGTCGAAACAAACCCGACCGCGTCGCGCCGCACAATGAACTGCGCGGCAGTGATCGCATACTGCACGGTCGACTCGGCCACTGAAACGATGGCTCTCTGAATCCCTTGGGCGAGCACCCGCGCCGGAATACTCGCGGCTGCTTGCGGCACCTCCGCCATTTCGGGAAACACGCCGCGGTCCGGCATCGCCGCAATTCTTGTCTTGGCCCTTCCACACTCGATGTCCACCGGCTCGCCGCCGTCAGCAGTGACCGTCAAGTCCGCATCGGGTAGAAGCCGAGCGTACTCGAACAATCGCCGGATCGGAATGAGCGTGGAACCCGCCTCGTCCACGGCCGCTTGGCACGAAGTCCGGATGCTGAGTTCCAGGTCGGTGCACTCCAGTTGGAGCGAATCGCCCTTGGCGGTGAGGAGCACGTTCCCAAGGACCGGGATAGTGGTTTTTGCTTCCACGATGCCCTGCGCAACGCCGAGTTCTCGTACAAGGTCACGGGACCTGACAGTGAGCTTCATTCCAGTGCTCCCCTTTCCTGGACTGGATCCACACCCTTACGAATTCCCTGATTTGAGTGTTCGATTATCGCCATGTAGTAGTAGTAGGGGCCGTGGAAATGTGGAAGACTCTCCCATCCCCTTGGAAGGCAGAGAGCAAAGCAGTCTCTAAGGTGGTGCATAACCTGCCGTAACATCCACAACTGCGAGACATTCCGAGGCTATCCACAACAGTCCACATCGTTTGCAGAATCTCTGTTGTGGATATTCCCATTATACAGAATCAAGCCATCCAGACAGACGTCTTGGACAGAGCCAGGCGCTGCGCGAATGATAGCCGTGTGGAGCCTGCCTTGAGTGCCGTCGGACACCTGCGTCGAGTGCGTTTGGAAGTTGGCCTTCCCAACTGGCTGGCGCGCCTTGCCGCCATGGGCGAAGTCGAAGGATCTGCGTGCGCTCTTGCGGCTATGCGCACTGTGAATAGCGGGTAGGCTTTAGCTTGCCAAATAGTTCTTCAACCGTCGCTTTAAGTTCTCTATCGGTGTCGATTTCCCTCTCTATTTTCGCGATAGAGTGTAGCACAGTCGTGTGATGTTTATGAAAGGCTTTTCCAACGCTTGTAAGCGACATTCGCGTCAGGCGTTTGCAGAGGTACATTGCGACTTGGCGCGGGTATGCCACCGTCCTGGAGTTGTTGCGTGCCAGCAGATCCGCGACCGGTAAGCCGAACTCTGCTGCGACTGCCTGCTGGATCGACTCGACGGTCGGCCCCTCGGGAGCGCGTAGTTCCAGGGAGCCGAACATGTTCCTGACCATGGCTAGAGTGATCTTGCTGTTGACGAACCTCGCCCTCTCGATCAGCCGGGTCAAGACCCCTTCAAGTTCCCGGATGTTCGTATTCAAACGGGTCGCGATGTAGCTGCAAACGTCGTCCGGTAGATTCACCTGTTTCTCGTCGGACATGTGGTCAAGGATCGCCATCTTGGTTTCGAGGTCGGGAGGCTGAATGTCCGCCATCATACCCCATGAGAATCTCGATCTTAATCGGCCGACCAGTCCTGGAATTGTTGCTGGATTCGAGTCGCTGCAGAGCACGATTTGCTTTCCACCGTTGTGCAAGGCGTTAAATGTGTGGAAGAACTCTTCTTGCGTGCGCTCCTTGGAGCCGATTACATGGACATCGTCAACAAGCAGCGCGTCAGCTTTTCGAAATCGGTCGTGAAATCTTCGCATATTGCTGTACCGTATAGACTTGACCATTTCGTTCATGAACTCTTCGGCTGACGTGTAGACGATTCTCATGGACGAGTCGTTGGAATACAGCTGGTTGCCTATCGCATGCAGGAGATGCGTCTTGCCCATGCCGGTGCCAGAGTAGATGTAAAGCGGGTTGTAGGCCTTCGCCGGCCGGCTCGCGACAGCACGAGCGGCTGCGTGAGCGAAGTCGTTGCAGGAGCCGACGACAAAACGGTCGAACGTGTATTTCGGATTGAACGGGGATGGCTCCGGCTCGAAGTCAAACGCTCCTTGCACCGGCTCCGATCCGGACCCGGCCACGTCGATGGCGACATTGCTGATATCGAGGCCTGCCGAGCGGGCCGCTGCGACGATTCTCGTCAGGAACTCCTGTTCCAGCCAGTCCTTGACGTCGAGGTTCGGCGCCATCAGGTGCATGTCGCTGTTCTCGCCGAAATGGCTGAACTGGACCGGCTCCACCCAGTTCCTGAAACTCTCCTGAGTCATGGAGTCGCGGAGGTTCTCCTGAATCCGGTGCCAGTCGCTCACGTCGCCCATCGAGTCGTACCGTACTTTGCAGCAGTCGGGTGTTCTTCCTCCCTGGCTGGTACCGAGGCGAGGACTTGTCCTCCGAAGAGGGGTTGAGTTGCGCTATCTTACCAGACAGAATCGTGGATAAACAGCCAAGAGACGAACAAAAACCTAGCACTAATAAATGATTAAACCCCGTTACTCAGTCCATGTTTGAATCAGGGTTTTCGTGTGCGGAGCCATCGAATCGAGCGACTTGGCGGAGCGCCGTCGCCACTTGCGCCCACTGGGAAAACGCTATACGGGCTGGGCTGCCAGCCGGGGCTGCGGCATCAGCTGAGGATCCGGAACGCGCGGTCCGGCGCGGCTTCCAGAACCTCGTTCAGGGAGCCTTGGCGGTATCCTGCCAAGTCCAGCGTGACGTACTGGAATCCGAGATCCCGGAACGTGTTCGAGAGAGTCTCGGCCATTTCCGGGGTCAGAGCCCTGTGCAGCTCGGCCCGGCCGATCTCAATGCGGGCCAGCTCGCCGTGGTAGCGAACCCGGTAGACACGGAAGCCGAGTTCCGCGAGAGCCTCCTCGCCACGCTCGACGAGCTTGATGTTCTCGCGCGTGACCTCCGTGCCATAAGGGATCCGAGAACTGAGGCAGGCCGCCGCCGGGCGATCCCAGGTTGGCAGCCCGGCGCTGCGGGAGAGCGCGCGGATTTCTGCCTTGATCAGGTCGGCCTCAAGCAACGGTGCCCGCACCTCGTGTTTCTGCGCGGCTTTGTGACCGGGGCGGAAATCACTGGTGTCGTCCTTGTTCACCCCGTAGGCGATTGTGGAGACGCCGAGTTCCATGCCGAGCTCGTTCATCCGGTTGAACAACTCGTCCTTGCAGTGGAAACATCGGTTCGAGTCATTCCGCGTGTACTCCTCGTTGTCGAATTCCCGCGTCTCGATGAATCGGTGCGGGATTCCGAATTGCTCCACGAAGGTAAGCGCGTCGCGCTTGTGCGATTCGGGAATCGAGGCCGAGTCCGCTGTCACGGCCAGTGCGTCAGAGTCGAGCACACAATGCGCCGCCCACGCGAGATACGCCGAGTCCGTGCCGCCGGAATAGGCGACCAAGACCTTGCCCATGCCGGAGAGTAACGCGAAGAGCCTCTCCTGCTTTTGCTGCAACCCAGGGTCCAAGCAAGCTCATTATAGCCGCCGGCCTCGCCGGCTTGGCCGCGGGCTAACGCGGGGAGGTCAGAGCTTGGCGAGCAGGGCTCCGGCGTGTCCCCGCGGTTTGACCTTCTCGTAGACCGCCTCGATCTTGCCTTGCTCGTCGATGACGAAGGTCGAGCGCACCACGCCCATGTACCTCCGGCCGTACAGGATCTTCTCGCGCCAGGTGCCGTATGCTTTCGCAATCTCGTGCCCGGCGTCGCTGATTAATGGGAACGTCAGATTGTGTTTCGCCTTGAATCGATCGTGGGACTTGACGCTGTCAGCGCTGACGCCGAGCACGACGGCGTTATTCGCAGCAAATCCGATCGAGGCGTCGCGGAACTCGCAGGCCTCGAGAGTGCACCCCGAGGTATTGTCGCGGGGATAGAAGTACAGAACGATCTTCCTGCCGCGCAGGTCGGAAAGCTGAATCGAGCCGCCACCGTCGGTCTCGGCTGTGAAGTCGGGCGCGGGATCGCCTGGGCTCAGCATGGGCAAGCCCCGAGGTTACCAGAGGGCAATACCGAACGTGTCCCCAGAGGCGTCGCGCAGAGGCTGTCGATGAAGCGGCTATAATCCTGTTCGCGCCGCAAGCGTGTTCTAGCCGTGCTGGCCGTTGTCTCGATCTTGTTGCTGTTCGCGGGGTGCGCGACCGTAGAGATTGAGCAGCAGCAAGCGACCTCCCTGGAGATCCTTGAGGAAGAAGGGGGGTACAGGGTGATCGATTCCGGCATGCCGGTGCTGTTCTATCAGCTGGAGCCGACCTCTTTGGACGGTCGTTACCAGCGGTCGAACTACGTCCATCCGCTCTACGGCTTGGATGGCGAGGTCCTGACCGAAGACTTTCCGGAAGATCACCCGCATCACCGCGGCGTCTTCTGGACATGGCACCAAGTCCTGATCGGAGATATTCGAGCGGGTGACCCGTGGCTCGCCCAAGGGTTCTCCTGGAGCGTCGAGGAAGCGCGGGTCTTGCCTGAGCGCGACGGATTGTATCTCAGGCACCGATGGTTCTCGCCTGACTACAGCGAGGGCCGCGAGCCAATCGCTGAGGAGACCGCGGAGGTGGTGGTGCACCCGGCGAACGGCACCGTTCGCATGATCGACTTCGATATCCGCCTCAGGGCATTGCAGCAGGACGTTCGGGTGGGCGGATCCGAAGACGACAAGGGTTACGGAGGATTCTCCCTCCGGGTGAAGATGGTCCCGGACATTCGGTTCGCGGCTGCCACTGGGGTGGTCGCGCCTAGCCGTGCCCCGATCGATGCCGGAAACTGGGTGGATTTCTCGGCTGATTTCGGAGGTCGAGGTTCCCCCAGCGGGATTGCAATTCTGGTGCATCCCGATTCGGCAGGGTATCCTCAGCCGTGGATCTTGCGCTCGCCGGCGTCCCCCAGCATGCAGAACCCGGTGTGGCCTGGCCCGGATCCGGCGCCCGTCCCTGCGGACGGCCACGTCCGCCTGCGGTATCGGCTCGTCGTTCATCGTGGCACGGCCGCAGATGTCGATCTAGCTGCGATGGCGGAGACATTCGCCGCTCTTCCCACCCGTTAGGTTCGTCGGGTGTCCAATTGGCGCGGCAACTCTTGGCTGGACCGTGCGGGGCCTGCCCGGGGCTGTCTGGAAACCCTCGATCGGTTCAGTCGTCTCTAGGCGTGCAACATCAACCCGAGGCGAATCGCATGGTTCGCTCCGACGGCGGTCTTGAAGACACCCGAGGGCCTGCCGGGTGAGCCCCGTTCATCGCCTCATCTCAGACACGGCCGGAGCGGCCATTCTGTCGGAGCAGACTCCGGTCACTGCGCGGCTTCGCGCGCCCGCTGTACGAAGATTTCCCGCGCGGCCTCGAACTGTCCGAGCACATGATCGCGCTCACGGTCAGACCGCCATCCGAGGTGCTCACGAGCCTGCCTCGCGATGTCGTCGATCCAGCGGATGAAGTATTCGGCGTCCGCCGCCGAGCGGATCGGCTTGTCTCC
>JGIcombinedJ30088_10005240_pt1 | contig 11226 bp, 6 predicted proteins | sample PinacodermPK_FD_30088 | JGI IMG/M metagenome (IMG submission 30088) | reverse complement strand
CATGGTTGCTGTATATATTAGGCCTAATCATGCCTAATAAAGTCTTACATTTCAATCTGTTTCAACTGCTATGTGATTGCTCCGCTCCTACCTATGCCGTAGCAGGAGCCTCTACCAAATTATAGCAAAAACACACCTGCTCTTTAGTCTGGCTTCTGGCTGTGTAGTCACGTCCTGTCTTGATACGAGGTCTCAGCAAAGCTTTTTCAAAATCAGATGCATTGAGGCCAACCAAGCGACAAATCTTTTGAAGCACTGCAATTCAAGACAATGACCAAAGTAATAGTACATACTTGTTATGAAAATGTCTAACATGTACCTGTGTTGTCTGTCAGTATTGCCTGGTCTGAATTGCGTTCCTGCTTGAAAGACATGTTTCCGAACAGGAGCACCGCAGAAACAACCTTGTGAATTCCTGTCAGAAGTAGTTCAGATATAATGATCAAAATATACATACAACTATTACTCCAGCACAAATGTTCAAAATAGATGACAATTAATATGAATATGTAGAATATGTTATTACATCTTACTCTCTTCTTAAGATACGAGATCTTAAGGTGTAGGCATGGCTCAAGTGATCTGTTCTGATTCATTCATTCTTAGTCTACCTGAAGACTAGTTAGACCTCTTTCAAATTGTACAATAATTCTTCAATAACATTTGACAGGTTTAGAGTTACAAAATAAAAAGCAGTAATATGTTAGTACTCTGTCAGCTCCTAAAACCATCATTAGCACTCTGAAACACAATGCATGTCATACCTGCTTTTTCTTCTTCAGTCATTCCCATGGTGTCCATTGCTTCCTACAAGTAAATAAAACAAAGTGACGCAGTGAGCAATGCAAACTAGGGTATAAAGTACTGTCAAACTTTCATTCAAAATTTGTATTGTGGATGGCTGGTCTGAATTTTTAGGCCTTCATTAGCACTAGCATTGTTATCCAGAAATTGAAAGTAGATACCACTTGAATATTAAAAACTTTTAATTAAAAATTTCAAGAAATTTAGGAATGTCATAAAAAGGATAGGAACAAGTGATGACATCTCGGTACTTTGACTAGTTACATTTCCTTTGAGGATCAGAAGTCCTAAATCCCATGGAGTGAACTCAGGACCACTCCGCAAGAGATTTAGGACATCTGATCCTCAAAGAAATGCGATGGGTCAAAGTACTGAGATGTCACCACTTGCTTCTATGCTTTTTCTAAATCCCTTCAAATTTTTAATAGTCTCTTTGTTTGCTATTTAGATAACTATGCTGATGCACTCTGATTTTGTAGGGACCGTCTTTGTTTTTGCCTAATTGTAGCTACTTATGTTTAGTCATTAGCTATACCCAGCTAGCTAGGTAACTGATTGAGAACATTTCTACTATTTAGCTAGCGATGCTGGGTTTAGGTTCGAGGTGTTGCATATGTATGATGTAGAAAAACGTTCTGCTGTTCTGGAAAATGCGGCTGGCTTTGTGAGACAAGACGCAAATATATACAGTCTAGTAACAAAATGGCGGCATTGGGGTCGGGATTTTCCCCGAACGCTGTATGAGTTGGAATGCCACCAGCGCTGAATTCCTAGAGATTCAGATACCTCCGTGTATCCTCGTGCATGAGTGGATCTGTAGGTGTCCTGTGTCAAGTGTGAGAAGCGCGCAAAATTTGGTGAGAAGAAAATAAGAATAGGAGAAATTATTGGAGCAGATCACAGCAGGAATACATTCAGTGGAACAAGACGTTTCGTTCTGTGTATCTTCATCAATTGTATACTAAACATAGGTGAGATGCGACTGTATTTATGCTGAAATGTGGCGGGAAATAAGTGGAAATGTGGCGGGAAATGAGTGGAATTGTGGCGGGATATAAGTGTGAGGGAAAGGGGTAGTGATGCAAGCTGTGGCTAGGGCTGGTTGTGTGACAATAAACCTAACTTAAGGTACAGTGATCTAGACAGGGAGGATAGGGTGTTAGGGTTAGGAGAGGAGGGGGAACCAGACAGGGGTCAATGGTTAGCCCACAATCCAGGTTGGTGTGTGGCAGTCCTGGATGTGGCAGGCGCTGGCTGTCCAGGGCCTCCATTATTCTCCTGTTGGCAAGGTTGGTTTCTACCTCCTTTACTTGGGCTGACTCCCATTTCACTTGATGGCTTTTGTCTCATGCATTGACTGCAATCCTGTTCTTCCGGTCATTCTTTCTCACTGCGGCCCTGTGTTCACTCAGGTGCTTCTCTAGTGTCCTGCCTGTTTCCCTAATGTACACATGGTTGCATTCACTGCAAGGCACTTCGTAGACAACACCATTTCTCCTCAACTCATTCTTTCTCACTGCGGTCCTGTGTTCACTCAGGCGCTTCTCTAGTGTCCTGCCTGTTTCCCTAACGTACACATGGTCGCATTCACTGCAAGGCACTTCGTAGACAACACCATTTCTCCTCAACTCAGGGTGGGCTCTTTAACCTTCACCAATGCCTCTCTGAGCTTGCCCCTCGAACTGCATTCCACCTTGACGCCAAGAGGGTGACAGACACGCTGGATCTTCTCAGTAATCCCTTGGATGTAAGACAGAAACTGGGGCTTCAGCTGTGGTCTTTCTGCCTCTGTCTTGATGCTGGGGTTCCTTAGAGTGGGGCACTGTGACAGGGTTTTCTTCAACAAGCGGTCTGGGTACCCATTTGCTGTGAACACCTGGTGGAGCAGGTTGAGCTCCGACAGGCGTTTAAGTCACATAGCAGACTTTCTCTGCCCTGCTCTTCAAGCCCTTGACAATACCTCTCTTTACTCTGGGATGGTGGTGGGATCCAAAGTTAAGGCAGTGATCTGTGCGCGGCTTTTTTCTGAGCACAGACGTGCAGATGGTGGTGGTGTCCGATCTCTCTACTAGTACAAGGGATTACTGAGAAGATCCAGCGCGTCTGTCACCCTCTTGGCATCAAGGTAGTATGCAGTTCGAGGGGCAAGCTCAGGGAGGCAATGGTGAAGGTTAAAGAGCCCACCCCTGAGTTGAGGAGAAAGGGTGTTGTCTACGAAGTGCCTTGCAGTGAATGCGACCATGTGTATGTACATTGGGGAAACAGGCAGGACACTAGAGAAACGCCTGATCGAACACAGGACCGCAATGAGAAAGAATGACCAGAAGAACGGGATTGCAGTCCATGCATGGGACAAAGGACATCAAATGAAATGGCAGTCAGCCAAAGTAAAAGAGGTCGAAACCAACCTTGCCAACAGGAGAATAATGGAGGCCCTGGACATCCAGCAACTGCCACACACCGCCAACCCGGATTGTGGGCTAACCATTGACCCTGTCTGGTTCCCCCTCCTGTCCTAACCCTAACACCCTACCCTCCCTGTCTTAGATCACTGTACCTTAAGTATATTGTCACAACCAGCCCTAGCCACAGCTTGTATCACTACCCCTTACATCACCTTTCTCTAACACTTATTTCCCGCCACAATTCCACTCATTTCCCGCCACATTTCCACTTATTTCCTGCCACATTTCAGCAAAAATACAGTCGCGTCTCACATAGGTTTTCTATACAACTGATGAAGATCCACGGATCAAAACGTCTTGTTCCACTGAATGTATTCCTGCTCTTGTCTGCTCCAATAATTCCTCCTATCTACGATACTACGCAGCAATGAACCTCTACTTTAAAAATCAGAATATGAAAAGATGAAACGGTGTAACAGCGACTACAATGCAGATAAAGCAGACAATATAGCTAATGGTGATAAACATCAGAATTTTCAGTCAAATAGAGGATTAGGGGGCAAAACCTCTGAGGCTGTTTATTATAGCAGCGTTGCTTACAGTAAGTCAAGTCCGGCTCCCTTCAATTTTTATGTGCGATGACAGCGCATGGCTATTCACATCGACAAGGATGCTTTTACACCTTCAATTGGCGACGAATTCGTTACTCGCCAAGAACAGAGCAACCATCACAGTAAATACTGTAGTGGTAGATGGAGAAGGATTACATGTACTTCTGCATCTGCCTCATTCAATGAAATTCTGAGGTCTGCATTCTTCCTATAGCATGACAGTAGGATTAACACTCCAGTGACATTAGTAGACAGGACAACAAGGAATTAGGATACACCTCTTTTCGTCAACAATTTGAATCTAACCAGAATGTTTTAGTGCAATGACGAATAATTGGAATTGCAAAACATTGCAGTAAATACGATTTTAAAAACATCATCAGGTTGTTCATCTCTGCTAACACAGTGATGCATGATTCATAGCAATAATTCACAATACACATGCAAATTACTGTCAGTGAAGTATCCACTTTGAAATTGGAACAGTCTGTGAAACTCATTAAGGGCAAGAGAGATCTACAAATGAGTCTTACTTTTTATGCACAATTAGGTTACTTTATACCTGTCCATGTGGAAACTGTAAAAAGGATATTGACCAGAATGAAGTTAGGAATTCCCATACAACGTTGAAATAAGAATATTAACCTGGCATTGCCATATATGGTGCAAACATGTTATTACACAACTTTCATACTGGACACAAAACACAACTGTGTGCAGTACCGCCACTGCTTAGAAATCTGCTATTTAACTGTAAAACCTTTAGGAGTTAAGCACTGTTGGCAGCTATTTAGTATGCATGTATTAATGTTTACCAGAAAGCTGGACCTGTCACTGTCTCTCATACCTTTGTGCACTCGTATTCATTCGCATCATTCAATCCTGGAACATGTAGATTCCCATTTGACAAAAACTTGTAGTTCTTTGGATCCTCGAGCAAGTACTCTTCTGCAAAAAACCAGCAAGACATTCTTCAGGGTAATCCACAGCAGACAAGTTACAAGTACTATAAGCAAACAGAACACATCAACTCAGAACTTCTTAGAGGAAAAGTAATCATGGACAATCATGAGAACGAAAGTTTCCATCATCACAGTTGATGTGAAAAATATCTCTGTCATCAAACATTCTTAGCCATGAAGCTTTAAATCAGAAATAACACACAAACTGACTCCTTTCCTCTGAAGTACACCCATTCAGCATCTGGTAGAAGAAGTGGAAGGTTCGCTCATCATTGGCTTGGCCAACTGCACGTGACTTCTCTAGCAGATCTGGTTAAAGTCAAGGAGCAATCAAAATCACCATTACCAAGTACATCCCAACAAATGTAAGTTGTACAGAAGTGGAGGATACAAGTGTCAATTGATGCGCCCACAATGTGAGCACTGTTGTCAAAATTGACCCTGATGAACTTGCCCTGCACAATTTCAACATAAACCATGCAAGCATACATACTACATACCAGGAACATGTGTGAAAGTCACCGCTAGAAATTGCAGATTAGCACATATCGCCATTATTGGAAAATGGCGTCCATAAACTGGCTACATTCAAGGAGTAAAAAGTGGCATTGAAGAATATGGCAATGCATTTAAGTAGTTTCAAAGAAATAGTGCATGCCTTTCACATTATTTGAAGAACAGTCCACACCTCTTAATAGTCAAATGCTACCTTGCTTTGCTTCTTTTTAACTGCACTCACTATTCAGTGCTTCGATTCTTTGCCAACGAAATCAGCTGTATGAACTACCGGACATGTTGTTCCACGATATTCTTCGTAATAACCACAACCTCACTAATTGTACGGCTATTTCATGTCAACGATATTATGCAAGCCGCCATTTTTTCTATACTACGTGTATTAATGAGTGGGACTTCAACTGGCGATTTCTCTGTGAAAGAAGTTACGTTCAACTTGAAACTTGCTGAATGTATGCATAAGACCGGCAGCAATTATAACAACCGGTCATATGCGCTAATCTGCAATTTCTACTGGCGACTCTCACATGTGCATGTATGAATGCAGAACCTGAATTAGATGACAGAACAGAGTATACTACTATAATACATGTTGTTGGGCTGCCAATCCAAAACTCTGTGTAGACATTGTACTCTTGAAGGGATGCCAAAATAGCCCCCATTCAGCCTGTTGAGTACATTACACATAACAGTAGCACACAGCGTGAAACATTCAATAATAAATAAAACAAGACATCCCAGATCTTCATCAGTGGTATACAAAAATAGGTAAGTCGCAACACTGTATAAACAGAAACTGTGACAGTAAATTCAAACATATTACAAGGTGAAGGTTAAACGATGTATGGTACATGGCACAAGAAACTTTACAAGTCTGCAGATTTGCCATTTGGTTTGCTAGTCTGCAGAACCATCAAAGAATATCCATGGTATCGTCAAGGTATCCATGGAATCGTTTGTATTCTTGTCCTGGAATAGTCAAGGGTAGTCATGGAGTAGTCCTGCATAGCCAGATCATCAGGGTATAGTAGCTGTGGAAATATTATAGGGGTGCTGTAGCTACGGAATCGTCACAGGGACACTGTAGCCGTGGAATTATCGAAGGTGGCATCCACAGAGAGTACAGTGGAGACGTTTCACCAATAAGGACAAAGACGTTCAAACGTATAAGAACAACGACTAAACCGGGTTAGAACACACAGTCCTAAGACAGCAAAGAAATCCTTCACGTGGAAAGGTAAGAGATGCTATGCAGATGTTGTACTGTAATTACGTGGTTAGCTGCACGGTAGATTTACAAACTCCACATGGAATCGGCGCAGAATTTCCATGAAATTAGTCGGACTCTGTAGTTTCTTGTGACATGTAGCGTAGCATATAATAAACACACAAGTGACACACGTATGAATACTTAAAGCACAGGGTGAAAGATGAGTTCGTAATTGGACAGGAGAGGGAAACAGACAGGGTCAAATGGTTAGTTAGGCTACAGTCTGGTTTTGTGGTGTGTAGCAGACTGGATATCTGTTACTGCAGATCAAATTGACACTGAGGGTATGACAAACACACCAGATACTTTCTGTAATCCCCTGGACGTAAGGTAGAACAATCCGCAGTCTATGTTTGAATGGGAAGCTGAGTAGAGCTGGTTTCTCAGAGTCCTCCATGTAGTGGTTGGCAACAATGGGGAAGATAGGACAACCTGTATCTGCTGGTAAACAGTACCTCTGAAATGGAAGTAGGTAGTTTTAAGACACAGTTAGATGATGATGTAGAGGTCTTCTGAACGATTGAAGTTCTGCCTGCTAGTGTGGTGTTCTCTTGAAGTATACAAGCAATCACCTGGAGGCAATCATCTATAAGTACTCTGGCAAACAGGCTCATCACATCACAACTCAGTACAGCACCTCCTCCAAGGGGGGTATTATGGATACATTCCACACAGTATGCTGAGTTATGCACATGGGATGGTGTGTTTCCTGTCAGTGGTGCAACGACATTATCCAATTTCTTGACCCGACTGGTTGGAGAACCAATGGCATCAACAATTTGACAAAGGAGAATTCCTTCTTTGTGCACTTTAGATGAACCATAAATCTGTGGTGGTAGTGAGTGGCTGGATGTCAGAGCGAGTTGCTACCAGTTGTCAATGAAACTTCTCTCCTTTCATCAAAGCATTGGAGAACTTGGATTCAATTCAAGTTCAGCTTTTCATAGGCATCATCTATTAGTAGATCTTCCATATTTAGTGTACTCAGTTTGGTCCTTGATCCGAGTTGCACTGCCTTGGAAACTGATGACGGTCTACAGATTGAAGTGTTGCGTGTAATGACCGTTTCTTGTGATAATCTGCTGAAAAATTTCCTCCAGTTATCATCAACAGCATTACACAGCAACTAACCCCTGAAGGCGCATCAAAAACATTAGCCATATACAAGGTGTTGTTGTGCACTGTGTCCATGGGCCTTGTACACCACACATATTAGCACAATCACTCACTGATCAACAATGTTACCCTGATAACTTCTAAGAATCTGTTGGAGGTTGTCACAGTATACAATGCCTGCACCTTGCATTCATATTCAAAGAACATACTAAGACAGATATGGCTGTAATGCATAACCATTCCATTGCAAGCTTGTTCCACATCAACTCATCTACTTACAAATCGTGATGAGTTGTCATTCTTCACAGTTTTGGCATTACCAAAGGCCTCAAGGATGGGATTGGCCTGTAGTAGTTGTGCCTCCAGTTCACCCTGCACAAGTAAGGTACAGATCAGAAAAGATGCATAAAATTATGGTACAAACACTGAATTCTATTATTCACCCCAGGCTTTAATACACTCCTCCTCCTTTGTGTCTTGAAAAATAGAGACATCATGTGAAATTAACGGCATTCTGATTTAATTTCAATCGGGTTTAAATCTTTAATTCTTGGAACACATGAGCTACATACATGCAAACTTTTGCTGCAAGCATACAAGCATTAGAACACATTGGTACAAACTACATCATTGCAAATGGCGTTTCACCAATAAGCGGCGTACAAAGAAGCTGGAAAATTGTCATATACAGACTGCATCGCGCTGACCTCTAAGGTGCAAAGGAAAACAGTGGGTCGAACGCCGTACAGGTCTGTGATTAAATCATTTCCTAATCACCAGCATTCGTGCGCTAGAGTGACGGGAGAAGACGACGACGACGAAATGCGGAAAATGTCACAGACGTTAAGGTGTATCATTGTCTTCTGTATAGGGCACACTTTCGCCTCAACAGTTCTATTTGCCCAGTTTCCACTCTGTAGAATGCTAGCGGCGGTTTTTCCTTGAATTACGGTATACAAACAACCACCACCATCCCTACATAGACAGCACTACCGTGCTGTCTGATAAGAAAGATGTCCTGTAGCTTCGTTGCGAATGTGAATTCACAGGACAGTTCTCCTCCAATGTTATTTAAATGATTCCAATCCGATTACGTAGTTAGAGTATCTATGGTGGAGCTTGACGATTAAAGGTTCATATATACCTACGCAGCCCCGTGCTACCACCATTGCCCCGTGCTACCACCATTAAAGGATTATGGTGGAGCTTGACGATTAAAGATTCATATATACCTACGCAGCCCCGTGCTACCACCAGACGCCGCAGCAAGGGCCAGCACCACCAGAGTAGAATGTTGGACTCGGCACCTCTAGATTACATTCTGCCATTGAGCACGATTTAGTCGCTCTCGGAAAGAGTAAGCTGCATATTGGCTTTTTCGCTTTTTTCACGCCATATCTCTCGAACGCAGTCATTTCGAGACATTCGCCTTTTTATAACTTCCTACTTTGTCGGTCTGAATCCAAAGGTATTGCTCATAAGTCGTCTCGTAACCTGCAGTGCCAGATTAGACTCGGACACACACACCAATTACCGTAGACCAATTACCATAACCCTCGCTGCGCTACGTGCCGCCGAGGGTTAACAACACAGCTCAGGAGTAAGGCGACGTAGAAAAAGGGAGAACCAACCAAGCCCGAACCCGTGACCTACGCTCTATCGCGGAGTGGGACAAAGGACCACCAACCAAGCCCCGAACCTGTGGCCTGCACTCTATCGAGTGGTGGCATATAGTAAGGGGCAAAGAGGGACAAAGGAGCGTGGCCAATGCCATAGCTCGTGCACTGAAGCTCAGTGATAGAGTGTAGATCACGGGTTCAGGGCTTGGTTGGTGGTCCTTTTCCCCATGTCGCCTTTCTCCTGAGCTGTGTTGTTTCTTCAGCATTTAAAGATATCTTTTGGATGTCAGAATTATCACCACCTGCCTCTGATACAGAGAATATGGCGTCATCAAATACAGTATAGCCCGCAAATTAGACATTTATGCTTGAACGATTACCAAACCAGGCTAACTTTATTAGTCTAGTTGCTAGCTTCACAGTTTGAAAGGGCTTACTTAAACAAGGGGAGTAAAAACAAGTAGTTTGAGTTAAAAACTTGTGGGGCGCCAATGGGGTGCCCCAAACTCAAACTACTTGCTAGCAATGGTGTCCACATTTGTCATGCCATTTAGCATCCCTCTAAGTCCTAGAATGATCCAAGGATGCATCAGGGTTGTAAATACAAACCAAGAAGCTGTGCCCAAAAATCCACACTCATTTGAAAGTTGGCAGTTGCATGGGAAAGTGCATTAAGTGTTTAGATGCTTTACACAGGATAGAGCCCTGCAGTTACACAGCTTCATGCACTTTGATACCCTACTGTTCTAACCCAGCTAGCTAGCTAGCTATTCCATTGCCTTGCCCTGAATAATACCATCTACACAAGCTGATAGCTGCTGTCCAAAATCTAAAATCTCACATGAGATGATAGCACCGCAGTTCACAGCTGAAGCAGTAGTCTTCGTGCAGAACCATGTGAGAACGTTAATAAAATGGCCATTCCGCCTCGGTAACATTTGAGCTGTAACCCGAAGGCAAGAATTATTAAAGCTTCTAAGCAACATCAGCCTTCTTAAAACACCATGTGAGCTTCTTTCGTTCGTTTGGTAAAGGGAGAAATGGTAACAAAGGCGATTTCTAAGCGGGTGAACAGAAGGCGCCGGGCCGCTATCTTGTTATCGGACCTGTTCTTTTTTCGGCTGTTTCTTCTTGAAATCGTGCTGTGCAGGCTTTGCTTAGTATTACGAAGAAGTGTTCTGGAATACTTCTCACTCGATTCAATGGCTGTGCAAGTGAGGACAAAGCGAATAATAGCTTAGTAGTCAACGAAACCCATGACACGGCCATCTTGACAGATATCTATGTACATACATATATATACAAACATGAAGCCATACAAAAACCTAAATCTGGGAACAATATAGGGGCGCCTTAAGCGCCCCAAAAAGACAAAATGTGGACAATATCATGGACGTTTTCTACGCGCTGGCGTGTTTTCGCGTAAAGAACAGGTATCATTGTCTTCTGCATATTGCGCACTTTTGCCTCGAAGGTTCTATTCGCCAGTTTCCACTCTGTAGAACGCTATTGCTGGTTTTCTATCGTATTATGGTATACAAACAACCACCACCATCCCTACATAGACAACACTACCTTGCTGTCTGATATTGGCAGAATTTAAACTTGACTGTACTGCAGCTCAAGATTTGACATCTTAGAGTCAACAATGGCACAAGTGTAGCTCTAATGTGAAATACAAGAACTGCATAGTGTGTTTGGTAGTACTAGCTTACTTGTCTCTCAGTGACTCCTGTCTTGCTTTGCAATGACACACTAGGTCTCCGACCCTTTTGCCCAGTCTGCTTGTGCTTTGTTCCTCCAGCAACATAGGCAAGGTATTGAATGACCTTTTTTGTGTTCTCAGTCTTTCCTGCACCAGACTCGCCCCTAAAGCACACAAACATATCAATACTTGAAAACAAGCTGCAATCAACATCACTA